>Ga0316192_10001966_pt1 | contig 15149 bp, 14 predicted proteins | sample MerIslwburrow_MG_FD_204931 | JGI IMG/M metagenome (GOLD analysis project Ga0316192, IMG submission 204931) | Coastal sediment microbial communities from Maine, United States - Merrow Island worm burrow | ecosystem: Environmental > Aquatic > Marine > Coastal > Sediment | place: USA: Maine...
CAGACCGTGCACCGAAACATTGTGGATATCGCTAATATTGAAATAAGTATGTAATGCTTGCCCAATACGTATGGCTTCACTGCCGGTATTATTTGTCACAAGGTCAATTTCCAGCGCTCGGCCCAATGTAAAATGACACTCTAGTGTCGTTGGATACGGCCATAATTCATTTTTATCCAGATCTCTAATAAGTCGTAAACTCACCTGGGTTTTATTTGCCAATGCCGTTGTGGCAGTCACCTCCCACTGCCCTGTGCGGGCAATTCCATGACTGGGAAAGTCAGCGTTGCTTGGGTGTGGACCAAACCAGGGCCAACATATGGGGATTCCGCCGCGGATCGCTTTATTGGGCGCAATATCGGCGGCAGGAGAAAGCCATATAACGGCCTCCTGTCCCTGGGGTGCCCAATGAGTCAAATGCGCAGCCTGCAAAACGATATTAGCGCTACATTCCGCATTTTGTATCTCAATAGTGCTTAGACCACCTTGGCCTTCTACAAAAGTGACTTGGCCCGCAATACCAAATTGTGCGTTGAGGGCAGATATATTTGTATTAGTCATGATGGCTCCCGAATTCAGTTTAGACTTATTGTAGCGTGTGCCGTGCGCACGTCAAAATCTATTTTGTTTAGCGCTGTAAAATCCGTCGACAGGGTGGCAAAACGTGCGCACGGCGCACGCCACAGTGTTTTACACCGAATTTCTCGCTCCCACGCTCCGCGCACATCGTTATACATAAGTCAGCTGGACACTGCGTAGGGTGCGTTTTACGCACCAAAAAGCCTGCCTTTTAGCACTGTACTTTTGTTTCTATCGCTATGGACCGGCCAATATCGTAATTCTGGTGCGTAAAACGCACCCTACCGTCTCCGCTAATCGCCGGCACGGCCGGCTCTCCTACGGGTTATGTGCGAGAATCCAGCATCGTGTGCTGTAGGAGCTAGCCCTGCTGGTGATAAAATAAAGCGAAACCACCATACTTTGTATCAACCGCCAAAGCCAGATACTTTTAGCCGAGTGAAATATACCTGACCGGCGAAACTTATGTATAACGATGTGCGCTCCGCGTGGGAGTGTATACCACCGACCATTAAGGCACTGACCTCGCCAACTCGATTCTAGTTGGGTATGCATTCCCACGCGGAGCGTGGGAACGAGGGGTCAGCGAATACTTTCAAAGTCTCACGGCTCACGCTACATTGTTTTACATCGAATGACCATTTATCTTTCCAGTAATATTTGGTTTTAACCGGACACTACTGACACTCTTAGTGGTAACGCGGACATAAAAAAAAACCGCTGTGCAAAGAAGCAACAGCGGTTTTTATTGGCAGGAACTAAACTAGAGTTCCGTTGTAGTTGCTATCCTCTATAGAGGATTACAAAAACGTGTACGGGTAACGACTAAATCAATTTGAGCACCAGTAGACACACTAGCGCCCGCAGCCGGTGATTGACTCCTTATCCAGCCACATGAGCGACGTGTACGTACCGTTGACACATTACCCACTGTTAAGCCGGCGTTATTGATTGTGTTTATCGCTGCCGAATAAGTCGAACCCACAACATTAGGTACATCCACTAAATCCGAACCGCTGGAAACCACTAAATCGACACTACTGCCTGCGGTGACTTCTGTACCGGCACTTGGGGTTTGGCTAATGACATCGCCGGCAGGTACTGAGCTACTGCTCACATTAGTCACTGAACCCACACTTAATCCAGCGTTTATAATGGCGTTTTCAGCGCTGGCTTGGGCCAAACCAATCACACCAGGTACTGCGATTACAGCCGGACCGGTTGAGACCACTAAATCAACCGATGTACCAGGAGCAACGTTTGTTAAGGCTACAGGAGTTTGACTAACAACATCACCTGCAGGAACCGTAGCACTGCTAGTTAAAGTCACGTTTCCTAACGCAAGACCTGCGCTGGTAATGGCCGTTTCGGCCGCTGCCTGAATTAATCCGACAACATCAGGTACCGCAATGATAACGGGCGCAGACCCGGAAGAAACCACTAAGTCTACAACGCTTCCAGCAGCCGCATCGGAGCCTGCAGCAGGCGTTTGACTTATGACATCACCTACAGGAACCGTTGAACTGTTAGCGGTAATTACACTGCCTATTACAAGACCGGCACTGGTAATTGCTGTTTCCGCATTGTTTTGGCTTAATCCGACAACATCAGGTACCACAATAGTGGCCGGGGCAGGCCCAGAAGAAATCACTAAGGAGACAACGCTACCAGCAGCCACTTCGGTAGCTCCAGCGGGAGTTTGACTAATGACACTGCCAGCAGGGGCCGTATCGCTATAGTCCGTGCTAAAAGTGGAATTAAGGTCAGCATTCGTAAGTGCTGCTTCGGCAGCAGTTTGGGTTTGACCGACAAGGTCAGGCACGGTTATTAAAACAGTTCCAACTGGACCCGCTGAAACAATAATATCTACCGAACTACCTTCTGCAAGTGCGTCATGTTGTTCGGGTGATTGACTCAGCACGATGCCAGCATCAATGGCTTCATTATTCTGAAAAATAATTTGACCCACCACATATCCTGCGGCGCTAACAGTGCTTTCGGCTTCAGCTTGCGTCATCCACTTCAAACCTGGCACTAATCCTGGATTAGGGCCAAGTGACATAACAACGTCAACGATCCAGTCTGTCGTGCTTTGTGCACCGGCTTTAGGGTATTGAGTAATAATTGTATCCGCAGGTACAGTTGGACTATAGGTAGAAGGACAACAGTAGCGATATAAACCTGAGTCATCGACAACACCATCGGCAGCGTCAAGGGCCGCATCGACTTCCGCATAAGAAGTCATACCCGTAACATTAGGCACAGTAACGGGATCACCGGTCGGCTGCGGAACAGTAGTCACCGAGACAAACACTGGATTAGGATCATTAGCCATTGCCGCACTACCAGGGTATGGTTGTTGAAGGGCGACAGTACCCGGCGCATACAAATTAGTCACCATGGTTGACATAAAATCAGGGGCTTTACCTAACAAGTCATTTATAGCCGTAAGGGCGTCGGCTTCAGCCAATCCTCTCCAATCCGGAATAATCACCGCATTAGGATCAGGTATGCCACTTCGGCCACCAATCCACAGGAGTTTATTCACTAATTGTTGATAATGATTTTGTTGAGACGCCGTTCCGGTGCTAAGCCCACCATCGTCGTCCGCAGTGCCAGTGATCACAATCCGACCACCGCCAAATTCACCATAGATACCATAAGTAAAGGTTTCACCCGTACCTGCATAAAAAGTCCTTACAAAGGGAGTTAATAGTGAATTGTCATAGGCTAAAAACATACCATCAACCATATTATAATCACCGCTCAGATTATTAATCAGCACTGTGTCAGCATTGGGTAATACCGTAAGACCGGTTGTGGGTATTCCACCTGGTACATAAAAGGCACCTCTGACATCAATACCGTAATCAGCTCTAATGTCAGTAGAAAGATTCATGGGCGCTTCCCAAATAATGGCTTTACCACTATGTAGAAAAGGCTTAAGACGGGTTCGCCAATCGATTGAAAAAAGTGATTCATTGATAATGTGCGAAAGCACAATAACATCGTAATTGTTTATTATATATTCTGACGTCCATGTTCGGTAAACAAGCCATTCCGCGCGATCAACAGTACCCGAAAGACCCGCAACTTGATTAGCGATAATATCATTAGTCGCTTGATTACCTGTATCACCACCAATCACCAAAATGCGCTCCGCCCATGCAGAATTGGCAAATAAACCAATACTTAAAACAGCTAAGATTAAAATGAATATTCCCTTCTTTTTACCTCTACTCAACATCAATGTATCTCCCGTTATATTTTTTTGAATCGCGAATACTAGCATTTCACCAAGACAAATACTTAATAAATATAATTTGTATTTTTTATTGACAGTTTAGTTGACTTTATGGAGTACAAAAGATCGCAAAACATAGATTCATTAAGCAAATTCTAAGATAAGAATGATAGGCAAAGCATAAAGTCTATCTCCATCTAAGCTGATACCAAACGGTATAATATCTAACAACAAAAATTTGTCTACGTACTTTCCTATGATTTACCTGCTAGTATTTCTAAATGACGGTACTCGAGACGAAGCTGACCAAAATAACTCAAGTCTATCGATGGTGGATCATTGCCATCACTTTGCTTGTCGTAGGCTTTAGCTCCAGTGGACTTCTGTTTCTTACTTTTGACAGTGATTTACGGGTATTTTTTAGTCAGGGAAATCCTCAGCTGAAAGCGTTTGAAGCATTCGAAAGAACTTTCACGAAATCTGAAAATCTTATTTTCATTGTCGCACCAAAGGATGGCAAAATATTCACTAAAAACACACTCACTGCCATTGAAGAACTTACCGCAGCGGCGTGGCATATCCCATATTCTTATCGAGTGGATTCATTAAGTAACTTTCAATATACACACGCACTAGACGACGACTTGATCGTTGAAAGCTTCATTGAAAATGCGGATCAACTTACTTCTCAACAAATTGAACAAAAAGAAAAACTCGCATTGAGCGAACCACTATTAGTTAATCGCTTACTGGCAGCGGATGGTCGTGTTGCCGGACTCAATATAAATATTATTTTTCAAACCAAATCCATGGAAGATGTTGCCAAGGTATCCCACTTCGCACGAACATTACGCAATTCCTTCCGTAGCAATCACCCGAACATCGATTTTTATTTAAGCGGAACTGTAATGTTTGACACTGCATTTTCGGAAGTAGGCCAACACGATATGCTTACACTCGCACCAATTATGTTTGTGGTTTTAATTATAGTGATTGGGATATGGATTCGCTCAATATCAGCGGTATTTGCTACAATGGTGGTTATACTATTTTCTGCAGTAACGGCAATGGGCATAGCCGGCTGGATTGGGATATCCATAAATCCTGCATCTGCGAGTGCACCAACCATTATACTCACTCTTGCGGTAGCTGATAGTGTACATATACTCGTAATGGTGTGTCGTTTAATCAGTCAGGGCAAAGGAAAGCAGGAAGCTATTTCCGAATCCTTAAGTTATAATACGCAAGCTGTGTTTTTAACAAGCCTTACCACAGCGATTGGCTTTTTGACCATGAATTTTTCGGATGCGCCTCCGTTTCATGACCTCGGAAATATTGTTGCCATTGGCATCTGCGCAGCCTTTTTATATTCGATACTATTCCTTCCAGCCTTATTGTCTGTACTACCCATTAGAGTTGAACCTAAGTCACTATTGATTAACACCGCAATATTTGAAAAGTTAGCAACATTTGTCATAAAACGTCAACTCCCCATTCTTTGGACTATGGCTTTAATTGTTGTTGCATTAAGCCTTGCCACTTTTCAAAATAAATTAAACGATAACTGGATTGAGAATTTTAGTAAGAACATTGCTGTTCGAGTCGCAGCAGACTATTTGGAACAAAATTTAAGTGGCTCTGACTATTTGGAATACTCCCTAAATGCGGGACAACCGGGAGGTATCAATGAACCTCAGTATTTAGAAGTTTTGGATGCCTTTGCTAATTGGCTGCATAAACATCCCGATGTCGTTCACGTCTATACAATCACCGATATTTTAAAACGACTTAACAAAAACATGCATAAGGATGACGAAGCCTGGTATAGATTACCGGAAAAAAGAGAATTGGCTGCGCAATATTTACTGCTGTACGAATTGTCGCTTCCCTTAGGTCTAGACTTGAATAATCAAATTAATGTGAATAAATCAGCTACTCGCGTAGTTGTGTCGGTCAAGAATAAAGGAACAATTGCATTACGAGCCATGGACGAAAAAGCCCAAGCATGGTTACAATCCCATGCGCCAGAGTATATGCACACTCAAGGCACAGGCTTATCTATGGTTTGGGCACACCTATCGAAACGAAATATTATTAGCATGCTTATGGCCGCATTTGGAGCCTTAATCGCCATTTCCACTATCTTAGTCTTTACCTTAAAAAGAGTTGACCTGGGACTCTTGAGCTTAATCCCTAATTTGGTACCGGCTACCATGAGTTTCGGATTGTGGGCAATATTTGTGGGTGAGATTGGATTGGGCTTGTCGGTCGTAGTATCTATGACCCTGGGTATTGTTGTCGATGATACGATACATTTTATCAGTAAATATCTTCGCATACGACGCCTTAAAAAACTCAACCCCGAAGACGCCATTCACTATACGTTTTCCACAGTTGGGCCGGCTATGTGGGTGACAACGCTTGCATTAGTTGCCGGATTTTTGGTTTTAACATTTTCCGATTATAAAATGAGCGCCGATATGGGGCTGTTGTCGGCCATTACTATTTCTATTGCTTTAGTCATGGATTTCTTTTTGTTACCCGCCTTATTGTTAAAAGTAGACCATAAAAAAAGCAGGTATAGAAACAAAACAACATAATCTATATTATGAACTTACAAAATATATTATTAAAGCTGTAGTGCCAGCGATGAGTATGGTTTTTATACCCGACCATAACCAAGCTGAACCGCTGATTTTTCCTAAAAACACACCCAGCAAAAACAGACATAAAAAAGCTAGAAATATAGAAGCTTCAAAGGGATCAAAACGGAAACCAAACAATGGGACAGGCAACCAAAACGGTAAAATTATAATCAGTGAAATTAGCAGAGGTGATAATCCATTAACAATTCCAATAATTGGCGGTATGAACCGAACGACTTTACCATGTGCCGAGTCACCCAAATTTTTCACCATAGCCTGCTCCAACTCACGAAGTTCGATTTCTCTTTCGGCACGCTCACTGATATAGGCGCTGGTGACACCACTCATACCCAGCGCCACCGCTGCACCTATACAGGCACTCAAGGCCACTTCAACTGAGGCACCTTCACTAAAATAAAACCCCACAACAATACCTAACATAGTGAGCGCGCCATCAAATCCATTCACCACAAAATAACGTCGAGCTATTCCTTGCGCTTTTGCAATTTGAATAAATAATTGGACTTGGTTCACTGCTACCAATAGCCTAGGTGAATTCTATACTTAAAGGACCACAAATTAATTTTGCTTGCTTTCGCCGACATTGATAACCTCTACTTCATCAACACTGTGCAAAGAAGCTCCCAATTCACTTATCGTTTCAGCAATAACGTTAAATTGTATATCTTCACCCACTATAGCGACTACTACGGTTTCTGTTTTTTCATCTACAGCAGTAACCGTGTAATGTACCCTGTAGCCTTCGCCACATTCTGCCAAAGTTTTCGCAAACTCCAAACCACTAGGTTGATGAGGTTTTAAAACATCCAATACAACCCGCTTTAATAAAATCATAGGTAATGATTCCCGAATTTTGTTTATTAAGAATGTCGTCTATTGTAATAATAGGTACACTATTTTAGGCTTTTTATTACAATTCGTATAGAAAAATCTCAAACAGAGAATGAGAACAGACCTCACTTATTCATTGTGGCTTAGCTCAGTGGTGCGGGTTTTTGTGTGCTTAAGTATTGTTTGTAATCGGCAATTATCAACGCATGATCGAAAGCTAATTTGACATCGATTTGATTGGCAGGGAAAATTTTTACGTTTTTTGCGTCGTCTGCCGCCACTGGCTGACCGTGAGCCTGTGCCACGTAGACTAGACTGGCGGTATGTCCGCGATTATCGCGCTTCGGATCGGAGTAGGCCCCTAACAAGAAACTTAACGAAACATCAAGACAGGTTTCTTCTTTAGCTTCTCGCACCGCCGCATGCTCCAAAGTTTCTCCAACGTCGACAAAACCGCCCGGTAAGGCCCAACCATAGGGAGGATTCTTGCGTTCAATTAATACGATTGGATTATCTGGCTCGTCGACCAATTCAATAATGATATCTACGGTCAACAACGGTGTAATTATTTTACTCATTGGATTATCCGAGTTGTTCTCCAAATATTGGTGAGTTAACGTACGCACAGCGCACATTGCGTGTAGGGTGGATAAGCGCAGCGCATCCACCAATGCTAGCTATATTGGTGGATGCGCTGCGCTTATCCACCCTACGGATAGTGCACATTTTCTTGGATTTTAAATACATTCACAGTCTCACAGTGCACGCTACGTTTATTGAAATCAGATTAGATACAAGGCTGCTAAACCCAAAAACGCTAAAAATCCGATGACGTCTGTCACGGTGGTGACCAAAACACCTCCTGCCAAAGCCGGGTCCACGCCGATTTTATGTAAGAATATGGGTATAGCAGCCCCGGCAATGGCGGCGACAATCAGATTAAGCAACATAGCCGCTGCCATAATGACGCCCAAGCCAACATCGTCAAACCACAGGTAGGATATCAATGAGACCACTATGGCCCATATCAGACCATTCAACAATCCGACGAGTATTTCTTTGTTAATCAAGCGCCAGGCGTTACTACGCCCCACTTGCCCTAGGGCAATTCCGCGGATTACCAAAGTCAAGGTTTGGCTACCAGCGATACCACCCATGCTCGCCACAATGGGCATTAATATGGCCAGAGCGACAATTTTTTCAATTGTCTGGTCAAAATTGCTAATCACCCAGGATGCCAATAACGCGGTCAATAGGTTTACGCCCAACCAAACGGTGCGTCGGCGCGAGCTAGCGACTACCGGGGCGAACATATCCTCTTCTTCGCGCAAGCCTGCCATGCTCATGAGGGAATGTTCGCCCTCTTCCCGAATAACATCCACAACGTCATCAATAGTAATACGGCCAATTAATTTATTTTGTTCGTCTACAACCGGGGCTGAAACAAGATCTAATTTCTCAAATAGACTTGCCACTTCTTTTACATCGGTATTGGCTTGGATAGGGTCCACTTCGCGGTTAATAATTTCCGCAACACTCAAGCTCGGGTCTTTGGTCAACAAATCGGTAAGTGCCAGGGTACCTAAATAATGTCCTTCTCGGTTTATCACGATTAAATTATCTGTCGTTTCAGGGATTTCACCATGCAGACGTAAATAACGCAAAACCACATCCAAGGAAATATCGGCGCGCACGGTAATGGCGTCGGTATTCATTAGCCCACCCGCCGTATCTTCTGGGTAAGACATAACCGCTTCTAGACGCAGACGATAGTCTTTATCCATCGACTGTAATAGACGTTGAATGACCTCTTCTGGGTAATCACTGAGAATATCCACCAAATCATCTATTTCTAGGCCTTTGGTGGCAGCAATGAGTTCACTTTCACTCATTGCGTCAATAAAACGTGTGCGTACCTCATCATTCAGGCGAATCAATATATCGCCTTCATCAGTGGGGTGGACCAATTCCCAAAGGGCATCACGTTCAACAAGTGGTAGAGCTTCAATGATATGCGCAATTTCGGCAGGATGAAGCTCTTTGAGCTTCTCTTGTACTTCGGCGACAGTGCCTTGAGCTATAAGCTGGATATATTCGGCAATTCTGTCAGGTACCTTTTCTTGATGTTTTGAGACTGGCATTGTATACGGTGTCGAAGTTGGTTTAAGTTTGTTATTGAAGGTCGCAGGGGGAAGGTAGGATTATGGTTAATGTTTAATTATACCCTCACTCTTTTTCATCAAATTTTTGGTTTATTAGAGATTCAATCTTGTTAATGGCTTCTGTTTCATCTACACCCTCAGCTATAATTTGAATTATTGTTCCTTTACTTGCCGAAAGCATCATCACACCCATAATACTTTTACCATTTACCTGCCGCCCGTCCTTGGATACGTAAAACTCACATTCAAAGCTTGATGCCAGTTGCACCAATTTCGCAGCGGCTCTGGCATGAAGCCCAAGCTTGTTAATTATAGTGACATTTTTACTTATCATTGCGATTAATTAAGGACCTCTTCGATTCATAATAATACCTTCACGACCACCCGTAATGGCCTTATCGACCAATTCATCAATGTCGAGGTTAGGATAGTTCATTACGCGCATAAGCATAGGTAGATTAAGCCCAGTTACCACTTTAACATGCTTATCACCAACTAACCGATGTGCAATATTGCTTGGTGTGGCGCCAAACATATCGGTAAGTACCAAAACACCCTCCCCATTATCCATAGAGCGTACCAATTTATCCGCCTCTTTTAACAATTGATCCGGATCGACATCATCAAATGGGATATGTAAGGTCTTAATTTCTAAAGGACAAACACCGAGTATGATGGAAGTCGCATGAATCATTGCATCGCCAATGTGGTCATGGGTTACCAGTAAGACGCCGACAGTCATACTAAATCCCGGTGTCGAACACTGACATTATCACGCTCAGCCTTAAAAACATCGGTGAGGCGCTTGGCCAGATATACAGAACGGTGCTGCCCACCAGTACAACCGATAGCGACTGTAACATAGCTACGATTATCCGCTTCGAACTGCGGTACCCATGTGTGTAAATAATTATTGATATCGGTAAACATTTTTTCCACTTGTTCATGCTGGGCAAGATATTGCGCCACTTCATTGTCCATACCAGTTAATTGTCGAAGTTTAGGCTCCCAGTGAGGATTAGGCAAACAGCGGGCATCAAATACAAAATCAGCGTCCGTAGGTACGCCGTGTTTATAGCCAAAAGACTCAAATAAAAGAGACAATTTGGCAGTGTTTTTATTTGATATACGATCTTTTATAAGATCCCTCAATTGATGTAAATTGGTTAAACTGGTATCAATATACAAATCGGCTCGAGAAGATATTGGTTCTAATAATATGCGTTCTTGTTTAATGGCATCAACCAGTGGAATCTGGTCGATTGTCAGAGGATGTTTTCGTCGTGTTTCGCTAAACCGCTTAATCAGTATGTCGTCATCTGCATCCAAAAATACAATTTCGCAGACAATACCTTTATTTATTAGTTGTCCTAAAATATAGGCAAATCGATGCAGCTCTGCCGGTAAATTACGCGCATCAATTCCCACTGCAATATTTTCTACTGACGTCGGTGCAGCCTGCATTTGTTCTGCAAATGCCGGTAGAAGACCCACTGGTAAATTATCTATGCAATAATAGTCCAGATCTTCCAAGACATTTAGTGCTGTACTTTTTCCCGATCCCGACACACCACTAATGACGATTAACTTCATTGTTCGTTTGATTCTAGTAGCTTTTGTTGTTTTTTTATGAAGTCTTCAGCAGCATTATAACCGGATAAAATTTGTATATATTGGCTAGTTGCTGCTTCGATCAACACGGCTAAGTTTCGACCTGGGCCCACAGGTAACATGACTTTCTGAATTTCCACATCTAACAAATTGTAAAGTTGAACACTTCCCTGAAGTCTATCAATTTGATGCACCTGTTCTTCAGTCATTATTGACAAATGTACAATTAACCTTAAATTTTTTGAAGGCTTAATAGCGCTGTCGCCATACATTTCTCGTATATTGAGTATACCTAATCCTCGAACCTCTAGGAAATCTCTTAATGCTTCAGGACAACTTCCCCTGACGGTATCCGGTGCTGTACGGGCGAATTCGGGTGCATCATCTGCAATTAACCTATGCCCCCTATTTATGAGTTCCAGAGCCACTTCGCTCTTTCCGATTCCACTGTCCCCGCTTAATAACACACCTAATCCATGCACTTCCATAAACACGCCATGTAATATAGAAGTCTCTGCTAATTGGTTTTCCAAATAATACTGGACGATATTAATGAGTTTTCGACTGCTAACGGGTGACAAAAACAAAGGTGTATCCGTTTTAGTAGATTGTTTTAAAATGGCGTCCTGAATATTTAAATTATCGGAAATTATCACCGCTGCGGGCTGATTACGAAACAACTGATGAATAACATCGTGGTAAGAGTTTTTGCCTAGACTGGAGAGATATTTGTGCTCCCACTGACCAAGCACTTGAATTTGATTGGGATGTATGGCGTTTAGATGCCCTATGAGAGACTTGCGAACACGGTGTAGGTCGTCCTCTGTACTAATGACACGATTTCCACCTTCACGGCCAGATATCCACTCCAGCCCTAACTTGTCTTTATGTATCTCATATAATGCATCAGTGGTGACTTTATGAACCATTTACTGGCAATATTGCTTCCAATTTTGAAGGAGATTAAACACGGCTGCGCTATCTGTGGTTCCCCGCAATTTTTCTCGAAAGGATTCATTGCTAAACATTTCGGCCAACTCCGCCAGAATCTGCAAATGCTCTTCGGTTGAATTTTCCGGAACCAATAAGGCAAACATGAGATCAACGGATTCGTTATCTATGGAATCATAGTCAATACCATTGTGTAAGCGAATAAAGGCAGCAATGGTTTTATTGGTGTTTTTTAATCTACCATGTGGAATGGCTACACCACTACCAATACCGGTACTACCCAATTTTTCGCGCGCCAGTAGGCTGTCACACACATCCTGCGTTACAAGATGAGAACCTTCATTTCCAGCGATGATATCACTCAATTTTTCGAGTGCCCGTTTCTTACTTCCGACATCCACATCACAAGCGACGCGTTCCGGTACAATTATATCTGCAATATCCATAACATATTTACACTAGGGTACTCATTAAGTGGTAACACACATTGACCCGCTAATTACTGCTCGGCATTATTACATATTAATTCAAGAATAATGCTAATATCGGTCTTTTACTGCACAAGATGTGAAAAAGTTTTGTAAAAATAACACACTTTGCAAAACGGGTATTCTAATAGGTACTCACGCCATAAAACAGCAACAGTATTCTATTCACACCTTAAATAACTTTATACCAACCTAAAATTCCATCAATTAATAAGTAGTTAGATTACAATTTCACCATTTGTTTCAGTCTATGGTAGGGTTTAACTGTATAAATCCAACACTATGCATTTTATCTGCAGAAACTATCCAGAGTGTAGCTCATTAAAAAAAGCAACGCATTTACCCTACTAATTTCTACAAGTAACTCTAAAGTTGAGTCTTTTTGGGTGACCCCTCAGCTCTATGGTGGTTAATTACTTTTTCTTTACGTTTTAAGATTTGACGATCTAGCTTATCAACCAAGGCATCAATTGATGCATACATGTCTTGATCTTCTGCATTAGCAAATATATTACTACCGTTAACAGGAACAGTGGCTTCAGCTTTGTGGCGAAGTTTTTCAACGCTCAAGATTACATCAATATTTGAAACTTGATCGAAATGACGTTCAAGGCGACTTAGCTTGTTAGTAATGTAATCACGCAAGGATTTGGTCACCTCAACATGGTGTCCGTTGATATTTATGTGCATATAGGTCTCCTGGTGTTGCTGTACAATCTGGTAATTAAATCACCTAACAACATAATTCCTGCTGTTTGTTTTTCTTTGATTAATCTAGGATTATACAAAATATTACTGTCATTAGCGATACTCATTAATGACCATATATCGTCTCTAAATGAGTCGCTTGCGCTCATTCGACGGTGGGATGGACATAGCTTCACGGTACTTGGCAACGGTTCGCCTTGCGACGTGAATACCTTGTTTTTCCAACAAGCTCGCTAGCTTATTGTCACTTAAAGGTTTATTTCGTTGTTCTGCGGCAATAAGTTTTTTAAGCATGGCGCGAATTGCCGTAGCTGAACATTCACCTCCACTTGCCGTGCTGACGTGACTGGAGAAAAAATACTTTAGTTCATAGATTCCCAGTGGAGTGTGCATATATTTTTTGGTTGTGACACGTGATATGGTGGATTCGTGCATATTTACAACTTCAGCAACATCGTGCATAACTAAAGGTTTCATCGCTTCATCCCCATAGTCCAGAAATGCTCGCTGACGGTCTACTATACAACGCGCTACTTTAAGCAACGTTTCATTACGGCTTTTCAAACTTTTGAGAAACCAGCGAGCTTCTTGAAGATTGTTTTTCATGTAAGACGCATCACTTGCATTGCCTTTAATTTGCGCCATTCCAGCGTAAATTGAGTTGATGGATAACTTAGGCGTTACTTCAGGATTTAGCTCAACCTTCCATTCTCCTTTGACTTTGCGCACGAAAACATCAGGAATGACGTATTCTGGCTGGCTGTCCGTAATTTGACTACCGGGCCGTGGATTAAGCGACTGTATAAGCCCGACGGCTTGTTGCAACTCAATTTCGCTTAATTTCATGCGTCTCAATAAGGTATTGAAATCGCGATTGGCTAACAAATTAAAATGTTCGCTTACTATTTTTTTTGCTTCGGCTAACCAGGGTGTTTCACCCACCAAGTAGTCCAATTGAAGCTTCATACTTTCCTGTATGTCCCTAGCGGCAACTCCCGGAGGGTCGAAATTTTGTATTTGTCGTAAAACAAATTCCACCTCATCAAATTCAATTTCCAGTTCGTCTTTTAAGCTTTCGTGAATATCTTCCAGTTTGGTCGTGAGATACCCACTGTTATCAATTGAGTCGATTATGGATACCGCGATCGCCCTATCGGTTTCGCTAAAAGGCGTCATTTGCATTTGCCAAATAAGGTGTTCACCGAGATTTTCGTCACTGACGCCTCTTTGCTCAAACTGACGATTATCCTCTGAATCAGCGCTACGACTGGCAGGAACATAGTTATCAAAGGTATCTTCCCAATCGCTGTCTACAGGCAAATCACTAGGAATCTCCTCCTGAGGTGAGTCGACTTCTCGTTCTGCATTATCTCTAGTTACAATTTCCTCGTTACCTGCTTCTTTCGAGGCTGTGGTGTTGGATTCCTGCGCGCTACTGGCAGTTGACTCACCGGCCTCCGTACTGGGTTGATCACCTTCTCGAGCATTATCGTCATTAACCTCCAACATAGGATTCGATTCAATAATCTCTTGAATCTCTGTCTGGAGTTCTAGGGATGACAATTGCAACAGGCGTATTGCCTGTTGCAATTGAGGCGTCATAGTTAGTGATTGGCCAAGCTTAAGCTGTAAGGACTGTTTCATTCTGAATACTGTAAGTTAAACAATTTTTTATACCCTATATTAACGTAACCCCAGAAAATAGGGGAAGTTATCCAAATTTGTAGCGTGTGATACGTATTATCTTTATAACTACTGATTAGATAATTATAGTGTGTTAAATCTAAGTAAGTGAATTTGATTTAAAGACGAAAATCTTCTCCCAAATAGACTTGCTTAACCTTCTGATTTTCTAGGATTTCTTTTGGCGTGCCTTTTGCCAATACCTCACCGTCGTTCATAATGTAAG
>Ga0316192_10001967_pt1 | contig 15148 bp, 10 predicted proteins | sample MerIslwburrow_MG_FD_204931 | JGI IMG/M metagenome (GOLD analysis project Ga0316192, IMG submission 204931) | Coastal sediment microbial communities from Maine, United States - Merrow Island worm burrow | ecosystem: Environmental > Aquatic > Marine > Coastal > Sediment | place: USA: Maine...
TCAGTCCCAGGTAGGCCCTGAAAAGCTGGTGTTGGGTTGAGGCCAGACTCCCGACGGCAGCAAGGAAGTCTTTGCCGCTGTTGCTGGGCCAGAGGAGCACCGCGACCAGGCTGTAGACCAGGATACCGAGGCCGGTCTCCTGGGCGCGCTGGATGGCGATATCGAACGCATTCGCCGAATCCGGGCCCGCATCGAGGGCGACGATAACGCTCACGAAGCCACCGACATTCCAGAAATACTGGCGCTTGGTCCCACCCATCATATAGGTGCACAACGCCACCCACAGGGACAGCAACACCATGAACAGCCAGCGACTCTGAGGGGCGAGCGCGATAATGGTCAACGCAACAACGACGCCGATCAGGGTGCCCAGCACGCGCATCCCGGCCTTGTTCAACGACTGCCCGACAGTTGCCAGGCTGACGAAGGCAACCGCAAACCCGGCCCAGTAGGGTTTGTCCCAATCCATCGACAAGGCGATGCCGTAGGCGATGGTCATCGCCAGCGCGACCTTGAAGGCCTCTTTGAAGCGGACAGACAGCATCAAGCAGCCATGCGGATCATGATGCCGGCACGGACGCCTCGCCGACCGGAATTCAAAGCCGCAACACCTCTATCGTTGATTCCCTCCAGCGAGGGCTTGTTGTCGAACCTCACCATGTTTGGATCCACACGCGCCAGTAGGCACCCCCCTGCAATATCGGAAAGCCATCTTCCACGGAAAAGCCCCTGCCAAATTCAGGCCCGCCGAATAGTCCGCTTCCGGCGACCAGGTTGACTATACACTGCGCTTCCGCTGGGTGTTTCCGCAGGACGGTGTTCATCGTTCTATTCGGCACGATCATGTGCCTCGCCCTGAAGTTCGCACTTTACGCGTTCGGCAGGTGAGTTTGAAGATGGTTTATTCCCGACCGAAAGCCTAGTGGGCCATGCGGGAAGTTCTGTAATGCTCAGAGTCCCGCATGGCCCACTAGATGGATCGGCTGCGGTGTTGCCTCAGGGTCGTATGCCAAGTCCACGTGAAGCGATTGTATGGCGGGGCCGCCTGCCAATCGGCAGCTGCTGCAGGTGCCTACAAGCCCTGTTAGTATCCGGATGAACAAGGTATCGAGGGTCGGTCCGTAGTGAACTCGTATGCAAGACTTGCGCTCAGTTGTGTCCTGGGCAGGCTGTGTACTCTTGGCTCCCGGGTATGGCTTCGCCGATTCCTTCTTCGACCAATTCATCGATCCAAAAGACGGCAAGCTGGATGCCAGTCAATGGCTGGCAGGGCGGACCGGCTTTCTACCTGTCCCAGTGGTGATCTCCGATCCCGCTGTGGGCTATGGGGCAGGTCTCGCGTTGGCCTTTTTCCACGACGCCGGAGACGAGCCGCCGTCCAGTGATGACATCAACGCCCGTGTCTCGCTACCCCCTAGCGTCTCCTTTGCAGTTGGCGCGTATACCGAAAACGATAGCTGGATCCTTGGGGGCGGCCACATAGCGAGCTGGAAGAACGATTCGATCCGCTATGCCGGCATTTTGGGCTATGCGGACATGAATCTGAAGTTCTACGGCGTCGAATCCGGCGTCAACCCCGAAGACCGGGGATTCAGGTTCAATGTCCAAGGTGGATTCCTGCTGCAGGAGCTGCTGTTTCGGATCGAGAAAAGCGACTTCTTCCTGGGTGGCCGCTACTCCTACCTTGGAACGGATATCGATTTCAGTAGCTTGATCCCCGTGCCCGGAGTGCCACGTCTGGCATTGGATTCAAACACCGCAGGGCTGGGCCTGCTGGTCCGGTACGACTCCCGTGACAACATCGTGTCGCCCGACGAAGGCGTCTATGCCAAGTTCGAACCCATGTTTTATAACGAGGCCTTCGGTGGTGACTTCAATTACACCAAGACCGAACTCTCTGCGGTCTCTTACTGGCCTATCTCGAACGTGGTACTCGGGCTCCGCCTCGAGGGTAAATTCACCGACGGTGACGTACCGTTCTACGACGCCCCCTTTATCGACATACGCGGCATACCCGCTCTGCGCTACCAGGGAGAAAACGTTACCGTCGCCGAGGTGGAGGCGCGTTGGGACGTTACCCCACGCTGGAGCCTGCTCGGGTTCATCGGTAATGGCTGGGCTGGCGACAACATCGGGGACCTCGGTCAAACCCATAATGTCGCTGCCGGGGGCGTCGGATTCCGCTATCTGATGGCCCGGCGTCTGGGTCTGCGCGTCGGTCTGGATGTGGCTCGGGGGCCAGAGGACACGGTCGTTTACATGGGGGTGGGCAGCAGTTGGAACTGAGCTTGGTGGGTTAGCCCATCCAACCCCAACCTGGTCGGGCTCGATCCTTGGCAGCGGGAGCCGCCGCTACTGGTCGTTTTCCGGCTTTGGCATTCAGGTGCACCAGCGGCGATTGCATTGCCGGGTCAATAATCGGTTCGACGGGTGTTCCGTGCGCGGCTGCGCTTCACGGTTGATTTCGGCACCATGACTGGCGTTTGCCCATCCGTCAGGACTGTCCAGAAAGCGTTGCGCCACGAGCCACAGCGAGGTTACCGGAAAGCCGGCCCCGATCATCGAAACTCGAGCAGGTGCTTTCACGACTCGCCCATGAACCGAGCGTCAGCAGAACTCCATGACGCGACCCGGTCGAACCACTGCTCCCCAGTCCTGCGCGTCTTTGTTCACGTTAGCGGATACGCCAAGGTGTTCAAAAGGACAGCCTTGCGCGAATCCCCGCAATCCAGACGAAGTCGTCGTCTGGATTCAATGCGGGATCCTTGATCAGCTGGATATCCGGCGTGATCGCCAGATGCTCGGCGAGCTGCAGTCGGTAGTACGCCTCGACGGTGTACTGGTCGCGCGCATCCGTGCCGAACGGGAAGGAATTCGCCGCGTCTGTACCAAATGAACTCGCCGGCGCGGGCGTTCGTTCTGCGCCAAAGACTGTTCCTGCCAGTGTGCATAAGACACTAGCCTTGATTGTGGCCGCCAAAAATTTCAATCGCTGCTCCATGAATGGCCTCGGTATCGACGACTCTGAAGGTTGTTCCTTTTCGCGACTGCCTATCCGAACGCCCGAGCCCGGGCAAGGCACGAGCTCCACAAGCCCAATTGCTTGAAAAGTCGATCGCCTGCGCCGGTTCTTGCGGCCGCGTTTCCGTCAAAGTACCGGAGCGGCCAGACGTGAGAGACTGACACCGAAGCGCCACCAGAAGGGTTTGTGATCAAGGGCCTCGATGGCGATCGGCTCGGAATGAGCGAAGTCGCGCTCGAACATTGCCTGCATCTCCTTGGCGAATTCCTGGTCGGCGATTAGGGCGGTGACCTCGAAGTTGAGGCGGAAGGAGCGATTGTCGAAATTCGCCGTTCCGACAGTCGAGACGTCGTCGTCGACCAGCATGACCTTCTCGTGCAGGAAGCCGGGCTGGTAGGCGTAGAACCTGATGCCCAGGCCGCGGAGCTGATCGATGTAGTGAAGGGCGGCCAGGAAAACGGGCAGGCTATCGCCCTTGCCGGTGGTGATGATGCGCACGTCGACACCCCGCAGCGCGGCCAGCTCCAGGGCCTTCATCACTGCCTCATCGGGCACGAAGTAGGGTGCCGAGAGCCAGATGCGTTCCCTGGCCGAGTGCAGCGCGGTGACGAACAGCAGGCCGGCAGTCTCCAGGCGTTGAGTGGGTGCCGAGGGGATAATCATGGCCTCGACGTCGCAGCCCTCGGCGGGCCGTGGCTGCCAGCTGACCTTCGGCAGCTCGCGCGTCGCCCAGTACCAGTCCCCAACGATGATCGCCTGCAGCTGGGTGACGACCGGCCCCTCGAGACGCACGTGCGTGTCCCGCCAGGGACTGAAGTCCGGGTCGCGCCCCATGTACTCGTCGCCGACATTGTGGCCGCCGACCCAGCCGTTGACCCCGTCGACGACGACCATCTTGCGGTGGTTGCGGAAGTTGAGCTGAAAACGGTTGTGCATGCCCTGCGTCGGCTTGAAGGAGCTCACCTGGACACCGACCGCGCGCAGCGCGTCGAGATACTCCTTCGGCAGGCCCTTGCTGCCGATCTCGTCATACAGCATGTAGACCCGCACGCCGGCCTTGGCCCGCTCGATCAGCGCCTGCTGCATCTGGCGGCCAAGGCCGTCGTCGTGAAACATGTAGAACTGCACAAGCACGTAGTCCTTGGCCTGGGAGATTCCCGCGAAGATGCTGTCGAAGGTGGCCTCGCCGTTGATCAGCAGCTCGGCGCTGTTGCCGCGCGTCATCTCCATGCCGGAGAGATTGCGGATGGCCTCGAAGTGCGCGTGGCGACCCTCCGCGGAAACATTCCACGGCTGGAGGTTGGCGTGGAATTCCTGGATCAGGGCATCGATCTCCTCCTTGCGCTCTTCGTAGGCTTCCACGGCGCCCCGGAACTTGCTACGCCCGAAGACGACGTAGGACGGCACCGCCACGAAGGGGAACGAGACCAGCGCGACCGACCACGCGATCGCCCCCTGTGGGGTCCGTGCCGTCATGATGGCGTCGATGGCCGAGACGATGCCGAGGACGTAAAAGACGATGACTATGGCAGCGATCATGCGTTTCTTCTTCCATTTCTTCTTGCGTTTCATCGCGTCCGAACCATCAATCCTCTCGGGGCTCCTGCGCGATCGGGCCAAAGGGCTGTCGCCGAGTAGCGTCTCCAGGCTAGCACGTCACGGACATTCAGCTGCCGATGTTAATGGATGTGCGGCTGCGTACTGGGTTCTCCCACTCTGCGAGGCTGGTCACCGGGCACGCCACCACCGAAATCCACCGGCGAGGCATAGAATTCCTGCGTCCAGTTCTCAACCGTGAGCGGCTCGAAGCGGCTCTTTTGCGGCTCATAGCGAATCGGTTGTCCCGGATTGACCCCCGCGAGCACCTTCGAGTCCTGGACCACGATCTGGCCATTGACGATGACATGGGGAATGCCGGTCGAGGGCAGCGTTCCCTTTTCGTAGGTGGCATGGTCGGTTACCTTCTCAGGATCAAAAATGGTGATGTCTGCCACCATCCCCTCTTGCATGCGGCCGCGTTCCTGCATCGTCTTCAGGCCCATCTTGCCCAGTGGCCGGGCAGAGTTGTAACTGGACATCGCAACGATCTGCATGAGGGGGATGTTGTTTTCCCGTGCCAGGCGCAGCGCCTTCGCGTAAGTGCCGGCTGCCCGGGGATGGGTGTTGGGCAGCTTTTCGTAGGGGGTGTCCCAGGTCAGGCCGTCTTCCGGAACCAGTGGCATGCCGTCGGTGACCAGTGAAACGCCCGGCAGCCTGAGCCAATCGAGAACCGCCGATTCGGGCATCTTGAAGACAAGCACAGCGCGTACCGGTTCCTTTTTGAGCATCTCTTCACGGGTTTGCTGGGTATACCATTCACCGGTCGCCACATCCTGAATGGTTTCCTCATACTTGTAGCCGAGCTGGTCGACCCAGACTTCCGGCTCCAGGAAGACCGCATTCAGGGCGGTGGAGCCGGCCGCGTAGGGATAGATCTCACCCCACACGTTCATACCACGCTCCCGCATGCGCACCAGCAGTTCGTGCACCAGGTTGTATCCCGGGTTATTGAAGTGGCAGGCCAATGCAGGAGCGTCCAGGGCCGCCGCGTTGGCCAGCAGTTCCTGGATGCCGTTGCTTTCCGTGACCTCGTTACCCGGGGTATAGCGAAAGTGGGCGCCGGTCTGCCGACCATAGAGTCCCGCCAGCCGCTGCAGCTCGAAAAATTCGCGGGCGGAGACGCCGTCGCGCATGTAACCGAGGGTCGAACCGAGGCCGAGGCCGCCGGCCTGCAATCCTTCATCCAACAGCTGGAGGATCTGGTTACCTTCCTCCAGGGTAGGCTTCCGGCAGCACCATCCGTCCCCTTTGCGGCTCTCGATGGCGCTGTAGAGATCCTGTGCCCCCTTGAAGCCGTCGAGAGCCTCGGCGCGGGCGAACTCATGGGCCACCGCCTGACCGTAGTTCACCTGGTTCTTGCCTTCACGCGCCTTGTACCACTGGTCGATGTAGGGGCCATGCGTGCCGATCTCGAGGTCGAGGACTGTGGTACGGCCGTCGCGCAGGGCCAACTTGTTGGTCCAGGGCCGGTCGGAGTGCCAGTGGGTGTCTATGAACCCAGGCGCGACCACGTGACCGGCGACGTCGATAGCCTCCTTGCCCTCGATCTTGTCCCTGGTGATCGTGGCGATCCGGCCGTTCTTGATGCCCACATTGGCGACACCGTCATACATCGTCTCCGGGTCCATGACCCGCCCGTTGAGGATGACGAGGTCGTAGTCGGCCGCCGCGGACGGCATGACCACCATCAGGCTTAGTGCCAACAAACCAAAAAACATTCTCAATCTCTTCATTTCAATTCTCCTTATATGTTTGTGTTGCTTTTTAATGATCGTATAGATCCGCTTCACTGAACGGTGTTCTTGTATATTTTGCCGTGGAGAGCACCCTCTCCTTGCTCGTGACACTTTAGGGCTCCAGCGGATTGCCGTCGACCAACAGCAGGTCGGCATAGGCCCCCTCTTTCACCACACCATTTCCGCCCGGGTATTACTCACTCTGGTTAGGCTCAAACTCCCTGGGCTCGATGGACATCTGGTCCAGGCGACCGGTGGCCAATACCGGGAAGCGTATTGGTTTACCCGGAAAGACCTTCTGTACTCTGGAATCCTTTACTACCACCACCCCGTTGACCAGCACGTAGGGAATGCCGGTAGAAGGCAACGCGCCGGTACCCGGCTCGTAACTGGCGTTGTCGGTGACCGTGTCAGGGTTGAATATGACGATGTCGGCATCGGCACCCTCCTGCAACCGTCCCTTGGTCCTGAACTGACTGATGCCGCCCAACTCGTCAAAATACCTGGCGTGCAGGTAGCTCATCTTGGAGATAGCTTCCATCAACGGCATGATTTTTTCTTCACGCACCATGCGCAGCACCTTGGCCCGGGTACTTGCGCTGCGCGGGTGTGTGGACTTTCCCTCGTAGGGTGAATCCCAGGGGTAATAGTTGCCCTTTTCATCCTGGATGGGCATGCCGTCAGATACGATAACCACTCCGGGCATGGCCAGCCAGGTGCCTATGTCTTCGGGGGCGTTGTTATAAATCAGAATTGCGCGGCCGGGATCGTTCTTGCGTATGTCGTCATACATCTCTTTATCCCAGCGGGTACCGTCAAGATTCGCGACATCGGAATAGGTGATCCCCATGGAGGGCATCTGTTCCTCGCTAATGATCTGGGTGGAGGCAATGGTAGAGCCGGCCGCGTAGGGGTAAACCTCACCCCATACCTTGCCCCCTCTTTCTCTTGCCTCGTTTATCAGTGGAATAGTGTACTCCCAGTCCATGACACTGTTCAGGTGTGCCCCCATGAAGGGCGCGTCCAACACCATGGCATTGGACAGCATTTCCTGGATGCCCAGCGCGCCCCCCGTGGGAGGCCTGATGCCGGCAAAGCGGGTGTGCGCGTTGGAGACGCGATCGTACAAACCGGCCAGTTGCTGGTATTTAAACATTTCGTACTGGGTGACACCGGTGGTCATATAACCGACAGGGATGCCCACACCCAGCGCTCCCTGGCGCAGACCTTCATCGACGATACTCATGATTTCGAGCATCTCCTCCTTATTGGGCAAAGTGTCGGACCAACCCGGCTTGCGCCCTTCTTTTAGCGCCTTTGCACCAGCGACATTTACTACGCTAGCGAACAAGCCACCGGCGTCATTGCCAAGAGCCGCGACTTCAGGTCCGTCCAGCACCGCCAGGCGGGCATAGGCGGCACACATCACCGTGCCGTAGTTGGCCTGGGTTCTGCCCTCGGCGTCCGAGTACCACTTGCCGATATCGCGGGCGCCTGCCTCGAAATCCATCATGGTGGTCAGGCCGTCGCGCAAATTGACCTTGCGACTGAACGGATCTGTGGCGTGCTGGTGCCCCTCAATAAAGCCCGGGGCTACGACGTGGTTACTGGCATCGATCGTTTCTTTGCCGCTGATTGCGTCCTCGGTGATAACGACAATTTGGCCATCTTTTACCCCAACATTGCGCACGCCATCGAAGTTGGTCTCGGGATCCATTACCCTGCCGTTGCTGATCACGACATCGTAGGTCTCAGCCACGACGTGTGAGGAGATCGCGGTTGCCATCACCGCAACAAGCATTAACGCCGCAAGCTGTGTGCGACCCGTGTTCTCTTCACTGTTTTTCGTTTTCACAAGAATTATCTCCTCTTTCACTTCAGTTCTCTTTTGGTTCCAGATTCAGCTCTTTTCTACTATTTCCCCGACAGCAGCTTCGCAGCTGTACGAAGGTAACCAGGCGAGTGATCAGCACCAGATAGATCCGCTTCACTGGATGGTGTTCTTGTAAATCTTTCCGTCCTTCATAATCATCACGAAGTTATTCTCCGCATCGGCGACGAGGTCGAGGTTTTCCAGCGGATTGCCGTCGACCAGTATCAGATCCGCATAAGCGCCTTCCTTGATCACGCCAAGCGGCCCTTCCTGGTAAGGGTTGCGCGGACTGCTCAGCGCCAGTAGTTCGGCATTGTCGGAGGTCGCCATCTTGAGTGCCTCGTAGGGTGTGAACCACTGCTTCATTTTTGCCAGCATCTTGCCCTGCCTCGCCGCCGATGCGGGATCAAACAACAAATCGGTGCCGAAGGCGATTTTCACGCCCATCTCTTTCGCCAACTTATAATTCCCGTCAGTTCCATCAGTTACTTGGATGAATTTCTGCGTGCTGATTGGGTTCTCGAACTTCAGCCCATCCTCGTCGTCCAGGATCGGCTGCGCGCTTAGCCAGACACCATTGTCTTTCATCATCTGAAGTGTCTTCTTTTCTTTGATCAAATTGCCGTGTTCGATTGTCTTGACCCCGGCCCTGACCGCGGTCTGAATGGCCGCGTCGGTAAAGATGTGTGCCGCGACATAGGTGTTCCAGGTCTTTGCCACATCGACGATCGCTTTCATCTCCTCAAAGGTATCTGTTACTTCATCCGTGTGGTGATCCTGTTCTGTAGTGCACGATTTAATTTCTGAATTTTTCATCATGAACCTCAATCGATGATTCAAACTGCTGTTTATTGACCTGCCAAATACTTTGCGGCTCGGCGCAGATAACCTGGCATCTTGTCTTCACCATAAGGCGGGATATAGCCGTTGGTTGAGAAATACACGCCCACAAAGTCCCGCTTTGGATCGATATAGATTCCCTGGCCGAGGTTTCCATGCTTCCACAGGGCGCCATCGTCGAACACCGCATCAAACTGCATGGAGTTCGCCATGGGTGCTTCACCGAAGTCCTCGGTCAGACCCTGGTATTTGGCACCGGCACGAAAGGCTTCCGGATTACCGGCGGTTTGCAGGCGCTTGAGTACTTCCGCCGACACCACAGGCTCAACAGCAGCGCTTTTCCAACTGGGCGTAAATACCATCCCAAAACGCGCAAAGTCCTCAAGCGTGGTGGAAATAAGACCATGCGCCACGGATGTACCGTCCGGTGTCAGGTGATGGAGCATCGGACTGCGTGCCGTCATCTTCCCCCATACGCGCTGTTGAAAAAGCTCTGCCCAGGTCATGTTCTCGATGCGTTCTGCAATGACAACAAAAACCTGAGTCACCGCGGAGGAGTAGCGAAATCTCTCTCCGGGCTGCTCGCCGGGAATCTTTTGCGCTCCTCTGAGGATGGAAAGCCATTCCTCCACTTCCCCGGTGGCGGGATTCGGCGCGCCGAACTCGGCGCTGAAAAAACGGACGATGATGGAGTTTGGGTCGATAATGGACTCCATTGTTTCTTCCAGCTGCAGGCCGGTTGCCATGTTGGCCGCGTCGATCATGCTGATGCCATCCCAGTTCGAATCCCTGAACTCGGGCAGGTAGTCGACCACCTCTTTTTGCATATCGATTTTGCCCTCGGCTTCAAGCTGGGCAATGACGAGACCGACGGTTGCTTTGCCGGGTGACATCCAGACGTGCATATCCATGGGGCTCATACCCGGGTAGGCCTGGTAAACCACTTTGCCCTTATGCACCATGAGCACTCCCTGAACCCGGTGATTGGGGTGCACGACATACTCGTCCAGGGTCAGCTCACCTTCCTTGACCGGAAATGTCACCGCCGAACCCAGTTTTTTATTGGGGTGCTGCTGCAGTGCCTGATACTCATAGTTGGGCAAGGAAACTGCACTGGTCAGCATCTCGCTCAGGCGCACGTTATAGTAGAGCGCGTGATCGCCCCCGAGCTGATAGTGGAAGTTCCCGAATTTCTCCCTCGCGTCGTTGGCAAAATCGAGCGGAAAAGGTGATTTGGCGACACTCACAGGCAGCGTCGTCGTGGCGCCTGGCACCTCCAGAAACTCGGCGAGAGGGTTCTCACCCGACTCCGCGGCCGCAGCGGCCGGCTCCTCAACGCTTTTGGCTTGCTGTGCCTGCAACCCGAAGGGCGCCAGGGCAAGCGTGACGAGTGCGGCGCTTATTACGATGTTTCTCATGGGTTTCTCCTTAGATATAAGTTGCGAAAGCGGTAGCGCAGGGTTGCGCCAGTGAGGAAATCGAGTGGCTGGGGCTTATGCCGCTTGCAATAGTTTGCAATCAGGTGCTGTTGCCGTTGTCTTGAGCCTGCTGATCGACCCCGGACATCCCGCCAACTGCGACGTTGAATAACTCTCGTCACCACCGCTGATACCCTACTTAACGCAACGGGACCACTGCCCAAAAGTGCTTCTTCAAGTAATTGATAGTAAGAATAGGGCGCACACTGGTAATGCACGAGAGTCCCTTTCGGGACGGTGGTGCAATCAAAGAGACGGTGCTACAGAGGTATCTGGCAGTCATTAGAAACGCAGGAGGCACTCTGAACGAAACCGCCGATCGTCTAGAATCTCGTGGAAATCACAACCGCGCTTTCAAGCATCGACGCGTGCGGGACTGCGAGCCGGGCTTTCAGGGAGGGGAGGTAAACAAGTAACGGCAGGGCGCCGGCGAGCTATGTGAGCTACTTTGCAATGCTGAATCCCGCTTCAATGGCAAGCTGTACCAGTTCGGCAACAGACTTGACCGCGAGCTTTCTCGTCAGGTTGGTGCGATGGCGCTTGACCGAGCGCTCGTCGATACCCAGTTCAGCGGCGATCTGCTTGTTCAGCCGTCCGAGCATCACCTGGGACAGCACCTGACGTTCGCGCGGTGTCAGCCTGTCAAAGCGTGATTGCAGTTCCAGGCGGTGGATTCGAGCCCTGCGTTCGCGGAAATCGCGCGCCAGCGCTCGCTCGATCGCGGCGATCACCACATCCCTTGGCGCGGTCTTGACCAGGAAATCCTCGGCGCCACGACGCATGGCCTCGACACCGGTGTTGATGTCGCCGTGTCCGGTGAGAAATACGACAGGTAGCGGATTGGCAGACCGCGCCAGCGTCTGTTGTAACGCCATGCCATCCATGCCGGGCATCCGCAGATCAGCCAACACGCAGCCTGTGGCCTCGAGCGACAGCTGTGTCAGGAATTCGCTTGCGGAGCTGAAACATTCGGTGACATAGCCATTGCTGCGCAGCAGACGCTCGACGCCCCTCAGGAAGGAAGCGTCATCGTCCACGATGAATACCTTCTGTACCTGCTCGCTCATGCTACTCCTTCTTCCTGCTCGACCGGCAGTTCGATGCGTATGCATGCGCCGCCGTCCGGATTGTTCTCCACCCGGATGCGACCTCCGTGCGCTTCGACGATTGTTCTGGATATCGTAAGCCCGATGCCGAGGCCCTCGCTCTTGGTGGTGACAAACGGCTTGAACGGGTCCGGCAGCTGATCGGGATCGAAACCTGTCCCATTGTCCTTGACAGCCAACTCGACCAGTCCGCCTTCCATTTGGACGGCGCCGATCTCAATCTGTCGAGAGCCGTTTTGCCTCGCGTCCAGCGCATCCAGACAGTTCAACAGCAGGTTGACGAAGACCTGTTGGAGATGAACACGATCCCCGCGCACCCTGGGGAGCCCGGGTGGAAACATGGTGCGCAATGTCACCTGGCGCGCCTGCATTTCGGCGTTGAGCAAGGCCGCAACCTGCTCGATCAATTCCTGCAGCGCGATCGCCTCGAACCGGAGCTCTCGGTGTCTCAACAGCGCGCGCATGCGATCGATCACCTCCGCAGCCCGCCGATCGTCCTGCTGGATATCGACTAATATCTCCCGCAGCTCCCCGAGATCTGTCGGGTCCTGGTGCAGAAATAATTCTCCCGCTTCGGCATTGCGGAGAATTGCCCCCAGCGGCTGATTAAGTTCGTGCGCCAGGGCCGCGGAAAGCTGACCCATGGCGGAGACACGCTGGGCGTGAGCAAGCGCGAGCCGGTGTCTCTGTAATTCGCCTTCGAACTGCTTTCGAGCGGTGATATCCATGGATATGCCGCGTAGACGCAAAGGCTTGCCCTGCGCGCCCCGTTCAACTTGACCTGACGCGGCGATCCAGCGCTCGACCCCGCTCGGGCCTGTGACACGAAACTCTGCATGGAAGTCCTCGTTGTGTTCGAGGGCCCGATCCACCGCCTGTCGAAGGCTACCACGATCGTCAGGATGGACCAGCGACAGATAATGCTCGAGGCTGGTGTGCCCGGACTCAAATGTCCCGGTTGCTTCTTTGCCGACATCTTTGACCCAGACCTCCTTCCGCATGACGTCCCAGTCCCAAAAGCCTAGATCCGCCGCACGGGCGGCCAGCCGCATGCGCTCTTCGCTTTCCTGAAGTCCGCAGGAAAGCTGTTTTGAGCGTATCAGGTCCACGCTCAGCTCGAAGGCCATGGCGAGCACGATTATCTGGTAGATCAGCGCAACGAAGGGACCGGGCAGGATTCCGCGCACCATGAGGCCCGAGAAGGTTGCAGCCAGGATGATGGCAAACGGGATAGACGCCCCCAACACCAAAGCCTGCCTGCCTTTTCCCAGCTTCCGCGCGGCAATGGCAGCGTCCAGGACATATATCAGCAATAGCACCATGCTCAGGTGAATGAGCAATCGCCAGGGATTCATATCGCCCACAGGCGCCGACAGTGTCTCACCGAGGAAAGATACGGAATTCAGGGCGTATATCTCTTCGAAGGTTACGTTGGGGGAGAGGAAGAAATTCAGTATAAGCACCAGCACACGCAGGCCGATGATTAGCCACGCCAGCCAAAGACGTCCGGCTCCCAGGTAGCTGCGAATAAACAAGACCAGGGCGACCACCAACGTCGCCGCGGGAACATGCATCCAACGCAAGATGGCGCCGAACTCGGCAGGTGTCTGCGCACGCATCAGGGCCAGTTCCTGTATGGCGATGACTGCAGCCGCCACCGCACTGACCGAGAACAGGAGGTTTGCAACGGCCTCACGATCGCGAAGCCACACGAGCAAGTGCACCGCTGCCAGCGTGAGGGACATGCCGGTGGCCATCGACCAGGTGACGGTGATCCAGCTCATCAATCAGGCAGGCCTGGTGGCTTTTAGCCCAAAAGAAACCACGCCGGACGATAATCCGGTAAATGGTTTACATACTCCGCGCATCGATGCTTGTGTTACTCGCGGTTGGGTATGGATTGACCTTTGTTGAATCATTGGCGCTAGAAATTCTTTTGAATCAGAATACGGGCGATAATTTTATGATGCCATCGGGTTCCAGGGAGAGCTCTCGGATGATAGCGGTCGGGGTGCGGCGGGTTTTGCATCAGTATCGGTTATAATCCTCGCAATCCACAACATAGTTATCATTGAACATCAAATCAATTCCTCATCACATATTACCGATGCGAATATCGATGCGAGTTGTCATCGCACCCACTATGGTTGTAACCGGGTGGTTTGCGTGGGCAAATCCATTTTGACGTTTTATAACTGACTGTTAATAATCATAAGTACCAGGATAACCGCGACAGGGCTCGTCTCAGGAAATATGCAGAAGAGGCCTGGAACTGATACCGGCGTCACACTCAGCCACCAGAGGTCACGCGTATACGCTCTGCCTGGCGTCTGATGGCTTTCAATTCCGACGTGTCCTTGCGCCTCAGGTTGCGCCACTGCAGCGCCGTCCTTGGGTGACTGGAAAACCTGTGCTCATGGCGCTGCAGAAAATCCCAGTACAGTGTTGTGAATGGGCAAGCTGAATCACCCGTGGCGCATGACGAATCGTAACGGCAGCCTGTGCAGTAATTGCTCATCCTGTTGATATAGGCGCCGGATGCCACATATGGCTTGGAGGCCAGATAACCACCATCTGCATACTGGGACATACCCAGGGTATTGGGCAGTTCCACCCACTCAATCGCATCCACATAGATGGCCAGGTACCACTCATGCACAGCCTGCGGTCGCACACCATGCAGCAGGCAGTACAGGCCGGTTACCATCAGGCGCTGGATATGGTGGGCATAACCGTAGCGCAATGTCTGCTCCAGCGTCTCACGCAGACAGCGCATGTCAGTCTCGCCGCTCCAGAAAAATTCCGGCAGCGGGGTATCCGCCCCAAGTGCGTTGCAGTCTGCGTACAGGGGCATGCGCGCCCAGTAGATCCCGCGTATGTACTCGCGCCAGCCAAGCAGCTGGCGGATAAAACCCTCGACACTCGCGAGAGGTGCATCGCCGTTTGCCAGGGCGTTGGCGGCCATGCTGATAGCCCGCGAGGGATCCAGCAGTGACAGATTGAAACTGCTGGAGAGCAGCGAGTGATACAGAAATGGCTGCGCTGTCCACATGGCATCCTGGTAGCCACCGAAGTGTGGCAACCGCTGTCCAATGAAATCCTCGAGCGCCATCTCCGCCGCATCGGTCGTGACCGGCCAATCGAATTCCGCCAGCTCGCCGGGGTGACCGGGAAACTCGCGTTTGACCAGCCTGAGCACTTCGCGCGTAATGGCATCCGGTGCAAACGCCGGCGGGGGCGGCAGCATCCCCGGCCCCTGTTTGCCGAAGCCCCGACGATTTTCGGCATCGTAGTTCCACTTGCCGCCAACCGGTTGCCCGCCATCCATGAGGACACCCTGGCGCTTGCGCATGAAGCGATAGAAATATTCCATGCGCGGCTGTTTGCGATCACCCAGCCAGGCACGAAAATCATCAGGCGTGATGAGAAAACGGCTGCTCTCGACGACCTGCAAAACCAGGCCGGCCCGCGCGACCGTATCGACCAGCGACTGT
>Ga0316192_10001973_pt1 | contig 15130 bp, 15 predicted proteins | sample MerIslwburrow_MG_FD_204931 | JGI IMG/M metagenome (GOLD analysis project Ga0316192, IMG submission 204931) | Coastal sediment microbial communities from Maine, United States - Merrow Island worm burrow | ecosystem: Environmental > Aquatic > Marine > Coastal > Sediment | place: USA: Maine...
CGATGTCATCCGACGCGCCAGACTCAGTAATGCCAGCCGTAAAGTCCTCGTGCGGGATCTGGATATACTGGATCTCGCGTCCGCTGGCACGGGCAATTTCTGCCACTGCCTCCCTAAAGGTCAGCATTCTGGGTCCGGTGACCTCATAGACCTGACCCACATGACCTTCTTCGGTTAGCGCCGCAACCGCGACATCGGCGATGTCTTCGGCGTCGACAAATGGTTCTGGGACATCCCCAGCAGGTAAAGTGATCGCACCTGCTAATACCATGTCGAGAAACTCCCCTTCGGAGAAATTTTGGTTGAACCAGCTGGAACGAACCACGGTCCATTCGATGCCCGCGTCCTGAACGATACGTTCACAACGTTGAGCTTCCTCTTCGCCGCGACCAGACAATAGAACCAAGCGCTTAACGCCCTGCTCCACAGCCTTTTTGACGAAGGCATGGATGGAGTCAGCTGCCCCAGGGATAGCAAGATCTGGCGCATAGTTAAGGTATGCCACAGTCACGCCATCGAGCACAGCACTCCAAGTACCCTGATCCCCCCAATCGAAGCGAGGATCAGAGGCGCGAGACGCAATACGCGTTGGCACATTAAGGCTCGTGAGCTGCTCCACGATACGGCGGCCAGTTTTACCGGTACCGCCGAGAACGAGTGTGAGTTCGTTTGATATTTTTGTGTTGTTTATGTCTTTCATGACTCTACTCCTGTTGGTTGCTTGACACTGTGTCAATTGACACTGTGTAAATGTTAGGTTATGGTTGACACTATGTCAAGTGAAAATATTGAAACCCGCTCACGAATCCTGGATGCGACCGTCCACATGCTTGAAGAGCGCGGGGGCGTTGGTGTCCGCATGGGGGATATCGCCAAGGCGGCAGGGATTTCCCGCCAGGCGGTCTACCTACATTTCACATCTCGCGTGGAGCTACTGGTGGCGGCAACGAGGTACCTGGATGAAGTTTTGGACGTGGATAGTCGGCTCGCGCCATCACGAGCGGCAACGTCTGGCGCCGAACGCTTGGCGCTATATATCGATTGCTGGGGACACTATATTCCAGAAATCTATGGTGTCGCCAAAGCGCTTCTCTTGGCAAAGGACACTGACGAAGCGGCGGCAGCAGCCTGGGACGACCGCATGCTGGCCATGCGTGATGGTTGTCGTGCAGCTATTGAAGCACTGCATTCTGATGGCATGCTTGCGCCGGAATGGACGCCCAAGAAAGCCACGGATTTTTTATGGACTATGCTTTTGGTACCGAACTGGGAAAACCTCACCGGCGAATGCGGTTGGTCTACACAACAGTATATTCGTTGGATGAAGACCGTGGCGAAGCGAACCTTTATAGATGAATCAAAGTGACTTAGATGAAATGAAAAGCGACTGCGTTATAGGTTCAAATCCCAATACTTGACTGAAAATTAGCGACCACGAAAGACATTAAATTATGAGACACCCGCTGAAAAATTTAGCGCATGGGTTGCGTCGAACTGTTGAATGCACCAGCGATCACGGAAGTTGGTGATATCAAACGTAGCGTGCGCCGTGCGCACGGCGCACGCTACGCATAAATAATAACGGAACTACTGAGTGGCTATTTATCGGTTAATCTAGATTGCTGACTTCAAGATTGATTTCGGGCTAATCTGACGCTGTCTATAGTATCAAATCTAAGCTAGTACACTTTATGTTTAAAATGTATACAAAAGATTAATAACCGTTTCGGTGTCGGTATTTTTAAATCCAGGCGATACATCCGATGTATACTTGATGGTATAGGACAAGCCCAAGGCCAATTTACCAATTAATTGTACCGTTAATCCCGTTATTGATTTATACACATCAAAACTGTTGGAAAATTCTGCACTAACTTCCTCTGACACATTAGATTTCTCCCGAAACTCCCAAATATACTTTCCGGAAAGCCTGCCTAATCCCTCAATATCAGAGCTTTGTCCCTCCGCCTTAAATCCCTTCATACCTAAACCGGCATCAACATCCAGAGTCATCTTGGGATAATTTTTCAGGTAACGATGGCCTATACCTAACGTTATAGTGTATTGATAATCAAAACCACTGAATTTATCTGTTTCATAGTCGGCACGCCCAAATACATAACTATTTTCCTTATATTTAAAATCACTTTTACCCGCGATAAAATACCTCTCGGCATCGGTTACACCATTACTATCCGAATTCAATGCCGTGGCTTTGATATGATGTCTCCATTTAACCTTTTCCTGTGTTCCCTCTGCTTTCGCATTAAACTTGCTAGTATCCGTATTTCCCGTCGTCGCAACATACCCGGCACCAACCTCACCTTTCCAACTTGATTTGTTTTCATCTGCGGCCAGCACCAGACTTGAAGTAGAAACCAACATAGTTACGAATAATATTATTTTTGTAAAAAACATACGCTTTTCCTTCTAGTCTACAGTATTAGTATGTACATCCATTTGCGGGTACGGAATTGAAATTCCATTTTTATCAAACGCCAATTTTATCTTTTCTGTCAAATCAAAACGTACTGGCCAATAGTCCCCGCTATTAACCCAGGGTCGCACATTAAAATTCACACTACTATCCGCCAATTCTGCGACTGCAATCAATGTTTCAGGCTCCTTGAGTATGCGCTCATCGGCATCGATAATGCCCTGCATAATATCCCGAGCTTTTCTAATATCATCGTTATAGCCGATACCAAATACCATATCAATACGACGCGTGGGTTTGGCCGAATAATTGGTTATTGCGCCACCGTAGATTGCCCCATTAGGCATAATAACCTGCTTGTTGTCCCCGGTACGCAGAGTCGTACTGAATATACCAATGGTTTCTACAACACCCATAACCCCTCCTGCATCAATAAAATCACCGGCGTTAAAAGGTCGAAACACAACAAGCATGACGCCGGCTGCAAAATTTTGTAATGAACCTTGTAACGATAAACCAATCGCTAAGCCGGCGGCACCAATAAGTGCAATAAGTGATGTCGTATTAACGCCAAGTTGATCCAGAGCTGCGATCACAACAAACAATAAAAGAACTGCCGATGCGATTGAGGATATAAAATTTACCAAAATATTATCGATCTTTGACCGCACCAGCAACTTGCGTATTATAGAGACCACAAGTTTTACAACTAATTTACCGACGACAAATATTATTATCGCCATAGAAATATTAATACCCCAAGGTATTACATAAGTATTCAATATCTGTGTAATGTCAAGTTTTTCAAACATGGTATTCTCCGATTACAACTGAATTTTACTATAGCTTACTTAAACGTCGACCATTTTTACTAAATAAATGCAGTTTTGTTGCGTCTACAGTAACGTGCACGTCAGTACCCACCTCAAATTGAACTTCGTGTTTCACCCGAGCGACAATGGTGTCGCCACTCTCGATCTGAATTCCGGTATCGTTGAACTGAATATAAATTAGATTCTCATGACCCAAGTTCTCCTGAGCAATAACCTTTACAGCTAAACCTGCTTTTTTACTGTTAAGATTAAGCGCTTCGGGCCGTATTCCCAATATTAATTCTTGACCTGGAGATGTATGCAGCGACTCGCCATATTCCATTTCACATGGCTTTAAACTCAAGTATTGCTGGCCTATTTTAGCAGTCATATCCTGATCATTATAGGTGGCGTGTATAAGATTCATGCCTGGATTACCGATAAAATTAGCGACAAAGCTAGTGGCGGGTTTGTCATATAATACACTGGGTTCATCCAGCTGTTGCAACTCCCCGTCTTTTAGTACCGCTACTCGTTGACCCAGGGTCATGGCTTCCACTTGGTCATGTGTGACGTAGACGGTAGTGATATTGATCTTTTTTTGTAAGGCGGTAATTTCTGTGCGGATTTGGGTTCGTAATTTGGCGTCCAAATTCGACAAGGGTTCATCTAATAAGAATAAACGGGGTTCCCTGACCAATGCACGGCCCATGGCGACACGCTGTTTTTGACCACCGGATAGTTGATGAGGGCGTTGATCTAAAAAGGATTGTAAACTTAACAACTGCACTACCGTATTTAAACGCTGTTGTTGGGCCTGTTTGTCGAGTTTTTGCATAACTAAAGGAAACAACAAATTTTCGCGTACGCTTTTATGGGGATATAAAGCGTAGTTTTGAAACACCATGGCGACATTACGTTGCTGGGGTGCTTGATTAAGCACACCTTCACCGGCAAACACAATGTCACCACTGCTCGGTTTGTCCAACCCAGCCAGTAGTCTTAGCAAGGTCGATTTACCACAGCCCGAAGGGCCCACCAAGACAAGTAATTCACCTTGATATATGGTCAGATTGATGTGATTTAGCGCTTTAAGGCCGTTATCAAAAGTTTTGCATATGTCGCGAAGTTCTATAGGCATGAAAGTAACCTAAACTTAAGCCTTGTGGCTACTGGCCACTACACCTTGGACAAACCATTTTTGAAAAACAATAAACACGATTAGCACGGGTAATACCATAAGCACACCAAAGGCGAACAAATCACCCCACTGCAAGGGCGGAAGGGTATAAAAGGTGGAAATCGCCAAAGACAGCGGCCGCACATTTTCATCACTCACCATAAGCAATGGCCACAAATAATTTCCCCATTGCAATAAAAAGCTTAATATTGCCACAGAAGCCAATACGGGTTTGCTGTTGGGTAATACGATAAACAGAAAAGTGCGCCAAGGACTGGCTCCATCCATATAAGCAGCTTCCTCCAGCTCTTTTGGTAAGGATAAAAAATAGGTGTAAAACAAAACGATAAAAAAAGCATTGGCTATAAATGGAATAATTTGTACCACATAAGTGTTACGTAAGCCTAAAATTGACAACTGATAAAACAAAGGGACTGCCGTGGCTTCCATGGGAATAATCATAATTGCTAGTATAATGGTTAAAGTCAATTTACGACCCTGCCAATGAAATCTTGCCAACGCATAACCGGCCATGGCATTTACCACCAAACCGAAAAACACCACGCAGCCGGTAATAATGAGACTATTCGCTAAATATCTTTTGAAGTCTACCCGTTCAAAAACATCTCTAAAGTTCTGTAAGCTATAATGTTCAGCGACATATTGTAGTTTATTAAAAATTCCTGACAGGACATGATCGTCCGGTTTAAAACTGCCGAGCAGCATATATAATATCGGCACTAAATAAATTGCTGTCGCACTAATAATAAGACTGTAACGGACAAATTTAATTACATTGCTTTTAAAATTGAGCGGCATTATATGCGCACCTTTTTGCTTATCTTTTGTTGTAGACCCGTCAGAGACAATACGATCACGAATAAAACCACCGTCATGGCGGCCGCTTTAGCGACTTGTTGTTGCGCAAAAGCACTTTTCACCGTTTCAAACATAATCGTCGTTGAGGCATTGCTGGGACCACCTTGGGTCATAATTTGTACTTGGTCAAATAAGCGAAAGGCCAAGATAGTCGTTAATATCACCACGTATGCTACGGTATAACGTAATTGTGGCAAGGTAATATGCCAAAATTGTTGCCAAGTCTTAGCACCGTCAATACTGGCGGCTTCATAAAGTTGATGCGGTATGGCTTGTAAGGCGGCTAGAAACACAATCATTTGAAATCCGACGCCCTGCCATATCGAAGTGAGCATAATGGCCGGTAATGCGAAATATTCATTATGTAAAAAATCTCGTGCTTGCCAGTGTCCTAGCGTTAATGCGTTTAAACTGTCGTTAAATAGCCCTTCGGGATTCGGCGCAAAAATAATAATCCATATTACGGCAACCAGAGATAGGGGAAAAATGACCGGCATAAAAAATAACATGCGAAACATTGCACGACCATACATCTTCTGATTCAATAATAAGGCCAGACTCAATGCTAGCACCGTTTGAATGGGGACCACACACAAGGCAAAAATCCCGTTATTGACAATGGCCCTTTGAAAGGCCTGATCGCTAAAGATTTCGTAATACTGTTGCAAACCCACAAACTCCATGGGAAGAGGACTACCCAGGCGCAAATTTGTCAGCGAAAGGATAATGGATAATATAAAGGGTTCACCAACAAATACTATTAACAACAGGATGGCAGGGATCATCATGAGCACGCTGGTACGCGTTTTTACCAAATGCTTGGGTAGCAGCGTTTGAATCATTTGTTCGTTAATACATTCGTTTGGTAGCCTTTGTTTTGTTTAATGTCATTATCGATGTCAGCAACGGCTTTATCTAAGGCCTGTTTTACCTTGGCGCCATTACGAATATCTTGAAAGGCTTGGCTAAAAGAGGTGGTTATTACCGGATAGGCAGGTGTTTTGGGTCTAGGTATGGCATAACCATAAGTTAATTGTTGAACAAATAAGTTTAGTGCACCGCTTGTTTGGTAATGAGTTGACTTTGCAATGGCTTGTTTACGTGCGGGTACCGCACCATTAGCATTGGCCATGGCTAAGACTTGTTCAGGGCTTAATATAAATTCGAAAAAGGATTTTACGGCGTCCACTTGTTGGCATTGGCGGGTCATACTCCATAACCAGGAACCCTGACCGGTTTTAGTGCCATGACCAAAATCAGGCAGAGGAACGACAATTAAATCATCACCAAACGTTTTTGAATAACGCTCAAACTCCCAATGACCGGCCCAAGATAAAACCGCCTTACCACTAAGAAAGGCGTTGTCATCGACGTTAGAATCAATATAGCCCTGTCTAAACCAATTTTGAAATATACTCATTAGCTCAATAGCTGGTGCGCCATTAAGAAAATTTTTCGCGCTTTGATAGCTAGTGCGATCAATTAAATCACCACCAGCAGATCTAACAGCAGGTGAAAAGGCGTAAGTAAACCATTCTGATGGATAATTAAGCTTTAAGTCCAACACCGCCCCATCTTTATCTTGGGTGGATAAGGTTTTTAAAATATTTTCAAATTCTTGATCATCCCAGGCATCAGCAGGACCGTCGGGTACTCTAATGCCATGCTTTTTTAAAACACTGGATCGTGTAAAAATGCCCAGCCCCGAATCAAAAACACCCACACCAAAAAGTTTATCATTGTAGCGACCTTGTTCTAATATTGATGGTAAAAGATCGTCTAGGATTTCTTTTGAAACGAGTGCGTCGATGGCTTGTAAATGACCTTGCCAGATATAATTAAACAGATATGGGCCGTCGAGTTCTAGAACACAGGGCAAGTCTCCCGCAACGGCTGCGGCTTGAACCTGGGCATTATAGGTTCGCTCTGGAATGAAGTTGGCTTTTATTTTTATTTTGTGTTTTTGGTTGTAGGTGGTAATTTGTTGATTTAAGATCTGACGCTCAGCAGCTTGACCAGCATGGGCCCATAGCGTCAATCTGTCTTTTTCTTTGGCTATTGCAGTATCGGTTTTTTGCTCACATGCTGTAAGCCCAATAAACAGCAATAAAATAACATAATAAAACGGCATCCTAGCGTTATCATTTTTCATGTTATTAACCATAAGCGGTTGAATTAATATGTAACGTGATGTTTCGTAGTTTAAGCCAATATGATATCAATAGCATAAATTAGTTAGTGAGCAAGTGCAATCAAGGTGAGACCGAGGTAAAGATTGTCATTACCAATCTGTGTTGTGGCCATAACGTCGATCCGAATACATTCCAAAAAAAAAGCCTGCACATTGCTGTACAGGCTTTTTCTGTAAAATTTGTTATTACTTACTTCTTAGCAAAACGACTTTCCATAACGGCTACATAGTCATCATATGCTTTCTTTTGAGCTTCATAGTAAGCAACACGCTGTTCTTCCATTTTTTTGTAGTATTCAGCCTGTGCTTTTTGTTGTGCTTCGATCTGTTCTTGCGTCATGACAGGTCGTCCATAGGCAGACCCATAAGCTGGTCCGTAATATGGGTTGTAACCAGCGTTATTGTTACCCCAACCATTACTGTTACCATTACCGTTACCATTTGCATTGGCGTTCATGTTGAAACCGAAGTTGCCGTTGCCGTTGCCGTTACTCCAACCATTTCCATTGTTGCCCCAACCATTTCCATGGTTGCCCTGACCATTACCGTTACCATTTGCATTGGCGTTCATGTTGAAACCGAAGTTTCCGTCACCAAAGAAGTTGCCATTACCATTGTTGTAGCCGTTACCATATCCTGGTGTCCAGGCCATTGCTGAAAAAGATGTAACCATAAGTGCTGTTGCCAAGATTGCTTTAATTTTCATATTCACTCCCAGTAAATTATAGTTGTTTAACATTACATCAGTGTTTCCAATACCTGATGCGAAATAAGATACAGACGTGTGAGAATATAGTAAATTACTAATATAATGTCTAGCTAAAATTCAAAAAATTATTTGGTCAGTCTAACACCTGTACAAATTCTGAACAATATGCGCAAAAACCGGGTCAGATTTCAGAATTTGTGAGATCTGAAACCCGAGTTTATTCAGTTTTTCGTATAAGCCAATGAGATGCTCGGTCACGAAAAAGGAAGCATTTCCGTATCGAGTCTCAATATCTGCACCCTGTTTGATAAGAGTTTGAATTGTCGTGACGTCCCCTTCCTCGGCTGCGTTTTGGAGATCGGTATTGAGATCCGCCCAAACAACGTGGCAAAACCCCCACAACAATCCTGTCAAAATAACGTATCTTGTTGTCATATTAAACCTCGCATGCCATTTCGGATCTAAGGCGGATCATGAGAAATTTGCCAATTAACCGCATCTTTGTAATCGGTATTATTTAGCATTAATTCATCATGGGTACCCGACGTTACAGTTCCTTCGCCATTAAAATACAAAATTCGATTCGCTGATCGTATAGATGAATATCGGTGGGCGATGATTATAGTGGTTCGATTGCGTCTTAGAGATTGCAGTGCTTCCACCACCATTTTTTCAGAATGACTGTCTAAGGCCGAGGATGCTTCGTCAAGTATTAAAATGGGGGTGTCGCGTAAAAAGGCCTGCGCTATGGCTAGGCGTTGTATTTGTCCGACCGATAAGTTTATGCCGTTTGCTCCTATAATGGTTTCCAAACCGTCGTCTAAATCATTGACAAACTCCCAGGAAAAACTGGACTTGCAGGCGCTTATCATTTGTTCGGTGGTGGCATCTGATTTGGCAAGTAGTAGGTTTTCTTTGATCGAGCCATTTATAAAAAACGGCTCCTGCCAAACAATGGATATTTGACTTCGCAACGAAGTTTGAGAAACAGATTTTATGTCAACACCATCGATACTAATAAATCCCTCCTGGGGATCATAAAAGCGTAATAACAAAGCAGCACAGGTGGATTTACCAGTACCGCTGGATCCCACCAAGGCAACGGATTCACCAGCATGAATAGCGGCAGAAAAATGTGAAAAAACCTGTTCTTTGCTATTGGGGTAAGAAAACGTCACATCATTAAAAGCCACTTCGCCTACTGAGATATTCAATTCAATGTTAGTATCGCTCTCTTTTATGGCAGACTCGGTGCGCAATACTTCCATAACGCGTTCAGCAGCGGCACGATTGCTTTGCAATTGTATGGGAATTTGGGCAATGCCACGAACAGGCCCTGCTAAATTTCGTATATAGACTAAAAAGCTCACCAAGACACCTACCGTGAGTTCACCGGACTGGATACTCGATATACCGCTATATACCACCACTACACCGGCAAAATACAGTAAGAATGTAAAAAATGAATTGTACAGCATGCTGATTTTACGCATCTTATATGCCCAAACTCGTGCGATACGAAACTGCTCACTATGTTTTTGTCGAATGGTATCTTCATTATTAAAGGCACTAATGCTACGCAGGTTAGCTAAGGTTTGTTCTTCGATGGACATTAGCTTGGCTTTTTCCTGTACAAACTGCCGAGAGGCGGCGCCGGTTCGTGGCGCGACAAATCGTTGTGATAAAAAGAAAAATGGCGCCAAGGTTAAGGCAACTAAAGTCAATCGCCAATCAATCCAAAATAGCATTGAACCATAAAGTACCAGCATAATAATATTTGATGCCAAATCTAGTGGGACGTTGACGACATAAGCCAATATTCGATCGACATTGTTGTTTAGTCGTGAGATCAAATCACCTTTGTCAAACTGATTATTAATTGGAAAAGATATTTGCATAATGCGCCACAATAGTTGCCCTCTTACTCTGTCAACAAAACGCAAGGTAAGCTGCTGGAAAATATAGGTGTATAGGTACTGAATCAGCTGATTGAATAAAACGATGCCGGCGATTATAAACAAGGTAACATTGAGCTCGGAATAGTTACCTTCCGTTAGTTGTGTAATGACAACACCCAACATCCAGATTAGTATGGTGTTAGCCGCAATCATTACGGTATCGAGGGAAAACAACACGACCATTTTTGATCTTTCGGCTTTGATATATGGCAAAAAGTAGTCAACAATTTCACGCTGCCAATTCATAAAGCGCTTTTTATTCATTTTCATTGTAAAGTCTTGTTCTTCATGTGTGATTATTGACAGAATAATACGCTAAATCCCTAGTGGAAAGACAGTTAATTTGGAGTTTGCTACGCGTTACGCCGCGAAATAGTCCGTAGAATATACCGATTAACTATGATAACGTGAGGGCAAGATATACTCACTTGACGAAATATTTAATATCTGAAATTAGATCTTGAAATGAACTAAATAATTTGTAAATCATGAATAACAAAACTGCTAATAATCCTTGTCCCTGCCTTAGTGGTCTGCAATTCAGCAACTGTTGTGCTGCCAAAGATCGTATAGAACCTGATGTTTTTGCAAGCATTTCTGCTGCGACGAGTGCAGAAAATGACAACTTAACTCCTGAACTACAAGCTGCACTGGACAAGACGCATACTAATCCTGATCTGTTTCCCGCCAGAATCAATTTCTTTAAAGATAAAGTTCGATTGGTAAAGATGTCACCACGCTGGTACAGAGAAAGCGTGTTTCTTGATCCAGTAAGAATATTAGGTCGATGCGTCATTGAGTCCGATTTGCAGTGGTTACAGGAGGTTTCCGAAAAAATCCACTGGCAACCATTGTCCATTATTTTTCATAGCGCGTTTTGTGGTTCTACATTAATGTCCAAGGCCTTGCATTCTGTTTTTAATTGTTTACCGCTTCGCGAACCTGAGGCCTTAAGTAATCTACAGGTCTATTTAAATTCGCAAAAGGCGACACCACAACAAAAAGCCTTGTGGTTAGATAGTGTAATGCGAATACTCTCCCGACGTTACGACGAACAGCAAGCGGTTGTAGTTAAAGCGAATGACAACGCCAATCCCATGATGATGAAGTTGCTCGAATGGCAACACGAAATCCCAATTTTATTTATGTATACCCCTTTAAATGAATTCGTCGCGGGCTGCCTGAAAGCCGATAATCGACGCGAGTGGATTCGCAACCGTTATAAGTTGATAAGTAACATTGCCGGGCGAGTGTTGCACATTCCATCGGAGCTCTCCATAGACGATGAGTCCTATGGCGAGATGGCGGCAGTATACTGGTCATATAATATTGCATTATATCAAGAAGCCTGGCGACAATTTCCACACCGCTTACGCAGCTTGGATTTTAATGTAATGCTGGCACGCCCGTTGGAGTCCATTGAAGCCTGCGGACAATTCTTTGGCTTAGAAGCACTACCTAATATTGATCCAAACGAAGCCATTAGTGGTCATTTTGGTATTTATTCCAAAAACAGTGCCTTCACCTATAGCCCACAACAGCGCAATAATGATATTGAAAAACTGTTAAGCGTTCATCACGCCGATATGGCACTGGCAGAAATCCTTGCACGGGAATTATTGCACACAGACTATCCGGAAGATCATTTACCTGGCAAGCTCATTGATTAGTGTAGTGTCCTGTGTGGCATTACACTCTATTAATCCAATAAGATTGCAGCTTCCGGCGGTGTTGCGCTAACCTTAGGGATGCCACGTAACGCAGCCCAACTAACAATCGCATATCGCTCACCTTTGGTTACGATTTCAGCCTGATGTAAAAAACGTTGGTCTGCGGGAAACATAACCGCGGCCCCTGCTCGTGGACGTATTTGATAGCGGAGTTTGTAAAAGCTCAATTCGCCGCCTTCAAAATCATCATTTAAATAGATGAGCAGACTTAAATCCCGGTCAATTATTTTTGACCAAAGGCGAGTATCGAGATCATAGTTTTGACTATCGGCATGCCTCTCATAATACCCGTCTTTATGATAGCGCATGAGATCCGGCGCCTCGAACCATTCTAACGCTCGCCCGACACATTTTTCACTTAAATCCAGAAATGTTGATCTGACAATTTCAATCATTTCCTTGCGACGTTCACCCAGGTTCACGCGTTCAGTCACTCGTCGCTTATCCTTAACTCTAACAATGTTATCTGGCGTAGACGCTTTATTGTCAATCACCAGTAAAGGCTCACCATCGCACTGTCGCGCATAGCTCATTAGATCTGCCACTACATTGCTATCAAGGTAGTTCTCAAACATAAACAAGCCAAACGGAGGTGGTCGAATAATTTCTGTTGATCCACAACATTGCCCAAAAAGTTTTTCGCTTCCACAATAGCAAGCATCATTAAAACCCGGATTGAAATCTTCCTCTGGAGTTGTGGATTCTTGTATAAGCGGTGATAATGTATTGTTGGTATTATTCATAATTTATAAGCTAACTAACTCGGCATAATCCTGTCAAGCTAAAATAAGCGGACACGATCAGGCATTAATACCTACAAGCTACCTACCTAAACACTTACTTAATTTATGATATTTTGTAGGTATCACAAATTTTACACGCATATGCTTTGACGTAGGCATTTTCCTATGGTATTTTTTCCAAAGTTTGAGTTTCTGTACACTTAGTGTTGTACGATTAGTAACCACATGTTGGCTTACCTAAATGTATCTCACTAACAGAATCCCAGCGAACTTTTATTTTATTAATTAACAACGTGTAAGGAGATTACTATGGGTGGAGGCGGTAGAGGCGGTAGAGGCGGCGGCGGTGGCGGTATGGGCGGCGGTGGCGGTGGCGGTATGGGCGGCGGCGGTGGCGGCGGCGGTATGGGCGGCGGCGGTGGTATGGGCGGCGGCATGGGCGGCGGCGGCATGGGCATGGGCATGGGCGGCGCAGCAGCAGCACCTGCACCTGCAGGCGGCGGCGGAGCACCTGCACCTGCAGGCGGCGGCGGAGCACCTGCACCTGCACCCGCACCTTAATCTGCCTAGCCCCATGATGCAGCTAGTATCGGCATCTAAAGCTAAGGGGTAGCACCTATACAAGAGAAACAACTCATTATTGAGTTGTTTCTCTTGGCTAATTAGGTTAAAAAATAATAATCACCATTGATTGCAATTCTGCGATCAAACTAAAAAACAGTTTTCTCACTCTTGACCCATAACATTACTCTAGTCTTTTACGCCACTAGTTTAGGTCAAGGTCAACTCGCGTCGTTTCCAACCATAGTCCAAACCTAGTTATTTAGCAGCCGGCTTGTGGCATTTATTGCAATTGTCTTGGGAGGCAAATGCTTTTGTACCATTGTGACACATAAAGCAAAACTTTTTACCTTCCATATGATCTGGCAGTTTCATTTGTGCCGTACCTATTTTTTCTACAAACGGCGTTGGATGACAAGCATCACATTTAAGCTTTTGCTTTTGATGCAAAGTCCCGTCAAAGGTCACTACGCCCATAGGGCTCTTGGTAAACTTAATCTCCTCACCCTTGGGTACTGCTGATGCCGTCGAGCATATGCTGACAAAGAAAAGGGTAAACACACACGTTACAAATGTTTTCATTTTTAATATCTCCTCTATGGTTAATAATACTCTGTACTAATCATTACCAAAATTTTTGGTTTTATGCGTTCCCACGCGAAGCATGGGAACGAGAACCTTTGACCTTTTACCTTTTACCTAGTTATTCACCCAGGCAAGCAACCACAGGATGCCAACTGTGTGAATGGCTATGGTGGACTTAATCCCAACTACAATTTTTTCAGGCATGCCTGACCAGTGATAAATTGTATAGCTCGCATAGCTGGCCGGTAGCAAAAGTAATAAAGGTACTACAAGCGTGCCCAGTGGTACATAGCCAAGGGAAAATGCGATATAAATGGCAACACAAGCGAGTACATTTGATAATAAATAGATTCCCGCCATTGATTCATGGCCTATACGCACTGCCAGAGTACGTTTACCCGTGGCTTCATCTGCGTTAAGATCGGGCACTTCATTAATAAAAATGATATTAGCCACCCACAAACTGGCGGGAATCGAAATCAGTAGCGCTTCCCAGCTGAACTGTCCGAGCTGGAGCCATGCAGCACCGGTTACTGGTAACACACCAAATCCAAGGGCAATGGCGGTTTCTCCAAACGCTCTACTCGCTAACATGAACGGCGGCGCAGAATACGCCACCCCGATGAATAGTCCAATTAAACCGTAGAGTAAAATAACATAGCCTTTATGTAATACCAGCCCTGCGCCCATAATGACGCTCAGACTTAAAAGCAAATAACCAAAACGGCGCATTTGTGCATTGCTGAGTATCTTGTTTTGAATAAACCGCGAGCCACCGGTAAAAGGTGAGATACGACTGGTATTGATCCGGTCCGTGCCACCCAGATCGTCATAGACATCATTTAACACATTAATCCCGGCATGCACAAATGCCACTGCGAGCAATGCAAGTAACAATGCCCACACATCAAACTGCCCACCTAGACCATATCCGATCGCGGTTCCCAACAGTACGGGCAACAGGGACGCCGTAAAAAACATGGGGCGGGTCGCCAGAAAATAATTCTTTACGTTCCAATCGGGGGCATTAAAGACACTGTTTGCTGGGGCTTGCATTCAATACTCCTTATAACGCTTTCACTTTGACTAGCTCTTCACCATTAGGATCCGTCACATGCACCGCACAAGCGATACAGGGATCGAAACTGTGGATAGTACGCAGGATTTCTATGGGCTGTTTTGGATCATGTAATTTATGCCCAACCAAGGCGGCTTCATAAGGACCGGCTTGGCCGTTTGCGTCGCGCGGGCCGGCATTCCAGGTACTGGGTACGACCGCTTGGTAGTTGTCGATCTTACCGTCCTTAATCACTATCCAATGAGCAAGAGCTCCACGGGGCGCTTC
>Ga0316192_10001975_pt1 | contig 15126 bp, 14 predicted proteins | sample MerIslwburrow_MG_FD_204931 | JGI IMG/M metagenome (GOLD analysis project Ga0316192, IMG submission 204931) | Coastal sediment microbial communities from Maine, United States - Merrow Island worm burrow | ecosystem: Environmental > Aquatic > Marine > Coastal > Sediment | place: USA: Maine...
GCGCCTTTTTTGAGCAGGCAGGTAACGCTGAACCCAGCGCAAAAGCCTGCCGGCAGTGAACTGAACTCGCATCATGGCACTTTTTCTAGAATTTTTGACCCAGCAGTGGATCCTGGTTGCTGCGCTGTTGGCCGTCATCATCATGCTGGTATTGCATGAGGCGCGCAAATCCGGCCCCTCCCTGACGCCGCAGCAGGCAATCAACCTGATCAATGCGCAGCAGGGTGTCTTTCTCGACTTGCGCGATGCCGCTGACTACAAGCAGGGGCACATAGTGGATGCCCTGCATATCCCCGCCGGAAAGCTGGCCGATCGTATGGCGGAATTGGAAAAGTATCGCAGCAAGCCGATTGTGCTGGTGTGCAAGATGGGCCAGCAATCTGGCGCAGCGGGCAAGCAGCTCAAGGCCCAGAAATTTGAGCAGGTCTATAAAATGAGCGGCGGCATGATGGAGTGGCGCAATCTGCAACTGCCCACCGTCAGCTAGAGCCGGGTGGCTTTATGAGCAATAGTGTCACCCTGTACACCACGCGCTTTTGTCCCTACTGCATTCGTGCAAGGGGCCTGCTGGAGGGCAAGGGCGTGGATTACAAGGATATTGCCGTCGATGGCAGCCCCCAGTTGCGCAGGGAAATGAGTGAGCGCAGCGGGCGTACCAGCGTGCCGCAGATCTGGATCGGTGAACGCCATATTGGCGGCTACGATGACATGGCGCGCCTGGAGAGCCAGGGGCGACTGGACGAATTACTGCAACCGGTGTCCTGAAAGACACCCTGATATTGAAACTACAACCGGAGGACGGCGCAATGGCCGAGGAACAAGCAGCAAGCCAACAGGATCAGCCGCAGCAGCAGTTTGCGATGCAGCGTATTTACAGCAAGGACCTGTCTTTTGAATCTCCCGCAACGCCGGGCGTATTCACCAAGCAGTGGCAACCCAAGGTGAATGTCGACCTCAATACCAAGAGCGACAAGATCGATGAGCAGGGTAACTTTGAGGTGGTGCTGACTATCACTATTACCGCGAAGATAGAGGAAGAGACCGCTTTCCTGGTGGAAATACAGCAGGCCGGTATTTTCTTCATCGGTGGTTTTGAAGGTGAAGACCTGCGCCGCATCCTGGGCACCGCAGCACCCAATATCCTGTTCCCTTATGCCCGTGAAGCGATCGACGCGGTCTGTGTGAAAGGTGGTTTTCCGCCTGTGATGCTGGCACCGGTCAATTTTGATGCCCTGTACCAGCAGGCGCTTGCGCAAGCCCAGGCCGCTCCAGCGGCTGAGGAAGCCGCTACACACTGACACCCAGTGCCGGTGGAAAAAGGGGCTCAGGCCCCTTTTTTATGGTGCATCGCACATTACCGGGTTTGGTTGCGGCCAGCGGGCCCGGGCGGGTAGCCCTGAACAATGCGCGCCCGTCAGGGCACCTCTGGACAATGCGGACCGCCAGATGAAACCAGGCCAGGAATAAGCGCAGAAACGCATCGATCAGCTTCCGGTCCACACCGCCCCACTAATGTGCGAGGAGCTTTGTTCATTGCTCTATAGTTGTAGTAAGCACTTACTATAGCTATCTGGGGCAAGACTCAATCGAGGTCCGGGAAAGCCAGTTGCCGCAGTCCCTCATAGGCCACCAGGGCGGCTGCATTGCTGAGATTAAGGCTGCGGCTTTGGGGCATCATGGGAATGCGCAGGCAGGCCCCGGGCCCTATCTCGTCGAGGATTTCCCCGGGCAGGCCACGGGTTTCGGGGCCGAACAGCAGGGCATCATCGGTACGGTACTGCACCTGGTGATAGCCGATCTGCCCTTTGGTGGTGATCGCCAGGAGGCGGGATTCCGGGTGCTGTTGACGAAATGCCGGCAGGTCCGGGTACAAGGCAATGTTGGCGAACTCGCGGTAATCCAGCCCGGCGCGACGCATGCGTTTATCGTCCAGTTCGAAACCCAGGGGTTCGATCAGGTGCAATGAGCAACCCGTATTGGCACACAGGCGAATAATATTGCCGGTATTCGGTGGTATCTCCGGCTGGTACAGGACGATTTTCAGCATGGGCTCATGGTAACGGCGGCAGCCCTGTGCCGCCAGTTGTCTACAGCCCCAGTTCCAGGTCCTTGATCTTGCGGGTAAGGGTATTGCGGCCCCACCCGAGCAACTCGGCCGCGTCGCGTTTGCGGCCCTGGGAGTGTTGCAGGGCAACTTCAATCATGACCTTTTCAAAAGCGGGAGTCGCTTCCTGCAGTATATGGTGCTTGCCCTGTACCAATTCGTTACGCGCCCAGCGGTACAGCAGGTCGCGCCAGTCTGAAGCTTCGGATTCTGCCACCGGGCTGCTGCCCTTGCCCAGCTCCGGCGGCAGGTCACTCAGGTGCACTTCGCGCCCGGAGGCCATTACCGTAATCCAGCGACAGGTATTTTCCAGTTGTCTTACGTTGCCCGGCCAATCCAGCCCGGTAAGGAAGGCCTCGGTTTCGGGCAGCAGAATCTTGGTTTCCCCGCCCAGTTCTTCTGCCGCCTGTTGGAAAAAATATTGCATCAGTCGGGGAATATCCACGCGCCGTTCGGACAGTCGCGGTATATGAATACGAATCACGTTCAGTCGGTGAAAAAGGTCTTCACGGAATAGTCCCTGGCGCACCAGTTCCTCCAGGTCCTGATGTGTGGCGGCGATGATCCTTACGTCCACGTTAACCGGCGTATGGCCGCCCACGCGGTAGAATTCGCCATCCGCGAGTACGCGCAACAAGCGGGTCTGGGTGTCGGCGGGCATATCGCCGATCTCGTCCAGGAACAGTGTGCCGCCATTTGCCTGCTCGAAACGACCCTGGCGCATACTGTTGGCACCGGTGAATGCGCCTTTTTCGTGGCCGAATAATTCCGACTCCATCAGGTCTTTGGGTATGGCTGCCATATTCAAAGCGATGAAGGGGGCGCTCGCGCGTGGGCTGTGCCGGTGCAGGGCGTGTGCAACCAGTTCCTTGCCGGTGCCCGACTCGCCGTTGATCAGCACGGTGATATTGCTGTGGGCCAGCCTGCCTATGGCCCGAAATACCTCCTGCATGGCGGGTGCTTCACCAATGATTTCCGTCTCTGGCAACTCCTCCAGGATCGGGGCGACACCCTTTTTCTCCCTGGCCTGAGCCAGGGCGCGCTCGGTGATGGCGACGACTTCGTCCAGGTCGAAGGGCTTGGGCAGGTATTCGAAGGCGCCGCGCTGGTAGGATTCCACGGCACTGTCCAGGTCCGAGTGCGCGGTGGTGATGATCACCGGCATTTCCGGGTATTCCTCGTTGATCCGCGATAGCAGCGCCAGGCCGTCAGTGCCCGGCATGCGGATATCGCTGATGATCACATCGGGTTGTTCGCTGCTGATGCGCTGCAGCAACTCATCCGCGTCCCCGAAGCTCTCATTGCCGATACCGGCCTGGCTCAGGGCGCGCTCCAGCACCCAGCGAATCGAGCTGTCGTCGTCCACAACCCAGACCTTAGCTTGTCTGTGCATCTTTGCATTCCATTGGTAAGTGAATAGTAAATTGCGTTCGCCCGGGAACGCTTTCGCACTCCATCAGGCCGCCGTGACGGCTGACGATCGCCTGGGCGATTGACAGGCCCAGGCCCGTTCCATCGGCGCGTCCGGTGACCATAGGGGCGAAAATAGCGTGTAGCATGTCCTCGGGTACTCCCGGGCCGTTATCGATGATATCTACCCGGCAACCCAGCCTGTGACTTTTGGAGCCTACTGTCAGGTGACGCTCGGAGCGGGTGCGTAGCGTGATGTGGCACTGCTCCGGTGACGCCGCTACTTGCAGCGCGTTGCGCACAATATTCAGCACCGCCTGGATCAGCTGCGCCCGATCTGCCGGGAATTCCGGCAGGCTGGGGTCGTAGTCGCGGGAGATGCGCGTTTCATTACTGGACTCTGCAACAATCAGGTTGCGCACATGCTCGAGAACCTCGTGAATGTTGAGTGGCTGGATGTCAGGCTGCAGGTTGGGCCCCAGCAGTTTATCTACCAGGTCGCGCAATCTATCGGCTTCGCGAATGATGACATTGGTATATTCCTGGAGGCTTTCGTCAGGTAACTCCCTGGCCAGCAGTTGCGCGGCACCGCGCACTCCGCCCAGGGGATTCTTGATCTCGTGGGCAAGGCCCCGTATTACCGCCCGGGTAGTTTCCTGGGCGTGGATCAGGCCCTCTTCCCGGCTGATCTTCAGCAGCCTGTCCACCGCCTGCAACTCCACCAACAGGGCGATACCGCAATCACTGCCGCTGACCGGGGTGACCATCAAATCGACATGGATTTCCTGCCCCGAGAGGAGCACCAGGCTTTCGCCGCGTCGCGATAAGGGGTTGTTGCTGCCAAGCACCTGCTGCAGGCCCGCTACCCAGCTATCGCTGTTCAGCAGCAGTTGCTCCGCATGCGTCCCTACGCAGCGTGATTCGGAGGTCTCCAGCAGGACCTGTCCGGCAGGATTCAGGGCGACCACGCGCAACTCGCTGTCCAGTGCAACGATACCCGTACTGATATTGTCCAGAATGTCCTGGTCCTGCAGCATTGCTACCCCGAGCTGGTTGTTGCGGCGGACGCCGCCACTTTACTTTGCAAAAATAGAGCCAGAAAAGGGTTCAGTGCAGTGAAATATCCAATATGCCTGAAATTAGTGCATATTAATGATAGTAATTGATCACTAACGCATCAACCTGCGTGATTACGGGGTTAGCAGCTCAATAATTGAATGCGCGAGCCGTATGCGGCCACCCCATAATGCACCAACATGGTGCATTATGGGGTGGCCGCTGTCCAGTTAATTGCCGGCGCGTCTATTGGGGCTGTTGATGGAGGGCCGCATCACGTAGACGCGTACCGGGTCTGAACTGGCCAGATGCTGTCCCTGCTCATCGACCACTGCCACGGTAATATCGTGGGCACCACGAAACACATTGGTCAAGGCCCAGGAGTTTCCTTGCTGCGGGTCGCCCCAGGGAATTCCGTCCATGTACAACTGCAGGGACGCACCCCTGCCCAGGCCGGGCTCCACTTGGACATCGACGGCAAAGTTCCCGGGTCCCATGGGAATGGTGGTTTCATTTGCTGGAATCCTGATGGCAACAGACATACCGTTACCCTCAGGCTCGTCCACCGGCGCAACGGGTTTGGGTCTGGGCCGCACCTGGGTTGCGGGGGTGGTGTTGGTTGTGGGCAGGTCCACCGGCTCCGCGGAAGTACTGGTAGCGGGGGGCTTGTCAGTGAAGACCACGTTGCCCTGCTCATCTGTGGTGCGATAGATCTCTGCACTGACTGTCCAGGGTAGGAGCAAGCCAAGCAACAACAAGGTTCTGATCATCATCCCATATGACCTCTTTGACAAACCGGAAAGAACACACCATAGCAGAAAAATGCCGCTGTTATGAGTTTGCCCTGGTCCCACCTATCCCGGCTTGCCGGGCATAATAAAAAGTATTCACACATTAGGCACCTACCGAGGGAGCGGGCGGGAAACACCTTCCCGCCCGCCCGCGTCCGGTCCCCACCACCGTGCTAATTTGCGAAGAACCATAAAAAAAGCCCGCTCAAGTTGAGCGGGCTTCGGGGTATTGCCGGTAGGCTTATACCGAGTAGTACATGTCGAATTCCACCGGGTGGGTGGTCATGTTCAGGCGTTCAATTTCCTCTTCCTTCAGCGCGATGTAAGCATCGATCATGTCGTCAGAGAATACTCCGCCGGCAGTCAGGAACTCGCGATCTGCGTCCAGTGCAGCCAGGGCCTGGTCAAAGGTGGCCGCCACCGTGGGGATAGCCTTGCCTTCTTCCGGGGGCAGGTCGTACAGGTCCTTGTCCGCGGCATCGCCGGGGTGGATCTTGTTCTGGATGCCATCCAGGCCAGCCATCAGCAGGGCAGCGAATGCCAGGTAGGGATTGGCGGTCGGGTCGGGGAAGCGAACCTCGATGCGCTTGCCCTTGGGGTTGGGCTCGTAGGGAATGCGGATAGAGGCAGAGCGGTTGCGGGCGGAGTAGGCCAGCATGACCGGCGCTTCGAACCCGGGAACCAGGCGCTTGTAGGAGTTGGTGGATGCGTTGGTAAAGGCGTTCAAAGCCCTGGCGTGCTTGATGATGCCGCCTATGTAGAACAGGGCGTCCTCGGACAGGCCGGCATAGCTGTCGCCGGCGAATACATTCTCGCCATCCTTGGAAATGGACTGGTGCACGTGCATGCCTGAGCCGTTGTCACCTACCACAGGTTTGGGCATGAATGTCGCAGTCTTACCGTAAGCGTGGGCCACGTTGTGTACGCAGTATTTGAGAATCTGTACTTCGTCGCCTTTTTTAACCAGGGTGGAGAAGCGGATGCCGATTTCGCATTGCCCGGCCGTGCCTACCTCGTGGTGGTGTACTTCCACATCAAGGCCCATCTGCTCCATAGCGGTGCACATGGCGGCGCGGATGTCGTGCAGTGAGTCTACCGGTGGCACCGGGAAGTAGCCGCCCTTGACGCCGGGACGGTGGCCGATATTGCCTTCCTCGAACTGGTGATTGGAAACCCAGGCCGCTTCCTCGGAATGAATCTGGTAGCTGGCGCCGGACATGTCGACTTTCCACTTGATATCGTCGAAGACGAAGAACTCTGGCTCCGGGCCGAAATAGGCGGTGTCGCCGATGCCGGTGGAGTTCAAGTACGCCTCAGCGCGCTGTGCTACGGAGCGCGGATCGCGATCGTAACCCTGCATGGTGGAGGGCTCTACCACATTACAGCGCAGGATGACCGTGGCATCGTCGGTGAAGGGGTCCAGCACTGACGTGCTGTCGTCAGGCATCAGGATCATGTCTGACTCGTTGATGCCCTTCCAGCCGGCGATGGAGGAACCGTCGAACATTTTGCCATCGTCAAAGAAGTCCTCGCTGACCTCCTTGGACGGAATGGTCACATGCTGTTCCTTACCGCGGGTATCGGTAAAACGCAGGTCTACCCAGCGCGCTTCGTTTTCTTTTATCAGGTTCAGAGTTTGCTCTGACATCTCGTTTCCTCCATCGGATTGTAATCGGGCCAGCGGCGCCGGCCTGCTTTCATGCTTCTGGTGTCGGCAGTTCCGAAGCGACCAGAAAATCTCAGCAAGCTCCTTAGCAGCAAGAGCTGTGCCAAAAAGGTGCTAAACATAACCCAATGAATTATATGGAGTTTTTGCCGGCAGCAGCACGGGAGACGCCATAAATGCACCAAGACAGTGCGTAAATGCCCTATATTGGTGCGCCTGTTGCAACTCGTTGGGGAGTGTGTGCCTGACCCGCACCAAAATAGTAAGTGGGTCCGTATAATACCCGGCTTATCAGACGCAACCGTTTATGGCCTCTATGAAATTCGTTGTCAAGTATTTCCCGGAAATCGTTATCAAGAGTAAGCCCGTACGGCGTCCCCTGGGCTGAGGCCATGATTGTGGATATCTGCCACCCGGAAGAGGAGGAGCCGGCGCCTTGCAGGTCAAAGTGTATGCTCCCTGATCCCGGCGACCAACCGATCGATCATCGGGCATGCCCATTGCGTGACTTTAGGGTATAATCCGCGCCCTTTTTTAGGCGGTCCGCTGCCCTGAGGTATTCCCTTGATCGAAAAGCTTCGCAATATCGCCATTATTGCCCACGTTGACCACGGCAAGACCACACTGGTGGACTGTCTGCTGCAACAATCGGGTACTCTCGATCGCCGTTCAGAAGGGGCCGAGCGCATCATGGACTCCAATGACCAGGAGCGTGAGCGCGGCATCACTATCCTGGCCAAGAACACGGCCATCGAGTGGAACGACTACCACATCAATATCGTGGATACCCCCGGACACGCCGACTTTGGTGGCGAGGTGGAGCGCGTGTTGTCCATGGTCGACTCCGTGCTGTTGCTGGTAGATGCGGTGGACGGTCCCATGCCCCAGACGCGTTTTGTCACCTCCAAGGCCTTTGAGCAGGGTCTGCACCCGATTGTGGTGGTCAATAAGGTGGACCGCCCCGGCGCGCGCCCTGACTGGGTTGTGGATCAGGTGTTCGACCTGTTTGATCGCCTGGGTGCGACAGAGGAGCAGCTGGACTTTCCGGTGATTTTCGCTTCGGCTATCGAGGGCATCGCGGGTCTGGACCACGAGGACATGTCGGCCGATATGCAGCCTCTGTTCGAGACCGTGATAAAGCATGTACCCGCGCCCAAGGTAAATTCCGATGGTCCGCTGCAATTGCAGATCAGTGCTCTTGATTACAACAGCTACGTGGGTGTTATCGGCGTGGGCCGCATTACCCGCGGTACCCTGTCACCCAACACCCAGGTGGTGGTGGTCGATATTGAAGGCGGCACCCGAAAAGGCAGGGTATTGCAGGTGATGGGCTATATGGGCCTGGAGCGGGTTGATGTGCCATCCGCCGAGGCGGGCGATATCGTGTGTATCACCGGGATCGAGGGACTGAATATCTCCGACACCCTGTGTGATCCGGAGCATGTGGAAGCATTGCCGGCCCTGTCGGTGGATGAGCCCACGGTCAGTATGACCTTCCAGGTCAACGACTCGCCCTTTGCCGGGCTGGAGGGCAAGTACGTTACCTCCCGCAATATCAAGGAGCGCCTGGAGCGTGAATTGATCCACAACGTTGCGTTGCGGGTGGAGCCGGGTGACAGCCCGGACAAGTTCAAGGTATCCGGGCGCGGGGAGCTGCACTTGTCGGTGTTGATAGAAACCATGCGGCGCGAGGGCTTTGAGCTGGGCGTTTCGCGCCCCGAGGTGATCCAGAAAGAAGTGGACGGGGTGCTGCATGAGCCCTATGAGCAGTTGGTCATCGATTGTGAAGACCAGCACCAGGGTTCCGTGATGGAAGAGTTGGGCCTGCGTCGCGGGGAACTGGAAAATATGGTGCCCGATGGTAAAGGCCGGGTGCGCCTGGAGTTTATTATTCCAGCACGCGGGTTGATTGGTTTTCGTTCCCTGTTCCTTACCCTGACCTCCGGCGGAGGTATCATGACCCACGTCTTCGACCACTACGGGCCGGTTAAGAACGCGGAAATTATGCACCGCAGCAACGGTGTGTTGGTGTCAATGGTTAAAGGCAAGACACTGGGCTATTCCCTGTTTAACCTGCAGGAGCGGGGGCGGATGTTCATCGAGCCCAATGTGGATGTTTACGAGGGCCAGATTATGGGCCTGCACAGCCGTGGTAATGACCTGGTGGTGAACCCTACCAAGGGCAAGCAGCTCACCAATGTACGGGCCTCCGGTACCGATGAGGCGCTGACATTGACACCCCCGGTGCGCCATACCCTGGAGCAGGCACTGGAGTTCATCGAAGAAGACGAGCTGGTGGAAGTGACCCCGCAAAGCATACGCCTGCGCAAGAAGCTGCTGCAGGAGCACGAGCGCCGCAAGGCTGCCCGCGGCGGCTAGTCGCCCGACTGGTATGCGCGTCCTGTTGCAGCGAGTCAGCCAGGCCAGCGTTGTCGTTGACGGCAGCAGCGTCGGCGAGATCGGGCGCGGTTTGCTGGTATTTTTGGGGCTGGATCAGGGCGATAACCGGGACGCGGCGCAGCGTATGCTGGAGAAACTACTGGCCTACAGGGTGTTTCCCGACGCAGGCGGACGCATGAACCGCAGCGTGGTGGATATTGCCGGCGGCGTATTGCTGGTCTCCCAGTTCACCCTGTCTGCGGATACCGGCAAAGGCTTGCGCCCCAGTTTTTCCAGCGCTATGCCGCCGGATGAGGCCCGGGAGCTTTACGCTTACCTGTTACAGGCTTTGCAGCAGCGCCACCAACCCGTCGCGGCAGGCGTATTTGGGGCCGATATGCAGGTGAGCCTGGTTAACGACGGTCCGGTGACTTTCCTGCTGGAGGTCTAGCGGCCCTCAGTCACCTTGCGCAAGGTACAGCATTTGCACATGCATAATGCCGTCCTCGTCATAAGCATCTCCCTGGGTGGCAAACCCCAGGTCGGTATAAAAGCCCTGCAGGTAGGACTGTGCGTTAATGCGTATGTCATTGTCGGGCCAATGCTGTGTGTTGTGCGCTATGCCCCTGGCCACCAGCGCCCTGCCCAGGCCGCCGCCGCGCGCTGCGGGTGCGACAAGAATTCGCCCGATGGAGCTTTCCTTATAGCTGGTGCCCGGCGGCAGGCAGCGCTGATAGGCCATGAGCTCTGCCCCCAGCCAGCACAGTATGTGTGTTGCCTGTTGGTCGTTCCCGTCCAGGTCCTGGTAGAGGCATTGCTGTTCAATTACAAACACCTCCTGGCGCAGGCGCAGTATCTTATACAGCTCGTCGTTGCCCAGTGCCTGAAAGCTTGTGGTCTGCCAGTGATAGGGCATGGCCCCTCCAAAATGTTGAGCGCGGACGTTCTCCCGCGGCAGATTAGTTGCTACTATAGGCTGGAAATAGCTGTCCGAAAAGGTATCTGTACCTTGCCGGGGGGCAATATAACAAGGCGTTAAGCAGTCGGGGGCCACACGGTCTCCGTGTTGACTGGACAGGGGTTTGCCGATGTTGGCTAATGCTGAACTCGCGCAGGATTATTCAATATTGAATCAACAATACCAGCAGCTGGTGAGCGCGCTGCTGGAAGCTGTTGGTTTGCAGGGTATACCCTTTGAAGTGGCGGTCACCGAACAGGGTAACTTCCGCGGCTTTGACGGTGGCCAGTTTTATGTCGTGCAGCGCGGCTCTCTCTGCGCCCGCTACCAGGGCAAGGTTGTGTATACACTGGAACAGGGCGATATCCTGTTGCCGGATATTGTCGGTCTGGCGGACCAGGAAATTACGGTTTTCTACGGTAGCGAGGTCGGTGCCACCCTGCACAGTTATCCTGCACTCGATTTCATGAGCCGTGTATTTACCGAGCGGGAGGCGACCAAGCTGTGGACCCGCCTGTTAGTTACCTACTCCGGTATTATGCTTAGAATAACCGCAGCAAGAACCCGGGATGACACCACTGCCACCCCGGGATATGAGGAATATGAGCCTGGTGACGTTATTATCCAGCAGGGTGAGCGTGCGGATTACGTGTTCAATATGTCCTGTGGGGTCGCTGAAGTACTGGTGGATGATGTCACCGTAGGTCGCATTGGCGAAGGAGAGATATTCGGCGCCATGGCGGCCCTGACCAACGCCGATCGCAGCGCCACTGTCAGGGCAAAAACCAACTGCTCAGTGGTCAAGGTGCCCAAGGAGCAGTTTACTGAGCTGATCAAAAACAATCCGGCGACGATTCACAGCCTGTTGATCGACATGGCCAATTCCATCGTCAACCTGAATGAACAGCTGGTGGGGCTGCGCGGTAGTCACGGCGTGGATTAACACCTCTTGGACTGCGGCGCTTTCCGGCACCTCGCAGCCGCATACCTTCCCGCCGGAGCACATTCTAATTTAGCAACTCACAGGCCAGTGTTACATGTCTGATATTCTCGAAATTGATAACGACGGCATCGAACAGGTGTCGCTCAAGCAGTATACGGAGAAGGCTTACCTGGACTATTCCATGTATGTCATTCTCGATCGCGCCCTGCCCCATGTGGGTGACGGACTCAAGCCGGTGCAGCGGCGCATTGTTTATGCCATGAGTGAACTGGGGCTGAAGTCCTCGGCCAAGTACAAGAAATCGGCGCGCACTGTGGGTGATGTAATCGGTAAATTCCATCCCCACGGGGACAGTGCCGCTTATGAGGCCATGGTGTTGATGGCCCAGAATTTCAGCTACCGCTACCCCTTGGTGGATGGCCAGGGCAACTGGGGTTCGCCGGACGATCCCAAATCCTTTGCCGCCATGCGCTACACCGAGTCGCGTTTGACCGCCTATGCCGACGTGCTGCTGGCGGAGCTGGGCCAGGGCACCGCCGATTGGGTGCCCAATTTTGACGGCACCATGGATGAGCCATCGGTATTGCCCGCCCAGGTGCCCAATGTGCTGCTCAATGGCACCACCGGTATTGCTGTGGGTATGGCTACCGACGTGCCGCCACACAATCTGCGCGAGGTCGTATCTGCCACCATCCGCATGCTGGATGCGCCCAAGTCTACGGTGGCAGAATTATGCGAACACGTACAGGCACCGGATTTCCCCACAGAGGCTGAGATCATCACTCCCCGGGAAGAAATTCTCGCCATGTATGAAAGCGGTAGGGGCGGACTGCGCATGCGTGCAGTGTGGGAAAGCGAAGGCGGCGATATTGTGATTAACGCACTGCCTTACCAGGTTTCCGGTTCCAAAGTGCTGGAGCAGATCGCCCAGCAGATGCAGGCAAAGAAACTGCCTATGGTGGCTGACCTGCGCGATGAGTCGGATCATGAAAACCCGACTCGCCTGGTGATAGTGCCACGCTCCAACCGCATAGATCTGGACGGCCTGATGAGCCACCTGTTTGCCAGCACCGACCTGGAGCGCAGCTACCGCATCAACCTCAACCTGGTGGGTATAGATGGCCGGCCCGGGGTCAAGGGCCTGGACCGTATCCTCAAGGAGTGGCTGACGTTCCGTACCCAAACGGTGCGACGGCGCCTGGAATATCGCCTGGAGCGGGTGCTCAAGCGACTGCATATCCTCGACGGATACCTGGCGGCCTTTCTCAACATTGACGAGGTGATCCATATCATCCGTACCGAGGACAAACCCAAGCCGGCACTGATGGCGCGCTTTGGTATCACTGATATACAGGCAGAAGCCATCCTCGATTTAAAGCTGCGCAACCTGGCCAAGCTGGAAGAGATGAAAATTCGCGGCGAGCAGGATGAGCTGGAGCAGGAGCGCGACCAGTTGCAGAAAACCCTGGGCAGTGCGGCGCGACTCAAGACGCTGATCAAGAAGGAACTGCTGGCTGTTGCCGAAAAGTATGGCGATGATCGCCGTTCGCCATTGGTGCTGCGCGAGGAAGCAAAAGCCTTTAGCGCTTTGGAGCTGCTCACGGCTGACCCGATTACGGTGGTCATGTCAGAAAAAGGCTGGATTCGAGCTGCCAAGGGGCATGATATTGACCCTACCAGCCTCAGTTACAAGTCCGGTGATGAGTTCAAGATGGCGGTGCGCGGTCGTAGCAACCAGCCTGCAGTAATCCTGGATTCTACGGGACGTGCCTATACTGTTGCGTCGCACAACCTGCCTTCGGCCCGTGGACAGGGAGAGCCGGTAACCGGGCGTATCAATCCGCCGTCCGGTGCGACCTTCGAGGGTATGATGATGGGGGCAGACGACAACCTGTATTTGCTGGCCAGCGATGCCGGCTATGGTTTCGTCGCAAAACTGGGAGACCTGCAGACCAAGAACCGGGCGGGTAAAGCTGCCTTGACGCTGCCCAAGGGCGGGCGCGTGTTGCAGCCCGCAGCCATTGCGTCAACTGAAGGTGCCTGGGTGACGGCAGTAAGCAACGAGGGTCGGCTGCTGGTATTCCCACTGGTGGACCTGCCGCAGCTGGTGCGCGGTAAGGGCAATAAAATTATCGGTATACCCGGTGCCCGGGTTCAGAGCCGGGAGGAGTTTGTGGTGGCGGTGCAGGTGTTAACCGAAGCTGACAACCTGGTGGTGTACGCCGGCAAGCGCCATATCAGCCTGAAGTTCTCCGAGTTGGAACACTACAAGGGAGAGCGTGGTCGCCGGGGTAACAAGCTGCCCCGCGGCTTCCAGAAAGTGGATCGCATGCTGGTAGAGAGCTAGCGGTTGGTAGGATCGCTCAGGCGCTTCAGTATAAGGCGCAGCTGGCGTTCCAGCAGGTCCTGGTAGGGGCCTGCGAACTCGTCCAGCATGGCGTAATCACGCAGCTCTGTGGGCAGGGTCTGCAGGCGCCCGTCGATATCGACGTCTTCACACACCACGGGTGACAGCAGGACCTTCGGTGGCTTGCTGGCACAGATTTCCTGCAATTCGTCCAGGGTATGCTGCATATACAATCCCGGGTAGATATCGCTGCCATCCCCTATACCCAGCTCACTTTGGGAAATCGCCATGGCGATGTTCATGGACAGTGGCATCTGCTGTTCCAGCTCATGACTGACGGAGCGTATCAACCAGGCGCAAGAGGCGGCGCGAAACGCCGCACTACCCGCGTTGTTGGGTCCGCTGAAGTAGATTGCCAGGCCAAACTGCCGCGAAACCTGCAGCTCCCCGCCGTAGAAGCCCGCTGCGGCGAAAACGACCTGGTGTAAGCGGTCGGTGTAGCGGTGCAGCGAGTTCTCGTCCAGGGTGCCCACGTAGTCCACCAGACTGCTCAGGTGCAGGTAAAGTAGCGCCGTGGTGCGATAGTTCTCATCCTTCGGGTTGCTATTGCTGCGGGTGCGCAGCAGGTCCATGGGCAGGGCATCGACGCGCATGGCCAGCAGAGCTACTTCATTAATCGGCCTCTGGCGGCTGTCCTCGTCTTCCAGGGCAATCACACGCGCGAGGCTGGTCAGGCGGTTGGCAAGGCGTTGTCCCAGGTGGCGGCTGGCGCCATATACGGCGAGGCTTAACAGCACTGCCAGTCCCAACAGGCTGAGGATGAAGCGCAGGTGGGCGGCTCTGGCATTGTCGCCGCTAATGGTGATCACCACCCGTCCGGCGATATCTGACTCGATGCGCACCGGGGCGCTGTACTGGGTGACCGTGTTGCCCAGCGTATGTCCGGCCTGGCCCAGTGCTTTGCCCTCTACATCGAAGATGGCGACCTGTTCCGCGGATGAGGTCTCCACAAAGCGCTGTAATGATGCGGAAACGCTGAGCAGGTCACCGCTTTCCAGCGCCGTGCTGATGCGTCTCGCGATCTGGTGCGCTAGCGCGGAGCCATACTCCTGCTGCTGCTGTGCCTGCATATGACGGCTGGATATCGCCCCCAGCGTCACCAGTGCCAGACTGACCAACAGGCAGAACCCTGCGTTAACCAGGGCCAGTTGTTGGCTGATGCCGGTGTTCTCGATGCGGTTGTTCACGCTCGGCGGAATAGTCCAGTGCGGGGGACTGCGCAGTATAAACCAGGAGTGAGGTTAAATGACGCATTTTGTTTGCACTGATGGCCAAATTTCCCACGGCATTGAACCTCGTGTGGGGAGCGCTTTCCACTTCCCCGCGCCAGCGGGTAGAATGGCCGCCTTGCAATTTCCCCCGGATCGCCAGAGTGGCCGAAATTTTACTAATAACGTTTTCCGGTGAAGACC
>Ga0316192_10001977_pt1 | contig 15110 bp, 15 predicted proteins | sample MerIslwburrow_MG_FD_204931 | JGI IMG/M metagenome (GOLD analysis project Ga0316192, IMG submission 204931) | Coastal sediment microbial communities from Maine, United States - Merrow Island worm burrow | ecosystem: Environmental > Aquatic > Marine > Coastal > Sediment | place: USA: Maine...
GGCCGTCCAGGGAGGCGTCACCCTCACCGGCGAGCCCCTGAAGCCAAAGCTGGAACGGATCTCGATCAAGGCCGGGGTCAAACGGTTGTTCTCCGCCCAGAGCGCAGTCGACACGGTGAAGGCCGTGTTCCGACTGATCGTGCTGGCCGTACTGGTCACCCAAATCACCGTTGGTTACGTCAACGCCTACCTGCACGGCTCGAGTCGGGCCCTCGGACCGGCCGCCATCGACATCGGCGCCGCCCTACTGTTGCTGGTGCAGTTGGCGGCGGCCATCGGGGTGGTGGTCGGCCTGGCCGACTACGCCTTCCAGCGCCACAAAACGGCCAAACAGCTCCGCATGTCGAAGCAGGAGATCAAGCAGGAGGGCAAGAACACCGAAGGTGACCCCCAGGTCCGTGGCCGACGCCGGGCAATGCACGCCAAACTCAACCGCAACCAGATGCTGGCCGCCGTCAGCGAGGCCTCAGTGGTGGTCGTCAACCCCACCCACGTTGCCGTCGCCCTGGCCTACGCTCCCGGCGAAGTACCCCGGGTGGTGGCCAAAGGAGGCGACGATCTGGCCTTCAGAATCAGGGAACGCGCCTTCGAAGCCGGGGTGCCCGTGATCGAAACCCGCCCCCTGGCCCGTGTACTGCACGACCTGCTCGATATCGGCGAAGAGGTACCGGCCGATCTGTACGAGGCGGTGGCCATCGTCATTGCCTTCGTGATGCGCACCCCTCCCGCCACCCTCGACAAGGTGGTCCGACGGGTGTCGGTTCCCCGCTCGAAGCTCGGCGATCGACCAACGGATTGACGCTCCAGCCCGCCGTCGGGTCAGGCAATCCGGCTCGCATGCGGCTCACAATGATCCGGGGGTGGCCGATGTGAACGATGAGGAGCTGTGATGAGAACACAAGAAGACTTCTGGGCCCGCTACGACGAAGCGCGGGCTGCCGCCGATCTGTTCGCCGTGCCCCCGGCCGCCCTCATTGCCGTGATCGGTCCGCTCGAGGTGGCCGCCCCCGTGGCCCACCGCTGCCGCCAGCAACATTGGGCAGGCAACGGTGAGGTCCACGTACTCACCGGGGCTGGCGATGTCGAAGGCGAGCCCGACTGGAAACCGGTCGCCCTTCCGGGAGATCTGGTGAACATCGTCAACAGTGATCGCGTCGAAACACCGATCCTCGTGCTCGACGTGGCCAACGACCCTCCACCGTGGCTCGGTGACGTGGTTGCCGACCTGCGAGAGGCCGGGGTTGGCCTGGTGCACTACGTGCTCGACGGCGACCCGACCGATGAGGATCTGGCCACCTGGCACGGCGAATTGGGGCGCCCCTCGGTGCTCGACCTGGCCTCACCGGTACAACCCGAACGGGTCCTGGCCCTGCTGGAGCGGGGCGAACCGGTAGCCAGTATCGCTGGTGTGCCCTTCAGCGCCGAGCTCCTGATGGCCCTTCAGGTCGAGGTTGCGGGAGACTGGGCAGGCTAAATCACATGGCTCACCGCACACCTGCTGCCAGCTAGGCTTGCCGCCATGCTGGTCGAGTCCACCCGTTTCGGGTCGTTCGAGGTTGACAATGATCGGACGCTGCGTTTCGGCGAGAGCCTTCTCGGCTTCCCCGATTCCAAAACCTATGTCCTGATCGAGGTGGAAGACACCTCCTACTTCTGGTTGCAGAGCGCCGATGAACCCTCGGTCGCCTTTCTCACCACCTCACCGTTCGCCTTCTTCCCCGACTACGACCTCGAAATGGGCGAGGAAGAGCAGCGGGCGCTGAACGTTGACGACGTCTCCCAGATCGAGGTGCTGGTCCTGCTGACGATCCATCGGGTAGCCGACGAACCGCAGACCATTACCGCCAACCTGTTGGGCCCGATCGTGGTCAATATCGAGAGCCGCCAGGCCTGCCAACTCGTGCTCGACGACACCGAATACTCAACCCGCGAACTGGTGGGAGCCTAATGCTCGTACTGTCACGCCGCGAGGCCCAGTCCATCGTGATCGCAGGCAACATCGTCGTCACCGTCGTCTCCATCCGGGGCGATCAGGTGCGTATCGGGATCGACGCCCCCCGCTCGGTGGCTGTGCACCGCCAAGAAGTGGCCATCGCCATCGAGGCCGCAAACAAAGCAGCGTTGGCCGGCGCCGATCTCGACACCAGCGCCCTCCCCTCCCCCACCAAGCGCCCCTCGCCCCGCTGAACGAGCGGTAGCTACCGAACAGGGCAGTCCTCCACAGTCGTCCGACCCTGATCGAGCCGGCAGGTACGGTTCAGAACCATCCACCAGCCCTTGGAGGGCAACGGTGATGGCGAACCGCCACGGCGTGAGCGATTTCATCGCCACCAACATTCGTGACCTCACGCAGATGGGTCGATCGGTGGTCAAGGCTGGTATTGACTTGCTGATTCGGGCTCCCGCAATCGGCGACCAGCGGTACGACGCACGGTTGAAGCGCTCAGTGCGCGAAAACGGTTCACGTGGCCATGCTCGACGTCGACGCCTATTCCTCAATCGTTCCCGTGCTCGACTTCCTGGGTCCGCTGCTCCACAACCCCTGCTATCTCGTCTTCGACGACTGGTACAGCAGCAACAACTACGACCCAGCCGCCGATGCCGGCCTAAGGCAGCCAGGTCGAGCACTCCCGCGGGAGTGTCTGTGGCCAATCCCACTAAGCTCATCGACTTCGCGCTCATCACCTGGGGCTGGCCCGACCTCGATCTCGGGTCCCGGTGACCGACGAGACCCGTCAGCGGCGTAACTGAAAAGCGAAGGGCCCGCCGACGAGGGCACTGATGCGCCAACCGCCGACGGACCCGGCCCGAGGGATCACTACTGCTGTACCGAGGTGTCTCCGACGAGTGATCGAGACGCCCGGCTACTGCTAACCGAGGAGCTGGAGGACCGATTGGGGGATCTGGTTGGCTTGGCCGAGCATGGCGGTGCCTGCCTGGCTGAGGATCTGGTTCTTGGTGAAGTCGACCATCTCGTCGGCCATGTCGGTGTCACGAATCCGGGACTCCGACGCTGCCAGGTTCTCCGTTGTCACCTGGAGGTTTCGGATGGTGGACTCGAACCGGTTCTGTACCGCACCCAGTGCACCACGGCTGGTGGAGACGGCATCAATCGAGGCATCGATGGCCTCGATGGTCAGTCGGGCGTTGACTGCGGAGTCGACGGCGAGGGCCGTCAGATCGGAGCCGCCGAGGGCCGTGTTGTCGAGGGTTCCGACCGTGGTGGTGATCTGGTTTCCTGCGTCGCCTTCGGAGCCAACCTGGAAGCTGAGGGCGGTTGCGGTGAAGACCGCGGCCCCGCTGAAGGTGGTATCGGTACCGATCCGGCCGATCTCGGCGGCGAGGGCATCGGTCTCGGACTTGATGGCGGTCCGGGCTGCGGCGTCGTTGGTATCGTTGGCGGCCTGAACGGCCAGATCACGCATGCGGTTCAGCATGTTGTGAACCTCGCCCAGCGCACCTTCAGCCGTTTGGGCGAAACTGATACCGTCCTGAGCGTTCCGGGCGGCTTGACGCAGGCCCGAGACTTCAGCCCGCAGTTTCTGCGAGATCACGAGACCGGCAGCATCATCGCCGGCTCGGTTGATCCTGAAACCCGAAGACAACTTCTCCAGGCTCTTGCCCAGTGAGTTGTTCGACATGGCGAGATTGCGGCTGGCATTGAATGCCATGACATTGTTGTTAATACGCATTGGCTCTCATAGTCCTTCCGTGCAGAGCACCTAGACCCGCCCAATCCGTTGGACTGCGGCCACCGAGTGAATGCCTCGGTAATACCCCTTCGGCAGGCCCGGCCCGGATAGAAGCCCGAGAGAGCAAATAGTTCGATCGACCCATGCCGGGGTCGTACCACCCAGATGGGCGGCGCCCGACTAGCGCAGGAAGTCGAGCAGGGAGCGGCTCATACCGCGAGCGGTGGCCGACAGCGTGGCCTCGTACCCGGCCTCGGCCGAGCGCAGCCTGATGATGGCGTCGGCGATGTCAGTGTCGCGGATGGCCGAGACGTTGGCCTCAACCGCCAAGCGTTCTCCACCGTGGCGGACCTCGGCAGCATCGAGCTGCTGGCCGATGGCGCCAATCCGACCCTGGGCCGACCCAACACGGGAGGCAGCCACGTCGATGGCTTCGATACCCAACCGGACCTGGGCGTTGTCGTCGGCCTCGACGGCGTCGGCCAGGGCGTGCAACGCCTCGAACACCGAGCCGTTCATGGGATCGCCGGGGTTGGCGGCACCAAAGATGTCGGGGCCGGTACCCCCGATCTCGATCGTCTCGTTGGTGTCGACCGAGCGCCGCACGGCGCCGGCGTCGCCAAGGTAGGCCCCCGAGGGGTCATAGGCATCGGTGGCGTCGGAGGTGCCGGCAAACAACGAACGCCCCGCCGCTTTGGTGTTGGCAATGGTCAACATGCCATCGGCCAGGGCGCGGATGTCGGCGGACAGCGCCTTGTTGGCCACCGGTCCGAGCGTGTCGTTGCCTGCCTGCACGGCCAGGGTCTTGGCTCGGCCCAGGTTGTTGGACGCCGATTGCAGCGCCTGATCGGCGGTGGCGGTCCACAATCGGGCATTCTCGGCGTTGCGCTGGTACTGGGTGACCCGCTGCAACCGCACCTCGTGGCGCAGCAGTCGGGCCGAGGCGCTCGGATTGTCCGATGGCAGGTTGATCTGGCGTCCGGAACCAATGGCCTGTTCGGCCTCGGCCACCTTGGTACGACCCGAACTGATCCAACCCGAACGGGCGTTTGAAAGTCCGAGGTCGGTGATGCGCATTCCCATGTTTTCCCGCTCCTCTATCTACCGACCCGCCCAGTCGACGAAACCAGCGTTTGCAGCATCTCGTCGATGGCGGTCATGAACCGGGCCGATGCTTCATAGGCCCGTTGAGCGGTGATCAGATCGGTCAATTCCTCATCGAGGCTGACCCCACCGGCTGAGATGGCCATGTTCGATGCCTGCTCGGCCGCCGCGCTGGCCGCTTCGGCCCCTCCGGTTGCGGTGACGACCTTGGCCGCCAACGTGCCAACCATCTGGCCGAACAACGACAGCGGACCACCGGCGGTCTCGGCCAGCTGGGCCAGGGCCCGGGCGTTGGCCTCGTCGAGGGCTCCAGCCCCGGCCACGGCCGCTCCCACCTTTTCGGGTTGGTCTACGACATCGGCCGAGATCTGAATCTCGCCAAGGCCCGGTCCGGTCTCGAACAGGTTCAGTCCGGTCGAGCCGTCAAGGCCCGCACCACCTTGATGTATGGCGTTGACCTGATCGACGAGCCCGGCTGAGACCGCGTCGATGGCCTTCTTACCGTCGGGGATGGTCTGCGCCAGCGAGTTGAGCTGACCGGCCAGTTCCCCGCTCTTCACGTTCAGTTCCCGACCCGAGGAGTTGACGACGACAAACTTGTCGTAGCCGAGAGTTGCCAGGTCAAGATCGGGTTTGGGCTCCAACGAGACCAACGAGGCTGAACCGTTGCTCACCAACAGGTGCCCATCGAGTGAGATCGCAACCTGCCCGTTTGGGTTCTCGACCACGTCGACGTCGGCCAGGGTGGTCATGTCGGCCACCAGCGTGTCGCGCCGGTCGAGCAGGGTGTTCGGATCATCACCGAAGTTCGACGACCCGAGGATCTCGGCGTCCAACACGGCGATCTGTTCCGACAACAGGTTGATCGAGCTGACCGAGTCGGCGGCCTCGAGGGCCATACGGTCCTGCAACTCATCCACGTTGGCCACGGTGCGATTGAAGGCCTGGGCCAGGCCCTGGGCTCGCTGCAATACCACCTGGCGCATGGCGGGGTCTTCGGGGGCGGCCGCCAGGTCGTCGAAGCTGTTGAACATGGCGTTCATCTGATCATGGATGCCGCCGGGGTCGAGTCCGCCGACGATGAGTTCCATCTGTTGCAGCACATCGGCCGTTGTTCCCCGGTCGGCCGCCACCCCGGCCTGGACTCGGGCATGGCCCGACAACACCCGGTCCCGCATGCGATCGACCGAGCTGGCATCAACCCCACCGCCCTGTTTGGACCAGCCGGCGAACAGACCGCTCGAGACATGGTCGACGGGGGAAAGCGACACCCGCTGGCGGTGGTAGCCGGGGGTGTTGATGTTGGCGATGTTGTCGCCAATGACGTCGATTCGCTTGCGGTGGGCGTTGAGCCCGGACAGCGCGACCGACAGGCCACCGAAGTCGGTCACCGTCAGGCCCGCCCGTCAAACAGCACTGCTGACGCCGAGCCCTGTTGGACCCGGCGCCCGTCCTGCCCGTATGACGGGCCGGAGTCGTCGATCGCCTGGCCGTTGAGTTGGGCCAGGCCATCGATCAGCTGGTGCAGCCCGGCTGCACCCTCCTCTATGGCCTGGGTATTGCGTTGGCGCAACGCAGTAATGCGGGAGGTTGTCGCCTCCAGCAGCGCCTGTTGCTCAGTGAGGATCGCACCCCACGGATCAGGGGCGGTGGCCGCCAACTCGCCAATGGTGGCCCGGGCGCCGACGACAACCTCGCGCTCCAGGTCGAGTTCGTTGAGAGCCCGGGCCGTCTCGTCGAACAGTTCGGCCATCTGGTGCGGCCAGTCCTGACGCCCAGAGGCAGTGACCATGAGCTGCACTTCAAGCAAGAACTCGAACCGATCGAGATAGGGCCGGTAGCGCCAAAGCAGACTGTTCAGCTGGTTGTAGTCCACAGCGACGGGAGCGGTCATGCAAGTAGCCTCGGCCGTTTGCCCACAATTGTTAGGGGCTGGCCCCCTCGGGATCGACTATCTTTGGACCATTCCCGACCCCGATTGGGGGGTCGTGAATGCTGAGTCGTTCCCGCCATGGCCGCGACGAACCGAGCGACTCGTTGAACTGTCGCTGGCGGCTCGAGGGCTGGTCGTCGCCTTGTCCGACGTCGTCATCGTTGCTGTCGCGGTAGACCTCGTCGAGGCCGCCGCGCAGCATCTTCAGCGCTTCTTCCTTGATCTGGCTGGCCCGTGACTGCGTGACTCCGAGCAGGGCTCCGAGTTCGGTCATGGTCCGGCCCTCAAAAAAGAAGCCGACAATAACTAGTCGATGACGCTCCGGCAGCAACGCCACCCCATCGCGCAGGTAGCCGACAAGTTCGCGGCCATCCAGCGTCGCCTCCACCGGTTCATGGTGATCGATCACGGTGGCCGACAATGGGGTCGGACCACCCCCATCGATATTCACCGGCCGGTCGAGGGAATCAAGCCTGGCTTTGACGATGTCGCGCCGCAAACGCTCCAACTGATCCCGGTCGAGCCCCAGATCCCGGCTGAGCTCATCAAGCTGCTCGGGATTGCCCTGGGCCTTCTCTTCGGCCGTGGTCAGACGTCGTTCCATGGTGCGCACTGAACGGGGGGCCCAATCTCCCTGCCGAAGCACGTCGATGATCGCCCCCTCGATCCGACGACCGGCGTAGGTCGAAAACGCCGCACCATTGGCGGGGTCGAACCGTGCCGTTGCAGTAATCAGCCCGACGATTCCGGTCTGGACCAAGTCGTCCCGACAGTAACTGGCGGGCAGCTTACACGCGACCCTATTGACGATGTGTTCAACGAGCGCGACGTTGCCAAGCACCATCTCCCGTTGCTCATCCGTGAGAACTGTGGACACATGAGCCTCCTTGCCTGCGTCCTTGTGAAGGAAGCTTCGACTTGATCGCGGCCGACCTTTACCAATGCCTGCGATCCGACGCCCGCTGGTCCGAATGGCTCATCAACCCACCCGAGGTGCCGACCTCGAAGAGTGAGTACTGCCCTCAGGACGCGGGCACCAAAGAATGGCCACGGACGGCCTGTCGAACTGAACGAGCTCACCAGCTCGAGTTCGGGTTCGGACGGAGCGAACACGTGGACATGACAAAGCGAGGAGGAGGCCTACTCTCCGGTGGCATGATCGCCATCGTGGCGTTGATGATCGTCCCCCTACCGGGTGTGATCCTCGACCTGCTGCTGTCGATCAACATCGCCTTCGGGCTGCTGTTGCTGCTGACGACGATCATGTCGGCCCGCGCCCTCGACATTGCCTCGTTTCCTTCGTTGCTGCTGATCGCCACCCTGTTCCGCCTCGCCCTCAACGTCTCCTCCACCCGCCTCATCCTCACCACCGGCGAAGCGGGAGGGGTGATTGCCTCGTTCGGCTCGTTCGTGGTCGGCGGCTCGGTGGTCGTTGGCCTGGTGGTGTTCCTGATCCTGGTTGTCATCCAGTTCGTGGTGATCACCAACGGTGCCTCGCGGGTGGCCGAGGTTGGGGCCCGCTTCACCCTCGACGCCCTGCCCGGCAAGCAGATGGCCATCGACGCCGATCTCGGCGCAGGCCTGATCGACGAGGAGACCGCACGTACGCGCCGCCAGGAAGTCGCCTCGGAGGCCGACTTCTTCGGGGCCATGGACGGTGCCTCCAAGTTCGTCAAGGGTGATGCCGTCGCCGGGGTGCTGATCACCCTGATCAACCTCATCGGTGGTCTGGTCATCGGGGTGGCCCAGAACGGCATGGCCATCGGCGAGGCCGTCAGCCGCTTCTCGACCCTGACCATCGGTGACGGTCTGGTTTCCCAGATCCCGGCCCTGCTCATCTCGATCGCCAGCGGCATCGTCGTCACCAGGTCCAACGGCAAGACCAGCCTCGGCAGTGACGTCGTCAACCAACTGGGAGCCCAGCACCAGGCACTGCGCTACGGAGGCGTCACTGTTCTACTCCTGGGAATGGCCCCCGGCCTGCCCCTGCTCCCGTTCGGAACCGTTGGCATCGGCCTGATACTGATTGGCCGCCGCCAGGCGGCCAAGGCCGACCTCGACGATGACAACACCACCGATGTGGTGGAGGACGAGGCCGCCCCGGAGCCAGCCCAGCTCGCCCTTGAGATCCGCCCCGAACCCCTTGAACTGGAGTTGGCCATCGACATGATCGACCTCGTCGACTCCCCCAGCGGCGGCGACCTGCTGGATCGTGTCCGCGCCCTGCGGCGCAAGATCGCCCTGGAGATCGGGTTGATCATCCCCCCGGTGCGCACCCGCGACAACGTCGATCTGGGCCCTGGGGAGTACGCCATCACCGTGCACGGGGTCGAGATGGGGCAAGGCACCGCCCCGGCCGGTCACGTGCTCGTTATCACCGAGAATCTTGACCCCCTGCCGGGTCCGGCCACGGTGGAGCCCGTTTTTGGCCTACCGGCCAAGTGGCTGCCGATCGAATCGAAGGCCATGGCCGAAGCCATGAACGCCACCATCGTCGACCGCGCATCGGTGATCACCACCCATCTGGCCGAGACGATTCGCCGCCAGGCGGCCCAGCTGTTGAGCCGCCAAGAAGTGAAGGAACTGATCGATCTGGTCCGCCAGAGCGACCCGGCCGTGGTCGACGAGCTATTGGCAGCCGAGTTGACGGTGGCCGAGGTCCAGCGGGTCCTGCAGGACCTGTTGACCGAGGAGGTCCCCATCCGCGACATCGTGCGCATCCTCGATGTGCTCGGTGAACGAGCCCGGGTGACCCGCGACCCCAACGAACTGACCGAGGCAGTGAGGGTTGCCCTCGGCCCCTCGATCTCCGCCGGCAGCGCTGATGCCGACGGCACGCTACATGCCATCTCCATCGATCCCGCGCTGGAGCAGGGTCTGGTCGCAGCGGTGCAACCCGGGGCTCAAGGGGCGGACTTCGTGCTCGACCCGGCCTTGCTGCATCAGGTGGCCATGGCGGTCAGGAACAACGTACTAGCGGTGGAACAGCAGGGTCACAGCCCGGTGATTCTGGCGGCTCGGGCCTTGAGGCGCCCGCTGCGCAAGCTGCTGACCCTGACCGAGGTGAAGGCACCGGTGCTGAGCCCTGAAGAAATCGGACCACAGATCCATCTACAAAACGCAGGGGTGGTGAATCTTGAGCAAGCTGAAGTCGAAGCAGGTGCGACGCCGGTACTCGGGTCCTGAGCTGCCTGCTCTACTGGAGCAGGTGGCGACCGAGCACGGCTCGTCGGTGTCAATCACCGAGGTCAACAAGATCCGTTCGGGCGGTGTGGCCGGGTTCTTCTGCCGCGAGGAGTTTGAGGTCATCGTCGACGAACTGGCGACCGCGGCCAAGAGGGCCCCAAAAGCCGGTGCACCGGCCAACGAACCGCACCAAGGTGAGGATTACGAACAGAGCCACCAAGTGGGCCGCAAAGAGATTGATGAGGAGCGCCACCAGGCGGGCCACGCCCGTTTCCTGGAACTGCTTGAACAACGTCTCGACCGGGCGGCGATAACTGAGGCTTCACTGGCCCCCAAGCCCGCGGGCCAGACCCGGTCTTCGGACCACGCCCGACCCGCGGACCTTGAACCTCGCGACCACGGAGCCTCGCACCCCTCCCCCGAGTTGTCGATCGATCTCGCGGACGATGATGGTGAGGTCGCCAAACCCTTTGAACCGGCAGCACCACCCCCCGAACCACAGCCGGTCAAGCTGGGCATACCCATTGAGTTGGCGAAGCCAATCGAGCTGAGAACGCCCCTTGAGGCCCCGGCACCCAGCGAGGTCGACGCGGCGCCGGAAGCAGCCCTCCAGCTGGCGCTGGATGAGGTCATTCGCGCCGCGCCCCCGATGCCGCCTCGCTCAACGAGGACCGGGCACGCCAACGCCCGCCTGCAAAGCCGTGGTCCTGGCTGCTGTGACCTCACCCCACCATTGCCGACGGTGGCCGGCTGCTTTGGCCAGGACCGGCAACGGGACACGTTCTGGTCGCGGTTGGCAACGGCCGACGATCAGCTCCGCAGTCTCGTCAGCGCGGGCGAGGCGGTCACCGTCATCGTCGGTCCCTTGGCCTTGGCGTTGCCCATAACCCGGAGGTTGCAGTGTGAGCGGCGCATGGCGCCGGGCGACGTCACGGTGCTGACGAACCGGGCGGGGATCGTCAGCGAGCCCTCGTGGCAACTCGTGCGTACCGGGCGCCAACTCTTCGACGTGGCCGCGGCTACTCAGGGCACTCCGTCGCTGCTGGTGGTTGATACTGCGGTCGAGCTACCGGTCTGGGTCAAGCCGTTGCTGGCACGTCTCCGCACCGTCGGCATCGATCTCATCCGCTATGTCATCCCCGGGACACCGGTGGCCGAAGACCTGGTTCAGTACCGGACCGGGCACAACGAGCCCTACGCCATCGACCTCGTCTCCCGCGCCGATCCAGACCTCCTCCTCAGCCTGATCCGACGGGGCCACCCGGTTGCCACCGTTGGCGGCGTCGAACTCAGCGCCCCCCTCGTGATGGCCATGGCAGGGCGTAGGCGATGAGCAACAAGGGCAAGGACAAGTCGAAGAAGGACAAAAAGGATAAGAAGGGCAAAGGCAAAGGCAAAAAGAACAAGGGCACCGCAGCCGCAGCCGCAGCCGGGCCGGCACCGGTCAATCGTCTCTCGTTCATCGGCCTGGGCTTGTTGGCCTCGCCCATTATCGGCTTCAGCCCCCTTTCCGACGCCTTGACCGGCAATGGGCCGTTCGAAAACGCCATTGCCCGGTTTGTGGCCTGCGTTGCCTTCTCCGTGACTGCCGCCGCCATCATCGGTCGGCTCCTGGAGAGCGCACCCCCGCCTGAAGAAGGGCCCGTGGAAACCTCGCAGGGAGACGACAGCACCGCCACCAGCGGCGACATCCCGGTACCCGAGACGTCCTGACCGCTGACTGGTCGCTACTAATGCCAGAACTTCAGCCGAAAACGTAAGTACCAGCCACCTCACGCAGGAGCCCCGAGTGGCAAAATCAAAACCAGGAAAGATGTTTGCCATCCTCGGGCGCTGCCAGCGGACTGGACGCTGGTGCCTGGCCAGGCGCTTCTCGGTTCTTGCCGTGCTCGGCGCCTGCCACCTCGATCTCCGGGGGGCGATGGTTGATGGCGACCGTTCAAAGGTGCAGGTAACAGTCTTTCTCGGCTCGGCCACGGTAATCCTCCCCGCTGGAGCCGAGATTCGCCCCTCGGGTCTGGCCCTACTCAGCGCCTCGTCGGTCGACGTTCCCGACGAGTTGGGCGCCGAGTCGGATCTCCCCCCAATCGAGATTGAATGGACGGCCGTCCTGGGCCGCCTCCGGATCGGCACCGAAGATCTGCTCCATACCGACAACGAGGCCGACAACGAGGCCGACAACGAGGCCGACAACGAGGCCGACAACGAGGCCGACAACGAGGCCGACACCCCGGCCATCGCCGAGGTCGCCGAACCAGCACCCACACCCGTCGGATTCGAAAACCTCGAACCAGCACCCACACCCGTCGGATTCGAAAACCTCGAACCAGCACCCACACCCGTCGGATTCGAAAACCTCGAACCAGCACCCACACCCGTCGGATTCGAAAACCTCGAACCAGCGCCGACGGCCACCCCCCAGGACCGACGATCGGAGGATCAGTCGGGTGAGGAGTCAAGCGATGGCACAGCGGGCATCGACAATGATGACGCCCTGATGGCAGGTTTCGAACCCCACCAGCCCAACGACGACCTCGCCATGGCCGGATTCGAAACCCATGTCCCCTCAGCGAAGACCTCCGAGGCGACGGAACCGACCGCCGAGGAAACCGATGACCAGGCCGAGCCGGCGACAGTTTCATGATTCGGCCTCAACTTCTGCGACCTGCGGCCGATAGGCACGTTGTGCGATTCGGGAGCTTTCCGGACCCCACTCGAGGACCGGCAACGACAGAACAAGGTTGGTAGCAACAATGATCGCAAGCATGGGATTGGCACTCCACAACGAGTTGTTCGAGTTGGCTGAGGCGGTTCCCCCCTTGCCCTCCACGGTCACTCGTCTGGCGGCGATCATTTCCGACAGCGACAGCGAACTCGAAGACGTCACGTCGGTCCTACGCGAGGATCCCCTATTGGTGGCGTCTCTCCTGCGGGAGTCGAACTCGGCCACCTCTGCCCCCGCCAGCGCGATCGCCACCATCGATGCCGCCATCATGCGGCTCGGCATGGCCCGGGTCCTGGCGGTGGCGACTGCGGCCGGTGCCCCGGCCCAGACCCAGACCGAACTCACCAGCTACGAGATGTCGTCAGGCCAACTGTGGGAGCACTCGATACGTTCGTCCTACGTTGCCGAGGCCATCTACCGGATGAACCGCTCGCTGTGCGGGCCCGAGGTGGTGACCGCCTCGCTACTTCACGATGTCGGAAAGATGCTTCTCGACCAGGCCCTCGACCCCGTGTACTTCCGCGAGGCCCGATCGTGCCACCTGCAAACGACCGACGCCGAACGGGAGCTGGTCGATGTCGATCATGCCGAAATCGGTGCGATCCTGCTGGAGCTGTGGGACATCCCCCAGTCGATCGTCGACACGGTTCGCTTCCACCACAAACCGGAGAACTGCGAGTCGCTCATGGCCCATGTCGTGTTCATCGCCGACTTCGTCACCCATGACCTGTTTGACTCGGTGCCTAAGCACGTCCAACGTAACCATGGCCGATACCACCAGTCCCTCACCGTCCTGGGTCTCGACAACAACGGCGTGCTTGATCAGGCGAAGAAGCTGCTGATCGACGTTGGCCACATGGACGAGGCCGCCGCCGGGATGACCTGAACTGACGTCTCACCCAAGCCCCCGCATTCAGAGCAACAACCCAAACGAGACGCCGCCCTCCTTGGTCGGCGTCTCGCCGCGTCCGGTATCACCTTGAGTACCTTGAACCGGGCGCTGACGGTGTTTGACCAGGACGTGCTCGTCGCCTCGCCCTGCGCCAACAGGCGCCGGCCGAGACCAATGCCCTGGTGGTCCGGCTCAACGAACAGGCGGGCGAGTTGGTGACCGCTGACCATAAAGTGGCCGATCGGCACATCATCGACAACGGCCGCCCACGTCTCGAACTCGGATTCCGGCCGGAGCCAGTCATGTAGTTGCTGCCTGGTGCCTTCCTTGTCAGGGGCATCAAGCTCGCCCGCTGGCAGCTGGGACGAATAGGTGTTCGTGAAACAGCGGTGGTAATAGCACGCAGCTGCATCCGCATCATCGAGTTTTGCGGCGCGGATCTCGATCGCTTCCATGGGTCGATACTTCCACGTAGGCGCAAGTGGGTGGCGGGGCGCGCCGATGGCTCTGCCGATCGTGATCGGGCAGAGCCATCGGGAGCAAGCTGTTCAGTTGGTGTCCTGCCGCGGGCCAGTGGTTGTCAGCCCCCGTTGCCAGCGCCGCTGCGATGATCAGGCGACGACGCTGACCGGACGTGGGGTGTAGTAGGAGATGTTGTTCAGGTCGTGGCTCTCGTAGTGGCTTTGAGCATCGCCCAGCATCTCCAAGGCCCCAAGTACGAGGGCACCGTAGGGAGCCAGAACCGAGCTCCTGATCGCCGTGAGTACGGTTGCTTTGACCTCCGGTGAGAAGTAGATCAAGACGTTGCGGAGCATGACCAACTGGCAACTGGGCAGAGGTTCCAACGATTCGATCAGGTTGAGGGGGCGGCTCAGGACCATCGACCGGAGATTCTCCGTCACCGTGTAGGTGTTGCCCGTCGCCTCGAAGTAGCGGTTCAACATCTTCTCCGGCAGCCCTCGACGAACCTCGAGCTTGCTGTACTGGCCGGAGCGGGTGCGCTCCACCATGTCCGGTGAGATGTCCGTGGCCAGAATGCGTACCCGGCGGGCCTGTACGACCTGGGGGAAGTACTGGTCCAGGAGCATGGCCAGCGAGTACGCCTCCTGTCCGCTGGAACAGGCGGCGCTCCAGATGGTGAGCGGCTCTCCCGCTGGAATCTGGTCGAGCAGCTCGGGCAGGATGCTGGAAGCGAGATCGGCGAAGACCTCGGCGTCACGGAAGAACGAGGTCTCGTTGGTCGTCATGGCCATGACCACGTCGTCCTGGAGTCCAGGCTCGCCGGCACGCATTTTCGACACCAGGGCGTCGAGTCCCTCAAGCCCATGCTGGCGCACGACCGGGCTGAGCCTGCTGGCCAACAACGAGTCTCGATCGTCGCCGATCTCGATCCCGGCCAGATCCCGCAGCCGATTGCGCACGAACGTCCGGTCCTCTGGTCTGAGCAGAGCAGGGGCCCGATCCGTTGCTTGCTCCTGGATACCGCTCATCGCTGTCCTACCCTCGTACGGGACCCGACGAGCCATCGCTCGATGCGGGTCGAAACCTCTCTTAGGGGCAATATTTCGTCGGCCAAAT
>Ga0316192_10001979_pt1 | contig 15100 bp, 11 predicted proteins | sample MerIslwburrow_MG_FD_204931 | JGI IMG/M metagenome (GOLD analysis project Ga0316192, IMG submission 204931) | Coastal sediment microbial communities from Maine, United States - Merrow Island worm burrow | ecosystem: Environmental > Aquatic > Marine > Coastal > Sediment | place: USA: Maine...
CTTCCCGGGATTCATCCAGGGAATATTCAAACATTGTTTCTGTCTGGGGATAGATAATCGCCTTGGGTGACAGACGGGTATTCAAACAATTCAGATCCGGCGCTTCGCCCATTGCCAGTTGCCTAAAATTGTGAAATTCCGCTTCTTTCACCGGTGCGAACAAGCGGTAGGATTCGCCGAGTTTTTCAAGTCCGTCTGTCCAGCTGTCTTTAGCAATTGCAAATATTTTCATATTTAAACCTTTGATTTAGGAATTCAGGGATTCAGGGATTCGAGAATTAGATCGGCAGAATACCTTCAATTCCTAAATCCCTTAATTCGCAATCCCTAAATTAATATTTTTTTAATTCCTCAATCCCTCAATTAATTTTCCTCAATTTCTACTTAATAAAATCATCCGGATCTCCGGGTTTGTATGTGTCCAGCGGCGGACGCACATCCAAGGACATGCCGGCCTCCCATTCAAACAGGTCGAAACAGTCTTTTTCCAGCTTTCTGGTCAACAGCCGCATGTTAATTCCCACCGGGCAGGCCCGCTCGCAGGCCCCGCAATCCGTGCATCTTCCGGCACAGTGAAAGGCCCTTAAAAAGTGAAACGTCTTTACATCGGTTTCATCCTGGCCTTTGCCCACCCACTGGGGTTTGGCTTCGTCCGTAAAACAAGTCGGGCAATAACACAGCGGGCATGCATTGCGGCAGGCGTAGCAGCGGATGCAGGTTGAAAAGAGGTCCTCAAAGAATATCTCTTTTTCCGCCGGGGACATGGCTTCAATTTTGCGGATATCCTCATAGCGGTCGATATCCGTTTGCTCCTCGACGGCATCTGCGATTAATTCATCAAATTCGACTGGGTTGCGATGGATGCAAAGGGCGCAGTTTTGTTGAAGCACATCCTGTTTATTTAATACCTTTTCAAACCCGTCGCCTTTAACCGTTATGTTGTTTTCATCTTCGGTGACATCACTGATTTCGCCATCAAACATGGAATTGATCTTACGCCGGTCAATCATTCCCTTGCAGGGCACCCCGATAATGACCAGTTGTTCTCTCTTTATTTTGTTTTCAACACAGTGGGTCACGATATTTCTGGAATCGCATCCCTTGGCAATAATGCCGATGTTTTCCTTGCGATCGGTCAGGTAATTTGCCAGATTGATGCCGCAGTTGCTGTCCCAGACCAGATTTTGGATATCTTCGGATGTTCTGGCAAAATATGGCTCGTTCATCAGGGGGATGGTTCCTTTACGGAAACCGAGCACGGCATCCACTTTGCACTCTTTTAAGAGCCCTGCGGACACTTCTTTTATTTTTTGGATATAACTTGTCATCTTAAGCAACCTTGGCTTTGGTTTTTACAAACGATTGATTCGGTCCGAGAGCCTTGATGGCATCGGTAACTTCTTTGACAACGCTCACGAATTTGGTGGATTCAGCCGATGAGACCCAGGAAAATTGAAGGCGACCGGGCTCGATCCCCATCATCTCCATCAAATTTTGAAACAGGGCGAATTTGCGACGGGCATAGTAATTACCTTCCAGGTAATGGCATTCACCGGGATGTCACCCGGATACCCAGACGCCGTCAGCGCCTTCGCGCATGGCCGCCAGGAAAAATTTAGGATCCATCCGGCCGGTGCACGGAATCCGGATGACCCGGATATTGGGTGGGTATTCCATCCGGCCGACGCCGGCAAGATCGGCGGCACCATAACTGCACCAGTTGCACAAAAAAGCCGCAATTTTCGGTTCCCAATCAGACATATTATAAAATCTCCTGTTTATTAGTTTATTGGTTGATTGGTTTATTAAGGAAGAAGGAGTACTTTCTGACTATGCTGAGAGGTCCTTCAACCAGTAAACTATTCAACTTTTCAACCATTCAACCAAATTACACGGCTTCACGCAATGAAAAAATCTGTGAAAAGATCTGATCATTGTCAAAGCCTTTTAGGTGAATGGCGCCCGAGCGGCAGGATGCCACACATAGGCCGCAACCCTTGCACAGGACCGGGTTAATCTGGGCTTTGCCGGTCCAGGGACCTTCCTCCACAAAGGAGGGCGCCGAATACGGGCAAACCGACACGCACACTCCGCACTGGCTGCACATGGCCGGATTTGTTTCGGCAATGTTTCCGTTGGTATGAATCGTTTTCTGGGCCAACAGGGTGATGGCGCGTGAGGCGGCCGCGCGACCCTGGGAGATGGATTCATCGATGGGTTTTGGATAATGGGCCAAGCCACACAGAAAAACACCGTCGGTGGCAAATTCAACCGGCCCGAGCTTGGCATGGCGTTCCACAAAGAAGCCGTCGTCATTCAGGGATACTTTGAAGAAATTGGCCAATTGCTCATCCCTGTTGGGGATAACAGCCGTGGCCAGGGTGAGCAGATCGGTTTCAATCTCCACCATCCGGCCGATGATGTAATCCCTAGCCTTGACCAGAAGTCGGCCGTCTTTTAAAATCACTTGCGGTTTGCCGTCGAGGCTAAATCTGATGAAGATGACGCCGGCCTCCCGGGCCTCTTTGTAAATGTATTCCCGTTCGCCGTAGGTTCGAATATCGCGGTAGAGAACAAACACGTTCATGGCAGGGTTTAGTTTTTTTAACTGCAGGGCGTTATCAACTGAGTGCGTGCAGCAAACCCTTGAACAATAGGGACGTTCAGGTTCCCGTGAGCCCACACATTGGATGAAAACCGCTGTGTTCAGTTTTTTCAAATCGGGATCCTTGTTGATAAATTTTCTGTCAAGCTCCAGGCTGGTCAGGATGCGCGGATCCTCTCCGTAGCTGTATTCGGCTGGCTTCAAGGGCGACGCACCGGTGGCTATAACCGCTACTCCATGTTCAAGGCTCTGCTCTTTGCCGTTTGATGACAGGGTGGTCTCGAAATTACCGACAAACCCTTCGACATTGGCTAGGGTAGTGTCCAAATGGACATGGATGTTTTTATTGCCTTGCACTTCTTTGATCAGGCCGGACAATTTTTTCTGAATATCCTCACCGGTCACGGTTTGATAAAGATTGAGGGCCTGGCCGCCGAACTGGGCGCTGCGTTCGATAATATGGGTTTCATAGCCCTGGTTCGCCAGGCTTTTAGCCGCTGCCATGCCGGCGATGCCACCGCCGATAACCAAGGCCGTTTGATTGACCTCAAGCTCGGTTTCTTTAAGGGACTCCATCAGGGTAACCTTTGAGACGGCCATGCGTACCAGATCTTTGGCTTTTTTAGTCGCGAACTCCGGGTTATTTTTGTGGACCCATGAGTTATGGTTGCGAATGTTGGCCATTTCAAAGAGATATTTGTTTAAGCCGGCATTGATCAATGTTTCCTGGAACAAGGGTTCGTGGGTTTTCGGTGTGCAGGCAGCCACCACGACCCGGTTTAAATTCTTTTGCTTGATGATCTGGGACATGGTTTCCTGGGTGTCCTGGGAGCAGGAATACAGATTGTCGCTGGTATATTCCACATAGGGCAGCGTCTTGGCATATTCAGCGACCGCGGGGACATCGACGACACCGGCAATGTTGATGCCGCAGCGGCAGACAAATACACCCACCCGCGGGCGCTCATTGGTTACGTTGGTTTCGGGGATGACTTCCGGGGTTTTGGTTTCGGTATTGCGGGCCGAACTCAGTATTTCACCGGCCGCCGCCGCGGCGGCACTGGCGTCCACCACCGACTGGGGGATGTCCTTGGGCCCCTGAAAGGCGCCGCAAACATAGATACCTTTTCTTGAGGTGGCTACGGGGTCGAAGGTGTCGGTCTTGCAGAAATTGCCGTTTGTCATTTCAAGGCCCAGACGGTTGGCCAGCTCGATCGTCTCGGAGGAGGTCTGCAGCCCCACCGACAGCACAATCATGTCAAAGGTTTCCGATTCTAATTGGCCGGTTTCGGTGACGTAACGCACGGAAAGATCGCCGCTGTCGCCCACCGGGTCGATGGTATGGATCCGGCTGCGCAGGAAGCGAACGCCCTGTTTTTCCCGGGCGTTATCGTAAAAGCGCTCAAAATCTTTGCCATGGGTGCGCATGTCCATATAGAATATGGCACAATCCAAATCATCGCCGGCATGCTCTTTGGCGATGACCGCTTCTTTTATCGCATACATGCAGCACACCGATGAACAGTATGAATTATCGCAGCGGTTCATATCCCTGGATCCCACACATTGAAACCAGGCGATTTTTTTTGGTTCGGCATGATCCGAAGGCCGGACAAGGTGCCCACCGGTGGGTCCCGACGCTGACAGAAATCTTTCCATCTCCATGGAGGTGATTACGTTGGGGAATTTGCTGTAGTTGTATGAATCAAATTTAGACGGATCAAAGGGTTCAAACCCGGGAGCCAGAACGATGGATCCGACGTTTAACTCGATGATTTCGTCCTGCATGGAATGATCGATGGCATCGACGCCGCAAAATTCGGTGCAAATTTTGCAACCGCCGGTTTTGAAATGAATACAGGTGTCACGGTCAATGGCGGGCGTGTTGGGCACCGCCTGGGCATAGGGCACAAAGACCGGCTTGCGGCTTGACAACCCCACTTCATATTCTGAGGGGATGGGTTCAAACTCACGCTGGGTGACATTGGCTTTAATGGTATCCAGGGTGATGTGTCCGGTGGGGCATACCGTGGCGCAGGCACCGCAGGCAATACAGGCCTCGGTTTGAATATGAAACGGAGTGTCCACTTTCATATCAACCCCACGGCCGGTTAGACTGATGGCGTTGGCTCCCATTTTTTCACAGGTACGCACACACAGCCCGCAAAGGATGCAGGTGTCGTTTTCTTTCTCAAAGCGAGATTCTTCTATCCCATACTGGGCAGCCAGTTTTTGAAGCAGCGGTACTTCCGGACAGCGGGCCAGCAGCAGTTCAACAATTAACTTGCGTCCCTGGTGGACCGCCTCTGAATCGGTATTAACCTCCATGCCTTCCCAGATCGGATAGTTGCAGGCGGTGACATAGCGTTTGCGGCGGCCGTCAAAGAGTTCCACCGTACACAGGCGGCACATGCCTGCCGGTTCCAGCGCTTTATGGTGGCAGAGAGTTGGAATGTCGATGCCGAATTTTTCGGCCACCTGGAGGATATATTGTCCTTCTTCGCCCTGGACAGTCTGGCCGTTAAGCTTAAATGTAATCATAGATCCATTTCCCTATATTATCGAATTAAAATGGCTTCGAATTTACATGCGTCATAGCATATGCCGCACTTGATACATTGGTCCTGGTTCAGCTCATGGGGCTCTTTCTTTTTACCGCTGATAGCCTCCTGAGGGCATTTGCGCGCACAGACGCGACACCCGGTACAGGCTTCAGCATCAATTTCATAGTGAAACAGGGGTTTGCAGACACCGGCGGTGCATTTTTTATCTATTATATGGGCTTCATATTCGTTCCGGAAATAAAGGATAGTGGTTAAAACCGGATTCGGAGCCGATGTCCCCAGCCCGCAAAGGGAAAATTTTTGCACCATGCTGCCCAGTTCTTCAAGGAGCTCGATGTCGCCTTTATCCCCGTTTCCCTCGCAGATTCTGGTTAGAATCGCGAGCATCTGTTTGATCCCTTCACGGCAGGGGTTGCACTGGCCGCAGGATTCTTCTTTGAGAAAATCCAGAAAATAGCGGGCCACATCCACCATACAGGTGTCCTGATCCATGACGATCATACCCCCGGAGCCCATGATGGAGCCTACTTCGTTCAGCTTCTGGTAATCTACCGGCAGATCTAGAAATCTCTCGGGTATGCATCCACCCGAGGGCCCACCTGTTTGCACCGCTTTAAATTCTTTTTTCTTGGGCACGCCACCGCCCAGTTTGAAAACGATATCTCTTAAAGAAATCCCCATCGGAACTTCCACCAGGCCGGTATTTTTTACCTTGCCCACCAGGCTGAAAGCCTTGGTTCCTTTGCTGAGGTTGGTGCCCATGCCTGCAAACCAACCGGCCCCTTTTAAGAGGATGGCAGATACATTGGCATAGGTTTCTACATTGTTAAGGTTGGATGGACTTTCTCGAAAGCCTTTTTCCACCGTGTGGACATATTTGGCCCGCGGTCTGCCGACATTGCCTTCCAAAGAGGCCATTAATGCGGTAGACTCCCCGCAGACAAAGGCGCCGGCGCCGGTGGATATTTTAATGTCAAAGCTGAAATCCGTTCCGGCGATACCTTTACCCAGCAGGCCATATTTCTCAGCTTCTTTGATGGCGGTGACCAGCCGCTTAACGGCCAGCGGATATTCATTGCGGACATAAATTGATCCCTGGTTGGAACCGATGGCCACCCCAGCGATCAACATGCCCTCCAGTACGCTGTGGGGATCACCTTCCAGGATACTGCGATCCATGTAGGCACCCGGATCGCCTTCATCTGCATTGCAGATGATGAAGCGCTGTCCCTTTTGCTTGGCACAGGTAGCCCACTTAATCCCGGTTGGGAAACCCCCGCCCCCGCGTCCTCGCAGTCCGGATTCTTTAATGATGCTGATAATGTCGGCCGGATCCATTTCGTGCAGGCTTTGCAGAAACGCACGGTAGCCGCTTTTGGCAATGTATTCTTCAATCGAATCGGGATCGATGTACCCGCAATTGCGCAAGGCGATTTTTACCTGTTTGCTGTAAAAAGGGATATCCTCCAGGTAAGGAATGCCGTCCACCGGTTCCATCCCGGCCAAAGCGTTATCGGTGCCGTCTTCCAACACATTGCGTGCATCCCGCATCTGGCCGAGGATCCATTTTTTATTGAAATCACCGTCCATATAGCCTTTAATTGCATCGGCGATCTTGTCTTCGGTGATGTGTTTATACATAACTCTGGGTTTACCGTATCCGAGGATTTCAACCAGGGGCTCTTCTTCACAGAAACCGATACAGCCGGTCTGACATATTTGCACGCCGGTACCGGCGGGGAACACTTCTTGGGCTTTTTCATAAGACGCCTGGGCCCCGGCGGCAATTCCGCAGGAGGCCATGCCGATGTTCACCTTGACGGCATCCGGCCAGTACAGTCGTTTGCTATACGTTTGGCCTATCTTATCTAAGTCATCCACAGAAAGGATTTTCATGGTCTATGCCTCGCATTTTCCTCTTATTCGTATTGATCCAACACTTTACCGACTTGATCAGACGGCAGTCGTGCGTGCATATCTTCATTAATTTTAACCACCGGACCCAGGCTACAGCAGCCGATGCAGCGCACCGATTCCAGTGTAAAACGCTTGTCTTCCGTTGTTTGGCCGTCGCCGATGCCCAGGGTCTCCTCGATTCTTTCATGGACACGTTCGGCACCCCTGACGTGACAGGCGGTGCCCAGACAGATGGAAATGATGTTGCGGCCTCTGGGCTCCAGGCTGAAGGTGCTGTAAAAGGTGGCCACGCCATATATTTTGCTATAGGGGACACCGATTTTAACCGCCAGATAGTCCAGCGCCGGCCGGGGCAGATAATTATAGGTCCTTTGAATCGCCTGAAGCATCATGATCAGGTTTTCTTTATCGTTGCTAAATTGTTTTTCGATGATCGCATCCAGCTCTAGGTAATCGATTTGAGCGGATGAATCATTACTTTGGTCAATGGCCTTGTTCATAAGGGATTCTCCTAATGATGCGGGAGCGTGCGGTTCGTCCGAACCTCCGCGGCAACCTGTCTGATGTCAGCTTCCCATCAGCTTGCAGACACATTTTGAATAACCACAGGGCAATTTTCAACACAGGCACCGCATCCGGTACAACGGTCTTCGATGATAGTGCGGGCCCGCTTTCTGACTTTGACCTTGAAATTCCCGGAAGATCCCTTCACGCTCTCAAGGTCCGCGTAGGTGATCAGTTCGATATTTAGATGCCGGCCGACCTCGACCAGTTTCGGTGAGATAATTCACATGGCACAATCATTGGTCGGAAACGTCTTGTCCAGCTGGGACATCACACCGCCGATGGAGGGGGACTTTTCCAGCAAGTAGACATAATAGCCGGAATTAGCCAGATCCAACGCGGACTGCATACCGGCAATCCCACCGCCGACAACCAGTACCGATCCTTTTACCACTTTTGCCATTGTCTCAGTCTCCTGATAAAAAATTAATTTGATTGATATTTCGGTCAGTTCTCGATTTACAAAAAGGTTTGAAAATACCTTTTGGAAGTTGAGATGTCAATAAAATTACGCTTAAAATTGGAATTAAATGCGGATCAATAAAAAAATCCCGACCATAAGTTTATGGCCGGGATTTTTTTAGAGAAAGGTGAAATTATTTTAGGCAGCTAGTCTAAACGCATTGTCGGTTACCGAGCGGATTTCATCCGGTGTAAACGGCTTGGGCAGGTAATCGATAGCCCCCTGCCGGGCACTTTCAACGGCCGTTTCGATGCTGGCATAGCCGGTAATGATAATGACCCTGGCTTTCGGATTCTTATCGCGTACTACTTTGAGAAGTTCAAGCCCCTTAACCCCCGGAATTTTAAGATCGAGCAGGATGAGATTGTACGGTCTGGCCTCAATTTTCTCAAGGGCTTCATCTTTGGTGACGGCCTGATCGACATGATAGCCATTTTTCACCAGAATTTTCCGGATGTTGTTGTTGACGGCAACTTCATCGTCGATCACCAGGATGTTTTTGTAAGCAGGTTCTTTCATCAAAACCTGATCAGCCGGCACACGCTCCGCAGGTGTTGCCAGTCTGTGGGCCATCTCTTTTTTTAGTTCTTCATAGGGGGTGACAACTAGGTCTTCATGGTGCAGGTTTTGGATATATTCCGGCCCGGTGATGGCTGCGACCTCCTCGTAATTGAACGGCTGATCGATGCCGATCAGGGTTTTCGAATCAAACCCTTTTGCTTTTTGGGCTTTGCCCTTTTTGACCTTTTTCTGGGGGCATTCCGCGGTTTTGGTGCCGGCCTTGCAGGTGGCCCCTAATTTTTTGAAGATGTCGCAAACCATACTTCCGACTTCACAATAATTTTCAAGGGATTCCGGCACGGTGACCTCGACCACCGGCATATCCGAGCGGGTGAGCATTTGGGCATAATCGTCACCGGTTTGTCGGGCGACTTCGTCCCGGTCAAAGGGCACGTCAACGTCGATGGTAACGGTTTCTTTGGCCTGGATCCGGGCATAATTTTTCTTGAGTTCTTCATAGGGCAGGAAGGTGACCCCTTCCTGATGCAGGTTATGAACGTATTCAGGACCGGTAATCGATACCACCTCCTCATAGCTGAAAGGCTGATCGATTCCAATCAAATTTGCGGAATCAAAGCTGCTTCCTGTTTTGGCCTTGCCTTTTTTAGCTTTTTTCTGCGGGCACTCTCCGGTTTTGGTGCCGGCTTTGCATGTGGCCCCTAATTTTTTGAAGATATCGCAAACCATGACTCCGACTTCACAAAAATTTTCCAGGGGCTCGGGCATCTTGACTTCAACGACCGGCATATCCGAACGCCCCAACCGGGCCGCATAATCTTCACCGGTGTATTTACTGACTTCATCGGTTTCAAAGGGCATATCAAGGTCAATGACGTCAATCGTCTCTTTTTCTTCATCTGTTGTTGGGGCTTCCACCAGATTGCCTGACAGCGCCTGCTCGACCGTGGACCTGAGCTCATCGGGTGTAAAGGGTTTGGCAATGTAATCCAGGGCGCCCAGGCGGATGGCTTTAACCGCCGTTTCCGTTGCGGCATAGGCGGTCATCATGACTGCCTTGGTCAGCGGCCATTCTTTTTTGACCATTTTAAGCAGTTCAAGGCCGTTTTGGCCCGGCATGACGATATCGGAAATCAGGAGCGAGAAGCTTTCCTTGGCCATTTTTTCCAGAGCTTCCTGGGCACTGACAGCGTGAGTCACTTCATATTTATTTTTGGAGAGGATCTTGGCGACATTGTGGCAGATGCGCTTTTCATCATCGACGACGATGATTTTGGCTGGAGCTTCCATTTTTTCCTCCTTCACGTATGATTGGTAGTGAGGTTAATTATATTGCCTTAAATAAAGTAGACGATTGACTTGCTACTTTACTTTAGCAGAATCCGTGCCAGGAATTATAATTTTTATAACCATCTGAAATTTAATAATATAATTATTTTAAGAACGTCTTCGCAATGGGAAGTGTATAAAAATTATATACTTTTCTTACTGGTAAAAAGGAAGAAAATCCGGGGAGGGGATTTTGGGAGATAGATTTGACAGTCCCGGCGTTTTTCGCTACAACTTTTTGAATTTATTATAAAATTATTAATTTTTAATTTGGCCGGCGTCAACCTGGGGGAGTTTTGGAACGGATATGAACCAATTCCGGTGAATGTATAAAAAAAATATACAGTGAATTCTTTTACTGTCGAATTGTAATTTCGTATTTTTTCATCAGAATATGAAAATTGCTGCGCTGCAACCCGACGCTCTGAGCAGCCTGGGTCACATTCCAGTTGTTTTTTACCAGGGCATTTAAGATGAAATTTTTTTCGACTTTGCGCACCGCCTTTTGCCGGATTTCCTTCTTGATGTTCTTGAGTTCCTCGTTGGTCGAGGGAATATTTTCAAGGAGTCGGTCGATATCGTCCAATTCTCCCAGCATCGGCAGGTCATTTGGCGATATTTGATCGCTTTCACACAAAATGGCCGCCCGTTCAATCATATTTCGCAGCTGCCTGACATTGCCGGGCCAGTCATATCCTGTCAGGCGATTTACGGCCCCGGGGTCAAATCCTGTGATGCCCTTGCCCATTTTAGCGTTAAACTGATTCAGGAAATGATAGGCGATCGGTAAAATGTCCATCTTCCGTTCTTTTAAGGTCGGCAACAGAATCGGGTAGACATCGATGCGATAGTAAAAATCTTCTCTGAAACTACCCTTGGCCACCATTTGCTGCAGGTTTTTGTTGGTGGCAAAAATTAAACGAACATTAACCGGCAAGGGCGTGCCGGAACCTAAAGGGATAAATTCGCGGGTTTCTAAAAATCGCAGGAGCTTGCCCTGGACTTCAGGACTGATATTGCTGATTTCATCAAGAAAAATAGTTCCCCCATCCGCCAGTTTGAAGATACCTTCCTTATTCTCATGGGCGCCCGTAAAAGCGCCCCTGGAGTGGCCGAATAATTCGCTTTCCAGCAAATTGTGTGATAGGGTGCCGCAGTCTACAGCGAAAAAAACTTTTTTACTCCTGAGGCTGTTGGCATGCACGGCTCTGGCCACCAGTTCTTTGCCGGTTCCGCTTTCACCATATACAAGGACGGTGGAATCGGTTGGCGCTACTTTCTGGATCATGGTGACCACCTGCTTGATCTTGGGGCTGTTGCCGATAAGCTGGTGCGAGAGCGGCGTGATTTTTTGTTGCTGCTGCTGCAGTTTTTGATTTTGCAGGCGAATTTTTCTTTGGGCCACGGCCTGCATGACAATGGCCCGCAGTTCATCCGGTGTAAACGGTTTGGGAAGGTAATCCAGGGCACCCATTTTCATGACTTCCACGGCCGAAGACACACTGGCGAAACCGGTCATGACAATCACAATTGTGTCTGGATAAGCGTCTTTTACCCGCCGCAAAACCTCCATGCCACCCAGGCTGCTCATTTTTAAGTCGGTAACGATGACGTCAAATGGTTCGGCATCCATCATTTTTAAAGCATCATATCCGTTCAGCGCATAGCTGACGTCGTAATCCAGCTTCGCCAATACCTTGGTGCAGCTCTGGCAGATATTCAGTTCGTCATCGATAACCAGGATGCGAGGATTATCAGGCGACATCATCTCCTCCGGATGTTAGCGGAAGTTGTATTGTAAATTTGGTGCCCAGGCCCAATTTGCTGTCAACATTGAGTGTTCCGTTGTGCTGTTCGATGATCCCATGGGTGATCGCCAATCCAAGTCCGTTGCCTTCATCTTTGGTGGTAAAAAACGGATCAAAAATTTTGCCGAGATTATCTTCACTGATCCCCTGTCCCGTGTCGCTCACGGTAATGTCGACACGGTCCTGGTATTTTTGGTAGGCCGTGGAAATAAAAATGGATCCGCCGGCATCGGTGGCTTCGATGGCGTTGAGAACCAAATTTATAATCGACTGCTGGATCTGGCCTTTATCCATATTAAGTTGAGGAAGATGCTCATCCAGTTCGTCGGTTAAGATCACATCTTTAAATGCAGCCTGTTTTTGGGTCAGGATCACACTCTCCTGGACGATCTCATTGATGTCGCATGGTTTGCGGGTGGGGGTGGACTGGCGGGCAAAATCCAGCAGGCTGGCCACAATTTTGCGGCAGCGCAAGGTTTCTTTGGTAATGGTTTCCAGTTCTTGATAATTGGGATCCTGGGGGTCAAGCTCCTCCTGGATCAACATAGCGGTGGTCAGGATGGTTGTCAGGGGGTTATTGATTTCATGGGCGACCCCGGCCGACAGACGTCCCACCGAAGCCAGCTTTTCCTGCTGCATCATGGTTTTTTGGGCCTTGATATCTTTGGTGATATCTCTCGATATTTCAATGGCACCAAAGAAGTCACCGGCCTCGAGCATGGGGTAGGTGGAAATTGAAAAATAGATTTCCCGGTTATCTTTGTCCAGGTGAATGTGGGTGGTCTGAAAAGGTTTTTTGGTCTCCATGGTCTGGATTAGCGGACACGGATGCTTATCTCCGGAGCAGGGCTGGCCCTGACGGTGGGTAATTTCATAGCAATGCCGGCCGATGACATCCTGGCGCTCCAGGCCCAGCCTCTTGAGCAGGCTGTCATTGACATCCATGATTCGGTAATCAAAGCCGATCATCATCACATCCTCCTGGATCAGTTCGTTGATGATCGACTGGTAGCGCGCACGGGTTTCCCGGAGTTCCTGATCTGTTTTTTTCTGCAAGGTGGAAACCCGGGAAATTTCCCAGAAAAGCTGGGCGGTTCGGTTGGCAATCGCCCGGACGGTTTTCTTTTTTTTGTTGAGGATATCATTATAGATATCCATGCTGCCGGTAAGTTCGATGATAAGGTCAATGTCGTCTCTTTTAAAAAAATCATTATAATCATGGGTGACGAGCAAGCCATTTTCTCGGGCTTTAATGATGCCCGGCGTGTCATCCTTTAAATCTGCAACAGCCACAACCCTGGGGTTTATCTCCTGAAACTCGTGCCGTTCAATCACTTCTATTAATCGTTTACACCGGATTCCTCCACCGACAACAGCTATGTTCATCCGCTTACTCCTTTTCTGTCCTCTTCCAGCTACGGCAATTTTTCGATATTCGATGTTTCTGGCACCTATGAAATACCACCAGCCTCACCTTAGTTCAATTATTATTTTTTGTTTATTGATTTCGATTAATTACCAAAGCTGATAGTTTTTGCAATAAATGTCCGTTTTAGCGAGTGATTAAAATGATTGCTCCTGGTTGCGATTCGATTGATTATCCGTTATACAAATCTAAGGAGGAAATAGGATGATGAAGTATACCCCGACCGTTTGCATGGCGGTTTTGCTAACCTTGTTGTTTTCTGTATCCGCCTACTCCCAGGAAGATATGGTGGTGACCAACTCTGATGCATTTGAGAATCCCCGGCGTCCGCCGGCGGTGTTCCGGCATGATGAACACAATGAATTGTCCAAAATCGAAGAATGCAATGTCTGCCATCATGTCTATGATGAAAAAGGCCGTCTGGTGGAAGATGAATCCTCCGAAGATCAACGTTGCTCGGATTGCCATGAATTAGAGGCATCCGGCAGGCAACCGGCCTTGATGAAGGCCTTTCACACCAATTGTAAGGGCTGTCACAAGGCGAAAAAAGATGGGCCGATGATGTGCGGGCAATGTCATGTAAGGGAACCGGTTAGCACAGACTAGTTGCTGTTCCATTTTCTAACAGAATGGATACGTATAGACCGCAGACATTAAGAAATCCGAAATTCGAATCCCGAAATCCGAAATTTTCAATGATCCAAATTCCAAACATGTCAGAATATTCCGTGCTTTATATTATTTAACAGAGTTGATTTTAATACTTCTCCTGTGTATCTTTCACTTTGATTTCTAAAAACCTTAACAAGAGCATACGAAGACCCCATTCCCAGTACAAAGAAACAAGAAACGGGTGGGGTTGGTAATTGTCAAAATGGTTACCGCAACAACAAAACCAAAAGTTATCGTCATCTGCGGCCCAACCGGGATCGGCAAAACCTCGGTCGGTATCCGGCTGGCCGAAGAATTGGGCGGTGAGATCATCAGCGCGGATTCCATGCAGATCTATCGCTACATGGATATCGGAACCGCCAAGCCGACCGCCGATGAGCAGAACCGTATCTTTCACCACCTGATTGATATTGTTGACCCTGATGAGGACTTTGATGCCGTGCGGTTTGCAAAAATGGCGCGGCAGAAGGTGATGCAATTGCATCAAAGGGGGGTCATGCCCTTGGTCGTGGGCGGCACGGGTCTGTATATCAAAGCCCTTCTGCAGGGTCTCTTCCAATCCAATCCCGCTGACCCGAAAATCAGAGAGCGTTTAATGCAAGAGGCGGCTGAAAACGGCAGCAGCCGTCTTTATGATCGCCTTAAAGCGGTCGATCCGGATACCGCCGAGCGATTACATCCCAACGATGCCTATCGGATCGTCAGAGCCCTGGAAACCATCGAATCCACCGGACGGTCGATCTCCGAGCATCATCAGGATCATGGATTTGCGGATGAGCCGTTTCATGCGCTCAAAATCTGTCTGCAGATTGAGCGCCAAAAGCTGTATGACCGAATAGATCGACGCGTCGACCATATGATCGAGGCCGGATTTGTTGATGAGGTCCAAAAGCTGTTGGACATGGGCTATTCTGCTGATCTAAAATCAATGCAGTCCATCGGATATCGGCAGGTGGTCGATTTTATTGGGGGCCAATTGCCCTGGGATGAATGTGTGCGAACTTTAAAACGGGATACCCGGCGCTATGCCAAACGCCAGTTTACCTGGTTCGGTGCTGACCAGGAGATTCATTGGTATGAACCGGGTCAGTTGAATGATATTATCAGATTGATGAAAGGGTTTTGGGAATGATCAGAAATTAAGCTATTTTTGTACATCCGGTTAAGCACTCAAAAAACTTCTGTATGGTTACACTGGATCATTTCCCTTTGTTTTATAAATACTTTTGTAAT
>Ga0316192_10001980_pt1 | contig 15099 bp, 11 predicted proteins | sample MerIslwburrow_MG_FD_204931 | JGI IMG/M metagenome (GOLD analysis project Ga0316192, IMG submission 204931) | Coastal sediment microbial communities from Maine, United States - Merrow Island worm burrow | ecosystem: Environmental > Aquatic > Marine > Coastal > Sediment | place: USA: Maine...
CCAGGTTTTCTTTTTCCGGCACCGGTGTCCGGCCGGCCATGCGGGTCAGGATCAGCGTCTGGGATACTTCGGGCAGCGTATATTCAAGGCCGATCGCAGCCGCAGCCGCAAAAGCGGCGGTTACCCCGGGTATGACTTTATAGGGAATCCCGCGTTTCTGAAGTTCAACCATCTGTTCAAAAATGGCGCCATACAGGCTCGGGTCGCCGGTGTGCAACCGGACCACCCGCTTGCCCTCCGAATGAGCGCTTTCCATCCCCGCAACGATTTCTTCGAGGTCCATGGAGGCACTGCTTAAGGCCGTCGTACCGGGCCGGGTCCATTGCAGCAACCCTTCAGGCACAAGCGACCCTGCATAAATCACCACATCGGCCGCCATCAGTGCTCTTTGCCCTTTGACGGTGATGAGTTCCGGATCTCCGGGACCTGCGCCGACGAACAGAACAGGGTTGTCGATTTGGGATTTTGGATTGGGGATTTTGGATTTAGAATTTGTAATCTGTCTTTTCAATGGATAATTCCTTTTCAATAACCCAATATTAAGATTTAAAGTTTACTCACCTACCCTGTTCTATTTACATACCGTAATCCCGCTGAAATACTTTCAGTTCAATCCGAAATCCGCATTCTTAAATCCGAAATCCGGAAATGATCCATACCGGATTCTGGGCTTCAAATCTGTCACCCCAGGGCATATGCTGACTTCGACTGATCTGAACCTGCACCGTGCTGGTTTTAAATTCGAGTGCCCGCAAGGCTTCGGTCGCTGTCGGTATATTTTGCATCAGAACCGTATTGACAACAACCAAACCATCGGGTTTGAGAAAGGTCACAGCGGCATTGATAATGTTTTCCAGGTCCCGGCCACCGCCACCGATAAAAATCCGATCTGGTCTGGGTAGCCCTTCCAGGCCTTCAGGCAGCACGGCTTGCACAATTTCTAAATTTTTTGCCCCAAACCGACGTTTATTGATTTCAATCTGTTCGATTCTTGCCGGATTTTTTTCAAGGGCAAAGACCCTGCCCGCTGGAACCAGCAGGCAAGCTTCTATGGAAATCGACCCGCTGCCGGCGCCCAGGTCCCACAGAACGTGATTTTTCAAAAGTCGCAGCTTGGATAAGGTGATGGCCCGAATCTCTGATTTTGTGATCAATCCCTGCTGGTGATGGTAATAATTATCCGGCAATCCCAGATGAAGCGCTTTTTTTTCTTTTGGGTCTTCAGAACCCCTTTTCAAAATTGCCAGATTGGGTTCTGAAAACAGCATACCGGCTGCACGATCCAGACTGTACCACTGGAAACGTTCGGCGGTGGTCCCCAAAGACTCGAGCACGCAAACTTTGAAATTTATAAAATCTTCTTCGATAAGGCGTTGTGCAAGCCGGGCCGGGTTGTTTTTCGGATCGGTGAATACGGCCACGACGTTTTCTTTTTCCAGGGCTTTAAATAAGACGCTTTCGTTGTTTCTGCCGTGCAAACTAACCACCCGGACATTACTCCAGGGTTCTTTTATACGGGCAAAGGCTGCGCCCACCGATGAGATGTTGGGATAAATAACAACATTCTCGGCACCTAGGGCTTTTACCAATCGGGCGCCGATACCGAAAAAAAGAGGATCGCCTGATGCAAGCACCACAATGGATCGGGATGCCATGTGATTTTTAACAAAATCGATGGCACCCTGAACATTTTTATCGATCGTTTTTTTTTGGGCGCGACATTGCTCAAAATGGTCCAGCAACCGCTTCCCGCCGATCAGAATATCCGCTTCTTCGATAATTTTAAGATGTTCGGCTGTCAGATCCTGCGGGGTCAGGCCCATGCCGATGATTGTCACGGTTTTCATAAGCAAGCAAACCCTTCATTGGTTTTCCGAGTCAAAGACCACCTTCCCGTCATAATCAAAAATGACACTTCGAATTTTGGTCTTAAGCCCAGCAAAACGTTTGGCTGACTCTAGAATGAGCTGTCCGACATGAGAGACGACTTCCGGATGATGTTCACGGAGAATTTCAAAGGCATGTCGCGCAGTGTTGGCAGTTGAAATAGTGTGAGATAATTCTGAATCTTTCGTGATCTCCAATGTCCATCCGGAGAGCTTGTCCAAGGTCAGGCTTGACTTGGCCGCATGGGTATGGGGCACCCCCTGGGCCATCTTCAACGCCTTACCGAAAAATACCGCCAGGGTGATGTGGCTAAAGCCCCTTTTCGCGGCCGCCCCCAAGGACAGCTTAAAAAAATCACCGATTTGGATGAAGGCTTCGGGCGAAATTCGACCCCAACAATCCTGAGCGAACCTCTCACTGCGGCGTCCGGTGGTCAATATAACCCGGTTTAGCCCGCAGGCACGTGCGACCGACAAAGCCGACTCGATCGTGGAGATAAAGGCATCGTGAGACATGGGCCGGACGACACCGGTGGTTCCCAGGATGGAAATACCACCTAAAATTCCTAGCCTGGCGTTCAAAGTCTTTTCAGCCAGTTTTTTGCCCCGGGGCACGAAAATCTCAGTGCGCACCGTACGGTCCAGTCCGTGTTTTTTCAACACCTCCTCGATGGCTTGAGCAATCATTTTTCTGGGACCGGGATTAATCGCCGGCTGTCCCGGTGCGACCTCCAGACCCGGTTTGGTGACACGGCCGACGCCTTCACCGCCACAGATGATAATTTCCGGCTTCTTACCCATGCCGCTTCGCTGGTCTGGTTCCATCAGTGAGACTCTGGCGCCGATTTCCGCTCTGTGGGTCACATCCGGATCGTCGCCCGCATCTTTGATCACACTGCATATGGCTTCGTCCCTCTTCTTGAGTCTGCACATATGGATGGCAATAGCAATGTCATCACCGGTCAGCAGCCTGATCCGTACCTTGGCAGGCCTTTTCCTTTCCAGAATCAGGCGCAGGGCCCCCTTGGTAGCGGCCGCTGCAGCGGTTCCGGTCGTAAATCCCATGCGAAGTTTTTTAGCCATTTATCCTAAACAATAATAAAGAATGCCCACTATCATGAGGCTGAATATCCGAAAACCCTGTCCCAGCAGCAAAATTTGCGAGCCCATTCTGGGTGAAAAAATACCGATATAGCGCGGCAACTGATGCCGTAAAGCCCGCACCGGAAATGCCAGGATATTTCCGATCAGCAAAGCGATGACGGTTTGCTTGATGCTCAGAACGCCTGCTTCAAGCAAGGCGCCGGCAGCCGCAAAGCCGGATGTGAATTCAGCCGCGAAACTGAGAATAATCACCGACAAAGATTCCATCGGCATAAAGGCTGTGACCACGAAACCCGAAAGGGATTCCCGCAACAGCTGAAACATGCCCATGACGTTTAGGGTATAAACTAAAATATATATCGGCACGACATATACGGCAATTCCGGCAAGTCGACGGGGTAGACGCGATTTAATCCTCTGCCATACGTCTTTAAACTTCTTGGCTTTGCTGGATAATTCTCCCGTTTTTGCAAGTTCGCCTTCATGGGCAGCCGGTGAAAGCCCAAAATGACCGTAAACCAGAAACAGCACGGTTCGAAGGATCACCGCCGAAAAAGTAATTAAAAAATAAATTCCACCGGCCCGGCCGGTCAGTGGGATTACAATAAAAAATGTTGTCGGCAAATGAAGAAAAAAAGCCGGCAGTTGATTGATAAAATTTGACAAAAACAACTGCTTGCGTGTGATTTTACCATCTTTAAAGAAGCTCAGCAGCATCGCATTGGCGGTCACACCGGAAAAAAAGGCCGCCGTAAACGCAGCGCCGCAATGATCGCCAAGGCGCCCGAATCGAAAAAGCGGCCGGGCCACAGCAGCCAGTGTTTTCGTCCATCCGGAAGCTTCAATGATCTGGCCGATTAAAAGTCCGATGGTAATAAACAGCATCAGACGCGTCAGCGGCTGCAAAAGTTTGGATAGGATTTGCCGCAGGTTCAGATCCGGGATCAAGATAACGCCGCAAAGAAGGATCAGGCCGGATATACTCAGCGATAAAATTAAAGGCTTGAATACCGGTCTATCCTTCTGAGAGGCCATTTTTCTTATTCTGTTTTGCGATGATCAATGTCCAGTAGTCGGGGGCACAACGGCTCAATTCTTCCAGATCCCGCACAATCTCCTCATTTGGCTGGCCGCAGCTCCTGACGCCCACGCAGCTTGGATAGTCGCCGATTTCATCGATGGCCGCCTTGATATCCGTTACATTGCGGTATGCTTTTAGAAAGACAACGTTTTCAGGTTTTGCGGTCAGGCTCCGCAACCGATCACCGCCCATGGCGCCGGATACCACCATCAGCGACTCCTCTCCTTCAACCAGGGGGGTGTTCAATCTGGCCGCTGATGCCTGGTAAGAGGTGATCCCCGGAACCGTCCGAACGGCGATATAGGGAGCCGCGTCTTGAATATGTTTTAAAATATACCCATAGGTCGAATATGTCAGGGAGTCTCCCAATGTTAAAAAAGCCACGTTTTTCCCATTTTCAAGCTCAGCGATTATCGTTTGGGAATGATCCCGCCAAGCTTCACGGGTCTTGTACTGATCCCTTGTCATCGGGAAACGGAGCACCTTGACCGCAGCAGTTTTCGGAATGTGAGGTCTGGCGATATTTACCGCCAGACTGTGGTTATTCTTGGTAGAGGCGGCTGCAAATACGATATCCACCTGATTGAGAATTTTTACAGCCTTCAGTGTGATCAAATCGGGATCACCCGGCCCCACTCCGATGCCATACAGGGTTCCGGTCTTTTTTTCCATAATGCCCTCAAATTTTGATTGGATGGTTTTGACCGTTTAGACGAAAGTAGTCCAGACCAATTAAGTCGCGCTCTTCTATGCGTAGGATCCACAGGCCGGAGGGGCCGATTTGATTTATGGTACACCAGGCCCCATGCTCTATGCCCTATACTCCATGCCCTTTGCCCTAAACTTCTTTGGCCAATATCACCAGCGCATTGATCACACTGGCAGCCACATTTGAGCCCCCTTTGCGGCCCACATTGGAAATATACGGATAGTCCAGTTCCATAAGCGCTGCCTTTGACTCGGCGGCGTTGACAAAGCCCACCGGTAATCCGATGACCAGAGCCGGTCGGGCTTTTTTTGCGCTGACCAACTCAATCAGGCGCAACAGTGCCGTAGGCGCATTGCCGACGACATAAATACCGCCTTTCATTTCGGCAACGGCCGCATCCACGGCAGCTTTTGCCCGGGTACCGCCCTCTGTTTGCGCCCTTGTGTGGATCAGAGGATCATCAATATAACATTTCACCCGACCACCATAAGTTTCGACTTCTTTTTTTCGTATCCCGACCCGGGCCATATTTGTATCTGTAATAATCATGTTGCCGTTTCGAATTGCTTCAATTCCAGCGGATACGGCCTGGGGGTGGAAGCGCACCATTTCTTTAAACTCAAAATCAGCTGTGGTATGAATCATGCGACGAACAATGGACCACTGCTGTCCGGTAAAATCATGTGTTCCGGCCTCTTGATCGATAATCTGAAAGCTTGATCGCTCAATTTCATCAGGTTTCATTAAATTAATTCCTTTGGTTCCGGTATATCCGGCAATTTTCTACGAAGCACCCGGCGGCATCGGGTTGGCTGCCGAAATGCAGATGATTGTAACTTCCCAGGGTACGATTGATGACATATCCTTCCGGCGCCTTTTCCATTCCCGACCTGTCTGAAATTGAAAAAGCGGTGGGTACATCCCGCGACAGATTAACCAGTTCGGAATAATGAAATTCATGTCCCCGAATGGTCAAACCCGCATTTCCAATAACGGTATCGCGGTTCAGGGTAATTTCGCGATATCCAAGGGCCCTGAGGCGTGTAAACATTCTGGTCGCGAATGGAAAACAACCGCTCATTCGATACCTCTTATTATTTAGATCGACCAACTCCTCACACAGGTACATGAATCCGCCGCATTCACCGTAAATCGGCATACCGTCAGCGCTCTTTTCTTTAACTCGATTTCTCAAAGCCGTATTTTCAGCAAGTTTTCCGGCAAATAGTTCCGGGTATCCCCCCCCCAAATAGAGTCCATCTATATTCTCAGGCAGATTACGGTCGACCATCGGCGAAAAGTAGACGAGTTCCGCCCCCTGGTGCTCCAACATTTCAAGATTATCCGCATAGTAAAAGCAAAATGCATTGTCCCGTGCCACGGCGATGCACACTGTTTTTTCAATTCGCTTAAGCGGCCTTCCACGGGTTTGCCGGGTCAGGGCGATGTCCGGCAAATTGTCTAACAGCAAGTCCAGATCAATGCTTTTTTCGATAAGGTCAGCCAGCCGATCGATGCTCTGTTCCGCAAGGGGATGATCCTCCCGGGTGACAAGGCCCAGGTGCCTTTCCGGAATAGCAATGTCGTTGTTGCGAAGAATGCCCCCTAAACAAGGCATCTCAATGCGTTGCTGCACGGCTTCTTTCAAATACTGCAGGTGCCGTTTGCTGCCCAGGTTGTTGAAGATGACACCGGCATATGTCAGTTCTGCGTCAAACTGTTCAAAGCCCATGACGATTGCAGCGGCGCTGCGGGCCATACTGGCGGCATCCACCAGCAGGATTACCGGAAGCCTCAGCCATTTGGCCATTTGAGCGGTCGAACCGGCTTCACTTCTGCCGTCGTAACCGTCAAAAAGTCCCATAACACCTTCGACGACGGCAATATCCGCATCTTGCATGCATTTTGCGAACGTAGCCAGATTGAAATTTTGGGACAACATCCAACCATCTAAATTTCGGCAGCCAACACCGGAAATCCTGCTGTGGTGACCGGGGTCGATAAAGTCCGGGCCCACTTTAAACGGTGCGACTTTCAAACCCCGCTTGACCAGAGCGGCCATCAATCCCAGGCTTACTGTGGTTTTACCACAACCGCTTTTCATCCCGCCAATGACGATTCCTTTAATTTTTCGCTCCTTTGGTATTAAAAATATCCGGGTACAGAATTTTGCCGATCTCATGAATCCCTTCCAGCAATCTTAACGTGGGTCGTGATACGATCTGTTCATCGATGATAAAGATTTGATTGTCGCAAACAGCCTTGATGACATTAAAGCCGGATTCGCGTTTAATCATCGCAACCGTGGGACGATTCATAGCGCCGAATTGGGCCAGGTATACATCAATTTGCGTTGCGCGCGACAGGATGCGTTCTTTACCGTATCCGGCAATATTGGTGTTTCTGACCGGTTTGGCGTCAGCGGCGACGTTGATTCCGCCGGCAGTCTCCAGGGCAAATATCGCCATGGAATCCGGTGAAAATGTTTTCATCTTACTGTGGATGGATTCAAAATAGACATTTTTTTTCACCGCTATTGAGGATGTCGCCGCTTTAATATTCGAGGAAATACTTTGGAAACGCGATATCATATCAGAAGCCTGGGTTTGTCTGCCGGTTAAAACACCGAGGATTTTCCAATAGGCATACATTTCGCTGACGGTTGCCGGCTGTAAGGACACGACCGCAATACCGCTTTTCTCTAATCGTGTCACAAATTGCGGATACCCCCGATCGATCATGGGGCGAACAAATACCAAATCCGGACGGGCCGCTAAAAATTTTTCAGGATCATCGTGATATGAAAACACCGGTTTGGTTAAAGCTCGGGCCGGATAACTTTCGTGGCGCGTGACACCAATGATCTCCTGGTCAAGTCCCAGGCTGAATAGATTCTCCGTGTGGGCGCCGTAAAGGGAAATAATTCGTTTGAAAGGTTTATCGACCACTATCCTTCTGCCGGATTGATCTATCACCGTATTCGGGCTTTCAGCCGAAAATTGACCGTCCGCACCTGCCGGGACGTACACAAGACCAAACAGGATGACGATAATAGCTCGAAAGAATCGATTATTTTTTGGTGGAATATTTTTCTTCATATGCTATTTTTTGAAAACCACCTGCAATGAGTCGGAATAAGATTCGGCATAGACTTTGGCGTCAACGTTGAAAACTTGGCGCATCGTACCCGGATTCAACACGTCTCGGGTGGCACCGTCAATAACGATGCGTCCTTCGGACATAAATATCAGATAATCGCAGTAAACCGCCGCCAGGTTGATATCCTGCATTACGGAAATGACGGTCCGGCCTTGTCGTTTCATGCGTTTTTCGCAGATATTTAAAAGGCTGATAGAGTGGTTGATATCGAGGTTGGATGTCGCCTCGTCCAGAATCAGCACATGCGCGCCCTGGGCCAATGCCCGGGCAAAAACCACGCGTTGTCTTTCACCACCGCTGAGTTCGTTGATGAATCGACCGGCAAATTCACTTACCTCCGTTTTTTCCATGATGTCTTGAACAATGCTGACATCTTCGGTCGAAGGGCCGGAAAATCTTGGAATGTGCGGATAACGCCCCATCATCACCACCTCTTCTACCGTAAAGGGAAAGTTAATATAAAAATTCTGGGGAACCAGTGCAATTTCCTTCGATAACTCTTTGGTTGAATAAGTTCCAAGATCTCTGCCGTTATATGCAATCCTGCCGGCTGTGGGCCGGCGGTGTTTGGCAAGTAGATCCAGCAAGGTGGTTTTTCCGCACCCGTTGGGCCCGATAATGCCACAGAACATGCCCGACCCAAAGGACATCGAGATGTCGTCAATGACTTTTTTTTCCGAATAAGAGAAACTCAAGCCGGTCAGTTCAAAGGGCATCGTTCAAATCGTTTAATTCAACGTCTCGAAAATTTTACAACTTATTGATGTAAAGTGATATTCTAAGTCTTTTGTGAATGCCGTTCATCTGGAATACTGGAATGTTGGAATACTGGAAGATTGCGTAATAAAATCGGACAAAACCATTTTTTAACAGATAGAATTCCTTTAAACCCATCATTCCACCATTCCAATTGGAGTGAAGCCCCTAAGTTCGATTCAACCTGAGCCGGCTATCATTAATGCACTCCAAGCTTGGTTATAGTACCTTGCGCATTCTCTGCTGCTTACGGAAAATATAGCAAAAAAATGGTCCCCCGATTAGCGCCGTCAGCACGCCGATGGGTATTTCGGTCGGCAAAACAGCCCGTGTAATGGTGTCGGCGATCAGCAATAAGATCGCCCCTGCTAAAAGAGACATGGGTATCAGCCGCCGGTTGTCCGGTCCGGTGAGCAATCTCATCATATGGGGGATTAAAAGCCCCACAAAACCGATGATCCCCGACACGGACACACAAATCGCCGCCACCAACGATGCGGTTACCAGGAGGAAGATGGTTACTTTCCTTGTATCCACGCCCAGGGAAGCGGCCGTTCGATTTCCCAATGACAAAAGGTTCATATCCCGCGCAAAGAACATGAAGGCTAAAAAGCCGAATAAAATAAACAAAAAAGTGAGACCCACATCGGCCCAGGTTTTCGATCCAAAACTCCCCATTAACCAGAAAATGATGACGGCAACCTGTTCGTCGGCGACATACTTTAAGAAACTGATGCCGGCCGATAATATGGCTGCCACGATGATGCCGGAAAGGATCAGGTTGTTCGAAGAAAGCCCGCCGCTGGAAGATGAAAGATATAGGACGAATAATAATGTCACGGCCGCGCCGACAAAGGCAAACAAAGGGACTGAATAGGATCCCATCATTCCGATATTAAACAAAATCGCCAGTGATGCACCGAAGGCCGCTCCGGCAGACACCCCCAGTGTATAAGGATCTGCCAGCGGATTTAGCAGAATCCCCTGGAACACAACGCCGGATATGGCCAATCCTGCGCCGACGACGGCGGCCGCTAAAATCCTGGGCAAGCGCACATCCATCACCACAACCGGGAAGATTGGATCCATTCCCGCCAGCAGATGCAATTGGCCGCTTAATTTAGCAAAAATGATCTTTACCACAGTAGCCGGGGGCAATTGGATGTAACCCATTCCAGTTGAGATAACAATCACGGCGCCCAGAAAAACTGCCAGCAGGGCAAATTGAACTGCCGCGGCCTGTTGTAACTTTTTCCTGAATCGGCTTGTTTTTTTGAGCTTCCGGAACAGCATTTGTATCCTTCAACAAAAAAACCCTTCAAGCATGTACGGCTTGAAGGGTTGCACCCTGTTTGCTTGGCCCTTATCTGTCTGTTACCAATAACTCCGTCCCAACGCAGAGCTATGGTGATCCGTTAAGGCAGGTCTTCTGGCTTCCCTGCCCTTCCAGCAGCCTTCCCATCCCGGTCAATCGAAACAGTGGCGTAGTGTAACTGGAAGAGTTCCTTTTTCGTTCAGAACGAAAAAGGTGGGGTCACAGCGGCGGGACCACTCCCGATTTTCACGGGATTCCCTATTAGCTCCTTCGAGCACCTTAAGAATATAGGGGAACTTACTATTAAATCTGCTTTTTATCAAGAGAAAAGTAAAAGATGTCGTCAGATAGGGATTTTGGGGGTTGCAGCCCTGCCGCAGGCGCTGGAAACGGTCAGTTTGATTGAAAAAGAAACTACGGTTCGCTTTTTTAATTTTGGTGTTGTGGCATCCTATAGAAGAACGGATAGGGGATCGGAGGATTATCGACGAAAATTCCTAAATAATGAATTCAGCCGGCTGAACGCCGAACAGAGCAGGATTATACGCTTTTAAAACGCTGCGCTTATACCTGCCGCCGGAAGTTTCACGTTCAGAAAGGTCCACGGTTTCACCGCGGGTGTAGCCCTGGTTATCTGCCGGGATCAAAATTGTCACCAGAGGATGACTGCCGTCACTTTGTTCCGGGTTTTCAGATACAAGTCCTATTTCTCCGGTGTTGAGCTCCACCAGGGTCCCAACCGGATAAACGCCGATCATGTTGATAAAGGCTTTGAGCAGAATCGGGTCAAAATCTTTGCCGGCACTTTCACTCATCATGTTCAGCGCTTGGTCCGGGCTTATCGCTTCGGATCGATATACTCGGCGTGATGTGATGGCGTCAAACACGTCCACGATGGTCAGAATTCTGCCAAATAGACTCAGCGGTTCACTACGCCAGGACCGTGGATAGCCGCTTAAGTCGTATTTTAAATGATGTTCAAAAGGGGACAGCATGATTTTGGATTTGAGTTCCCGGGGTGCCCTTAATTTTGCAATGTGGCGAACGCTGTTCAAAGAGTGTTTTTGGATCACCTTAAATTCATGCTCGGAGAGTTTTCCTTGCTTGTTGAGTATTTTTAGCGGAATGTCGACTTTGCCCAGGTCGTGGAATAGTCCGCAGATTCCCAGTGTTTCAAGTGCATTTTTGCTAAGTCCGATGTGCTGCCCCAGGCAGATGGCCAGAATCGACACATTGACCGAGTGTGTGTAGGTGTAGTCGTCATGGTCTCTTAAGGTGCTCAGTTTCAACAGAATCGGCCGCTTATCGATCGCCAGGTCGACCGTCTTTTGGACGATTCGAACAGTTTTGCGTATCCCCGCCGGCCGATTGTCCGATACCTTGCCGATTACCTCTTTGAGTGATACGAGAGAGCCGGCATAGGCTATTTCAGCAGTCTTAACGGCTTTTTCCTCTTGATCGGCGGCCATGCCGTCTATGGAAATCGTCAACGAATCAGTTCCGTCCAAATTGTGAAGGCTGTCCGAATCAGGTTCCGCAATTATTTCGACCCAATCCAAACCTTTTTCGCTCATCTGCGCTTCGAGCCAGCCGGGCGCATCTTTGCGGGATTCAGCCTGGTTCATCAGGTGGGCAAAGAAGAGCACCTCGCTCAAATCTTTACGTTGCAAGGTGGTAGAGAGGGATAATCCGTGGAGGCCGCGCTTTTCAAAGTAGACGAGGGCATTGTTGATCAGGTTGACGGTCTCGCGCCGATAAAGAAGCTTTTCCTGCTGCAGATAAAAGCGTCCTGAAATAATTTGAATCATTAAACGATCTTCGTCACCACCGAATCGACTGACAGCATGAATGAAATCTTCCGCGCATTGAATCACCAGCTGATTGTTGTCCCGATGGATTCTAACAGCCTGCACCATTTTGTAGAAAGCCGTAAACAGGTTTTCACTGAGCAGCACATGTTCCCTTAACTCATTGGTTTTATCATCTGTCTTCATTGCGACTGTTTCCCTGAAATCGCGCTGCGTGCTGCCCGTCTGATGGGCGGAAAGAAGCTGCGGGTCGCCTGCAGGAGGATTTTATCCGCTTCGGGTATTTTCAGCTTCGCCAAGGCCATCGCCGCGCCCCGTCGCTGCGGTGACCCGCCGATAGTAAAAATTTCCCACCAGGACCGTTCTTCCAGGGCCGCCTTTAACAAAGGGATCGACCGTGCGGAGCCACATTTCCCGAGAGCTGTGTAGCAGGCGAGAATATGGTTGTTATCGTAAATATTAAACGCTTTTTGCTCAAGATACTCCAGCAAAGAATCTTCCGATATCCGATTTCGTTCAGAGGCCAAATGTTTCAGGATTTCGCGGCGGATGCTACCACTGGAATCTTCAATCAAAAAGAAAAATGACCTTTGTACGCAGCCCTTTCGCCTGAGGAGTTGCTTCAGGGCTTCCCTTCGAACGTCAAGTGAAGGGTGACGAGCCATATTCAGCACAAGCTTCTGTGGTTCTTTTCCGTCGAGATGTCCGGCAATGGTCACAAGTTGCTGTACCATAAGGTCATCCGGCGCTTTGAGCAGCTGACTTAATGGCTTTAAATCCTGTTTTGATAAAATTCCAATGGCTTCCATCAGGCGACGCCGAAGGGCAGCTGATGAAATTTCGGACAGGAGCGGACCCAAACTAAGGACTGCTTTTGGATGCAGCATTAGGAGAACCTGGCGCAATATTTTTAATCGGGCGGCATCTTCAGGGTTAAAGTCCGATAGATATTCCTTAAAAGCCTCTAAGACCTCTAAATCTGAAACAGTTTCGAAATATTGATTGATTAGCGGATCTCGCCAGGTCTTTTTAGCAGCGTCCTTGTCATGCAATTTTCGAAGGTGATCAAGGATCTTAACGGCCAGTGGAAATTCACCATGGCGCAGGGTGTTTTCAAATTCCTGGGCCAAAAGTTCAAGGATACTGCCAAACTCCTCTTCATCATCCTCGTCTTCCAAAATAATCAGAAGCACATCCAGGACATCTTGGCTGCGATTTCGGTGTTCTTCTTCGATGATCAATTTTTGGAGAATTTCAGTTTCTGAACGCGTTATCTGCATCAAGCTCCGCTTGACCTCCGTCGAGTCAATACTCACCGTGGATTGATTTCCAGCATCTCCCGAACTGTCTTGCTGTTTACCAGTGGCAGTGCCATGCTTCAAAACGGCGGGATCATGAAATTTTTCATTTGCCGATCCGGACACACGAAAGTGCGAAAAATCAAGCTTGGGTTCTGTTTCCCAGAATAATTCTGCTGCTTCATAGCGGATATGCGGTAGGTTTTTCTCCCACAGCGCAGTGACCAAATCCCCCTCGGACTCATCTGTTAAGATTCGATACTCGTTCAGTATAGCAAGCAGAAAAGAGAGCTCGGTCACTGTTGTTCCCTTTCCGAATTCAATCCAGAGGATTCCGTCACGGAAAAATGGTGTGACCAGATAATCCTCACTGCCACCCTGCTGGTAAACCTCAACTCCTTTAAAACAAATTCGCTCCTTTTCAATGTCCAGTTTCAGATCAGGAGATGTTTGAAAGAAATTTGTCAGGCTAACGTCAAGACCACTCAAGAGTTTTTCTGAAATGGTATGTGTTTCGGGATAGAGGGCATAGCTTTTAACCGCATTTGCAAACGCAGCCATAAATCCCCGAACCGCTTCGAGCGCTTCGGAAGAGGGAGAGTCATTTGCGGCTTCCGGTTTCGGAGGGTCGCTGGTTTTTACGGTGGGCGATTGCGGGACCTGATTGGCCACGATTATATCCTTACCTGATTGTGCTGGATCAGCAGCAGTTAGAAATACAGTATTTCGCTGAATACATTTGTTAATATATCATAAAGTATGGAAAATTGTCAAAAAACGTGGCAGCGTAACTAATTTCAACCAAAGAAATCCTTGACAATTAATCCACGATAAACTATTGCAGCCGGAAAATTATTCATGTAACGTGGTGGTGCCCCTTGGGGCCCAACAGGGAAACCGGTGAAATTCCGGCACGGACCCGCCGCTGTGTTCGGGGACGAAATCCGCAACTGCCACTGATCGGCCACCAAACGGATCGGGAAGGCGCGGCGAGTAGATTGATCCGAAAGTCAGAAGACCTGCCATTACGTTCATGTTTGTGGAGATGGTAAATCCTCAAGCGATTACGCTTGGGGATTTTTTATTGAGCGACGTCAAAGGTCGGATCATAACAGAAAACTTCAGGAGGAACTTTAAAATGAATTTGCAAGACATCGTAAAAGGTATCGAGCCCCTGGATCAGGAATGGATTACCAAGGCCAGGCAGCGTACTGCGCAGCTGGTCATGCCGACCCGGGCTCTGGGAAGGCTGCATGAAATTTCTGAGCGGCTTTGCGGCATCCAGAAAACCATGCAGCCGTCCATAAATCGCAAAGCGATTTTGGTGATGGCCGGTGACCACGGAGTCGTGGCGGAAGGCGTCAGCGCGTATCCCCAGGAAGTAACCGGTGCCATGGTTCAGACCTTTCTTGCCGGTGGCGCCGGCATCAATGCCATCGCGCGACACGTGGCAGCGGATGTATATGTCGTCGATATGGGAATCATCGCTGAACTGGACGGCGTGGGCAGCGATCGATTGATCGTTCACAAAATTGCACCCGGGACGGCCAATTTTACCCGGGGACCGGCAATGTCACGCCAGGATGCCGAACGATCCATTTTATTCGGATTCCAGGAAGCCTCCAGGCTTTATCAAAACGGCGTTGAAATTCTGGGCACCGGAGACATGGGTATCGGTAACACCACGCCTTCGGCTGCTATCGCAGCCGTCATATGCGGCGGCGACCTGGAAGAAATGGTTGGACTCGGAACCGGTGTGGATATCGACGGGCTCGCACGCAAACAGGATGCCGTTGCCCGTGGCATCGCCGTAAACAGCCCGGATCCTTCAGACGGTCTGGATGTGCTTGCCAAATTGGGTGGATTTGAAATCGGGGCAATTGCCGGCTGTGTACTTTCTGCTGGATTTCATCGTCGCCCGGTCGTAATCGACGGATTCATTTCGACGGCCGGTGCCCTCATCGCCCGCGCCCTGTGCCCCCG
>Ga0316192_10001981_pt1 | contig 15094 bp, 15 predicted proteins | sample MerIslwburrow_MG_FD_204931 | JGI IMG/M metagenome (GOLD analysis project Ga0316192, IMG submission 204931) | Coastal sediment microbial communities from Maine, United States - Merrow Island worm burrow | ecosystem: Environmental > Aquatic > Marine > Coastal > Sediment | place: USA: Maine...
GTCGATTTGACATTCGACCAATTCCAGCCTATTCAATTTCGGGAAATACTCAAGAATCTCAAGATTTGATATTAGCGTCTTAGATGCATTCAAATATTCAAGGTTTGCGGCATATTTTATATGCTGCATTTCAGTTATCCCGGTATTTGAAATATCCAGGTATTCCAATTTATTATGTACTCGTAAGGGTGATAAATCTTGAATGGATGTATTTGATAAGTCGAGATAGGTTAATTGATCCAATTTAAACAAGGGTTCAAAATCCTCAATATACCGGTTTGATGAAAGATCAAGAGAATCTATTGTAACAAGAAATTTTATATCTTCAAAAGTAATGCTATCGTAATAATTAAACCGTTGTTGAAAAATATACTTCCACTCGAAAGTAAGCTCTTTCCACCAGTTCATCAGGTCCTCTTCTTCACTAAGCTTTGTTGTATAAAAGCTGACTATTTTCAGGTCTTCTGTATTTTCATTATAATTAACTTCAGCATACCTGGTTAAGCTTTGATTTACTGTATCTCCCAGGATGGATATCCCATTTAAATTCCGATTGAGCTTCACCAGATAGAATAACTGGCTACTATCATTCACCATTTGCTTTATCTCTTCAATTTCCAGAATAAAAGAAACATCCTCAAAGAAAAAATCTACATCTTTTAAATAAGCCTGCACGTCCTTATTCGTCACCGTAGACCTCCCCAGGGTCAGATCATCTTCAACCTGAACGTCCTCATCACGAAAGATTTTTTTATAACTTGTTGTGATTATGATATCTTTTTCCCTCGGAGGTGTATTACCATCCCCTACTGTATTTAAAGAATACTCAAGAAATGATATCAATTCCCGGACCTTTCCAATATTCACATCCGATGTGTCTTCCTGATTTATATCCAATACACTAGAAAATACCGGATATTCAATACTCAAGAATACGATAATACAAGCTAGTAATCCTGCTTTAATTTTCATAAAATACAAAATCTACTATTAATTGTTTTTCTTCGGTTTTATAGCTCATCAGGTTGGATATCAGCCAACCGGTATTATAACCCTCTCTGTTGAAATAGGATATCTCAAAATACCAATTATCAATTTGGAAAAAGTGGAACTTTAAGTCTCTTACACTTGAAAAGAATAGGTTGCCATTCTGTAATTCATATAAAAACAGCGTTAAATAATCTGGCTTATATTCCTTAGCCACAAATTGTTGAACACTATCTTTTTTCTCAAATACCATTTTTAGATTCATAAAATCTAATTCATGACTCATAGGATGAAGGAATTTTTTCAGATAACTTGTATCTTGAATATAATGATTTTCGAATGGTTCATAATACACATTGGTAATAACCCATTTATAACCCAATCTTTCCTCCTCAATCTTCATAAATAAAATAGCCTGAGTGGTCTTCCCTTTATAAACAAAATCCGCTCGGATCTCAGCAAACCATCCGCCATCATGAAAATCAATAAATACAGGTTCTGATTTGCTGTTTACCATTTCTTCAAAATTCTGTATCAATCCTTTATCCAATCCGGCATTATCTTGATCAAATAATAACCTCAAATATGATTTTCTCAGTGAAAAAGATCGGTATTGCCGATCGCCAGAATACAATCTATTACCCTTCTTGTCTTCCTCACCATTAAATCTTCGAAAAAACTGGTTGACCTGTTTTGTTTCAGCATATAACTTCGTTTCATCCAGACCTCCAACTATTTGAGATATGGATGGGGAAAGGTTTAATAAGCTGAGAACAAATACTATTAAAACTCCTCTCATGAAGTGGTTTCAGTAACCCGGATATCACCTAATAAAACATCCCAGAATTCAATTATTCTACCTCGTATCTGAGTCTGCTTTTTCTCAACATAAATTGTAATGTCCTTCTTGGTAGTATCTTTATAATTCAATCCATCATCCGTGATTCCTTCAAATCTCTGATAAACAGTAATTACGCCAACGTATTTACCATCAGGTTGTCTTTCCAAATCACTTATATAGTGAATATTATACCATTTAATCATCACCTTATCATAGCTGAGCGTATTCAATCTCATTAAATATTCCCGTACCTTATAATAATTCACCTCTTCTCTGTGTAAAGATGAAACTCCAATCTCTGCTTCTTCTACAAAAAGCTCTTCTGCACGATCCATCACTCTGCTTGCTTCTGCTGCATCAGTGTCTTTGTTTCCAATGATGCTTATATATTTACTTAAATCCCGCACTTTCTCTAATGCCAAAGAGTCAATTGCTTTCTTTCTTTCAGGGCTTATTTCATCCTGGCTAAAACCTTCTATTGATACCAATATTAGAAATACTGGTATTATAAATTTTATATAATTCTTCATAGTATAATTATTATCTTTTGGTTAGTTCTATTTCCGTGATCTGTCCCTGATCGTTAAAAATCAGTTTGTCAATTTTATTTGGATTTTTTTTCTGATCCTTAATATAATTCAGGTATTTATCTATTGTTGTTGGTTTATCGTAGTCTTTATTACCATCCGCTTTATAGAATACTATAAATACTGGAGCATCCTTAGATTCAAAGTATTTTAAAGCATTGTCTATATTTCTATTAGCCATTGAAGGATCGCTTGCACCAGCTATTTCCTGAAAATAATTCTCAAGCTTGTTTTCCAGTGATAATTCTTCCGGATTCTTTTCAGGTTCGGTTTCAACTGGTTCTTTAACAGGTGGTGGCGGAGGAGGAACTTCTTTCACATCTGAAGAACTATCCGCTGTATCTGCTACTTTTTTGGAACTTTTACACCCGGAAATCACTATTATTCCCATAAAAATAATAGCCAGGTAGATTGAAAATTTTCTGTTCATGATTATTTTATTATAATGATATTTATTTCAAAGATATTCGAAAGAAAAAATTGCACCAATTTTTGCTGGTTATAATTTCAAATTTATTCATAATCAGGACTTTTCAAGAAAATATCTGACAAGATCCTCCCACTCACTTTCTATTAATTTTGAAGGCATGGATCGACCTGCACGGTCATACCAATACTTCGCATTCCAGTTATCTCCTTCTACCCTATGCAGATAAGCATGAATCCAACTTCCATATTTATCATCTAAATCCTGAGCTATCTGATGGGCTTCGTCCCAATTACCCTTTTTATCATACCATAACGAATCCAGATATGGGGATATTTCAGGAGGCTGCTCATTTTCTACAGATTGTAAATATTCTTCAAAAGTCATTTGCAAAATTACCATCAATTTCTATCAAATTCAATTGTGAAACTTGCTCCTTCATTTTCTTCACTTCGCAACTTAATCTCACCTTGCATTGCATCAACGAATTTCTTTACGATTGACAAGCCCAATCCGGTTGTTGTTTCTCCACCTGTAGGTCTGGCACTTAATTTCTGGAATTTTTCATATACTTTTTTCTTATCTTCAGGCGAAAAACCAGGCCCCTCATCAGTGACTTCAAAACACGCTTTACCATTTCTAGAATATGTTTTTATTAATACTTTCTTTCTTGTTGGTGAAAATTTTATGGCATTGGAAATCAGGTTTTCAGCAATTTGAAAAAAATAATTTTTATCAAGAGTCACATTAACAGAATCAAGTTCTTTATCCAGGGAAATGGATTTTCCCATAGCTTTCTCTTCAAACAGGTTAATAATATTTTCAGTTTCAACAGCTAAATCAAACTTTTCCAGGTCAAGATTTAATTTTTGTGAATCCAAAGCCCGGATGTCGAGAATTTTTTCTATCATGGCATTCATTCTTTTCAAAGAATTTACCACTACCTGAATATATTCCACTTCTTCTTTCCCCTTCTTTTGAGCATCGTCCCTCAATAGATTGGCTATAGAAAGTGCACTAGTAAGAGGATTACGCAAATCATGTGCTACCATACCAATTATATGGTTTTTTTCCTGATTAATCTCCTGGAGCTTATTTCTCTGGTTTTCAAGTATTACTTTTTGGTCCATCAATTCCTGGGTGCGCTCATCTACTTTTTGCTCCAATTCTTTTTGATATGATAATTGGAGTTTTTCATTTTCCTTTAATTGTATAATCAATTCGTTTTGAGCATCTCTCTTTTCCTTTTCTGATTCTCTCATTTTAAAAGATAAGCCTATTGAAAAGAAGAAGATCTCAAAAACTATCCCTACTTGAATTGAGAAAAAGAAGTTTTTTGTATATGCCTCACCTGTAAACGCAAGGTATGAACTGACGAGAAGTCCAAGTCCAAGGGCTAATGACCCAATAGTAAAATACCTGGCTAATTGACTTTTAGTTTGAATTAATGATAAAATTAAACCACCGGTAAAAATGGCTCCCAGGAATAATACAATCTGAGATAAATAACTTAAGATACCATAATCCTTATATAGTAAAAAATAACCAGTCTTAAATACCACAAATCCTATTACTGCATAGAGAAGATACTTGCTTATCTTATACCATAGTGGATGTACTACTTTGAGATTTAAAAATTTACGAATGAAAATAATATAAAAGATTGCCGCAGTTTGCATGATCAACCAAACATAAGTCCCATATTCCGGATGGTTGTAAAACACATACTTATTTAGAAAACCAAAAATATTCAGAAAGTAAAGTGATATTGCAATCATATACAGGGCATAATAAAAATAGGTTCGATCCTTTCCAATAAAGGCAAAAAAGATATTGTAGATGATCATAACCCATAAAATGCCATGAAAAATACCCTGCCAGAAATTTCGTCCATCAAGATTGGTGAGTTCCTCGAACTTGTCTTCTCCATAAAGTTTAAAAACCGGATAGGGCTTCCCATATTCTCCGTTTTCTATCCTTGCATAAAAATAACTGGTCGACTTTCCTGACAAAGTTATAGGAACTGCAAAACGAAATGCTCCGGGGTAAGTCATTTTCCATGCTGGCATCAGACCTCCACCACGTATCAATTCTGTTGAATCCGTATTGTAAATCTTGTAGAAATCAAAAAAATCTAAATCTCCCAGATATAGGTTTAAATCTAAATCATTTGGTGTATCATTTAAAATTGCAAATTTAAACCAGTAGATATGCTTTTTGTCAATTGTATTGTTCTCTTTAAAACTAAGGAATTCTATCTCATCTCCATTATTTAAAATATCTTCAATGGTTATATCATCATTCTCATCTAAAACAACTTCTATGTGGTCTGAAATTGATCCATATTCATCCATAATTGTATCAATAATAAATATGGATTCTGTATTATTAGCAATTTGAGAATAGAGAGGTATGAAATAAATAATAAATAAAAGGAGAAAAAATTCCTTTTTTAAATTCATGCTTCACCAAATTAATTATAAATATATCTTACTACATACGATATTTTTGCTATAAAAGATGCCCTAAAGTTTATTATTTACCATTAAAACAGACTTTGCATTCCATTTCTACGGAATCTAGTAGTTTTAAGAATAGGCTCTTTTCTGTGAATAAAGTAATGGGATCTTACCGTTTTAAATAACAAATTAATGGAAGTAGCCAAATGCCCACTTCCTTTCATCCTATACCCATACCTTGACTCATTTAGGTTTCCATTATGAAGGGCCTTTATCTGATTTATTACTTTATCTTTTTTATCCGGGAAATTTTTTTGCATCCAATCATTAAAAATGATACCATTAACACCATTTAACCGGACCATGGTCATAGTGATATCATCTGCCCCATAATTTGACGATTCGCGAATTATCGCAGGAATCTCATGGTCATTTATTCCAGGAATCACAGGACTCAGCATTACACTGACTGGTATTCCATTCTCCTTTAATTTCCTTATCGCCTGCAATCTTTTTATCCCTGCTGACGATCTTGGCTCAAGAAGCCGTCTCAAACCTTCATCAAGACTCGTGATGCTCAATACAACGTGTACAAGTTTTTCATTTGCCAACTTTATTAGCAAATCAAGATCTCTTAATAGTAAAACATTTTTAGTTATTACTCCAACGGGATTTCCAAATTCTAAAAATACTTTAAGCAGATTGCGTGTAATTTTCATTTTTCTTTCAATTGGTTGATAGCAATCTGTATTTCCTGATAGAATAATTTTTTCAGGTTTCCAGTTTTTGCTTTGAAATTTCGCTCTTAATAATTCAGGGGCTTTGGGTTTACTAATTATTTTAGATTCGAAATCGATTGAAGCGTTAAATCCCCAAAATTCATGCGAATTACGTGCATAACAGTATACACAACCATGTTCACATCCTTGATAGGGATTAATAGAATAATTAAAAGGGATATCAGGACTATCATTTTTACTGATTATATTCCTTGGTGTCTCTTCATAATATTTCGTTAATATCCTATTGATATCCTCAGAAGGAAGTGGGTAATAATCAGGTTGGCAATACAGTTCGTGGTATTTGTTAGGGATAGTTAACTGAGTTCCCCTCCCGGCAGTTTGTATATTCATATCAGATTGCTAATTTATTTAGCAATACTAATATATTTGTCATTCAGTCCCAAATTTATTGGGATATATTTGCTAATTTATTTGGATCAAGAGTAATATTAAAGGCAGATTCTGCATCCAGCACACTAGGATCCCAATAATCTGTCTTGAAAATTGCAAGACGATTTATAGCTTTAATTTCGAGGGGATATTTATACCCTTTATATTCCCCCCACTTTAAAATTTCAAAAGTTTCATCGTCACTTTTGTCATCAGAAATATAACTTATTGGCAGACCTTCTGGATCCAGACCAAATCCGGATGTGAATTTTCCGCTTACATACATGTCGATACGATTGGCCCCTGTTAATCTAACCTCTATGTCTTCCCCGCCTTCAGCTAATCGCATAAGGCTTCTCATTATAAATTTTTCATGCCAGATTAAGTAACCGGTGATATCACTCGATCTTAGCATTCCCAGTTGTCCATTTATCAAGGCCCAACCATCATTTCTATCAATTATTTTTATGGTAAGCACATCATTTACTACCATACGATTCATAAACCTGGGTTCATCCAGATTAATCCATTCTTCAAAAACTGAAACACCACCATTACTTTCCAATTTAACTGTGCGGATATATACACTTCGTAATTTTGCCCATATACTTTTCCCACCTAAAGATTTTATCATCAATGTGGCTTTATCAACAGCTTCAGTATCCCCTTTAATATCAAGTTTATCTCCGCTGCAGGAAGAAAAAATAAGGATGGATATAAGGATAAAGAATATATATATTAAGGATCTCATAATCAATTAATATTTTATTTAAAATGAACATTTAAAAATAGTTGATTTTATAATATAAAAAAAGGACGCCAATCTGACGTCCTAATATTTTGCAATCCAATCCAATTTATCTTATCTCTATTCGTCTGGATAGTTTGCTGGTATTTACTTCCTGCTTAGGCAAGATAATTTTCAGGATACCCTCTTTATATTCAGCCTTAATTTTTTCGACCCTTACAATATCTTCAGGCAATCTGAAGCTACGCTGAAAAGATTGATAACTAAATTCTTTTCTAAAATAATTCTCATCATCACTTTTGCTTTCAGCTTCTTGCTTAATCTCAGAACTGATGGTCAGACAATCATTTTCGAGAGAAATGTTAAAATCTTTCTTGTTCATTCCCGGAGCAACAAGTTCAACCGTGAATTCCTTGTCGGATTCCAAAATATTTACTGCCGGAAATGATCTGCCCCTTTCTGAGAAATTGGCGGGCCAAAATTCAGAAAGATCGCTACCAAACATGTTATCAAATAAAGAAGGTATGTTTGGAAATAAACTGTCAGTTTTCTTAATAAGGTTCATGTTTCATTCCTCCTTTCTAAAGTTTAATTATAGATTGTAAATCAAATCTTGTACCAGTCAATAATGTGAGACAATATGTCTTTTCCTTTTTAAGTAAATTTGCCATTCTGTCATTATTTCATTTACGTCATGAATGCGAAATGAAGATTGTAAAATCCGATAACGAAATTCAGATATTAATTTTTATTAAAAACTTTAAAAACATTTAATAAACTTCAATGTTTACAGTTATTATTTCTAAATTAAATTTTAAAATAAAATTACTATCGTTTTTAATACTTATTAAGACTATCATGAAAATATCCAAAACACTTAGCTTTATTACTACGACAACCATAATTATCTTATTGTTTGTAACAGTTGAGTGCTATTCTCAGTTCTACATCGGTGCCAGTATAGGCAACTCATTTATCAACAAGGATTTAACTGATTTAAATGGCGATGATTTCAAAATTGATGAAAATTCTTTTGGATATAAGATTTTTGGAGGCTTTGGATCGAAATTTATCGGAGGTGAAGGAGGATACCGTGATTTGGGAACTGTTTCCAGCAGTGATGGCTCAGATAACCTGAGCTCAAAAATCACTGGTTGGGATGTTGCTGCAAGAGGACGGGTATCTATTGGACCTGTTTTCGTATCTGCAAAAGCCGGAGTATTTTTTGCGAAAGCTAAGAATGAGATTAATCAAAGAGAATTTACAAATAATTCAACAAATTTCCTTTGGGGTTTAGGAGCTGGTGTAAAACTTGGACTTTTGGGGCTTAGGCTTGAATGGGAATCGCTGGATATGAGCTCCGATAGTAAATTATCGATGTTAACTTTAGGTGCAACCGTACATTTTGGAGGTAAATAATGAAGATAAAGCACAACATCCTTCAATTATTTTAGTAATGCTTTAAATTAAATAAAATCCAATTATTGGAGTCTTATTAATTGGAATATAAAAAAATATAATTATGAAAAAGATCTATTTTATTGTACTGATCAGTTTTATTGCTGTAACCGTCTTCGCTCAATCTGAGGAAAAAAAGGATAAAATTATAGAAGATAGTAAAGAAGCAAAGGTTGAATTTCTTGAAGGGGACTGGCAAATGGAAAAACATTTTAATAAAGCTTATGGATATGTTATTTTCCCTAATGTAGGGAAAGGAGGTATTGGCATAGGGGGAGCCGCTGGAAATGGTGTGGCCTATGAACAGGGGCAAATGGTAGGTATGGCAAAACTTAGCCAGGTAAGTATTGGCTTTCAATGGGGAGGACAGGCTTATCGGGAGGTGATTTTCTTTGAATCTAAAAAAGAAATGGACCGTTTTAAAGAAAATAAAGTAGAATTTTCAGCTCAGGTATCTGCGGTAGCCGTAACAGCCGGAGCTTCTGCTGATGCCAAATATGTCGAAGGAGTAATGGTATTTACCATGCAAAAAGGAGGCCTTATGTATGAAGCAGCAGTTGGAGGTCAGAAATTTAAGTTTAATCCTTTTGATTAAATAGGATTTCTTTTCTATCCAAAATTACCGAGCTTAAGGACTTGATATTTTCAATGATTTTTTTTTATAAATTGTATTAAAACCTAAGATTAGATTATTGATTTTTTAAATTATCACCATATGCATTAACACTCTTTTCCTATGCTTTGGGCAGCATATTTAAAAACTGAAAATAAAATCAACTGCCTTCTTCAAGTTGGATTTTCAGTCTTTTATTGATCCGTCCTTTACTTTTGTATTCTGTTATCCGGATATATCCAACCTCAGATGTATTATTAACATGGGTTCCCCCATCTGCCTGCAGATCCAATCCTTTGATATCAACAGTTCGTATTTGTTTCAAATTTGGTGGTAAAAGGTTGATCTTGGTCCTTATCAGGTCAGGTATCTTATTGGCTTCTTCCCGGTCAAGTATTTTTACTTCAATTCCCCTGGCCTTCTTCACTTCTAAATTTATATTTCTCTCAATTTCTTCAACCAATTCGCGATTCATTTGCTCAAATTCAAAATCCATCCGTCCTCCCAGTGGCTCCATATTCCCGCCGGTTACCTGGGCCTGATAATCACGCCAGATAACTCCACATAGTATGTGCATGGCTGTATGGGTACGCATTAGTTGTAATCTCCGCCTCCAATTAATGTTTCCCAAAACAGATTGCCCAACATTAGGTAAATCATCACTTAAGATATGCCAGATTTCACCATCCGATCTCATGAACTTAATAACCTCGGATACCTTATTATCAAAAGTAATAGTGCCAGTATCAGCTGGTTGGCCTCCCCCACCCGGATAAAAAGCTGTATTATCAAGAACAAGGCCCATTTTTTCAGGATCAACCGCTATTACTTTTGCTTCGAAAGTATTCAGATAGGAATCAGTTTGGAATAATAATTCAGTACTCATTTTATAAATAATTATACAATCCAATTGTTAAACCCGAAATCGGCATTAGAAAATTTATTCCGTCTTTAAACTGCTGCAAAACAGCCCGTTGCACCCACTTATTTCAACTCACCATAGCGGTGCTATGCCTCGTCTCAATAAGTGTCTGTTTTATTGCACTTTAAAGCCTCATTACAAAGTTCTATTGCCGAATTCGGGTTAAATAAGGATGGTCAAATTACCGAATTATTCGATCACTTCAATATCAATAATCAATAAATTGATTTAACCAATAAAGATATGGCTTGAAATATTTAAACATTCAAGTGAAACCAAATACAATAAATAGGAAATTTAGAATATTCTAAAATAAATAGAATAATCTACAAGTATAGATAAAAGGATATAGCCTGTCTTTAAAAATAATATTGAAAAAATGTATAAAAGATTATAAAAAACATTGACTTCTATACATAGCTAATTCAACTGGCTTCATCGCTTCCCTTTCTCTTCTGGCAAAGTCTTCTAAAAACATAACCAATTCTTCAACAGTCAGACTGTATCGTTTTTTTGGCTGGTGGACTTTGTTGATTCCCTTTTCTAATAAAAATTCTTGAGCTTTCATACTAGCTGGATTTTATATCATACAGTTATATATACACTTAACGTCTAAAAGGGAACCTTTAGTTTAAATAGAATTTAAAAAAAATTAATACTGATCAGGGAAGTTTAAATACTCTATTTAATTTAGTCCACTTTTCAGCTGAAGATTCACCAGGTTTTGAGGCCTGGTATTTGGTCATAAAATCTTCCCATTCTGCCTGCCTGGGCAAACTGGCAAGTGTGCTCATTTGCTTCTCAAAATTAAAATCTGAAGGAACAGTAAGTATCATAATAAGAGTAGTCCCTGATCGGTAAATTTCGGAATCTAGTATTCCAACTTCGCGTATGCCTTCTGGAACCTCCTTCCAAATATTTTCAGCCTTATGCCACCCTTCATATTCCTCAATCAGGAGTGGATCATCTTTCAATTCAAGGGTCATACAGAAACGTCTGGTTTCAATATTCATCGCAGGTTGGTGATAACCTGTTTCTTTATTATTTGCAATTTTTACCATTATGATTATTAATTTAATTTTTTATATTTTCTCAATAACTATATTTCTAAAATCCTTCGGGTGTATCATATTATTTTTAAGTCGTAGGATTGGAATTTCTTTATCGGTTGGGCAGGTTATTTTAGCATTAAGTAATTCACCATCTTTCCATTCTATATCAACTGTATATCCTCCCCTGGCTTTCAATCCCTGAATTTTTCCGGTATTTAATTCATCTGGTAATGCAGGTAGCAGATGGATTTCTCCCAAATGTGATTGCAAAAGCATTTCAGCTATGCAACCAGGAAGTGCTGCTGATCCGTCCAATTGGAAATGACAATATAAATCGCCTTCCATATACAAATCCTCTCGCCCCCAGTTATAATTGGCATGCTGAAATGTTAACAGGTTTTCGAAACCCTCTTCAGTGAGCATTTCTGTCATTATTTTATTTGCGCGGTTGCCATCCATTAACCTTGTCCAGCACCACATGCGATGTGCTCTTGCCCAATTGCCTCCTGAAGCTAATTCCTGTTCCATAAAACGACCATCTCCACGCATGTTTAATGACTTTCTGGCAGCATTTGCGAGCTCTGGCGTTGTTGTAGGGTGTATTTGAGTTCCCGGGCAAACGGCATACAAATGAGCGATATGCCGATGATGACAATCAGGATCATCAATATCTGCATACCATTCCTGCAATTGTCCATGCTTTCCAATCTTTAATGGTAGAAGCTTTTCGCGTTTTTTCAGCAAAGTATCAGAAAAACCTGTATCACCTACTAATTCAGCTGCTTTTGCTGTGTTTGTAAACAAATCCCAGATCATCTGGATATCCTGGTATACTCCTGGCAGACTATACAAATATTTATCACTACGAAAATCATGAAATGCAGGATTCAATCCATTTTCAGTTAATAATGCTCCATGTTCCGCTGATACCGTTGGTGAAGTCGCCAAGTATCCTGCAAAAGGCAATAGGTTCTCCAACCAGAAAACACTAGCTTCTTTTAATATTGGATAGGCCTGGTTATTTAAATACTGGATATCCTGTGTAAACATGAATTGATCCCATACATGTTGACAATGCCAGGTAGACCCCTGTGAATACATTCCCCAGGGATGGTTACCTATTGGAGCTGCGTGCCCCCAGATATTTCCGGTAGTATGGCTGATCCAACCATTTGTTCCATAAACCCGTCGGGCAATTTCCTTTCCGGAATAAGTAAGATCCTCAATCCAGTCGATATAAGGTTGCTGGCATTCTGCCAGATTAAGAGGCCCACAAGACCAATAGATTTCCTGTATATTGACATTGCTCTGATAATTTCCTGCCCAGGGTGCTACATTGAAAGTATTCCAGACTCCTTGTAAATTGGCAGGGAGTGTGTTTTTACGTGAAGAACTGATGATCATATACCTCCCCAGGTTAAATGCTAAAACTTTATATCCGGGATCTGAATATCCTTTTTTTAATTCCTCAAATCGAGTATTGGTGGGTAAACTTTCAACTTCTTTGTTACCCTCTACCTCAAGACTCACCCTATTATATAAACTTTGATAATCATCAATATGCCTTGTTTTTAATACGTCAAAGTTTTGCTCAAGGACTTTTTCAATTTGTAAATGCGTGATTTTCTCCGGATCATCGCCTACATAATCCGGATATTTTAGAGCGTAGTTTGTGGCCATGGTTAAATACATCTCAACGGAATTGGCATTTCGAACCGTAAGGATATCTTTTTCCTTCCCAATTTCTCCTCCCTCATTTAGTACGTGGATCAAAACAATAAACGGGCGAAGATTTCCATTGATGAATCCTTGAACTTTAAAAACGTTTTTTGAAATACTTACAATAGATGAATCCTGCAAGATATCTATTGAAACATTCATAGATATATTTCCTGGTTTATCAGCACTGAACTTCATAGCAAGTACTCTGTCCGGATAGGAACAGAAATACGCTCTCTCATAAGAAACATTGTTCAAATCATACTGTATTTTTCCAAGAGATTTTTCAAGATCAAGTTCTCTATGATATTTTTCCGGTTTATTTGTATGCTCTAAGAACCTGATATTTAGATCACCAACTGATGTAAAGTGACCGTACAATTCAGAAGATCCAAAAAAATCTGTTGAAATAAGACTATCCGCAAGATGCGTTTTATTGTTGAATGTTGCATTTCTGATCATGGGTAAGGTCTTTCTGGCGTTTGGATTTACACCCGCTTTTTCCCAGCGTCCTTTTGCAGGTTCACCAGTCCACATACTGGCTTCCGATAGAGCAAATTTTTCATTTTCTATGCCGCCAAAATAGGTAGCTCCAAAATACCCATTTCCTAAATGCAAGGCCTGGCTGTTCCAATATTCTGCCGGATAATTATACCATAATTTTTCATTGAAGTTTGCTTGTGGTTTTTTTGTTCCACATGAAAACAATATTATAATAAAAAAATATAAAACATAATTTAATCGAGTATTCATATAAATTGTGTTTTCATGAAACAGCTATTAAAAAATTGGCCTTGATAGAGAAAATAAAAATATGATAAAAAGAGTGTTTTTGAAATCAATTTCCTCAAAAAAAATTATCAAATATAAAATTGAAATCAATTTTCAAATTCGTAAACAAATGCGGATTTGGATTTATTATATCGTCCTCAATCAACATCTCTTGCCTGAAGGGAAAGGATGTTGATTATCTGAAAAACCTAACCTTATCATCCTTTTTCAAAGAGATGTCGAGGGAGGAGAATGATCAATTAAATTTCAATTACGGATTTGGATTTGTTATATCGTCCGCAATCAACATCTCTTGCCTGAAGGGAAAGGATGTTGATTATTTGAAAAACCTAACCTTATCATCCTTTTTCAAAGAGATGTCGAGGGAGGAGAAAAAAATAGTTCAATACGTGAGGGAAATGCAAATTAATCCATAATATTTATTCATAATTGTTTACTCCAATTGCATACTGTTTATCTATTCTATACCTTTATTTTTATCGCATTAAAAGCAATCATCAAGAAAAATTTAAATGAAAAACGTATCTAATTTTTTAGCCTTTATCATAGTAATCATTTTATTTAGTTGTTCTCCATCTATTATTGATGACGATAAGGCCGTTATAATAACAACTGAATCACAGGGTGTTTCATCCAAAGCTGTTCTTCAATTCATTGAGGCGGCAGAAACTCAACGAAAAGACGAACTTCATAGCATTATGATTCTTCGACATGACAAATTGATTGCCCAGGGTTGGTGGAATCCTTACAATCCTGAAAGTCCCCATCAATTATTTTCTCTGAGCAAAAGCTTTGCATCTTCGGCGATAGGAATAGCGCAAGACGAAGGGTTATTAAATATTGATGATAAAGTTATTTCGTTTTTTCCTGATGACCTGCCAGATTCAATTAGTACGAATCTTAATTCCATGCGAATCAGGGACCTGTTGAAAATGAATACTGGACATAATAATGATGCTACTGGAAGAATGACTACTTCCGGAGAAAACTGGGTTAAAGGATTTTTAGCACTTCAGGTAGAGCATAAACCTGGAACCCATTTTGTATATAACAGTGCTGCCACCTATATGCTTTCAGCTATTATTCAAAAAGTGACAGGTGAGACCCTCACTCAGTATTTAACACCGAGGCTTTTCGAGCCATTGGGAATATCAAATCCAAAATGGGATTCTGACCCTGCAGGCATCAACATAGGAGGTTGGGGGCTAAATGTTCGAACAAAAGATATCGCCAGCCTTGGTCAATTATATTTACATAAAGGAAACTGGGAGGGTAAACAATTGATCTCTGAAGAATGGGTTGATGAAGCCACTTCAT
>Ga0316192_10001984_pt1 | contig 15076 bp, 11 predicted proteins | sample MerIslwburrow_MG_FD_204931 | JGI IMG/M metagenome (GOLD analysis project Ga0316192, IMG submission 204931) | Coastal sediment microbial communities from Maine, United States - Merrow Island worm burrow | ecosystem: Environmental > Aquatic > Marine > Coastal > Sediment | place: USA: Maine...
CGCGAGAGTGCCGAGGCCAAGTTCAAGGATGTCAGCATCGCCTACCAGGCGATTTCCGCCTACTACAACGAAGTCGGAATGATGCCGGAGGTGTGCTTTTTCGAGGACGATGTCGCTGCCCACGATTTCGCTCGCGCCGCTGTCGATGAGCAGGACTTCGACGACTATGTGCCGCCGAGTCCGCCGCCGCCGCGCCGCCGTCCGCGCGAGCGTCGCAGCAGCCTGCTGACCTGGATGGTGGTGCTGCTGCTGCTGGTGTTCTTCGTCGTCTACGGCATGTCGCTGCAGAGCTGGGATCAGCGTTCCACGGCGAGCCGCGAGGCGGCTCTTACAAAGCGCGCGCGCGATGCCGGTTCGCGGTCCTCGTCTTCGGGCGGCGGCAACTGGCGCGAGGGCCGCAACAGCTCCGGTGATGCGCTGGCCGGCGGGGGCAAATTGCGCGTCACCCGCGGTATGCACAAGAAGTGGGTGCTACAGATCCAGGGTGAGCCGATGCTGCGCAGCGAAGACTCCTGGGATTACGGTATTTCCAAGATCTACTTCCGCGATGATCTGGTGACCGATTGGTACAGTTCGCCGCTTGATCCGCTGCAGGTTGACTGAGCCCACGGTCGTGGCAGCGGCGTGCGAAGGCGGAAATTTATCGGTTTTTACAACGCAAGGGTGCTGCGACGCCGGTCGTGACAACGCGGTGCCTGCAATGGAATATTGGGACAACAATGCTCGACAAAGACAATACGAGGATCGCGGTAGTCGGTCTGGGTTACGTGGGCCTGCCGTTGGCGGTCGAATTCGGCAAGCAGTTCACCACCGTCGGTTTCGACATCAACCGCGACCGCGTCGCTGAGCTGCGCGACGGGCACGATTCGACGCTGGAGGTTGGGCCGACCGAACTGGCCGCCGCTGAACGGCTAGACTACGCCTGCGAGCCGGAGGCGGTCGCCGACTGCAACGTCTACGTGATCACCGTGCCGACGCCTATCGACGAGTACAAGCGGCCGGACTTTTCACCACTGGTCGGCGCCAGCACCGCGATCGGCAAAGTGCTCAAGCGCGGCGATGTGGTGATCTACGAATCCACCGTCTACCCGGGTGCGACCGAAGAGGTTTGCGCGCCGATCCTGGCCCGCGAATCGGGTCTCGCGCTGAACGAGGGTTTCTACCTCGGCTACAGCCCGGAGCGCATCAACCCGGGGGACAAGGAGCACCGCGTCACCACCATCACCAAGGTGACTTCGGGCTCTACGCCGGAAATCGCCGAGTTCGTCGACCAGCTGTACCGCAGCATTGTGGTGGCGGGTACGCACAAGGCGTCGAGCATCGCCGTGGCCGAGGCGGCCAAGGTGATCGAGAACACCCAGCGCGATATCAACATCGCCCTGGTCAACGAGCTGGCGCTGATTTTCAACCGCCTCGGTATCGACACCGTCGAGGTGCTCGAGGCCGCCGGCACCAAGTGGAACTTCCTGCCCTTCCGCCCGGGGCTGGTGGGCGGCCACTGCATCAGCGTCGACCCCTACTACCTGACGCACAAGGCGCAGGCCATCGGCTATCACCCGCAGGTGATCATGTCCGGGCGGATGATCAACGATGGCATGGGCGCCTACGTGGCGGAGAGCGTGATCAAGACGATGCTGCGCCGGCGCATCCACGTCGCCGGCGCCAACGTGCTGATGATGGGGCTGGCGTTCAAGGAGAACTGCCCGGATCTGCGCAACACGCGCGTGGTCGACATCATGCGGGAGTTCGCCAACTACCACGCCAATGTGGATGTCTACGATCCCTGGGTGAATGCCGCCCAGGCGCGCGAGGAGTACGACATCGAGCTGGTCAGCGAGCCGCAGGCCGGCAACTACGACGCCATCGTGCTGGCGGTCGGCCACCAGCAGTTCCTGGAGATGGGGACCGACGGTATCCGCGCTCTGGGGCGCGGCGACAGCGTGCTCTTCGACGTCAAGTCCCTGCTGCCCAAGGATGCGGTCGACGCGCGCCTGTAGGCCCGAGACCCGCAAGCCCAAGGAACTACGATATGAAAGTACTGATCACCGGCACCGCCGGCTTTATCGGCTCGCATCTGGCGAAAAAGCTGCTGCAGCGCGGCGATGAAGTCATCGGCATCGACAATCTCAACGACTATTACGATGTCGGGCTGAAAAAGGCCCGCCTCGGCTGGTTGACCGGGTTCGACAAGTTCACCGATGTGCGCGCGGATCTCGAGGATCGCGCCACCATCGATGAGCTGTTCCGCGTTCACCAGCCGCAGCGCGTGGTCAATCTCGCCGCTCAGGCGGGGGTGCGCTACTCGCTGGAGAATCCGCAGTGCTACGTCGACAGCAACATCACCGGCTTTCTCAATATCCTCGAAGGCTGCCGCCACAATGCGGTCGAGCATCTGGTCTACGCCTCCACCAGCTCGGTGTACGGCGCCAACACCAATTTCCCGTTCTCGGTGCATGGCAACGTCGACCACCCGATCAGCCTCTACGCGGCGACCAAGAAGTGTAATGAGTTGATGGCGCACACCTACAGTTCGCTGTTCCAGCTGCCGACAACCGGATTGCGCTTCTTCACCGTGTACGGCCCTTGGGGCCGCCCGGACATGGCGCTGTTCCTGTTCACGCGCAAAATTCTCGCCGGCGAGCCCATCGATGTCTTCAACTATGGCAACCACAAGCGCGATTTCACTTTTGTCGAGGACATCGTCGAGGGCGTCACGCGGGCGCTGGATCGCGTCGCCACCGCGAGCCCTGAGTGGTCCGGTGACGCACCCGATGCGGCCACCAGCAACGCGCCCTACCGCCTGTACAACATCGGCAACAACAGCCCGGTGGAGCTGTTGCGCTACATCGAGGTTCTCGAGGACTGCCTCGGCAAGAAGGCGCAGCGCAACCTGCTGCCGCTGCAGCCGGGCGATGTGCCGGATACCTACGCCGATGTCAGCGACCTGGTGCGCGACGTGGGCTACAAGCCGGATACCCCGATCGAGCAGGGCGTGGCGCGCTTCGTCGATTGGTACCGGGATTACTACAGCGTTTGATGTCGCCGTTCGCCCGCCCCGGAAAATCCGACTACGCCGCGCTGATGCGCGGCGTAGTGCTGTTTGCAGTCGACCCCGGGAAAGGTTTGTCGGCAAACGGAATTTCCGCACAATTGCGTCAAGCGCCTGACGGGTTGTGTGACCACTGTTAAGGAATTGACAGGGTATTGCTCTTAGTCTGCGACGCAGATGGAGCGAGGTGCCCAGCGACCCGCGACCAGATTTTTGAGATCACTACACAAGGCTCAAGCAGCGTCTTGTCAGCGAACCAGTTCAGAGGAACAACTTATGCCGATCAAGCAACTGACCGCACTCTTTTTGGCATTGATACTCGTCGGCTGCGGCGGTGGACAGCGGGGGGTGACCAAATTGAGCGACGCTGAACTGGCCGAGCTGAATTCCCGAAAAATGGTTTCCGAGCTGATCGATGTTTACCAGATCGGTGTGGACGACGTGCTGCAGGTGACCGTGTGGCGCAATCCCGATCTCTCGGTCGGCGTCCCTGTGCGCCCGGATGGCAAGATCTCGGTGCCGCTGATTGGCGACGTGCAGGCCAGTGGTCACACCCCCGAGGAAGTCGCTGACATCGTCCGCTCCCAGCTCTCAGAATTCATCAGAGATCCGCAGGTCACCGTGGTGCTGACCCGTCTGGTGAGCCACCAGTACTTGTCCCGGGTACGCGTTACCGGCGCGGTGCGCAATCAGATCTCGGTGCCCTACCGCCAGGGGATGACTGTGCTCGACGCGATTCTCGAATCCGGCGGTGTGAACGAGTTTGCCGACCCGGACCGCACGACGCTCTATCGTGAGCTGCAGGGCGAGAATCGACCGGTGCCGGTGATGCTCGAGCAGATCCTCAAGCAGGGCGCGCTGAAAACCAACTATCTGCTGCGCCCGGGCGACGTGATAACCGTTCCCGAACGCACGTTCTAATTTACGGGGAGCTGCAACAATGGATCCATTAGCGTTGGCGAGGCTGATCCTCAAGGAAGCCTCCAATCGCAAGGGGCTCGTAGTGTCGCTATTCGCCCTGGTCAGCCTGGCGGTGCTCGCCGTTGGCCTGTACTGGCCGAAGACCTACGTGTCCTCGACGACCATCTTTTTCGATGAGTCCAATATCATCCGCCCGCTCATGGAAGGTGCTGCCGAGACGACCAATGTGGTCGAACTGGCGCGCAATGCCTCGGATCTACTCTTCACCCGCGCGGTGATGAACGAGATCCTGGAGGCTGGCAGCTGGGTGGATGAAGACACCTCGCTGATCGAGCGCGAGAAGCTGGTACAGCAGATCCAGGGCCGCGCGCTGATCGACAAGGTGGGCCGCAACACGATTCTGATCGAGTATCGCGACCACGATCCGGAGCGTGCCTATCTGACCACCAAGCGCTTTGCCGAGCTGTTCATGGAGCACAGCTCTGAAGCCAAGAAGCGCGAGAGCCGCGAAGCCTACAACTTCATCAACTCGCAGGTGCAGGAATACCACGCCAAGCTTCAGCGCGCCGAAGAGCGACTGAAGGATTTCCGCACCGCCAACGTCGATGCGCGTCCGGGCAGCCAGAACGAGGTCAACCAGCGCATTATCGGCCTGCGCCGCAAGATTCAGGATCTGGACCTGCAGCTCGAAGAGGCCACCATCAAGCGCGACGCTCTGCAGAGCCAGCTCTCCGGCGAGGCGGTGCTGACCGTCAATATGATGCGCAGAAATGAGATCTACGATCGCATCCGCCAGCTGCAGACGCAGTTGGATACGTTGCGCCTGAGCTATCTGGATACCTATCCGGACATTGTGCGCCTGAAGAACCAGATCGCCGATCTGCAGGCCGCCGCTGACAGCGAGCCTACACCGAGCGGCTTGGTGTACATGTCGCCCGAGGGTGAAGACGGACTGCGCACCAGCGTGTTGTATGACGAGCTCAAGCGTCAGCTGGCCACTGAGGAGACCCGCATTCTTACCCTGCAGAATCGCGTTGTACACAACCAGCTGTTGCTGCAGGCGGAAGTCGAGCGCGCCAGCCGTATCGAACTCTCCGAGACCGGGCTGGCCGAGCTGACCCGTGACTACGAAGTCAACCGCGAGCTCTATCGCGAGCTGTTGCGTCGCCGCGAAAAGGCCCAGGTGTCGCTGAATCTCGAAATGGACGAGAAGGGGCTGACCTTCAAGGTGCAGGAACCGGCCAATCTACCGATTCTGCCGGTGGGCCTGCGCTTCCTGCACTTCGCGCTGGTCGGTCCGCTGCTCGGCCTCGCCGTGCCGCTGGGGCTGGTCTTCGCGATATTGCAGATCGATCCGCGCATCCGCAGCGAAGAGATCCTGGCGGAGCGTGTTGGCGTGCCGGTGGTGGCCAGTTTCCACCACATGCGAAGCAGGCGAGAGCGCGCCGGCCGTCAGGCCGGGATTCTATTGGCCGCTGTGGTGGTGGTCGCCGTACTCTGCACCTATGGCATGGTGGGTTGGATGAAGATCAACAGCGATCCTATGGAGTGGCTGCCAACCATCGGAGTGTCAAAATGATGACTGATAGCATTCTTGAAAAGCGCAAAGAGCAGCTTGAGCGTAACGCCAGCGCGCCCGTTGCCGATGGCTCTGCCGTTCGACAGGAAGTCGATCCCGGGCGGCGCGATGACGATGCCGACGCGGAGATGAGCCTGCCGAGCACGGTCGAGAAGAGCAGCAACATCGGCACCGATCTGGAAGTGCTCGCTGCGCGCAGTCGGCAGATCGCCAAGATGGACGAGCCGCGCGCCCTGCCGGGGCACGTGCTCGACCAGGGCCGTATCATTCACGCCAACATGTCGGATCGCGAGACGCTCAATCGCTTTCGCCACCTGCGCACCAAGCTGTTGCAGACCGCGCGCAAGTCGAACTTCATCACTATGGTGACATCGATCTGTAGCGGTGGCGGCGCCAGCTACGTAGCCGCCAATCTGGCTACCTCGATCGCCATGGAAGAGAGTCGCACCGGCATGCTGGTCGACTGCAATCTGCGCGACCCTTCGCTGGCGCAGATGTTCAAGCTGAACGCGGACGCCGGTCTCGCCGATCTGCTCGACAACAAGCTGCCGGATCTGGACAAGATCATCTACCCCTCGGGGGTCAGGCGCCTGCGCCTAGTGCCGGCTGGTCGGCGTTTGGAGAGCACCTCCGAGTACTTCAGCTCGGTGCGCATGCGCAAGTTTCTGTACACAGCGCAACAGCGTTACCGCGACCGCTACATCGTGCTCGACGCGCCACCGATCGGCGAATCCGCCGACGCCAGCATCCTCGCCGAACTCTGCGATCGGGTGATCATCGTCGTGCCCTACGCCAGGGTGACTGAGGCACAGGTCAGTGATGCTGTCGATTCCATCGACAAGGGCAAGCTTTTCGGCCTGGTGATGAATGACGAGCCGGCCTGAGAAAGAGTAACCCCGCGGGCGGACGCGGCGCCCCGACATGCAACCGCTCGGTCGTTCCGGGTACGCAGTCGGTACGCGGTGAGTTCGCACATACCAGCCGTGAGTCGGCCATCGGTGGGCTGCCAGCTGCGTGCCAGCCAATCACTGGGAGATCCGTTTTGAAATACACGCTGCATGGCGCGCGCTCGTGCTCCGCGACGACGCTGCTGGTCGGCTGTCTGAGCGCACTGCCGGCGTGGTCGGCACAGTTCGAGCACGGTGTTTACTATCGCGCCGAGTTATCCGACAACGTCAATCAGTCGACGGACGAAGCGGAGGACGAGTTGACCAACGTGCTCGGCTACGACCTGCTGTACAACGAGCGCACCAGCCGCACCCACGCATTCCTGGATGCCAACCTCGAGGCGCTGCATCACGCCGAGGGTACGCAGGACGATCGCATTTTCGGCAGCGCAGACATGAGCTACCGCTATTCGGCGATTCCTCAGCGCCTGGACTGGGTGGTCGAGGACTACATGCGCAGTGATCGCATCGACGCCTTCGGCCGCGCCAACGCCGACAATCGCCAGGTGCGCAACTCGCTGCGCCTCGGTCCGGACTTCACCGCCCGGCTGAGCCCGCAGGATACGCTCGAACTCGGCGGTCGCTACATCAACGAGTACGAGGATCGCACCGAGTTCGACAGCAATCGCCTCACCGGTAACGCCCAACTGCTGCACCGCCTGACCGCGCGCAGCAGCATCGCCGGCAACTACGATGTGCTCTACGTCGACTACAGCGATGATGACGTCAACACCGATTTTGAGCAGCATGAACTCGCCGCCACCTATCGCAGCGAATTCGCCCGCGGTACCTACGGCCTGTCCCTTGGCGGCAGTTATGTGAGCCGCGACGACGGCGTCACCAGCAACGGCGTGCTGGTCGCGGCCAATGCCACTTGGCAGGCTAACTCGCGCAGCACCTACTCGGTGGCCTACGAGCAGAATTTCTCTGATCGCGCCCGCGACGACCTCGGCATGGACGCGCCCTTGGTCACGGCGCGTTCCAATGTCTTTTATGATCGCCGCCTGAACGTTGCCTACGACTACCGCTCGACCTTCAGCGAGCTGCGCCTGCGCGTCTACGCCCGCGAGCAGGATTTCGAAAACGTCGCGATTCCCGACGAGAACTCGCTGGGAGCGGTGGTCAATTTCCGCACCGAGATCGCCCCGGTCACCGATTTGCTGCTGATGGCGCGCTACGATCAGAGCGATTTCAGCATCACTGGTCGCAGTGACGATGAGTACGTCGTCTCCGCGGCGGTCGAACGCCAGGTTACGCGGCGCCTGAGCCTGAGCGGCGAGTTGCGGCGCAATCAGCGCGACAGCAACAATCCGCAACAGGAATACGAGGAAAACCGTATAGGCTTTCGCGTCGACTACCGGCTGTGATGCAATCGACACCGGCCCGGCGTCGCCGCTGTGCGATCGCTGTGGTCGGTCAGCCCACCGCTGCGGTGGGGCGCTGATCGACGACTGATCGCGCGCCGGCTCCGCTGCCGGCGCAGTCCACCCAACCCATACGGGCGCCAGCGCCCGGTAAACGGTCGCCAGCATGCTGTTCGTCTATCTGTACATCGTCGCCATGTTTGTCCGACCCCAGGACTGGGTGCCCGGACTGATCGGCCTGCCCACCGCATTTCTGATCATCCCCGCGGGTATCCTCGTCGGCCTGGCGACCAATGGCCGCGATTTCACTCGCAACCCCTTGGTGCAGAACAAGCTGATGTTCGTCTACCTGGGCGTCATCTTCATCTCTACGACCTACAACGAGGGCTTCGCCCTTGGCTGGGAGCAGTGCGTCGAATTCCTCAAGCGCGTCATGGTGTACTTCATGATCGTGCTCAATGTGAACACCGTGGACAAGCTGCGCCGCACGTTGACCTTCACTCTGATCGTGTGTGGTTTCATCGCCTATCAGGCCATTCTGCAGGGTGTCACGGGCTTCAGTTGGGGCGGGCAGACGCCCTATCCGGGCTATGATGAGATCCGCGTGCGTTGGTACGGCGACTGGGACGGCCCCAACGTCTTCGGCCTGCTGTTCGTGATGGCCGCCGGGCTGGCTATGGAGCGCATCTTCGGCCGTGAGCAGAACCTTTTCGCGCGCCTCTTCGGGATCGGCCTGATGGCCGCATTCTTCGCGTCTATCTACTACACCAACTCGCGCGGCGCGGTGCTCTCTGTGGTGGTGGGAACGGCTTACTACTTCCGCGCCAAGTTGTTCAAGCCGCATATCGCGGGGATCGCCGCCACCTTGCTGGGCGGCTTTCTCGCCTTCGCACCGTCACGCATGTCGCAGGTCAGCTCGGAGGAGGAGTCCGCCGGCCAGCGCACCTGGCTGTGGGAGCAGGGCATGGGCATGTTGCGCGACAACCCGATCTTCGGCGTCGGCCGCGGCCAGTTCGCCAGCAACACCGATCTGAAGCTGATTGCGCACAACAACTACGTGCAGAACTTCGCCGAGCTGGGTCTGCCCGGCTACTTCGTATTCATAGCGCTGATATGGTTCTCCTTCATCGGCACCTGGCGGCTGGCACGGCAACGCTACGACCTCCCCGAGCCGCTGCGTCAATCGGGGCGTGCGCTGCAGTCGATGCTGATCGGCTACGCCGCCTGCACCTTCTTCGTGGTGATGGAGCTGGATCTGCTCTATCTGGTGTTCGGCCTCTGCGCGGCCGCCTACCTGATCGGCCAGAAGGACTGCGAGACATTGCCGGCGATGCGCATGACGAAATTCCACGCGAAGATGATCGTCAGCGGTATGTGTCTCATCTATTTTGCGATATGGCTGGCGGCGATCAAGGAAATTGTCTAGGACAATCCGTGCATTGCAGCAATTGACCAGAGCGAGCGAATGAGCCAGCAGACACGCAAGAAGATTCTCTGCGTCTTCGGCACCCGGCCGGAGGCGATCAAATTCGCGCCATTGATCAAGCTGGCGCGCAGCGACTACGCCGATCACCTGCAGGTCGAGGTGGCGGTCACCGCGCAGCACCGCAGCATGCTCGATCAGGTGCTCGAAGTGTTCGGCATCGTGCCCGACTACGACCTCGACATCATGCGCGACAATCAGGATCTGTTCGATGTCACGGTCAACGCCCTCTCCGGCCTCAAGGCGGTGCTCGATAGCGCCCGGCCGGATTGCATCCTGGTGCAGGGCGACACCACCACCACCTTCGTCGGCGCGCTGGCCGGCTTCTACCGCAAGACGAAGATCGGTCACATTGAGGCCGGTCTGCGCACCGGCAACAAGTTCAGCCCCTTCCCGGAAGAGGTCAATCGCCGCCTGAGCACGGTGATCTGCGACTACCACTTCGCACCCACGGCGCAGTCGCGCGACAATCTGCTCGCCGAGCGCGTCGCCGCCGACGACATCTGCATCACCGGCAACACCTCTATCGACGCCCTGCTGTGGGTGCTGGAGAACACCAGCGAGCGCCTCGATGAGCAGTTCGATGCCGGCAGCGTGTTCGCCCCCGACGGGAAAGTGGTGCTGCTCACCACGCATCGCCGCGAGAGCTTTGGCGCCCCCATGGAGCGTTCCCTGTCGGCGGTGCGCGATCTGGCCGAGGCGCGCGACGACACGCACATCGTGATGCCCGTGCACTTCAATCCCAACGTGCGCGAAAAGGTCGACGCGATCCTCGCCGGCTGCCCGAACCTGACGCTGATCGACCCGCTCGACTACGTCAATTTCGCCCATCTGATGAGGCGCGCCGACCTGATCCTCACCGACTCCGGCGGTATCCAGGAGGAGGCGCCGACCCTCGGCAAGCCGATCCTGGTGATGCGCGATAACACCGAGCGCCCCGAGGGCGTCGAAGCCGGAACGGCCAGGCTGGTCGGCACCGACCGCGAATTGATCTACTCCGAGGCGATGCGCCTGCTCTCCGACGAGAGTGCCTACGCCGCCATGGCCGAGGCCGCCAACCCCTACGGCGACGGCACCGCTTCGCGACAGATCCTCGACCTGCTGGTCGAGCGACTCGACTGAGATTTCACCCATGAAGATTCTTTTCCCCTACATGGCGCGCTGGCACGCCGTGAACTGGACCCGTTATCACTCGATGCTCATCGAGCTGGGCCGCCAGGGCCATGAAGTCCACGTGCTGCAGCCACCGCCGATGCAGTCCCACGAAACCAATTTCCAGGAGATCGAGCGCCGCGACTCGGAGAACGTCTACGTCCACGACGTGGCGCTGAATGAGAAGATCTGGAATCGCGAATTCCCGCTCAACAAGCTGGTCAAGAAGGCCTATTTCTCGCTCGCCGCCTACGGCCAGGCGAAGCGCATGGTCGACGAGCTGGGTATCGATCTGGTGCTGCTGTACAACATCCCGCAGTACCAGTTCATGAATCTTGGCCGGCGGGCCAAGGTGGTCTTCGACTATGCCGACGACTACATCGACATGCTCAGCTTCGAACTCGGCAAGCTGGACAACCCGCTCGCCCGCGGCATCGCCAGCGCCATGCTGGAGAGCATGATGACGCGCTCGGATCTGGTTCTCTCGGTGTCCCACGAGCTGGCCAAGAACGCCCTCGGCCGGGTCGCCGTGCTGCCCAACGGCGTGGCCCTGTCCAAGGTTGAGGATCAGCTCGCCGACATGCCCGAGCCCGAGCCCAACCCGCGGCCGGTGGTCGGCTTCCTCGGCGCCTTCGAGTACTTCATCGATTTCGACGCCATCCTCGCCGCCGCACAGCGTCTGCCAGAGGTGGACTTTGTGCTCATCGGCGGCGGCCGCGATTGGCAGCGCGTCAAGGACGATGCGGCCGCGCGGCGGCTGAGCAACGTCAGCCTGCCCGGGCCGGTGCCGCACGCGGAGATCTTCCGCCACATCCGGCGCTGGGATATCTGTCTGAACATTTTCGCGCGCATTCCGGTGTCCCACCGCGCCTGTCCGATCAAACTGTTCGAGTACATGGCGCTGGAGAAGCCGGTGATCAGCACCCGCCTGCACGAACTGGCGCACATCGACAACGGCGACGCGCCGATCGTCTACTACGGCGACCACGGCGAAGAGATCGCCCAGCGCATCCGCGAGATCATCGACAACCCGGACGAGGCCCGCGCCCTGGCCGCGCGTGGCTTCGCCGCGGTGCGCGATCGCTACACCTGGGAGGGCATCGCCGAGCGCTTCGCGCAGATGGCCGGCGGCAGCGCCCCGACGGTGCAGCCCGCCGACGCGGATCGCCGGGCGGCCTGAGGGGGACGGCGCGTGGACTTGTATTTCACCGTTGACGTCGAGATCACCGACCATCGACTGTCCTACTCCGAGAATCTCGACACCCAGCTCACCCTGCCGTACTTCGAGCTGGCCGAGCGCTTCTGCGAGGCGGATGTCAAGGCGACCTTTTACCTCAGCATCGCGCCCAAGGCGCTGGGCATCGACTGGAATGACTACCTGCGCTGCCTGAAGCGCATCCTGCGCTACAACCGCAACGAGTTCGCCTCGCACATCCGCATTCAGCCGCATCTGCACTGCCTGAACCTGCCCTTCGACTACTGCAAGGGCAGTGATTTCTTCTCCGACTACACCCCGGAGCAGCAGGTGGAGATGCTCAAGCTCGGCCGGCAGATCTGCGAGGACGGCGGCGTGGAAGTCACCAGCTTCCGCCCCGGCGGCTTCAAGAACAGCGACGACTACTACGCCGCGCTGGCCGAGGCCGGCTTCGCCATCAGCTCGACCATGCGTTTGGATCGCAACCCGGCGATCGACCTGAAAAGCGGCGCCATCGACCGCGAGCACGGCGTGTTCGAGGCCGCCCACGGCGTCATCGAATACCCGGTGACCTCGGTACACCTGCACTCGGTGAAAGGCCGCGACGAGACCATCAACCTGTCGCCGGATTTCTTCGAGCTGGCCAGCGTCGGCCAGCAGATGCGCCAGCTCGACTACATCAACCTCAACTTCCACTCCTTCTCCTGGTACCACGGCCGGCCGGTGCGCGAGCGCTTCCCGAACATGCGCAAGGAGACGATCAAGCACCTGATCCGCGAGTTCGTGATGAAGAAGCTGCTCAAGCCGCTGGATGCGGACATCGTCACCGACACCATCTACCGCGAGCATTTCGACCAGTGGTTGGCGAAGCTGCCGCAACAGGGCAATTGCCTGTGGGTCGGCGAGCGCAGCGCGAAAATCGGTGAGCGGGCGCAGCCCAGCGCCGTGGCCGGCTGAGCGGTGGGCCGGGGCGGAGTCGCGCCGTAGCTGATCGGCCAGCCAGCGCCTTATCCAACTACGCCAGCTCGGTCTTGCGCCGGGCTGCAACATCCCGCAGAGCCTCATCGACGGCCGCATCGACAGGCGGCGGCCGATACTCCGCCAGCATTTGCTTCCAGAGCTTGTGTGCCCGGCGGGCCGCATCCTCTCCGCCATCCGTTGACCATTGCTCGAAGGAATTGCTGTTCGCCACCTGTTGCCGGTAGAAGGCCGTCCTGAAGTTGGCCAGGGTGTGGCGGCAGTCGAGACAGTGCCCGCCCGGCCCCACCTCGCGGATCGCATCCCGCGCCTGCCCTTTCTCGGACAGATCTCCCCGGCATCGGCCAGCAACTGCTCGGCGCGTTGGCGCAGCAGCTCGCTCGGCGGCGTCAGCCGCAGCGGGCGCAGATCGCGGTCGATCAGCAGGCATTCCAGCGAACCTTCCAGCTGCTGGATGTATTGGGACACGGCCGACTGGGTCATGCCCAGATGCTTGGCGGCACCGCTCATGCTGCCGCGCTTGGCCACGGCGACGAAGACTTCGAGGGCGCGGAGAAAATCGCAGGGCCGGGGCGGCATACTGCGAGGCTTGGCTGAACTGTGGGCGCATATTAGTTTGGCTAATGGCGCCGGCGGCGGCGACCTTTGAACCCATCGGGCCGAAGCCCGAGCCACAGGAGAGAACACCATGAGCGATGCCACCGGCGCGGAGATCGACTGGAACCGCGACGCCATTGTCGATCGCCGCGAGCGCTATTACGCGGCCTCGCAGCGCGCCTTCGTACCCTACCGGCGGCCGCTGGTGCTCAAGCGCGGGCAGGGCCAGTACCTGTGGGACGAGGACGACAAGCGCTACCTCGACCTGTTGGGCATGAACCTGTGCATCAGCGTCGGCCATTGCCACCCGGCGGTGACCGCGGCCATCGGCGAGCAGGCCGCCCAGTTGCAGCACTGCACCACCATGTTCCACCATCCGGTGCCGGCGCACTTCGCCGAGGAGCTGGCGGCCACCATGCCCGCCGGCGAAGATTGGGTGGTGCACTTCACCAACAGCGGTGCCGAAGCCATCGACCTGGCGCTGATGATGGCGCGCAGCCACAGCGGCCACGGCAATTTTTTCGCCCTGCGCAACAGCTATCACGGCGCCACCTACGGCGCCCAGTCGCTGACCGGCATCGTCGGCTTCCGTCATCCGGTGCAGTTGCTGGGCGGCATCGTGCATCTCGAAACGCCCGATCCGTACCGCGGCGCCTTCGGCCCGCAGGCACAGGCGTATCTGCAGGATCTCGACCGCGCCATCGCCACCTGCACGGACGGCCGGCTGGCGGGCATGATCGTCGAGCCGTTGTTGGGCTACGGCGGTATCGTCGAGATGCCCGCCGGCTACATCAAGGGCGCCTTCGAGCGCGTCCGCGCCGCCGGTGGGGTGTGCATTGTCGATGAGGTGCAATCCGGCTTTGCCCGCACCGGCGACAGCTTCTGGGCTTTCGAGCAGCACGATGTGCTGCCGGACATCGTGGTGATGGCCAAGGGAATCGGCAACGGCTTCCCGCTGGCCGCCGTCGTGGCGCGGCGCGAGGTGGCCGAGTGCATGGGCAGCAAATTCTGCTTCCACACCTACGGCGCCAACCCGACCGCCTGCGCGGCCGGCCGCGCGGTGCTGAGGGTGATCCGCGATGAAGGTTTGCAGAGCAATGCCAGGCGGGTTGGCGCGGCGATGCTGGAAGTGCTGAAGAGACTGCGCGACAACTACCCGATCATCGGCGATGTGCGCGGTCGCGGCCTGATGATGGCCATCGAGCTGGTGAAGGATCACCGCAGCAAGGAACCGGCGCCGCAGGAGGCCGCCGCTGTGTTTGAACTATCGCGGGAGGAGGGGCTGGTGCTGAGCAAGTCCGGCACCTATCGCAATGTGCTGCGCATGGTGCCGCCTTTGTGTATCTCCATGGACGACGTGGAGTTTTTCGAGCGCGCGCTCAATCGTAGTTTTCAGCGCGCCTTTGGCTGAAGCCGGCGGGGCGAGGTGGGGGCGGATTAGCGCCCCAGCAGCTTCTGCTTGTAGTGCATCAGGAAGGGTTTCGGGTCGCTGGCGTCTTCCAGATCGTGAACCTCCGCCCTGCCCAGCGACGCGATGAACTGCCACAGCGAGGGCAGCTTTTTGTAGCGGAAATTGGGGTTTTCCTCGCCCACGCCGCTGCCGCTGAGCACTTTGATCAGCCACTTCACGTCGCCGAGGAAGTTGCGCGAGTAGGCGCCGACCTTGTAGCGCTCCACCTTCTCCGCCCTTTCCCCGTTGTAGATCTGGTAGGCCAGCCAGGGGAAATCCACCCCGCAGTGGCAGGGCAGGCTGGTGCCGCCCCACAGGCGCGGGTTGATCTCCATGATGGCGATGTTCTCCGGGTCGTGCA
>Ga0316192_10001985_pt1 | contig 15062 bp, 12 predicted proteins | sample MerIslwburrow_MG_FD_204931 | JGI IMG/M metagenome (GOLD analysis project Ga0316192, IMG submission 204931) | Coastal sediment microbial communities from Maine, United States - Merrow Island worm burrow | ecosystem: Environmental > Aquatic > Marine > Coastal > Sediment | place: USA: Maine...
ATAAGCGCCCAAAGCGCCACCGCCTTGCAGGACGAGGGCATTCTGTTCCGGGGAGTTGTTTGAAACACGCATCGCTTTGCAAATCCGCCGCCAGCCAAAAACCGACACCTGCTCACTTGTAGTACCCTGCCCATGCTTTGTCAGTTTACAAATAATTCAGGTGCGGGTTCGGCAATTGCCCCCGGCCAGCAATGATGGTTAGAGCAATATCCATCTTATCGGATGATGCGCTAGTGTTGTTTCGAGGCTCCAACCGACAGCATGATCAACGAGGCTCCCATGAAGAACAGGTTGATACCGGCCAGCAGACCGATGGCCCAGGTTGCCGTCCCCGGCCAGCCTTGCAGGATAAAGGCCACCAGCACCAGATTCATCACGCCACTGATCAAAGGCCAAATCCAGTTGCTTGAATATTGCCGGAACACCAGGGCCGAGAGGATGCCGGATACCCCTTCTACGGCAAACAGTATGATGAGCAGCATGGTCAGGGTGAGTGCGCCGTCAACCGGTCTGGCGATCAACACAAAACCAAGAACGACAGCCAATACGGCACCAAGCATGGACCACCAGTATCCCGGCATATGCTTTGCCTTCATCAGCGCAAGTGCGCGGACAATGCCACCCATCATGAACAGCCAACCGATCAGGATGTCGATGGCAAGCGTGGTGAAATACGGAGCGCCAATTGCCAGAAGTCCCAGAACGCACAGGACAAGCCCTTGAATCAGGAACGCCTTCCAGTGGGCAGCGATGGCAGTGATAACTGTTTGCCGGATATTATCAGGCGTCAAAGGCGGAACGTTTGTCATGATTGTTCATCTCGTGTTGGAGCCCGTTCACGCCTGACACTAGCCACGCGCCTGTTGCAGTAATTTGTCATCTTACAATATTTCAAGTTGTGTTGCGACCGTCACGGTTGCTGCACGTAGACTGCAAACAAGGCGTATAAAGCCACGACCAGCACCAAGACACGACCACAGGACTGTTCATACCATGTCCAGCGTCTGCTCAGGTCGCCCTGGTGACATCCGTCATCGGATCGGCAAGTTCGCGGCCACCGGGCTGCTGTGCTGACGGCATTGAGCCAGGCTGGCGTTCTATCATGCGGTGCACCACTGCCGGCGTGCCGTCGATGTGGAGTTTGCGTACCTCTTCATAGTTGGCGGCATCTGCCTTGGTGCGGCGCTGTGCATCGCGAACGTAATCCAGCCATGTGGGCACATGAAACCGTTCAATCCACAATTGCGGATCACCCAGATCGCGCAGCAAGGTCCAGCGCAAAAACCCGTCCCGGCGGCAGATGCGCCGCCGCTCATTCATGACATGCAGAAACGCCATGACATTCTCCTCGGCAATCCGGTGTTCCACAGTGATGACTATCGGGCCACTGCGCGGTTCCACACGCACCGCGGTTGCCGGCTCGCTCCAGTGGTTGAGCGGGTCAAGGTCGACATTTTCGATTTGCGTCAGCGGACGGACAAGTCCCAGCAGGCAGGTCGCCGCCATCAGTGCTGCTGCGGCGTATAACGCGGTAGACGTGCTCTGGTCTGAGGCCACATACCCGAAAAACCAGCTGCCGAATGCCATGCCGCCGAACGTCATCATCTGGTACAGCGACAGTGCCCGGGCAACCACCCAGCGTGGGGCAGCCATCTGAACCGATACATTGAACGTGGACAGTGCCAGCACCCAGCCCGCACCTGTCAGCATCAGCGCAGGCATTGTCAGAACCAGCAATGCGCTCGCACCGGTGATGCCGGTGCCGACGATGACTGCAACCGATGCAGCACGCACAATCCACTCGGTTGAAAACCGTGCGCGCAGCCAGCCGCTTGACAGTACGCCACCAACCGCACCAATTCCGAAAGACCCAAGCAACGCGCCATAGACGAGTGGTCCACCGGCGATCATGGTGCTGGCAACCACCGGCATGAGTGCCGGAACGGCTGCTGCGGCCATGCCGAACAGGCAGCCTCGCAGCAGCACATTTCTTATGTTGGGAGACATGGCGACAAAGCGGACGCCTGCCGACATGGCAAGGTCGATGCGTTCACGCGGCAGTGTACGCAGCCTGGTGTTGGGCCGCCAGCGCACCAGCACTGCCAGCAAGGCAATGTAACTGACTGCGTTGGTGGCGAAAGCCGCTGCTGCACCGCCTGCTGCAACGATCACGCCACCGATGGCCGGACCGACACTGCGGGCAATGTTGAAGCCCATCGAGTTGAGCCCCACTGCGCTTGGCAGCAGGCTGCGGGGCACCATGTCACCGACCGAAGCCTGCCAGGCAGGATTGTTCAGCGCAGTGCCGCAGCCGATGAGAAAGGTGAAGCCAATCAGCAGCCACGGCGTCAACAGGTGGTACCATGCACAGATGGCCAGGATAGCGGAAACGAGCAGCATGAAAACCTGCGCGAATATCATCACACGCCGGCGATCCATATTGTCGGCAATAGCGCCTGCCAACAGTGCAAACAACATGACGGGAAGCGCCGTTGACGCCTGGACCAGTGCGATTTGCTGGGGCGAGTCCGTCAGGGTCGTCATCAGCCACGATGCACCCACTGCCTGCACCAGAGCGCCGAAGTTCGAACTCATGCTGGCAATCCAGACGGCCCGAAAAACCGGCACACCAAAAGCGGAGGCCGGAACCGGGCCCGGATCTTCTTCTAAAACGTCAGGCATTCATACTTGGTAGGCCATCTGCGGCAATTTGCAAGATCACTGTGAGTCCGTGACCGTGTTGATCCACAGAGTGCGGTGCTTTGGAGCAACTTGGGTTCAATTTGATACATAAAGTTGCCCTAACACTCTGGGAGCGATCAGGTTTATGATGTTTGGTTGATTCAACCAAACATCATCCTGGTCTAGCCCCGCCTGCGCCCCCGGCCCTCGCGACCACGGCGGGCGGCACCTTCGGCAGCAGTGTCAGTTCCATGCGCCAGTGCCGAAACCTTGCCGAGCGCCGCTTCAACCTGTTCGACCGTGGGTCGCGTCCCGCCTGAGTAGCTCTCGAGCGAGTTGCGCATGGCGCGGACATGCTCATAGGTTGTGCCGCAACACCCGCCAATGATTTTGGCACCTGCATCCAGCGCCAGCCGAGCATAGTCGGCCATCAGTTCCGGCGTGCCGTCATAGTGAATATGCCCGTCCATCCAGGCCGGAATGCCGCAGTTTCCCTTGGCCACCACGACCGCGGTCGCGTCGGCTTCCGTCATCCCCAGCACTGTTGCGATCAGTTCCGCAGCGCCGGTTCCGCAATTGGCGCCAATGGCATCCGGTGCAGCTTTCTGTGCCGATGCAAGAGCTGCATAGGCGGCAGGCGTCAACCCCATCATGGTCCGTCCGTTGGTGTCGAAACTCATGGTTGCAACCACCGGCAGGCCGGTTGTGCGAGCCCCTTCAACGGCGGCTCTGAACTCTTCCTCCGAAGATATCGTCTCGATCCATAAAACGTCCGCACCGCCCTCTTCCAGCGCCTTGGCCTGCTCGGCAAAAGCGGCCACGCCCTGTTCATGGGTCAGCGTGCCAACCGGCTCGAAAATCTCGCCCGTGGGTCCCATGGAGCCAGCCACGATGACCGGTTGATCAACTGCGTCGGCTTCCATGCGCGCAAGCTGCGCCGCCTTGACGTTGAGTTCATGCACACGATTTTGGGCGTTGTGCAGTTTGAGCCGGTAGGCGTTGCCGCCAAACGAATTGCTCAGGACTATGTCGGAGCCCGCTTCGATGAAATTGCGGTGCAGTGCGCGGATGCGGTCAGGATGATCCTCATTCCACAGCTCCGGCGCATCGCCGGCTTCCAGGCCCATGGCAAACAGATTTGTGCCAGTGGCACCGTCGGCCAGCAGCCAGTCACGGGATTTCAGAAGGTCGAGAAAATTTGCACGCGCCATGATCTGTAGAACTCACCTTGTCAGAATTGCTGACCTTCACATAACACATAAAGATGTCTTTATGTAGTGCTTTTTGAGCTGTTACGCCGTGAAACTGTCCTCGGAATACAGCAAATACATACGCTCGTTCACCGGAGCCTCGCCTGTATGAGGCTGTCTCTGCAACAGCTTCGCCACCACATCGCGCAGGGCGTGGAGATCGGCGTAGCCCAATACCGGTGCATCATGCACGCCCTTTTCCGGTTGCCCGTGTGCGCAGACAATCTGCACCTGTTCCGGCAAAACGTTCAGCAATTGCTCACAGATGCGAACGTAGTCGCGTAGCGATGCACCCGGCGTCTGGGCATACAAGGCACCGCAATAGATGAAATCCGCAGCATAGAGCCTGCCCCGGCCAGGCTCCCATAATGACACGGAGTCGGGCGAGTGTCCGGGGGTGTGCATTACCTGCAGCTCGCGCCGGCCCACCTTGACGGTGTCGCCCGGCGCAACCCAGCGGCCGAGTTCAAAGGTAGGCACCGGAACGGCTTCGCTGGCGCCAAGGAACATTGCCTCGGTCGGGGTCAGCCTGCCGCCCGTCTCGATCGCGCGTAACATTGGCAGGTCGGCCACGATCACCGGGCCGAACGCATTGATATTGCCAAGATGATCAAAGTGCATGTGAGACGGGAAGGGTTCAATACGCGCCCGGCCATGGCGTGCAACCAGAGGGGCAATCGGCCTCCTGCCGGAGCCTGTGTCAAACAGCAGGCTGTCATCGGCATCGGATATCAGGTAGCTCCAGTTGCGCTGATGATAGGCAGGTTCCCCAATGGCAATGGTGGCATCGTCCAGCGCGCGCACCCCGAACCAGTCGTCTTCCAGCACAACCCCTTGAGCGAGTTTGATGGTGTCTATTGCCGCTTCAATGTTTTCGCGCATGACGTGGTTCAAATTCCTGTGTGGCTGTTTCCGTAAATCGGGTCGTCAGACTCTTCATACAATGCCATCGTGGGTCACCAATCAAGGAGACCCTGCAATGAATATCCGCTATCAAGCCATCCCGACCGACACTGTACGAGCCTTGCAAAACGGAGACCCGGATGCCTATGGCAATGTGCCGGAACGGGCAGTTTCCGACGGCAGCAGGATACCTTGCCGCCACTGCCTGAAACTCGTTGCGCAGGGTGACGAGTATCTGGTCGTTGCCCATCGCCCGTTCAGCAATTTGCAACCCTATTCGGAAACCGGGCCGATTTTTCTGCATGCCGACTTCTGCGAGCGGACCACGCCGGATGCAAAGCTGCCGGACATGTTGAAAAACCCTGCCTATATTGTGCGCGGGTACGATGCCGGAGAGCGGATCATCTACGGTACCGGACAGGTGGTGCCGGCATCCGACATCAGCACATATGCGGGATCGCTGCTGGCCGACGGCAAGGTCCGCTTCGTTCACGTGCGGTCAGCAGAAAACAACTGCTTCCAGTGCCGGGTTGAACGGGCGTAACCCGTTATACGCTCTGCTCGCCGTAAAACAGTGACACGACGTGCCTGGCCTGCGCGAAAAACAACCAGCGTTCGACAATGGCACCGATGCCGGCCAGCACGACGGCGAGCACGGCAAATACCGGGGCTGCCTCACCCCCCAGACCGAATGCAGCCAGCACCAGCACGAGCGCTGCAACCAGGCATGCACCTACGATCATGCGCAATTTTCGGGCGTGCCGGCGCGCGACCTTGAAGCCCATTTCGGACTGGATATAGTTCTCGGAGGTATGCGGCAGTTCCCACTGGCGCACATCGCCGCCAAGCCCGGTGGCATCACCCATGGTATAGAGCGGTTTCATATTGTCGATGCCGGTCCAGTAGACCAGCTTGGCAACACCAGCCAGCACCAGCGCCACAATGGTGATGATGCCAAGAGCAGGAATACCTGAACGACCAAACACGCTTGTCAAAGCAAACAGCAGCACCGCACCCGTGGCGATTGAAAAGATTACATAAACCGGCACCACCATCCAGTGCCGCCAGGCGCGGATTGTTGTCAGCGACGCATAGATCATCGCCGTGCAGATCACTGTCGCCATGGCCAGAATGGCAGTGACAATACCCAGGCCTGCAAGCAGAATTTCATTGCTGTCCGGCATGACCCACAGCAGGCCGAACAGGCATGCGGGAATGTAGGTGGCAACCGCCAGCACACCTTCGCGCGACAACCAGGAGGACCGCCATTGCGAGAAGGCGCGCCAGGCGCGTTCCGGATGGCCAAGATGGAAGGTGGATGACAGCAGCCCGACTGTTATCAGGCCAAGCGCCACCAGCATGGACACCGAACCGAACCAGAAGTCTGACGCGCTGCCATGACTTGCACCGGTTAACCCCAACAGCGCCAGCAGACCGTAGCCCGCGCCGGACGCCGTGGTGAACACAATGACGGAATACGCAGGATGCATTAGCTCAAGACCTCATCAATCCAGGAAAAGACCCGCTCTGCCAGGGAACCGTCCCCCTTGCCGACCGTCTCCAGTGGCGTTGACTTCACACCGCCTGCCTTGTCGCGACGCGGCCGCGGCGGCAGGTACTTGTTGATCGGTTTGTAGTCCATCTGCGGCAGCAGATCGAAGCCGCCCCGGCTTTTCACCAGCTTTGACACGTCGGAATTCTCGTCACCCAGGTCGCCGAAATGGCGCGCCCCGGTCGGACAGGCTCTCACACAGGCCGGTTGACGGTCTTCAGGTTCAAGATTTTCATTGTAGATGCGATCAACGCACAAGGTGCATTTCTTCATCACGCCATCATCCTGGTCATACTCGCGCGCGCCGTAAGGACAGGCCCACGAACACAGCTTGCAGCCGATGCAGGTGTCGGGATTGACCAGCACGATGCCGTCTTCTTCGCGTTTGTAACTGGCCCCGGTCGGGCACACGGTCACACAGGCGGGTGTTTCGCAATGCAGGCAGGAGCGCGGGAAATGCAGCCCGCGCGCATTGTCACCTTCACCGGTTTCATAGCCGTGGATACGGTTGAGCCATGCCCCTGCCGGATCAGGCCCATAAGGTTCAAGGTCCGTGAGCGGTGCGGAATAGCCCTGGGTATTCCATTCCTTGCACGACACCGCACACGCCTGGCAGCCGACGCAGGTATCCAGGTCGATGACCAGGCCGAGCTTCTTCTGCCCCGGCCTGGTTGTATCTGGCAGAGTTGTCATGACTTGGTCCCCTTGAGTGCCCGCGAGCCGATTTTCATGGCTGCCTTGAACAGGCCCGGCGGCCGCATGGTTGCCTCGAACTGTGGTTCGGACATTGCCGCCCCGTCGGCCTTCTCAACGCGCACCCGAAGATCGTACCAGGCCGCCTGCCCCGTGACCGGATCGGAGTTCGAATACCGGTAACCGCCTTCACGCGCCGGCAGCAGGTCGGAGATGATGTGGTTGAGCAGGAAGCCCTTCCTGGCTTCCGGTGCATTCTTGTCGAGGTTCCAGGCACCGGAGCGCTTGCCGATGGCATTCCAGGTCCACACGGTGTCCGGGTTGACCCCGTCCATAAGCTTCAACTGCACCTTGATACGGCCATGATGGCTGGTGACGTGCACCCAGTCTGCGTCTTTCAACCCCAGCTTGGCTGCCCTGCCGCGTTCCATATAGAGCCAGTTGCGCCCCAGTATCTGACGCAGCCAGGCGTTCTGGGAGCCCCATGAATGATACATCGCCATGGGCCGCTGGGTGATGGCGTGCATCGGGAACTCCCGCGCATCGGTCATGGCTTCTTCAAACGGCGCATACCACATGGGAACCGGGTCGAAGAAAGCCTCTACCCGGCGGCGATGCACCTGCGGCGGCACGATGTCACCATGACCGCGCGCGGCCTGGCGGAATTTCTGCATGGTTTCGGAATACAGGTTGAACATAATCTGGTTGGCATTGGGATTGAAGCCAAAGCCTTGAGCCCATTCAAGATAATCCTTGTTGGCCATGCGGTAATAACGCATGTGTTCCGGCATCTCGTACTTCCAGAAACAGCCGTTCCTGATGTAGTCATCAAGCTGGTTCGGATTGACTTCGCCCTTGCCCTGCTTGCTGCCGTCAGCCCCCCTGAAACCGGCCAACGGGCCAATGCCCGGCCCGCGCTCATGGTTGACAATATAATCAGGATAACCGCCGGGAAATTTCGGCGTCATGTCTTCCTTGACCATGCCCGGCAGGCCGAGCCGGGCCCCGAGGTCCAGCATGACCGACTGGAACGGACGCACGTCCCGGTCCGGTTCAACCACGGGCTGGCGGATTGAGTCAGCCGGTGCGTGCGGTTCCGAAATCGGGCGATCCAGCATCGAGATACAGTCCCACCGCTCCAGGTAGGTGGTGTCCGGCAGGATCATATCCGCATAGGCCACGGTCTCGGAATAGTAGGCATCGGAATAGATGAATTTCGGGATCACATAATCACCGGTTTCCTCATCGATCCTGGTCAGATGCTCCATGATACCGGTGGTGTTCATTGTGGAGTTCCAGCCCATGTTTGCCATGTACATGAACAACACTTCGATGCCGTACGGGTCCTTGTTGGCCGCATTGGTGATCACGGTGTGCATCAGGCCGTGGGCGGCAATGGGCGCATCCCACGAATAGGCCTTGTCGATGCGCCGGGGCGAGCCGTCCTCGTTGACCAGCAGGTCTTCCGGGCCTGCCACGAACCCCAGCGGCGGGCCCGGAAGCGGCGTGAGCGGGTTGACCTCACCGATCTTGCCTGCAGGTTTCAGGCCGGGAGGTGCGGCTTTCGGGAACGGCGGCTTGTACAGGAAACCGCCCGGCACATCGATGGTGCCAAGCAGGATCTGCAGGATGTGGATTGACCGGCAGGTATGGAAGCCGTTGGAGTGGGCCGAGATACCGCGCATGGCATGCATCGACACCGGCCTGCCGGTCATCTTGTCGTGCTTGTTTCCGTGGGTATCTGTCCAGGAGATGTCCAGTTCAAATGCCTGCTCAAAGGCGGCATGCGCCAGTTCACCGGCAATACGCTCAATGGTGGCGGCCTCGATACCGCAATGGGCCGCCGCCTTTTCCGCCGAGTATTCATCTGACAGATAGCGCTCGGCGACAAACTGGAATGACGGCACGCCCATGCGCTTGCCCTTGCCGGGAAGTTTCACTTCACCATGCAGCGCAACCTGGTCCGCCTTGTCGAGGGGGACAGGTTTCTGGGACTTCTGATCCAGTACCAGGACCTTGCCATAGCGATCGCGCGCAATCAGGCCGTCGTCTTCGCCACCGGGATTGCGGATCACCAGGTTACCGGCATTGGTATAGCGTGCCAGATAGTCGAGATCTATCTTGCCGGCCTTGAGCAGCTGATGGACCAGTGCTCCGACGAACAACCCATCGGTGCCGGGGCGGATACCGACCCATTCATCGGCAATGGCGGAATAGCCAGACTTGACCGGGTTGATCGAGACGATCTTGGCCCCGTTCTTCTTCAGTTTGCCAAGCCCGGTCTTGATGGGGTTGGAGGCATGGTCTTCGGCCACACCGAAAAGCAGGAAATATTTGGTGCGATCCCAGTCGGGTTCGCCGAACTCCCAGAACGACCCGCCAAACGTGTACAGCCCGGCAGCGGCCATGTTGACCGAGCAAAAGCCGCCGTGAGCGGCAAAATTCGGCGTCCCGAACTGCGTCGCCCACCAGCCGGTGAGCGCCTGAGACTGGTCCCGCCCGGTAAACAGCGCCAGTTTCTTGGGATCGGTTGAGCGTACCTGCGACAGCCAGGTGGTTGCCGTTCTGAGTGCCTCGTCCCATTCGACTTCCCGGAATTCACCGGAGCCGCGCGGGCCGACCCGCATCAATGGCTTGGTCAGGCGGGCCGGTGAATAGTGCTGCATGATGCCGGCAGAGCCCTTGCCGCACAACACACCCTTGTTCACCGGATGATCGCGATTGCCCTCAATGTATTTGACCGTTCCGTCCTTGAGATACACCTTGATGCCACAGCGGCAGGCGCACATGTAACAGGTGGTGGATTTGACCTCATCCCAGGTTTTCAGGTTGAGATCGATTTTGGGCTCACTCGCCATGGGCGCAATACCATCCGCTGTTGAAATGGAAGACTTCCTCGATCATCAAACTAGCAGAGCATTGCACTATCACAATAGCACCAGCGGTGCTAAAGCGACCAACCAGACAACAATTTTTGCAACTAAAAGTCTCAATAACAGAGCAACGCTACACGAGCCAGCAAAAAGGGCGTCGCAACACTGCGACGCCCTATAAATGCGTGTCAGGTCAGAGATACCAGACTATTCGAGAGCTTCACCTGCAGACACCCAACGACCAAAGTTGGGCAGATCCAGGGTTGCGCCGTAGCGATCTGTTTCCTGAATTGTCTGGGTTCCGAAGCGGTGAGTGAAACCTACCATTACGAGATGATCAACAAACTCGCCAGGATCACCGCCGGAATTATCCTTGTCGAAGTGTGCGCCGCGATAACCGACAAACACGTTGCTGTCGCCAAGGATTGGCAGGCCGGGGATCACCGTGTCATAGCGCGCGCCCCACTCCACTATTGTCATACCAGACACGTCACCTCCACCGTCAGTGGTGCCGTCTACATATGCAAACTCTGCCTGAAAACGAGAATCGGGGGTTATGAACCAGCGAGCTACGCCGCGACCGAAAAACGCGTCGCGAAGCGCGTCGTTGTTGGCATTATCGACGCTTGGGTATCCACCATCAATATGCCCGCCCTGCACATAGAAAGTGAGATTGTCCAGATAAATCTGCCCCTCACCACCAACGGCGAAGAAATTGTTGTCCGCACTTTCTCCGTCATTATCGTGCTCGCCACCGCCAAAAGACGCGAAGGCGCCGAACAGCCCCGTCTCCGGGTTGCGCCAAGACAAGTGACCACCAAACAGAAACGAACTCTGGAACAAATCATCCTGTGGAGAATCTATCAACGCCGTCGAAGAATACTCCAGCTCCCCATCCATCTGGACTGACAGATTTTCGCCAAGCGGCAGACTCAGACGACCCAAAACGCCCGAAACGAATTGAGTTGTATCGTCCTCAAATTCGGCATCTCCACTTGAACTGCCATAAGCCATGAAACCGCTAAAGGTTTCAACTTCGCCGGCAACGACCAGCCCGCGAATGGCCTGCTCGGCATCGAAGTCCGCAGCACTTGCGCTGTTCGCAGAAACCGCCAGCGCAATCACCAGCGCAGAAGATGCAACAAATTTTTTCATGCTATTCGCCCCACTGACTCAATCGAGTCGCTCTCTATATAATCCGGAACAAGAAAAGACATAAGCCTCGCGACAGGTCAACGCTCGATCCCGCATATACTGATTTTTTTGATAACTGTGACATTTATGCTACACTCACAAGAACTTGCAGCACCGGCATTCAGGGTCAGCAGCTGGATTAAAACTGTTGACGGTGGCGAGATCAGGATGATTTCCAGCTGCGATGTTGCTCAACGTCGCGACATCGCATGCTCGCGAACCACTATGTAAAGGCCTGCGCAAACGGTGATCGCAATCCCCAGGGCAGCGAGGCCATTTGGCAAGTCAGCAAATACCAAGTAGCCAATGATGGTGGCGACCGGTATTTCGAGATACTGCATGGGGGCCAGCGTGGCAGATGGCGCAAACCGCAGCGACCAGGTCATCAGCAGATGCGCCAGTGTGCCGATAACGCCTATTGCGAGGAGCAACGCTGTCGTGCCCCAGTCAGGAGTAACCATCTGTGTTTCGAGAACGCCGGTTATTTGTGTCAGACCATAAACCAGAAACAGTATTGCGACCGCCATGGCACCGCTGAGCGCCTGCAGGCTGACCGGATCTATGTCCTTGGCGATCTGCCTGGTGACCAGCATGAACAAGGCGAAGTCAACCGCCACCAGCAATGGCAACAATGCCGGCGCACCAACTTCCGAAAAACTTGGCTGCACTACAAGAAGGGTGCCAATGAAACCGACAGCGCAGGCGGCCAGCCGACGGCTGCCAACTTCTTCATTGAGCACAAGCCTGCCCAGCAACAGCATGATGAACGGCATGACAAAGGCGATGGCAACAGCATCGGCCAGAGGCAGGAAGCGCAATGACAGGAACATGGCACCCACACCAATGATGTGAAGCAGGGTTCGGGCAACGATGAGCCATGCAACACGAGGCGACATGTTCAGGCTCCGACCACTCGCCACGATGACCGGCAGCAGCAAGACGGCCTGCAGGCCGAAGCGCACCATCAACAGTTGCAACAGGGGAACTGTTGCGCCCAGCAGTTTTGCGATCGAGTCCCCGGCAGGAGCCAATATGCAAAATCCCAGCATCAACAGCACGCCCAATACGGGCCGGTCGGCTATCATCGGCACCTCTTGGAGAAACAGGAGATCAAGTGCCCCATGATCCTGATGTAACCGAGCCATCAGCGTTCAGCAATCCGGCTTGTCGTCGAAATATCACCCTCAGCGCACCCGACGCACGGTGACAGCCTGCAAATCCGGTAATTCAGGCCACCGTCAATCACCTTTCTGTCACAAACCCTGATGACATCCGACTATTTTGGCTCTAGCGTAGGTCCAGTTTTGTGACGATACAGGTCCAGAGGGGTCCAACGGCAATGCGTGACTGGCTTCTGCAAATCAAGCGCGGCGAATATGCCAGCCTGCAAACGCAGATCAGGGAGGCTTTTGTATCTGCCATTCTGGACGGTCAACTGGGCCGAGATGAGCCAGTGCCATCCACACGGAAAATGGCCAAAGTACTCGGTGTTTCAAGAAATACAGTCATGCTGGCCTATCAGGGTTTGCTGGACGACGGGTACCTGGTTGCGCGCGAGCGATCCGGCTATTACGTCTCCGACAAGGCAATCCCGCAGCAGGCTGCGCGCCCGACACCAACCCAGCGGGCCGGCGATTCAGATCACACCGCGCCAGACTGGAACGCACGGTTTGCGCGCACCCCTGCCAAGCTGGAAAACATTTCCAAACCGCTGGACTGGTCCAGCTACAAATATCCGTTCATCTATGGTCAGGTGGATCACAACCTGTTTCCGATTGCCGAATGGCGCGAGTGTGCACGGCAAACGCTTGGCAAACGCTGGTTCAATGCGTGGACCGATGATCACGGGGCGCATGATGACGCCCTGCTGGTTGAACAGATCAGACGGCGCATTCTGCCTCGGCGCGGCATCATGGCCGGCGAAAACGAGATACTGGTGACATTGGGGGCGCAGCACGCGCTCTACATGATTTCAAGCCTGCTGGCCAAGCCGCACACCAAAGTCGTGGTTGAAGAGCCGGGCTTTCCCGATGCGCGCAACATATTCTCCCTGCACACCAGCAACATACACCTGCAGGAAGTCGACGCACAAGGCATCGTGCCCGACAGCATTCCCGACGACACCGAAATGGTGTTTGTCACCCCGAGCCACCAGGCTCCCACCACTGTCACCATGCCGCTGACGCGCCGTCTGGAACTGATTGAGCAAGCCAGAAAGAAGGATTTCCTGATCATCGAGGACGACCATGAATTCGAGACGAATTATGTCAACGAGCCCTGCCCGTCACTCAAATCCCTGGATGACGATGGTCACGTGATCTATATAGGCTCTCTTTCCAAGTCGGTTTTCCACGGCCTCCGGCTGGGGTTCCTGGTGGCACCAAAAGCGTTCATTGATGAAGCCCGCGCACTTCGCCGCCTGATGGTGCGCCACCCGCCCAACAACAACCAGCGCACGGCCGCGCTGTTCCTGTCGCTGGGCCATCATGACACCCTGATCAGACGGCTTCACCGGGCTTATCGGGCACGATGGGAAATCATGGCATCAGCACTGGAGGAACACTTGCCCAATTCGACCCAGGTGCCAAGTTTCGGCGGCACAAGCTTCTGGGTCGAAGGCCCGAAAGGACTGGATGCTGAGCGGCTTGCCCTGGCCGGACGTGAAAAGGGCTTGCTGATAGAACCGGGCCGCATTTTCTTTGGAACACCGAACCCGCCCCGCAATTTTTTCCGACTTGGTTTCTCATCCATCGACGAAACGCGTATCGAACCGGGCATTGAATTGCTGTCTAACCTGATTGACCAGGATATCGACATTGCACAAGCCGCAGCGGAGTAGATCATCATGACCCCTGATTTCTCAAAAGGCGCCGCCTGGATGGCCGGTGAAATCGTTCCGATCTCGGAGGCCAAGATCTCGGTGCTGGACTGGGGCTTCACCCGCTCTGATTGCACCTACGATGTGGCTTCGGTGCGCAATGGAGCGTTCTTCAGGCTGGATGACTATCTTGAACGGTTTCAGACCTCCCTTGCCAAGGTGCGCCTGGAAGTGCCGCAGCAAAAAAACCAGATGCGCGACATTGTTCACGCCATCGTTGCGCGTTCCGGTTTGCGCGATTCATATGTTGCGATGGTCGCAAGCCGCGGCGTGCCGCTCATTCCCGGTACCCGTGATCCGCGCCAGTGCGGCAATCACTTCTTCGCCTGGTGCATTCCATATGTGCATGTCATCAAGCCGGATATTGCCGCGCGAGGTGCACACCTGTTCGTGCCGACAGACATTCGTCGAATTCCGCCGGACAGCGTGGACCCGACGGCCAAGAACTATCATTGGGGAGATCTGACCCGCGGGTTGTTCGAAGCCCTTGATGCCGGTTTTGATACTGCCATGCTGCTCGATCATCAGGGAAATGTCACTGAAGGACCCGGCTTCAACGTGTTTTCGCTGAAAGGCAACACCGTGCGCACACCAGATGTGGGCGTGCTTGAGGGCATAACGCGACGAACCGTTCTTGAACTGTGCAGTGAACTGAACCTGGAAACCGAAGTGCGACCGATCCCGCTTGATGAATTCCTGGAATCCGACGAGGTGTTCACCGCGACAACCGGCGGTGGTGTGGCTCCGGTTACCAGGATCAATGACCGGGTGTTCTCGAACGACGCGCCCGGACCGGTGACCAGGCGTATATCGGACACCTACCTGTCATGGTTTGACCGGCCGGAATATCGCCAGCCGGTCAATTATACATAGGCTTCAAGCGTTAGAGCCATTTCAATCCATCCTTGTGAATGGATATTGCTCTAGGGTCAGGCAGCAGGGCTGTTCAACGCTAATCACTTGAAGCGATATACGAGAGGTCTTTTGATGTCGAGAGCGTTTCGCCAGAGGGCGTCGGCGATGTTTTTTTCACCGTT
>Ga0316192_10001986_pt1 | contig 15052 bp, 9 predicted proteins | sample MerIslwburrow_MG_FD_204931 | JGI IMG/M metagenome (GOLD analysis project Ga0316192, IMG submission 204931) | Coastal sediment microbial communities from Maine, United States - Merrow Island worm burrow | ecosystem: Environmental > Aquatic > Marine > Coastal > Sediment | place: USA: Maine...
TTTGGAAGCCAGGGATGCACCCTCCTGGCAATCCTGGCCAATCGGGTGGAACCGCAGCATGTTGGCCTGATCAACACCCGACTCAAATATGAAACATCAATCAAAGAACCGGTGTATATCCTTCCCGAGGTACCGCTGCTGGACAAACCGACCGTCGGAGAAATCGCCGCACACCTGGAAAGTCGACTATTACAGGGTGATCCGGATGGCTTGAATCGGGAAGTCCTCGATATTAAAATTGCCGCTATGAATTTGCCGCACTTTCTGGATTATATCAGCGACGGAACCCTTGTCATCACCCCCGGTGATCGCTCCGATGTCATCCTGGGCAGCCTGGCGGCAACGGTTTCGGAAACATATCCGAATATTTCCGGTCTTCTGTTAACCGGCGGGTTGTCGCTTGAACCCCAGGTCCAACGACTGATCGAAGGTTTTAAAAAAACGTCGCCGATACCCATCTTCAGCGTTGACTCCGATACATATGCGACAGCGCTGAAAGCCGGGTCGGTGAGAGCGGCGCTCACGCCGCAAAATGACCGAAAGATTGCTTCCGCTCTGGGACTTTTCGAAGCCCATGCGAATATACCGGAGATCGCGGACCGCATCAAAGTGGTTCGATCCAAAAGTGTGACGCCGATCATGTTTGAATACAATCTCATCGAACGGGCAAAGGCCGACAGACAGCATATCGTTCTGCCCGAGGGGTCTGAAGGACGCATCCTGCAAGCCAGTGAAATACTTCTGCGGCGCCAGGTTGTGGAGATTACCCTGCTGGGTAAGCCGGAAGATATTCGACAGAAAGCAAGCGGACTCGGGCTCAACCTGGAGGGAATCAACATTGTCGATCCCATGCAGGCGGAGTTGCTCGAGCAATACGCTATGATCTATTATGAGATGCGCAAGCATAAGGGCATCTCTGAAAAAATGGCCAGGGATACCTTGACGGATGTCAGCTATTTTGGAACTATGATGGTACATAAAGGTGCCGCCGACGGCATGGTGTCCGGTGCCGTTCACACCACCGGCGAAACCATCCGGCCGGCACTTCAGATTATCCGCACCCGGCCGGGCGTTGCCATCGCCTCCAGTGTATTTTTGATGTGTCTGGCAGACCGTGTGCTCGTGTACGGAGACTGTGCGGTAAATCCTGATCCCAGCGCCGAACAACTGGCTGACATCGCCGTCAGCTCGGCTGAAACTGCAAAAATTTATGGTATCGAACCCCGCATCGCCATGTGCTCATATTCCACCGGAAAATCCGGCACCGGCAAGGATGTCGACAAGGTGCGAGAAGCTACCCGGCTCGTAAAAGCAAATCGACCTGATTTGAAAATTGAAGGTCCCATTCAATACGATGCGGCCGTGGATGCCGGGGTTGCCGAAACCAAATTGCCGAAGAGCGAAGTGGCCGGACGCGCAACGGTTTTCATCTTCCCCGACCTGAATACCGGCAACAATCTCTACAAGGCGGTTCAGCGTTCCGCCGATGCGGTCGCCATCGGACCGGTGCTGCAAGGATTAAACAAACCGGTAAACGATCTGAGCCGGGGGTGCACCATAACCGACATCGTCAACACGGTGGCCATCACGGCGATTCAGGCCCAGGCAGCTGTGTCAGAGGACGGATGACAGAAGGAATTTGAATGCGGAAGTTGGAAGGCGGAAGACGGGAGACGGGAAAAAAGACAAAAAATTTAATGTGATTACCTTTTTATTAAATCTTTACTAAAAAAAGCACATCGATCGATGCTAAGTTGTGGGAGCGGCTTTTGCTTGCATCCCGCTTTTTTCTAGCGGGGCAGCCGCGATTCAAATGGTTTTAAGTTCCAACATCGGCGTCTGTATTCTGTTCTCTATCATCCGTCATCCCAACCGACGAAGAACTGGAAATTGCCGCACAAACTGGGGAATGTATAAAAACATTGAAACCCGCCAACAAATTCTTATCTTGATCAATATTATTTTGTTGGATAATATTCGAAACGTGTCGGAAGAATAGCTAAGGAGAAAATTATGAACGCAACAACCCATTACAGGGATCTGGGGTTGGTCAATACAAAAGAGATGTTTCAGAAGGCCCTGGAGGGTAAATACGCGGTCCCGGCCTATAATTTCAACAATATGGAACAGCTTCAAGGCATCATCCTGGGTTGTGCCGAATCCAGGTCACCGGTTATCCTGCAGGTGTCCGGCAGCGCCCGCAAATATGCCAATCCGACCCTGTTGAGATATATGGCCATGGGCGCTGTTCAGATGGCCAAAGATGCGGGCGCCGACATACCAATCGCGCTGCACTTGGATCACGGAGACAGCTTTGAGCTTGCCAGGTCTTGCATTGACAGTGGATTTTCTTCTGTTATGCTCGATGGATCACACCATCCGTTTGATAAAAATGCCGAATTAACCAAACGGGTGGTTGACTACGCCCACGAAAGGGAGGTCACCGTAGAGGGAGAACTGGGCGTGCTAGCCGGAGTTGAAGATGAAGTGTCCCACGAAGTTTCCCATTACACCAAACCAGAGGAAGTCGAAGAATTTGTTGCCGGGACCGGTGTGGACAGTCTCGCCATTTCCATCGGCACGTCACACGGGGCCTATAAGTTTAAAGTCAAACCCGGGGGCCAAGTGCCGCCCCTGCGCTTTGATATTCTTGAAGAAGTTGCAAGAAGAGTCCCGGAGTTTCCCATTGTACTGCATGGCGCGTCGGCCGTGATCCCGGAGTATGTCCGCATGATAAACCGGTTTGGCGGCAGCATGGAAGATGCCGTCGGGATACCCGAAGAACAACTCCGCAAGGCGGCCGGTTCGGCGGTCTGCAAAATCAACATCGACAGTGACGGTCGCCTGGCGATGACGGCAGTAATTCGAAAAATTTTCGCCGAGAATCCGGCTGAATTCGATCCTCGCAAATATCTCGGCCCGGCCCGGGAAGAATTAATTAAAATGGTCAAACTTAAAAATGAGAAGGTGTTGGGCAGCGCCGGCAAAGCCTGAATGGTTATATTCCTGTGGGAGCGGCTTCCAGCCGCGATTAAGACTCCGGACCGAGTTCTCTTCGCGGCTGGCCTGCGACGGGTTCAGCCGAGCCGAAACCACTCCTGCGAGGAGCTTATGTTAAGTTAATGGTATTGGGACGATATTTATCAAATTGCTGCCACTGAAGGAGTCGAATATGCGGGATTTCAAGTCGATTTCAGATTTCAAGAATGTTGCCTTTATCTCCACCCGAATCGCCGGAACAGATGGCGTATCACTGGAAATCGAAAAATGGGCTGATATTTTTGAGGAGGAGGGATTCACCTGCTTTTACTTTGCCGGGGAACTGGATCGGGCGGCGGAACGGTGCTATTTGGTTCCCGAGGCCCATTTTACCCACCCTGATATCAAAGATGTTTATCTAGAAGCTTTCAATTATACCGGAAGGAAGCGAGCGGTTTCCAAGAAGATTTATCAACTGGCCATGAAATTAAAAGATCATTTATACGAATTTGTCGAAAAATTTAATATCCAGATTATTATTCCTGAAAATGCCTTGACCATCCCGCTGAACATTCCCCTGGGAATCGCCCTCACCGAATTTATTGCCGAAACCAACATTCAAACCATCGCACATCATCATGATTTTTACTGGGAACGTGACCGTTTTATGGTAAACGCCGTGCAGGACTATCTGAACATGGCTTTTCCGCCCGTTTTACCGTCCATCAATCATGTGGTCATCAACTCGGTGGCCGATGCTCAACTGAGTCTGCGAACGGGAGTTTCAGCTCGAATCGCGCCAAATGTCATGGATTTTGAAAATCCGCCGCCGCCGCCTGACGACTACACTGCGGATGTGCGCCAGGCGCTTGGGATCGAGGATGATGAGCTTTTCATTCTTCAACCGACCCGGGTGGTGCAACGCAAAGGAATTGAGCATGCTATCGAGATGGTAAACCGGCTGGGAAGAAAAGCGAAACTGATTGTTTCCCATGCATCCGGTGATGAAGGCCATGACTATGAGCAGCGGTTGATAGAATATTCCAAGCTGATGAAGGTGGACACGGTCTTTGTTTCAAATATCATCAATGAGCAAAGGGGTGTCACCGCAGACGGAAGGAAAATCTATACCCTGGAAGACCTATATCCCTACGCCGACCTGGTCACCTATCCTTCCACCTTTGAGGGATTTGGTAACGCCTTTCTGGAAGCCATTTATTTTCGTAAACCCATCGTGGTCAATGCCTATTCAATTTATACCAAAGACATCAAACCCAAAGGTTTCTCCGTCATCGAAATTGATGGCTATGTGACCTCCCAAGCGGTCGAGAAAGCCAGGCAGATATTGGATAATCCCGATCTTTGTCAAGCAATGGTGGATCATAATTATGAACTGGGAAAAAAATTCTTTTCCTATGGTGTTTTGCACCAGAGCCTTAGGAACTTTATGAGAGAGTGCGGCTGGTTACCGGGAGAATTTTCGTAATCTAATGGAGAAATTATGGCAGGTATTGAAACAATAAAGCAATTGTTGAACAACATCTACGGAGAAGTTACCGGACGGTCGGCATTTGAAAGAATCAGCCTTTTAATTGAAAAATTTCCCGCTCAAAAAAGAAAAAAGCAGGGATACTTTTCCCAGGAAGATGTCATTTTGATCACCTATGGCGACTCTATAAAAAAGGAGGGACAGGCCCCGGTTGCCACACTGCATGAATTTGCCGTTGGTTATTTGGGAGGTGCCATATCCGGTATCCATTTTTTACCCTTTTTCCCGTACTCTTCCGATGATGGTTTTTCGGTCATAGACTTTTTCGCCATCGATCCAGCCCTTGGAACCTGGCAGGAAGTGAAAGCTATCAGCAAGGATTTTGAACTGATGTTTGATTATGTACTCAATCATTTTTCTTCAAAAAGCACGTGGTTTGAATCCTACCTGGAAGGCAGAGAGGGATTTTGTGAATTTGCCATCGAAGCCGACCCCGCGACGGATCTTTCCCGCGTAACCCGCCCAAGGTCCCTGCCCCTTTTATCCGAATACAGGAAAAAGGACGGCACAAGCGTTCACTTATGGACCACCTTCAGTTCCGATCAAATCGATTTCAATTTTAAAAGCCTGGATGTACTTGAAAAAATGATCGAAGTACTTTTGTACTATGTGCAACAGGGCGCAACCATCCTGCGGTTGGATGCAATTGCCTATTTGTGGAAGGAAATCGGCACAAATTGCATCCACTTGGGCCAGGTCCACGACATGGTTAAACTGTTCAGAAGCATATTGGATGTGGTGGCACCGGATGTCGTGATTATCACCGAAACGAATGTCCCCCATGCCGAGAACATCAGCTATTTCGGCAATGGCCGCGATGAGGCCCAGATGGTATACAATTTCACCTTGCCGCCGCTGCTGTTTTATGCGTTTGTCAAAGAAGACACCACGGAACTTTCCCGCTGGGCGCAAGGACTCCAGCTGGCATCTGCGCATAACACCTTTTTTAATTTCACCGCCTCCCATGACGGCATCGGCGTTCGCCCACTGGAGGGAATTCTGCCGCCCGAGGAACTGGCAGAGTTGATTGAAATCGTAAAAGCCAACGGCGGACAGGTTTCTTATAAACAGAATCCGGATGGTACGGAAAGTCCCTATGAACTGAACATAACCTATGTGGATGCGATTTTGGCAGACAAAAACTCAACCCGGGCGGATAAATTCCTGGCATCCCAGGCCATCCAGTATGTGCTGCCGGGTGTTCCCGCTACTTACATCCACAGTCTGTTGGGTTCACGCAACTGGACAGAAGGCGTTGAGCAGACCGGCCGGGCCAGAACCGTAAACCGGGAGAAACTCCAAGCAGAAGAAATTATAAAAGAATTAAAGAATCCTGAATCATTCCGATCGAGAGTTTTTTATCCCTATCTCGATTTAATCAAGACCAGGAAAAAGCAACCGGCCTTTCATCCCAATGCGGCTTTTTATATACTCGAAATCGATCCCAGAATATTTGCGATCAAACGATATACCGAAGATCAAACCGTATTTGCCCTGACCAATATCTCAGCCGCTGAGATACCATTGTCACTGCCGGAAAAATTAATCCCCCGCCAGATGACGGATCAGATTTCTGGTGAAACTGTTAATACGGGCGAATTTGCCTTGAAACCTTACCAGTATGTCTGGTTGACGGCAAAGGATTCATAGCTAAATGCGAAGAAAGAGGACTTAAATGACGAATGCAAAATCACTGCTAATCAAAACAGAAAATGGTTTCAACAGTCTGGAAGTTTCGAAAAAGTACGTCAACTCAGCCCTGAAGTGGTTAGAAACCTGGTTAACCGATGATTCCTTCAAAGACTATGTGCCGCAAATTACGTATTTGATTGAAAAGGGAAACTGGAATTTTCTGCTGGATTCCTTTTATCAGGTGATCCCGTTCGGCACCGGCGGGCGCAGGGGTTTGGTCGGTGTCGGTCCCAACCGGATCAACACCTGGACCATCCAGGCATCGGCCCAGGGGCACTCCCAGTATCTGATCCGACAATACGGTGAGCAGGCCGGCCGGCGGGGTGTTGTCCTGGCGTTTGATGTCAGAAAATACACCCAAAAAGAAATCTATGATGAAACACTTGCCAATCCCGTCATGAACCTTGACGGTCGCCGACTCGCCGGGGCCGCCGCAGCGGTGTACGCCGCAAACGGAATTAAGGTGTACATGTTCCAAAACGAGAGAAGTACGCCGGAGCTCTCCTATGCGATTCGTCATTTAAATGCCGTTTCCGGTGATATGTTCAGCGCCAGTCACAATCTGCCCACCGACAACGGCAAAAAAGTATATGATCAGTATGGCGGGCAATTGATTCCCCCCGAAGATCAGATTCTGGTCGACGAGGTTAGCGGAAATGTCACAGAAATAAAGGTTGTCGATGTCGATGCGGCCAGAGAACAAGGGATGGTTGAAGTGATCGATGAACAGGTGGACAATGCCTATTATGATGCGGTTCGCCCGGTGTCCTTATCGGATGAACGGGGAATAAAAATCGTGTATTCTCCGCTGCATGGCACCGGCCTGACTTCTGTTTATCCGATTTTAAAGAAACTGGAATTTGATATCACCCTTGACCCGCAGACATCGAATTTAAGTGGGGCCTTTGAGAATGTTACATTTAATATTCCCAACCCCGAGGTGACTGAGTCCTTTGACAACTCGCTGCCGTTTGCCCGCAAAGTGAATGCAGATATTTTAATCAGCACGGACCCGGATGCCGACCGTATCGGTGTGATGATCAACCACAAGGGTTCGTGGCAGTTCCTGACCGGCAACGAAATCGGAATCATCCTGACCAACTATGCAATTTCTAAATACAGATCCAATGGCCGCCTCAACCCGAACAGTGTCATTATCAAAACGGATGTCACCACATCGCTGATGGAAAAAATCGCCCTGAAAAACGGCGTCCATTGCATCGACGATCTTTTGGTCGGTTTCAAATACATCGCAGATGAGATGAACAAGATTGAAAAAGAGGGAAAAAGCGACGATTTTATCTTTGGAGCCGAGGAGAGCCATGGATATCTTACCGGCAACTACGCCCGGGATAAAGATGCAGCCTGTGCGGCTATCTGGTTATCCGAACACGCCGCCGAATTAAAAAAGCAGCAAAAAACCCTGCTCGATGATCTCAACGACATCTATTCGACCTACGGTTACTGTCACAATTATCTGACCGAAATCCGGTTACTGGGGGCCAAAGGCATGGAACAGATCGGTCTTATCATGGATCATTTGAGAGGCACCAAAATCGAATCATTTGAGAACTTTCGTGTTAAAGAACGATTCGATCGCCGCCAGGGAGATCCCCAGCCCCATCTATCAAAAACAGATACTTCCGCCAGAAATATACTGATATATTTCATTGACGACCTGCCGGAGACGGCCGGTATAAAAATGACGGTGCGGCCTTCGGGCACCGAGCCGAAAATAAAAATGTATTTCGAGGTAATCGGCAAACCGTGTAACCCGGAAGACCTGGCAGACGAAAAAACGAAAATTACCGCCATCCGACGCAAGTTGGAGAAAATATTTATGCAATACTGTTATCGGTTGCTGGGGGTGGATTTCCCGGACAGGGGTTTTTTACTTTTCTGGCAGCTGCCGTTGAATGACAAGCTGAAATATTTTGAAGTCGAAGATGAGATCGTAAATCTAAAAAATACTGCCGATGCCGCTGCCAGAAAAAATAAGATGGACAAGCTGCTGCTATTTCTAGGCGCCAATCCTATCGAAAAAGTCGATAATGCGTTCAGGGAGAAATACAACGCCGGCATTCTGGAATATTTAGATTTGAAGTAAATTGCCAGAAGACAGAAGTCGGATAACAGGAAACAGAAAGCAAATACCCTGTGCCAACAAATAGAGAACTGGCTTTTGTTTAATCGATAACATTCAATTCAAGCACATTATTCCATCCTGAGTTTGTGGGAGCGGCTTTCAGCCGCGAAAAAGCATAGAAAGCGCCCCCAATAACGACCGGGGTCAGCTCCCATCAATGGAATTCTGCCAGTTTAACAATTTTAGTAGTTGAAATGGATTCTGTTCTCCGAATTCTGTCATCTGGAACCTGACATCATCTAACTGTCTTCTATCAACTGTTTTCTGTTTTCCGTGATCTGTCTATTGGTAACAAGGAGCAAGCCCATGGCATTTCCTGCCAACAAAACCAAACTGGTCTGCACCGTCGGTCCGGCTTCGGATTCCCCGGCAATTCTACAGCAGATGCTTTTAGCCGGCATGAACGTGGTACGGTTAAATTTTTCTCACGGCGATTTTTCCAGTCACCACGAAACCATCAAGAAGGTCAGAGCGGCATCGCAGGCGACCGGGAGACAGGTGGCCATCATGGCCGATCTACCCGGGCCCAAGATGCGAATCGGCCAAATTGCCGAAGAGCCGATCGAATTAAAGCCCGGCGATTCATTTACCCTGACCACCGAGGAAATTGTCGGTGATGCCGGTCGTGTTTCAGTCAGCTTTTCCCGTCTGCCCAAAGCAGTGAAACCAGGTGACAAACTATACATAAATGATGGTTATGTAGAAGTGGAAGTGGATGGAATCGACGGAAGCGATGTTCACTGTAAAGTGGTTGTCGGCGGCAAACTTCGTTCCCGCAAAGGTCTCAACCTGCCGGGCATCGATCTGGGCATCAGCGCCTTCACCGATCACGATCACGAATGCCTTAAATTTGCCATGGAAAACGGCGTGGATGCCGTCAGTCAATCTTTTGTCGAAATCGCAGCCGACATTGTTGCGGTTCGAGAGGCTGCAGCCCGCCTGGGGCACAATCCGTTCATTATCGCTAAAATCGAACGCGCCGGGGCCCGCAACCATCTGTATGAGATTCTGCAAGCCGCTGACGGCATCATGATCGCCCGCGGCGATCTGGGGGTGGAAATAGCCATCGAACAAATCGCGGTGGTGCAAAAATATATTATGCGTCAGGCCAACATGCTGGGCAAACCAGTGATCACCGCCACCCAGATGCTGGAATCCATGACCACCAACCGGCGCCCGACCCGTGCGGAAGCCACCGATGTGGCCAATGCGATCCTGGACGGCACGGACTGCGTCATGCTGTCAGGCGAATCCGCCATGGGGGAGTATCCGGTTGAAGCTGTCGCCATGCTGGCCAGGATCGCCGCTGCCATAGAGCCGCATCGCGCGGTCTACGCCAGCCGGCAAGTGCTGCAGGCAAATCGCAAAGACGACCCAATTAAAATTCAAGATCTGATTGCCTCGAGTGTCGAAACCACTTTAGACCGGATCACGCCGGCCACCGTGATCGTCCCGACCCACAGCGGAGCCACCGCTAGAAGCATCACCCGTTTCAAGCTGCCGGTCTGGCTCACGGCCGTTAGTTCCCAGGAAAAAACCATCCAGGATCTGATGTTTTCCTACGGTGTCTGGCCGGTTCATGAACCTGATCATCCGGAAGACTGGAAATCATGGATAAAAAAATGGCTCCAATCCAATCAAATTAAAGAAAATTTGGTCGTGCTGACCGAAGGGCCTTCAATTAAACACCCGGAACGCAACAATCGGATGGAAATTATCGATCTCAGGCGGGAATGAACCTTAGCCTTAAATCAACACTGGAGCTGAGATGCGGTAAACGCGCCCGCGATTTCCGATCGAATCTCCAGCGACATATTAAGCGTAATTTTATACCGCCCTACGCCGTTAATATATCAGCGGAATAAGCTTTTTTGCTTGTCAGGCTGAAACCGACGGACGTCGATCCGCCCAGGGACGGGCTGCTTCCAGCTGGGCCGCCAGACGGAAAAGGGTGGCTTCATCGCCAAAACGTCCGATAAAATGTGTTCCAATCGGTAGATTGTCGCCATTCCAGCAAAGCGGCACCGACATGGCCGGCTGGCCGGTTGCATTGCAGATGGCGGTAAACGGCATGAATTTGCCGGAGCGGAAAAACCCATATAGCGGATCATCCGGCTTGGGATCAAATGTGCCCAGCGCAACCGGCGGTTCAGCCAGGGTCGGGGTGAGCCACACATCCCATTGGGTGAACAAACGGGCGACCTCCCGCGAAAGTCTCTGCAGATCTTCTAAAGCCAGTAAATATGTGCCGGCATCCGTCCGGCGTCCCTTTTCAATCAGAGCCCAGGTCAACGGTTCCACCTGGTCCGGGGTGATTGTTTTGCCGGTTCTGCGTTCCCAGTGTTTGGCATCCCAGGCAACGCCGCCCAACCACATGCGGTAAAACGATTTGGCCAGATCCCGACTGTTGGGCGCCAGGGGGACCTCCTCCACATTGTGGCCTAAATCAGCACAAAGTGCCGCAACGTCCTGCACCGCTTGAGTGCAGTCCGGGTGCACATCGATGTCAGGGCGTGCTTCGGTGGTAAAGGCAATTCTAAGTCTGCCCGGATCTGCGCCGACTTCTTCGATAAACGGTCGAGTCGGTGGCGGTGCCCAGTAGGGATCACCCAGATCCGGGCCGGAAGTGGCATCCAGCAGGGCGGCGCTGTCTCGAACCGAGCGCGTCAGGGCGTGTTCCGCCGGCAGTCCGCTAAAGGCGTCTCCATACTCCGGTCCCATGGGATTGCGCGCCCGCGTCGGTTTCAAGCCGAGCACGCCGCAGCAGGATGCCGGCATGCGGATGGATCCGCCGCCGTCGTTGCCATGGGCCATGGGGACCATGCCGGCGGCCACCGCAGCTGCCGATCCACCGCTCGATCCTCCCGGCGTTCTTTCGGTATCCCAGGGATTACGGGTGGCTCCGAACAGCAGCGGCTCGGTGGTGGGCAATGACCCCCACTCGCAGGTATTGGTCTTGCCGCAGATAATTAGCCCGGCTTTTTTTATTCTCACTACCAGCTCGCTATCCTGAGACGAGATAAAGTTTTTCAGAAAGGCCGAGCCCTCGGTAAGTCGCACACCGGCATATTCCGCCATCAGGTCTTTAAGCAAAAAAGGTACGCCGCTGAAAGGACCGTCGGGTATTTCGGTCGTCGCGGCTTCGCGTGCCAGATCAAACATCGGTGTGACGACGGCGTTCAGCGCTGGATTAAGAGCCTCGATGCGTTCGATAGCGGCTTTCACCAGTTCAAGGGGTTTAACTTCTTTTTTCTGCACGAGTTCAGCCTGTGCGGTTGCATCCAGAAAGGCAAGATCAGCCAGATTCGACATGGTGTCACTCCTTATTTTTCCATTTACATTGCCAGAACGTATTCAAACTGAATATAAGAGATATTTTGGTAGATTTTTTCTTTTCGTTCCAAAGCATTTTTAAATTATCGACAGTCATGATCATCTGCCTTAATTGTTTTCTCATTTCCGTTTTAGTATCTTACCCTTGGGCGCCTTGGACAGCGCATCAGCCCATAATTTAGATCATATCATTAACAAATCCTTGTATTAATAGCAATTGTTGTATAAACAGACTGGAAAATACTAATTTGGCCTACCAACGGCCGATAGGTTTTCACAAAAATATTTCTTCAAGGGCAATTTCAATGAATAGTTACATTTCACTGATAATCCTAGCTGTCATTGGTGGCCTAGCAGTTACGCTTCAAGGCCAGTTTATGGGATTGATCGATAAAGGCATCGGTACCCGGGAGAGTGTTTTCATTACCTATGTCAGTGGCGGTATATTGGCCGGTGTCGTTATGTTAGCGTCACGTGGAGGGAACCTGCGGTCGTGGCAGGAGGTCCCCTGGTATGCCTTGAGTGCCGGAGTGTTAGGTTTGGTGATTGTGGCAGCGATTGGCTATACGGTGCCCCGGCTGGGCCTCTCAAGAGCGTTTACCATAATCGTTGCCTCCCAGTTTCTTAGCGCCGCACTGCTGGACCATTTTGGTTTGCTGGGGGCTGTGATGCGGCCATTAGATATTTCCCGCTTGTCGGGATTCGGCGTCCTTATTTTGGGAGTTTGGTTAATCATGAAGTAAAGAGAAAACTGATCAACATGTGCATCTTTCCATAACCGTCTTAAACAAGGAAAGCCTGTTATTATTTTTCTGAATATGACGTCCGAGAAAATCTTGGGGCCGTGATTCCAGTTCAAACCTGTATTTGCAATCACGCTGATCAGGGGTTTTATAAAACCATCCTACTTTGTTTTTGGGTCCAGGGCAGCTCTCAAACCGTCACCAAACAAATTAAAAAACAATACGGTCAGAAAAATGGCAATTCCCGGGAAAATGGTCATGTGGTCGGCCACTCCGATATAGTCACGGCTTTCCGCGAGCATGGCGCCCCATTCCGGCGTCGGCGGCTGGGCACCCAAACCCAGAAAGCTTAGGCTTGCAGCCGTTATGATGGAAGTTCCGATTCTCATGGTGAAATAAATAATAACGCCACTGAGCGTGCCCGGCAAGATATGGACAAACATCAACCGTTTCTTGGATGCCCCGAGACTTGTGGCCGCCCTCACATAAAGGCTTTCTTTCAGCGCCAGGGTGGAGCCCCGGACGATCCTTGCAAAGGTGGGCATGGAAAACACGGACACCGCGACAACCACATTGACAAGACCCGGTCCCAGGATGGCCACAATGGCAATGGCCAGTAATATCCCGGGAAAGGCAAAAAGAACGTCCGACGTCCGCATGATGATCCCATCCAGAAAACCGCCGAAAAATCCGCTGATGATCCCCAGTGTTACCCCGGCCAGCGCTCCCACAAGAACCGAGGTAAATCCCACAGCCAGGGAAATCCGCGCGCCATAAATAATCCGACTTAAAATATCCCGGCCATACAAATCCGTACCGGCCGGGTACTCAAAGCTTGGTGGCATCATGGAAATGCTGTAATCGGTTTGAAAAGGATCATGGGGGGCGACAAGGGGCGCAAAAATCGCCACAAGCACCAAGAGCACAATAAATACACCTGCGATCATGGCAGTTTTCCGTTGTTTTAATTTATGCCGGAAAATAGAAAAAGGCGTTTTCTTTTGCGTCAAAACGATATCTTTACTCATAACGGATTTCCGGGTTGATCAGGGCGTACACCATGTCCACCAAAAGGTTGATAAAAACAAAATGAAAAGAATACAATAGCAGCAGAGCCTGGAGCACGGGATAATCCCGCACGCCCACTGCCTCTATCATATACCGGCCAAGACCAGGCCATGCAAATACCGTCTCCACCACCACAGACCCGCCCAGGAGGAACCCGAACTGCAAGCCCACCATAGTCACTACCGGGATCAACGCATTACGGAAGGCATGTTTCCACATCACAAGGGATTCAACCACCCCTTTTGCCCTGGCTGTGGAGATATATTCCTCATCCAGCACATCCAGGAAGGCGGACAGGGTAAAACGGGCCATAACCGCGGCCACAGTGGCGCCCAGGGTAAAAGACGGCAGGATAAGTTCGGAAAATTTACCCGTGTATCCTGCCACAGGCAGCCATCCCAGGTAGACGGCAAAGAACTGGATGGCCAGAAGCCCCAGCCAGAACTGGGGCACGGAGATGCCGGACACAGACAGCATCATGGCGGTGTAGTCCTGCCACTTGCCATTGTAAATGGCAGCCGCCGCACCAAAGAGGACACCAATGATCACCGACCATGCCATGCCCATGATAGCAAGATACATAGTCGGCCCATACCGCAACATAATCTCATCAAATACCGGCAGCTTTGTTCGGAGACTGGTCCCCAGGTCTCCTGTCGCCAAGTTTTTCATGTAGGTAAGGTACTGCACGGGAAGGGGACGGTCCATCCCCAGCTCCTTGCGCAGCATTTCAATGGTTGCTTGGTCTGCATCGTCTCCGGCCATCATCCGGGCCGGGTCCCCGGGCAGCAGATGCACAAAGGCAAATGCCAAAATGGAGACCACAACAAGCACCGGAATGATGGAGAAAAGACGTTTTGAAAAATATTTAAACAAAATCTTTTAAACTTAATCTGTCAGTTCTGCGCTTTCAACTGAAAAGGCGCCGTCCGGCATGGGATAGATGCCTTTGAGGTTTTTTGTCTTGGCAGCTAACATGGTATCTACAAACAGATAGCCCCAGGGTGCCTGCGCCCAGACATAATCCTGGAGATCGGCATAGGCTTTTTTCCGGACATCAGGATCGGCAGAGGCAAGACCCGCGGTGATAAAATCATCTACTTTTTTGTCTGCAAAAAACCCGAAATTAGACATGGCCGGTGGAAACGCATCTGTCGAAATAAGGGGTCTTGTACCCCAGTCAGCATCTCCTGTAGAAGCAGACCAGCCGCCGAATCCAATGAATGGAAGCGGGCTTGCGTCGTCTACTTTCTGGCTTTCAAGCTTATTGTAGAAACTGGCTATATCCATGGATTCGATTTTTCCGGTAATCCCGATTTTTGCCAGTTGCTGCTGGGCCATTTCAGTGACTCTCAGACGGTTGGAGGCATTGGGCGTAAGGAAGACCACTTCAAAGCCTTTTTCATACCCTGCTTCTTTCATGAGGGTTTTTGCTTTTTCAGGGTCATAGGGCCAAACAGCCTGTTTTTTATAGAACTGTAGGTTGGGCGGAAGAATGGAATCTGCCTCCGTGGCCGCCCCGCCCCAGCCAATCTTGATAAT
>Ga0316192_10001988_pt1 | contig 15042 bp, 6 predicted proteins | sample MerIslwburrow_MG_FD_204931 | JGI IMG/M metagenome (GOLD analysis project Ga0316192, IMG submission 204931) | Coastal sediment microbial communities from Maine, United States - Merrow Island worm burrow | ecosystem: Environmental > Aquatic > Marine > Coastal > Sediment | place: USA: Maine...
GTGTAAGTTGTAAAGAACTTCAGTGATATGGTCAAATTTCTTAGTCCTTGTGATGAGTCGTGCCGCTGTATTTTGAACGAGTTGGAGCTTACGAATATTCGTCTGGGCAATGCCGTAGAGGAGACTGATTTCAATGATTTGTATACTCCATTTTGATGCTGATATATCCATGGAAATTTTGTATGAACAAGCTGGATGCATGGCTCCTTACTTGCACATATAGCACTTTTACGATTACATGTGTATATATTATGCATTAGAAGTAGCATAATTACTTAAGTGTCACAATTACATATTTTAATAATATTCTGTTGTGCTACGCGTAGCATGTTTACCTTAAAAGTAACATAATTACATATTTTGTTATAATATGTAATTTTGATACTTATAATGTAGTCGTGCAACTTTCATAAACTATTACACATTAGAAGTAACATAATTACTGAAGTTGTACACTTACATATTTTAATATTATGCTATTGTGCTACGTGTAGCATGCTTACATTAAATGTAGCATAATCACATATTTTTAATGATAAGTAATTTTGATACTTATAATGTAGTCGTGCTACTTTTACTACTCAACATATGTAATTGTTCTACTACATACTGTAATCACGCTACTTAAAAGTAGCGTGATTACGCTATTTAGCTGAACATTTAAATCAAAAGTAACATATTCACATATAATTAGGAAAATGTAATCATAATAATTGAATGTAATCATGCTACTTTTACCACTAAAACTATGTAATTATGCTACAAGACAACTAAACTTATAATATCCATTTATTTATATTTATTTCTTTATTTATTTATTCGGCTTCAGCAATGCAGATGACATTGCTAGGTAAACCCGAACATGTGTGAGACACCCATGCTGGATACATGCGTAGACCAGTCAGGTTCCCTTTGAAGAGAAAGTTCCACTGCCCCGCGGTAATCCGCCATAACCAAATACATGACATATTGCAGTATTAATTTTAGGCAAAGTTATTGTAAAAACAATTTCATATTCATGCAAATGAAATGAAATGAGAATGAATGATTACAAATTCATAAAATGTCAAACATTTTTTTCTTATTCCCTTTGGCTCATTAATAAATTCTGCTACTCTTAATGGTTATGGGTATGGAGTCTTACCGTATGAGCACATATTTTATTTAATCAACTATTCAAGACAGACACTTGTCGCCATCTATCATATTTAGTTATAGTCTCTAATATGATAGTTGATAATTATTTTATCTCTTGTGTTCTTGCCCCTTTTCTTTCTTTCTTTCTTTCTTTCTTTTTTTCTTTCTTTCTTTTTTCTTTTTTTCTTTCTTTCTTTCTTTTTTCTTTTTTTCTTTTTCTTTATTTCTTTTTTTTGTCTCTTTTTGTTGAAGGAGTAATTGTGACAATTGATCTTCTTGAATTCAGACGTCATATTAAACAATATCTGCATAGAATCAGGTAGTTCAATCAGACATCAACCTTTCTGTATCTTGTTCCATACATTTTTCTCTTGTCTGTTTTTCTTCATTATGATTGGACACACACAACGATATACAAAATTTAAACTTGAAACTTATTCACATTCGTCGAAGGTATACAATATGTATGTTTTGTCATTATTAAAAATGATCATCAGGAAGATAAGGCTCTTCGCTCATTTACTGGACCTATCAGCAGCAGTTGATACCATCAATCACTGCTCAACTCAATGGTAAATACCATGTATAATAACCCAGTCAATGACAACCTGGAGTCCCTTAGTGTTAAGTCCTTGTTTCACCTTTTACACAGCACATAAACATAACATAAGCATAATCCGTCAACATAACATCCACCTTCATTTATACTCTGATGATACACAACTGTACTTGTCATTCAAAGTTGCAGATATGGATCGTATCATTGTCTGTATGGACACTTTTTTTCAAGAAGTTAAGCAATGGATGACTACTAGGGCTTTAATGTTAGAATGAATGCTATATTTTTATGTGAATTTTGTTAAAATTCTCTTCATTACTTGGATTTACTTTCTTCTGGATCCAGTTTGTAATGATGTAAATCTCATGGCCAATAACTAGACCTGATGTGTCAATGTGTCTTATAATTTCTTCGGCACATAAGGGTTAGCAATTGGGCATAATTTTTATTATCCTTGCCCAGCTTTCATCAAAGGAACTGAAAACTTATCTTAAAAAAAAATACATAATCACGTACTATAAATTTTACATTATACATTTGTATGCATGTATTTTTCCCGGAAATACAAGCTAAAGGGTATTTGTTGATCCATCATAAAGCATTATTGACGCTATTCGCTATTCTGAAATATAAGGGTGCAACAAATTAATGACAAAATAAAGTTAACAGTGTATGAAAGTATCATCCAAGTTTGTACGAAATGTCTGATTTGTTGCCAGTTTACCTCAAATATTTATAGAGAGTAGTGTTTAGCCTATATTATATTCAATATTTGTTATGTTAATCACATATTAGTCAATGTTATTACTACTCTACACCTCTGTATTTCAATATCTCATTCAATGAGATGCATATTTTACTAATACTCTACACCTTGTATTTAATTTCTCAATCAATGAGATGATATTTTACTAATACCCTAAACCCTTGTATTTAATATCTCAATCAATGAGATGCATAATTTACTAATAACCTACACCCTTGTATGTTGATATCTCATTCAATGAGATGCACATTTTACTGATACTCTACACCCGTGTATTTAATATCTCATTCAATGAGATGCGTATTTTTCTAATACTATACAATCTTGTCCTTAATATCTCTTTCAATGAGATGCATATTTTACTAATACCCTACACCCTGTGTTTTAATATCTCATTCATTGAGATGCATATTTCAATAATTCCCTACACTCTTGTATTATGATATCTCATCCAATGAGATGCATATCTTACTAATACTCTACACCCTTGTATTTAATATCTCATTCAATGGGATGCATATTTTACTAATACTATACACCCTTGTATTTAGTATCTCATTCATGAGATGCATAATTTACTAATACTCTACACCCTTCTATTTTTGATATTTCATTCGATAAGATGCATATTTTACTAATACCATACACCTTGTATTTATTATCTCATTCAATGAAATGCATATTTCACTAATACCCTACATTTGTACTAAATATATCATTCAATGAGATGCATATTTTACTAATACCCTACACCCTTGTATTTAATATCTCATTCAATGAGATGCATATTGTACTATTACTATACACCCTTGTATTTAATATCTCATTCAATGAGATGCATATTTTACTAATACCCTATACCCTGTATTTCATTATCTCATCCAATGAGATGCATACATTTCTAATACCCTACACCCTTGTGTTTTGATATCTCATTCAATGAGATGATATCTTACTAATACCTACACCCTTGTGTTCAATATCTCATTCAATGAGATGCATATTTTACTAATACGCTACACCTTGTATTTAATATCTCATTCAATGAGATGCATATTTTACTAAAACCCTACACCCTTGTATTTAATATCTCATTCAATGAGATGCATATGTTACTAATATTATACACCCTTGTATTTAATATCTCATTCAATGAGATGCATATTTTACTAATATCCTACGCCCTGTGATTAATACCTCATTCAATGAGATGCATATTTTACTAATACCCTACACCCTTATATTTAATATCTCATTCAATGAGATGCATATTTTACTATTACTATACACCCTTGTATTCAATATTTCATTCAATGAGATGCATATTTTACTAATACCCTACACCTTTGTATTTTGATATCTCATTCAATGAAATGCATAATTTACTAATACCCTACATCCTTGTACTTAATATCTCATTCAATGAGATGCATATTTTACTAATACTATACACCCTTGTTTTTAATATCTCAATCAATAAGATGCATATTTTACTAATACCCTACGCCCTTGTATTTTGATATCTCATTCAATGATATGCATATCTTACTAAAACCCAACACCCTTGTATTTAATATCTCATTCAATGAGATGCATATTTTGCTAATAATAATAATAATAATGCTATATTTGTATATAATTTTTGTTAAACTTCTCTTCAGTACTTGGATTCACTCTCTTCTGGATCCAGTTTGTAATGATGTATAATCTTATGCACCAATAACTAGACAACATAACATCAACTTTCATTTATACTTTGGTGATACACAACTGTACTTGTCATTCAAAGTTGCAGATATGGATCGTAACATTGTCTGCATGGACACCTTTAGTCAATAAATTAATAAATTGATGACTACTAGGGCTTCAATGTTAGAATGAATGCTATATTTGTATATCATTTTTGGTAAACTTCTCTTCAGTACTCTCTTCTGGATCCAGTTTGTAATGATGTATAATATCATGCACCAATAACTAGACCTAATGTGTCGATGTGTCTTATAATTTCACCGGCCACATAAGGGTTAGCAGTTGGACATAATGTTTTATTATCCTTGTCCAGTTTTCATCAAGGGAACTGAAAACTTAAAAAAAATAAATACATAATCACATACTATAAATTTTACATTATACATTTTCATGCATGTACTGTTCCCGGAAGTACAAGCTAAAGGGTATTTGTTGATCCATCATAAAGTTCATAACTATACTGGTGTCTGGACGATTTCTCAGCATAATTGACACTCGCTGATCAATATATACAGAATGTGGTATACACATCTCCCTGATGAAGTGTATGACATCACTGATGTTCTTTGCTATTTTCACCACAATTCTGAAATCCATCATCTGTGATGAAGAGCAAAAAAACGCAATTGATTGAAATGTGCCAATTGAATAAAAAAAGATTATGAAACCGTTACCTGTGCTAACTTTTGCAACATTTTAACTGACGCTCAAAAAAGCAGAGAAGAATAAATGAAATTTGAAGCTTCTTCTGCAGCACAATAGTATGATGTTATTACATCAAGTGTTTTGTTTAAAATAAAAAATCCCCACAGTAATACACGTCGTGTAATCCACTGATAATGTAGGAATTCCATGACATTTCAAATGTCATGACCATTATGGAATTCAAACAATAAATTCATTAATCATAAACAGTAAAACAAGGCTGAATGATTTACTGACTAACTGACTGGCAGACAGATTGACTGCTGATTGTTTGATACATTATGGTAATTAAGTCGACATTTGCCAACAACATACAGAACAAAATTTTGATGATATATTCAAGTGTATTGTGTTCAAAGAGAGATATTACATATAATTTGCATATATCATAGTACTTTTCATGTGCTGTTACTTACCATTGAACATAACTTTAAAACTTGTCTCCCTTTCCACTAAATAAGCAAGAATGTCGATGATATCTGGCTTGTGTAATATAACATATGATAGATATTTTTTTTCCTCAATTTCGTTCAGAAACTTGCATTCAATTTGTTTGGCCACGTCCTCATTCTCAAGAGTTACTGAAACAAAAATGAGACAGTAATACTCGACATATTTAAACAATAAGCTAATTGTTGGTAATGCAAACAAATTATGAAATCAGATATAAAATCACCGTACTTACAAGTGCAATCGGTTAACTCCTCTGTGTCGTTTTGATCCCCCTATGTTCAAATTGTTGGTAAAAAGCATTTGGTTAAATATATATAAAGTCAGCTTTTAGATAGGCAGACAGACAGACAGATACATAGATAATCTTTATTTTAACTTGTTAACCCAGTAGGTATATGCATGTTGTAGGTATGGAACGCCTTGACTGTCTTATAATCAGACATGTCCTTTTATTATGGGGATTCATCATGTTGTTATGTCTATTCATCATGTTAGTGTGTGCACTCTTCATGTTATTGTGTCAATTCATCATGTTGTTATGTCCATTCATAATGTTTTTATGTGCATTCGGCGTGTTGTTGTGTGCATTCTTCCTGTTGATATGTGCATCCGTCGTGTCGTTGTGTGCATTCATCGTGTTGTTGTGTGGATTTAGCATGTTATTATGTGCATTCGGCATGTCAGTGTGTCCAGGACTGAGGACTGAGGTCTAGGTTCAAAAGAAAATTTGAATTTTACACACATAAATTCCCCCAAAGAAACATATATTAGTATTGCTATCTACGTATCTATCAACAAAGACCTAAACGGAAATCTTGTTTTTAAACACAAGAATGCCGCCAATATAAATTTCTGACATGGATATGTCAATTCGACCAATCAGCGAGCCGGATTTGCCATCTCTATTTCTCATAGAGATTTTCCATATGCGCAGTTGAAATCGGTTTGTTCCATCGGTTCTTGTGCTCCATCTTCGCCTTCGTAATATAATATTAGTCAATGTTACTACATTATCGCGAGTTTTATTACCATTTTAGTCAATGTTATTATATTATCGCGAGTATTACAATATTAGTCAATATTATTACATTATCGCGAGTATTACAATTTTAGTGAATGTTATAACATTATCGCGAGTATTATAATATTAGTCAATAATATTACATTATCGCGAGGATTTCAATATTAGTCAATGTTACTACATTATCGCGAGAATTTCAATATTAGTCAATGTTATTACATTATCGCGAAGATTTCAATGTTAGTCAATATTATTACATTATCTCGAGGATTATAATATTAGTCAATGTTATGACATTATCGCGAGTCTTGCACTTTTATTCAATGTTTCTACAATGTCGCGATTATTACAATAATAGTCTATGTTAATAGTACTCTACACCTTTGTATTTCAATATCTTATTCAATGAGATGCATATTTTACTAAACTCTACACCTTGTATTTAATTTCTCAATCAATAAGATGATATTTTACTAATACCCAACACCCTTGTATTTAATATCTCATTCAATGAGATGCATAATTTACTAATAACCTATACCCTTGTATTTTGATATTTCATTCAATGAGATGCATATTTTACTAATACCCTACACCCTTGTATTTAATATCTCATTCAATGAGATGCATATTTTACTAATACCCTACACCCTTGTATTTAATATCTCATTCAATGAGATGCATATTTTACTATAACTATACACCCTCGTATTCAATATCTCATTGAATGAGATGATATTTTTCTAATACCCTATACCCTGTATTTCAATATCTCATTCTATGAGATGCATATATTACTAATACCCTACACCCTTGTATTTTGATATCTCATTCAATGAGATGCATATCTTACTAATACCTACACCTTTGTATTTAATATCTCATTCAATGAGATGCATATTTTTTCATAATACCCTACACCTTGTATTTAATATCTCATTCAATGAGATGCATATTTTACTAATATTATACACCCTTGTATTTAATATCTCATTCAATGAGATGCATATTTTACTATTACACTATACCCTGTATTTAATCTCATTCAATGAGATGCATATTTTACTAATACCATACACCCTTGTATTTAATATCTCCTTCAATGAGATGCATATTTTGCTAATACTCTACACCTTGTATTTCATATTTTCTCAAATCAAAGCGTCTCAATGAAGAAATTTTTATAGACGTAATTTTAAACAGGAACTTAGGATACCAGATGGCAATAAGAGGCATATATTTAGTATGAATGTAATCTTATTTAATGCTCTATTTAATGCGATATAGCTCTGCTTGACACAAGTTTTAGTATTTTCTCAAACCAAAGCGGGAGTGCTTCTCTATGACGAGATTTGATAGAGATTTGACTGAAAACTAATTTTAAACAGAAACTCAATCTTCGTTTTAAAGATTGGGTGGGGGTAATCTTTCAAAAGCGAAGACCCTGTGATAACTGTCCCTAATATGAACTATTTTTTGTGGAGTTTGTTTTAATTAATATGTGGTTGGTGGATACGTACATAACAGTATTAATATATATTTATATTGGCGGCATTCATATGTGTAAAAACATGATTTCCGTTTAGGTCTTTGTTGATAGATAGGCAGATAGCAATACTAATATTTGTTTCTTTGGGGGAATTTATGTGTGTAAAATCCCAATTTGCGTTTGTACTTACACCTGAGTCCTGAGTATAAATTCAAAACAGTGTGGTCTCGGGATTTTATTTTGTAGTATACAACAATACGTTTGCACATAACGACATAATGAATGGACACAACGACATGTCGAATGCACACAACAACATTCCGAATGGACACAACAACACGCCGAATGCACATAATAACATGATGAATGCACACAATAACACGATAAATGCACACAACAACACGATCATTGTACACAACGGAACGACGGATGCACATAATAACATGATGAATAGTCATAATAACATGGTGAATGGACACAATAACATGGGAAGTACACACAACAACATGCCGAATGCACATAATAACATGATGAGTTCACACAACAACACGATAAATCCACAGAACGACATGACGAATGCACATAATAACAGAAAGAATGCACACAACAGCACGTCGAATGGACATAACAACATGATGAATGGACACAATAACATGAAGAGTGCACACAATAACATGACGAATGCCCATAATAAAAGGACACGTCTGAATATAAGACAGTCATGGCGTTCCATATGTAGGCAATGACCAAGAATTAAATTGGAAATATTTTATCTTAATATTAAACATATGAAAATAATAAATACCATATCATATTGGGTGTCATCCATCACTTGACTTGACATTTGACTCATTTTGTTTCCAATAAACTAGTGATAACAAAAGATGACATACGATAAGAAAGTGAGACGACTGCTTTTATCAGAAATGTGCTAGATCTATGTATAGTGATGAACATTCGATAAATAAATTACAACTTCACTATTGACTTTTTTGAACTCACCTATAAAAGCAATTGTGCGAATCGATAAATATTTTTTAGATCTTAACATTGATTATTGTGAAATATAAAGATAAATGATTCTTTGGGTACAAGTGTAGAGAGAAGTGAGTGATAGTATCATCATATTATGTTATTAATGTCTGATATATTTCTAGTATCTCAATCTTTGGTTAGAATATGTGTCAACATGTTATATTCAGTTACTGTCAACTTATCACTAAAATATATTAGTCGCATAAGAAAATATCCTAAACACCAAACTGTCATTTAAGACTAGCAAAACATAAAACATTATACAGAATTTTAGTTTTATGAATTATATATTGTGTTTTGCACTTCCAATAGATTAAGGGACTCAAACACATTAACTAAACTATTTTTCAATCATTTCACATTATGTCCATTCCAGATGCACAAGAAATGTAAAAAAAGAAAGAATTAGACACACCATAATTTGTGAGACTGCTTAGCAATACGCCTAATATGTTACTGTACTGTATTTTTGTCACTGAGTGCATTTAACCTACATTGATGAATTTTAATTTGTATTCGTTATTCTAAAATATAAAGATCACAAGGACTTGAAAAAAACGTATTAAAGCGTGAAAATTCCTGTTGATGTTCATTGTCTGCAGAGATGCAATGGTGAATACGCTAATCGTTCAGATTTTTTGTAATCATAATTTTGCTGGTAAATTGTGTAAGAATAAATGGCATTCTATGTAAGAGAGTTGACATTTATATTTACCAGTAACTGCAGGACCAACAATCTAGAATTCAAGAAGTAGTATTTTTACTTTAGGATATACTTAACTTACCTGAATCAATATAGATGTTCAAAGGCAAAATATTTATTCAGATCGTTTTGGCAATTTGTGCAATTCTGAAATAAAAAGTGAATAGAAAACTTACACATATATATTTAGGGTTTGGGCTTGCTTCATTCGCAATTGCAAATGCCTGGAGTATATGTACATGTGTCATAGCAGTAAATTCATATACAAACACAATAAACGTATGATATCATAGTTTACCTGATGTTGCACAGGGGAGAAGTCCAATTAAAATTCATTGAAATCTTAATACACTTAAGTAAGAAAGAAATATGCAAGCATGTCCAAATATTTGTACTTATGAGTAGCACAATTACTAAAAAATAATTTCTAACCCCAAAAAACCATCATCACTTAAGAGTAGCACAATTACAACACCAGACTTCTAAACCCAAAGTTTTAACTAATACAAAGATTTCTTGTTCCTTAAATAAATCGAAAAAAATTATGCATAGACACATCCGGTTAGTTTATTATGCATCAGAAAAAACAGCTACCTCTTTATAATAATTAATATTGTAAGAATAACTAATGGTGGTTCCAATCAGAAATTTACTAAAAATTATTTGCATTATTACAACATTCATTATTTCATATATTGATGGCAGAACTAATTTAATTCATAATCGTCAATAACTGATCATTAAAATTGATAAAAACCAGGGTGGCCAGCTCAGCAACATATACGAATGCAAGTATTTCTTGTTTCTTTAATAAAACGAGCATATTCTGAATATTATGGATACATAATGAGCAATTATCTAATTAAGACACGTTGTGACAATGTACTTAGCCTATAGTTTTGTGTACTACATAAGCAACATAAGCCTTTGGAAGAAACTCTATTAAAGCATGATAAAGCCTGTTTATCTTCCTTGTCTTTAGATGTGCAGTGGTAAAATTGTAAAATAAAATAACATTTCATATTTAGGGTCTGGTGTATCTGTGCATCTATTGTTTTTATGTAATACAAACACTCACTATACATCCCTTAATCGTATTTGTTGAACGTGTCATGATTTGCTGTTCTGAACTCTAACATCTGCTATTGAAAATACTTGATCACGATTGGACTGATTATGTGATTATACCACAAACCACAAAAGATACAGCTAATGAACAATACTGTTTTCCTTTATTTGCATAACAAGAATAAAAAAACCCTTTCTTTCTTCTCTTCTTTCTCTTATGTGCTTGTGCTTTCCTCATCCATAGAGTAAGACTTTTTCTACTTATAGTGACAAAAAAGACGATGTTACAATGTTCCAGTAACACGGACTATTATAGAAAGCAGATTTTTGTTTTGCAATATAGATGCATTGATAATAGAGAGCTATCTACAATTTGAATATAAATGACAACAAATTGTGGAAAGATATCGATTGTCAAACAACATCAAAATGTGATAGATAATTCTGTTTATATCAACATAGGTTAGTTTACATCCCTAGCATATTTGTATAGAAAATCACATCTACTACTGTTTACCTTCATTTAATCGTATTTATTTGTGCTGTAATTTGCAATAACTTCATGATGCTGCAGCCAATTGATTCAATAACAATTGACTGTACCATCATGAAGTGATTACAAGTTAGGTGCACATTTATTCATCATTACTTTACTCTGCATATCATATTCATGTATGAGGCCTCTGCGCCCTCTTGTCCCAGCCATATTTAACTGTGAGTCCTTCAGATGAGGTACTTTCTATAGTCGTAATATGTAAACACAAATGCCAGTGTGAGATAAAATAACGCATTGACATATATGTTTGTACATCAGGACTTGTCATTTAGTAGTGTTTTTTATTCTTCATACTACCTGATACCTTCGTATACCTGATTTCACTTGTTGGTCTTACCTTGAGGTCCATACATCATCATTGTGTACATAAATTGCTCCGAGGCTACATGACCTATGTTTTTATGTGAATGTACTATGACCTAAATAGACATTATTGTTATTTGTTCTCTGTACTTTCTTGAAATCCCTATATGATTATATATTATAATATATTACAATATTTGTAACAACAAGCATGTCCTGATACTTGTCATTATGAGTAGCACAAGCATATGTGCCCCATATGCTTGCCTAGGCTTGGTGTTAATTCTGGTCTAGTCTGCATCATGTATGTAACAATTGATTTTCTCACATGGGTTGCCGACAACTGCTTTTGTGTTATGTTTGCTGCTTCCCATGTCTTCTTGATGTTCTTAGAAAACGACGAACTGTCTCTTGCACACTTAGCACGGATTGCAACAAGTTTCCTGAAAAAATTCGTTAGGAGTGACATTCTCGTACATTTCGTCACTTGAATCCGATGAGAGACTTGAATCTGATGAGATTTCGAGATCCGAATATAGTGATGGTGGTGTCCGTACAAGTTTACTTGTACTTGCAATGGGTTCTTAGGTGTCATATATTGTCATTACCTCATCCATAAGCATAAACTTTAAAAGTGGAACAAAGCAAGAATGTATAGCATAGATGATTGATAGAAATTTAAATCAACATTTTTAGCAGTATACACTACTCAAGTTGCGCAATTTTAGCTAAACATACCTTTCTATGTATATCTGAATATGTTCCTCTTCTAAAAATGTGCAATGCTGAAATTGCATAAGTAAAAGAGGTGTTATTCGTGTAGGTTCTTTGTCACTTATAGTTATTTTGGTAATATTTCTAATCATAGTTAGAATCATTGGAAAGCAAATTGTTCATGAATTATGTATTCGGGCAGAGAAACATTATTCCAGGATGTTTTTTTAACTGTTTTTAATTTCTGAATAGTTTTCTTACTCAGAATGTCTTAAAATCCTCCAGATCTGTATGTGCACTCTGAAATAAAAAAATGAATAGAAAGTAAATACACATTTTTTTGCATTACATTGGGTTTTGAGCGTTTGCTTAATGCGTGAATGCACATGCCCATGTTATACGCATATGTTATAGTGGTAAATTCATATAAAAACGCAATAAACATTTGATATAATATTTTATCTGTAGTTGCACTGGGAAGAAGTCATATAGTTTTATTGAAATCTTAATACACTTAAGTAAGAAATGAGTACACAAGCATGTCCAAAATCTAGTACTTATGTGTAGCACAGTTACAGAAAGTTTAATTCTAACCCCAAGGTACCATCGTCACTTATGAGTAGCACAAATACAACACCAGACTTCTAAATCCAGAGTTTTAACTAATACAAAGTTTTCTTGTTTCTTTAAAAAATCGATAAAAAATATGGATGGACACATTCGGTTTGTTTAATATGTTTAAGAAAAATTAGCTTCACCATTATATTTATTAATATTGTATGAATAACTAATGACAATGTTAGGAAATCAGAAATGTAATATAAATGCATGAAATATTTTTTTAAAACATAATCTTCGCCAAAATATCAGTTAACTAGATCATAATTAATTAATTACCTTATAGAGAAGAGTGATTGAAATAATACAAAATATTTATTTTTTATATATTGCAAGCAATACAAGTTTACCAGTTTCTTTGCGAGTTTTCTGCAAAATGTAACTGTTAATTAAAATAATAATTTATAACATTTATTATTTCATATATTGATAGCAGAAGTAATTTAATTCAAAATAGTCAATAACTGACAATTAAAGTTGATAGAAACCAAGGTGGCCAGATCAGCAACATAAACAAATGTAGGTATTTATTGTTTTTTAACAAAACGAAACATAATATGGCTAGAAATATTCTGTTGGTTTATTGTGAATTAGAAAAAAAATCTCAACCTTTTATTGTAACTAATAAATGTATGCATACACAATGAAGTGTTTACTAATTAGGACATGTTTTGAAAGTGTACTTAGCCCAGAGACTCTGCTATGTGTACAACATACGCCTTTAGAAAAACTCTGTTAAAGCGGCAGAATGCCATAAAAATACCTTTCTATGAATGTCTGAATATGTTCCTCTTCTGAAAACGTGCAATGCTGAAATTGCAATAGTAAAAGAGGTGTTATTCGTGTAGGTTATTTGTCACTGATAGTTATTTTGGTAACATTTCTAATCATAGTTATAATTATTTGATAAGAAAATTTGTCATGAATTATGTATTCAGGCAGAGAAACATTATTCCAGGATTTTTTTAACTGTTGTTAATTTCTGAATAGTTTTCTTACTCAGTATGTCTTATAATCCTCCAGATCTGTATGTGCACTCTGAAATAAAAAGTAAATATAAAATAAATACAATTTTTTTGCATTACATTGGGTTTTGAGCAATCGCTTAATGTGTGAATGCACATGCGCATGTTATATGCATATGTTATAGTGGTAAATTCCTAAAAAACACAATAAACATTTGATATAATATTTTACCTGTAGTTGCACTGGGAAGAAGTCATATAGTTGTATTGAAATCTTAATACACTTAAGTAATAAATGAGTACACAAGGATGTCCAAAATCTAGTACTTATGTGTAGCACAGTTACAAAAAGTTTAATTCTAACCCCAAGGTACCATCATCACTTATGAGTAGCACAAATACAACACCAGACTTCTAAATCCAGAGTTTTAACTAATACAAAGTATTCTTGTTTCTTTAAAAAATCGAAAAAAAATATGGATGGACACATTCGGTTTGTTTAATATGTTTAAGAAAAATTAGCTTCACCACTATATTTATTAATATTGTATGAATAACTAATGACAATGTTGGTAAATCAGAAATGTAATATAAATGCATGAAATATTTTTTTAAAACATAATCTTCGCCAAAATATCAGTTAACTAGATCATAATTAATAAATTACCTTATAGAGAAGAGTGATTGAAATAATACAAAATATTTATTTTTTATATATTGCAAGCAAGACAAGTTTATCAGTTTCTTTACGAGTTTTCTGCAAAATGAAACTGTTAATTAAATCGTAACGAATTATCCTATAGGGAAAACAAGTAATTGAAATAATAATTTATGACATTTATTATTTCATATATTGATAACAGAAGTAATTTAATTCAAAATTGTCAATAACTGACAATTAAAGTTGATAGAAACCAATGTGGCCAGATCAGCTACATAAACAAATGTAGGTATTTCTTGTTTTTTAACAAAACGAAACATAATATGGCTAGAAATATTCTGTTGGTTTATTGTGAATTAGAAAAAAATCTCAACCTTTTATTACAACTAATAAATGTATGAATACATAATGAAGTGTTTACTAATTAGGACATGTTTTGAAAGTGTACTTAGCCCAGAGACTCTGCTATGTGTACAACATAAGCCTTTAGAAAAACTCTGTTAAAGCGGCAGAATGCCATAAAAATACCTTTCTATGAAT
>Ga0316192_10001989_pt1 | contig 15042 bp, 11 predicted proteins | sample MerIslwburrow_MG_FD_204931 | JGI IMG/M metagenome (GOLD analysis project Ga0316192, IMG submission 204931) | Coastal sediment microbial communities from Maine, United States - Merrow Island worm burrow | ecosystem: Environmental > Aquatic > Marine > Coastal > Sediment | place: USA: Maine...
AAAAGGATAATGTTAAGAGTGCTAATAATGTCCAGTCCATCTATGCACGGTCTATCACTGTTTTGTCGCTAATACCTGGAGTAGAATAGGGATTAAAAGCAATGGCCGCTTGTGTAATGTGTCGGACGATGACCACCCGGCTTCCCAATTAAACAATTGCATTCCGTCCGCCATGTAATTTTCGTAATATTCACTATCATCATCGAAAAAAGAATCTTCGAAATAGTCTGGAATGTAAGCAGTGAATCCGTTAGACCATTGCGGGTCACATCGTCTCACATCGCTCAATTCGTAATTCACAAAATAAGTAGACCCATCATCGAATGAACAAGTATGATTTGACGTGGCATTCAACGAGCAGTTGCAATGACACGTGTGTATTTGCAGTCTAGTGTCCGTCATGTAATCCACGTATGAACATTTTGTACTATCATAAAGCATCGAATCGCATAGGCATTTGCTACTACAATACTGCGCGATACCCAAACAATCCTCATTGGGCAACGGCATGTTACACTCTTCCTCAAACTCTGACTGACGCGCCATACCTGGGGGACATTCATTGGGATGAATGAAAGCATCAGTAAGATGCGCAATAAAAAATACACCACAAAACAATATCAACTTCATATCTTTCTATTTATTTTACCGCCTTCGTTAATACGAAATGGCATTTAATCTTTTTCTGCATTGTGGGATCTCATCGATCAACAACATTGTGGACCTTGTGCATTCTTTCTTGTTTTTTAATCTACGCAGCTCTTTTTTCGTGTTATATCCACCCAATGTGGGATATGGTAACCCTTTTTTAAACCCATAGGCGATTTTAATCTCTTTTCTTGTCAACTTTTGAGGAAACTCTTCGTCTTTTGCATCTTTTTCAGTCATCATCAAATGTTTTCTAAGAGCTTTTTCTTTTCTCCATCTTCTGTGAAGCTTAATGGAATTGATGTTGACTACGTCATGTAGAATACGTATTTCTGTCAGGCTCTCGCCTCGACTAGGTATCCGCGATCTCATCAGCAGGCACAATCTGGTTTTTTCCGCCTTGATGCAAGCATCAAATGTTTTTTTCGAGCGTTTATTCAATTCGAGCTGTGCCAAATGACTCATATAAACTATACTGCCCACTCTTTTCAATGCGCCACAACCCCAAATGTAGTCCAGGGTGCCTTTCAGTATGCCACCTTTAATCGTTTCAAATCGATCCTTACATTCTACAACCAGTGCATTGGGACAAACACTTCGAAGTAGTTGCACACGATGATCTCGCTCATCATCTGCGTAACGTGAATAAACATCCATGAGTGCCAAAATAGCCTCATCGTCGCTATTCGTGAACAATTGTAAGAAGTTTCTATCTCTGTCCATAGCAAAGAATACAAACAGAGACAGACATATTAACACCTAAATAGTGAAATCCTCCTCTGGAATGTCAAACACCTGGGACATAATCTGCATGCTCCTGTGTGTCCTTACATATTTCATGAAGGGTAATAATACTTCAAGGTCCTTCACTCTCTTTGGCTTAGTGGGCATCAGTGGTATACCAGTGTGGCTTATCCAATTAACCAACACTCTGTGTACTATGAATTCCTGCCAAGCCAGAGAGCTCTGGTCTATAGCATCGTATATTTCATTCGTTCCTTCCACGCATTGCTTTTTGTTTCGTTGCTGAGAGGAAGAAGGCGATTGAAACAATAACGTACCCATTAGAACATTTACAACTAGGTAATTGTACTCCTGCTCGTAATGCTCTATGTCCAGTGGACGCACGTCTAGACTGCTGGCTTCCAGCTTTTCATTAGCGCTCAGAGTTTCAACATTACTAGCAGTGTCATCAATGACATTCCGAGGAGGAGACTTGTTAAACAGGCGATTGAATTTCAAATCACCAATAAGACGCCACAGATATATGTTCTCCTCCATGGACCGTTCGTACTGAGTGAGAAGTTTTCGTTTGTCATCAGATCTCTGCCTGTGTGACAGTTCTTCTTCCAACAGATACGATTTGTCCAGTCGAGTCGGTATTCCATCGCGTGCGCGCATCATCGCTTCAATCGCTCTTTCCGTCACCTCTGTGTCGAGTTTGTCCATTTCCGAGCGACGCAACTTGGCTTCACTCTCTTCACTGGAATCTTTCACACCTGTCACGAATGATTTGTGGCAGGCATTTCGGAGACTAGTGTCTCTGCACTCGCGCAGATAACGCAGTTGCAAACTTTTCTCATACACGAACGACATGGCACTAGTGACTCGTCCGTGCACATCTGGAACATCTTTGCAGACGAAAGTCAATTTTTCTGAGCCATCATCTATGCTTCTAGCGTATATCGTACCATCTCTGTCTCTGAACAAAATATATTCTTCGTCTTCCAATACGTTTGGCAACTGATCATTGGATTCCCGCAGTACCACGAATCCATATATCCAGACAGAGCGTATCACTTTACAAATAAGCTCTTGCAAACTGCCTTGTAGAGTGACTTTGAATACGTTCACAACCTCCTCAATCTTTTCGGATAGTCCCGCTTCTAACATGCGAGTCACACAAATAGTGTTGCAAACACGAGTGAGTGCTGAGTGGCAGATGGGATTATTTTGAAAGCTATCCCGCAAAACAGCCATGTGATTGCTATCCAACATAAATAAACATTTGTGACCCTTAGATTTGAACTCCTTTACCACTTGTTGTTTCGCACGCTCACGTTTCTCCGCAACCCATAGTGCGTACTCTGTAGGTGGTCGAAAAATATCGTCCATGTCTGATCGGCCCGTCAGTCGATTACATTAACGATAGTAGTTGTGAGCACTGTCGTTATGGGTACAAAGTGTTGCGATATTTGTAATGTTATCACCAACATTATCTATTATACTTTCTTGACAGCCCTTGTTCTCATAGTGCTTGTTATCGCTGGATGGGCCATCACCACATTCAGTGACACAGACAAGATTTGGTCGGACATCAAGAAAGTATTGAAATTATAAAAAGGACTGAGGCGCCGGTCAGCATTCATTAAATCGCAATGTCCGATACGGAAAAGGTATTTCATAATGCTATATCCCGTAAGCGAATCCTTCAGAAATCTGATCACCAAGGCCCGCAAGATGCATGTCGCAATTATCCAGCCAGCAAAAGTGCCAACACTCGATTCAGAAAGAGAATCATTCGTAAAAACTTGGCTTCCATTGACGTTTCAGATTGTGACAGTGCACTCTTTGATAAGTTTGTCGCATTTGCAACAGACAATAACGAGTCACTGAGCAAAGAACTGCAGACACGCATCTCCCAGGAACTGTTGGCGTGTGATCCGTTGTTGGATCGCATTAAATGCATTCCCAACGAACAGCTTCGCCCCGACCCATGGACTGTGGAAATGATGAATCAGAACGGGTTCGAGCCGAGACAGTTTGGCACTTTTGTTTTACGACCGTGTTCAGAGGGCACCGATTGCTTGAGTCGCCACATTACTTTGAAGTGCGATTGCAGCAGTTTTCCGATTCTAGCCGAGTGCCTGAATGCTGACATTGTGAAAAAATTGATTTGGGGCGAGACTGTTGAACTTGCCGATAGTTTCCAACAGTTTGGAGTCCATCCATGTCAGTTGTGTCGAGCACAGCACGCCCTCCAAGTGTGTATGAATCCTTTACACGAGGTTACAGTGACGTTCTTGGACTACATCAGGCACTTCTCTTTCGAGTTTGTTGAACTGAGCGACATTTATTCGTTAAAATGCCAACTACTTGTACGGGACACTGGTGTGTATCTAAATTACAATGCGCTAAATGTCTCAACTGTGTTGAACACGCTGAATTGGTTGCACAGTGTTGGAAATGACGGTGAAATAATACACAGAATCGATTTCACTCACTTGAGAAATAAATAAAAACAAACGTTCAAGATCGATGTGTTATATTCACTATGCAAAGCGAACAAGCGTGGTCAATGCTACTGTCTCACACACAACTGGGCGAGAAACACAGAGAATTTCTCAATGTACTCTATGTCGATAGTAAATGGCGGGCAAATTCTAAAATATGTCACTGTTACATAGATGATGTGGAAATACCTACGCTGAGAGCGCAACTTCCGATATCTGTGAAAAATCTTCACAGATTTCCGCAATTTCCGGGGCAGCTACTCATTGCCAAATGCCAGGTAGAAAAATACCTGAAAAAAACGAAAAAAAGGCGTGAATGCGATGCGGCGTCGCTGTCACCCACACAGGCGCTGTTTGCATTGGCTAATGCCTATCATATAGCGGGTTTTGATCTGAGGCTTTGCAATTTTCTAATAGGAGAAAAAATGCAAATGTGGCGTGAAGATGGATATGACAAACAAATGTTGGCGTGGTTCAAATGCGATATAGAACGAGAAAACAGCGAAGGCATTTTGGACGTATCACGTAATGTTAGCTGTTCACTCGGTATACCAACAGCGTTGTCAGTAAACGCACGGACCGCTATCCAGGCAGTGAGTCTAGAACGGGTGAAAAAAGCCACTGACAACCCAGACAACTGGTGTGTCATGGTAGCTTTCAACCCCGCATCCGTGCGAAAGAATGTGCAATCGATGAATTTCAAAGTAATGGGTGAGTGGGGAAATCGTCAATCATCTAGCGATGTTCTACTCGTGTATGGAGTGGACAAAGAACAAGCCAACACATTCTACCTCTTGTGCGCTATTCACGCGAGCGAGAAAAGGAAAGAGTTCATGCCCAATCGAGATGCATGGTTGACCAGCGATGTACTACAGAATGCAACATTCGTTCATAGACCGGCTGATGCTAAAGCCCGCCATCACTGTCAAAGGATGAGAACATTCAGGCCCCCACAACTTAGAAAACCCAATTACGTCCGTTGCAGTGATCGCTTTAAGGTACTAATCGATGATGATAAAAATGTTTTACGCACGGACCTACCGAAAGCGTCTGATGCTGAAGTCACTGTTGACATTTACCGCAGACGGCTACCTGATTTATTGCCTGCCTTATTTTGTACTGTCGAGCATGACACGACGCAAAAAAAAATAAATATTCCCGACATGGAAATGACTTTATCCACCAATGATGCTATCGATCAGTTTCAAATTGTTTGCGCCATTAAAGACCTGATGATTCTCTGTCTCGGTCAAGACAAATACTGGAACAATCCACTCGCCAGGGAATGTTATTCGCGAGACATTTATGATAGTGTCTCTCTCACAGAATGGGAGATGATGGAAGAATGTTTCTCATCTCCTACCCGATCGACCTGGAAACGGGTGGAAAACAACTGCTACGACCTCGCCCACCAGGCATCTACACACTTGTATAGGGACGAAGATAAAAGCATGATTTACAATGGAAGCACCACTGGTTTCGTTCTAATGCAACCATCACAATATGGAGGTACGATGATGGATGTACTGTACGCATTCAACTTGTGGAATCGTACGAGTAACATGTGCATATTTCTAAAGTTACCGGATAGTGAAGGACCACCCCGTTTGTGGACCATACTCGATCGATCTCATGGCATTCTATTCACGCGTGTATACAACGCTGCGCACCAACTAACAGGACGATGTGAAGCGCTAAATACAGTGCCTGATAGAAAGCGAGGAGATTACAGTCAGTGCATTGACTCGACGATTCATCGCTTATGCAATCCTGAACTGTCAATGTCGATCGACTGCAATCCTAACGTAAAATTTGAAGATTGTGTCGCCGCTCTCAAATATCCTCAAATGAAATTACACTATTATTGGGGATGGCTGTGTCCATTTCAGAGAACCGCTACCATTTATTCTATTTACCAAAGTTATGCCTGTGGGATCCTTGATGAAGAACCAGTCTTGGCATCTGTTCGTGACAAGCTCGAGATCGCCAATTGCGACCCTACACACAGAACTCTCCTGAGCATAAGGCGAATGGTAGAGGAAGAATACACGCGAGACGAGCTCACCTGGTGGAGCGCTCTGATCGAACTACGTGATGAGCCCGAGGATTACCTGAGGGAACCTGTCAGGGTGATCTTAACAGCGGGTAATATCGACAAATCGCGATATTTGTGTTGTTTTGTAAAATCGCCATGTAACAGTAGACCCTTGATCGTAGCGCACTTGGACAAGTCTCCAGGACTGCAGAAAGACGCACAAAGAGGACTGTGTCTCGATGTAGAATATTTCAGACAGGCCATGTCGAGAGGGACTTTCTTCGTGAATGCCCTGTACAATGTGTGTCCCTTCTCTCGGGGTGTTCTGTTGAACCAGTTCGAGTTGTGTGTTGTTCTGGCCAGTGTGTTGGAAGACAGGGGATATGCGTGTCTGAATGTGATTGATCGTTTCGAGCGGATGAAACAACACCTACCACGTTACCTGGCTCCCATGTTTCAATGCCCATCAACGATAGAATCAGTAAAAGATTGGTGTCGATCTCGTCAATTCGAATCATTCCTCTCCGATGTGATGTTACCATCAACGGGTATATAAACGAGAGAGCTGCAAAGTATCATCAATCATTATGGAGCCAGTTCTATCTCTCACTGATGAATACATCACCGATGAAGAACTATTTGGTAGGTCAGAAGAACCTATGGAGATTGAAGAGGGTGAAATCACTCCTGAACCTCCATCAACGCCGGAGATTGAAGAGGGTGAACTTCCTCCTCCACCTCCATCAACGCCTCCATTTCGAAAAGAAAAGAAGAGGAAACACAAACACTCAAGGTGTGGATTGTGCGGTGGAAGGGGCCACAGTAAATCTAAGTGCCATTATAGGAGAAACACCGTAATATGCTGGAGCTGCGGCCGATCTGGTCATAAGAGATATCATTGCCCTCGAGAAAGAAGTAAGCATCGGGATGCATACATGGCGAAATACTACATTCAAGCTATGCACCAAACAAGACGTCCAAACAATCCATGGCCGTATAGCACATGAAAATGAATAAACAACCTTTCAATTTCATAACTCGTCTCATCATTTCAATCACCCCATAAAAATAAATACTAGTTTATAAGTAAATGATGTTTATTACAAATCTGAGGTATCTACGCGTATCTTCAATATAATGGTATCATTAATCAAATACTTGGATGATTCCACATCACACTGTTCGGCAAAGAGAGGGCAGCCTGATGCGATATTCATTTCATCCTCTGGTTGTTTAAAACTACTGGATGTAGGATCAGGTCGAAATGTATCGCTGATATGGCATTTACCGGTACTTTGATCCAACAAACACATGGTCACCTTTTGCTGGAAAGGCCATTTTAAAATGGAATCATATTCGCCTCTGGCTATCACGAAAAATAGCGACAAATGGGTATTTTTTCCCAAACCATCGCCATTCAAATACACCCTTGCACGCATTTTATAACCAAATTTACTAGTGTAGAAAGACGGACTATAAAGAGATAAAGTCGTTCTATTAACTGCGGCTTGTTTCCACTTTGCATAATCGCTCATCTTCCAAACAAGACTTCCATCGTAAGGAATTGATAGTCTAGTCTCAATGGTATCTATTCTGCAACATATACTTTTGTCATTCGCTTGTAGATCTTTCAGCGCGTGCGTCAACTCTGCGCAGGATTCACGCACAGCTATATCGCAATCTGTTGACTGTAATTTTTGTGCGACATTTTGAGATGTCAGCGTTGACTGTAATTTCCTCATTCTCTCCTCAATTTTGTCATTTTGAGATGTCATCGTTGACTGTAATTTCCTCATTCTCTCCTCGATTTTGTCATTTTGAGAGACCAACTTTGTCATTCTCTCCTCATTTTCGACCATATGGAGATGCAATTCGCTATACTTTCTGTCCAATTTGATGTGTGAGGTCAGTAGCAATTCAACGTGCCGTTGGCACGCTTTTGTTACATGGTTTTGAATTTGCTCTTTATTTCCTTCGTAATCACAACCGTATGCACGAAAATTACAATCGTACACCTGTAAAGGACAATGCGACATATGATCACTAAGTGTATTTTTTATTATGTCTTTCGTCCCACAATGGTTCGGACATTCAGCAGGAGCGCATGGACAGATATGCAAATCCAATACATCTTTCGTTAGTGACTGATGACAGTATTGGCACTGCACTACCCGGTAGATACACTCAGTGTCCAGATGAATGGCTAACCGTCCACGTTCAACGCGCGAGCTACATCCTGTATGAATACATTCAATCTCGACATAATCGCATATCTGACGATGGGCCTCCAAATCTTTAAATTGTATCTCTACCTTACACCCTTTAATTCTGAGATCGCAGTAAACTGTACGTGACATGAGCTCTCGTCTGACAGCGTGGTCGTTGACAATTTCTGCTTGGAGTATGGCTTCCCCGCAATCTTTAACAGGGCACAATTTTATTTCCTCGCTGCAATTGCGACAAAACCTGTGCCCGCAAGTCAGTTGCACTGGCGATCTCAACACGTTTGAACACATGTGACAAATATACTTTAAAGGAACTTGGACAAAAATCGTGGGATCGTACCCTCCTTGATAAGTGATTAACGAATCCATTTGTTGGCACGATAAAAATGACCCTTTTCTTTTATACTTGATTCCACAATATGTTTAAATCGGACGACAGTTTGTCATCGGGGAATCCCGGAAATTCCCTTTGATAGAAATGAAACATCCGCAAGTAAGGTTTATCGCGCCTGTGATAATCAGAGTCCACCATAGCTGAAGGGACGTAGACTTTAGTCTTCTGAATTGGCCAAATTATCGGTAATTGCGACGTTTCACTCAAAGGGCAAAATACATTGACGCACTTAGCATTCTCTATCAGGTCAAGCAAATTTGCATCCCAATCCACCTCGTTGCAATCTTGGTTCGCGATACGTGACAATGTTGTCCACAAATCCGTCCCACCAACAATCGTGGTATTAAGAGGCAGCGTTCCCAGTAGTTCAGAATCCCAAACATACAGTAGGAGATCTTTACAAAATTCGAATAGGTGAACACTTGTTGACGACTCATCTAATTTCCAAAACTTGTGTTCTTCACTCGTGTAACTTATTATTTCATGATCAGACTTATCCTCCAATGACTCATCGGTCATCAACAAGTTTTCGATTTTGCTAAGTAAATCATTACTAGTGATATCAGTCGACAAGATCGGGACAGGTAGTAGACTGAGAAAACGTTGGACCTTGAGAGCACTCTGCACATTATACTTTCGAGCTATAACCCAACAGTGTATCTGATTAGAAGTGTCTCTACAAGTGTCCAGAATCTGTTGGACGATCCTTTCATAAGCTATCCATGCAGGATAGAAAATTTTATATTGTATGCGTTGATGCTGCTCCATAGAGCCCAAGATTCTGTCTTTTTTGTAACATACTTTGACGTAATCGAATCCGTAAAACATTTCTCTGGAGACAGTTTTTAAAGCATTGAATATCAGGGAAGTACGCACACCCCCCTTTTTCATCGTGCAACAAAAACAATAGGTGAATGCCGGAAACAGCACCGTGTAATACTTGTAGAATAATTGATAATCAATTGATTCCTCATTGGACTCTTTAACATGTTTTGTTACAAACAGAGCATCGTTTTCCAAAGGTTCTTCAATTTGCCACCATGTGGGATAATTAGAAAGAAACGTACAGAGACTTGAAATGTACTGGAGTTGTTTACAATTGAGATGATTCTCCGCTTTCTCGTAAAATTGCCTCAAAACATTAGTAAAATTAACGCATTCATCAATCGTGTATGTTTTACTAACTTTAGCATTAATTGAGGATAAGTGCATAGTTTTCTCAGACGCAATCAGCGCTTTCAAATATGAGAACATGCAATTCCGACCGTCTTCCCAGGTTAATAACATTTCGTAGTAGGAGATAAATGTGGGCAGCCACACACGTTTCAATGAATCATTAGAAGGGAGTGTTTTACTCATCGAGTAGACGATACGAATTTTGTCTATGAACCGTTTAAGTAAAAACAATGTACCCACTCGAGTATTTAGCAGGTGCTTGATCAGGGGGCTTTCTTCAGGAATTGAATTAAGTTGAAAACTCAACGTTTTATTATTATTATTACTAGTCGCATTTCTCAATGTCTCCAATGGTTTGTCAGTTGTCAACAATTTCCCCAATGTTGAGCAAACATTACTAGTGTCCCCTAGATAGGTAATTGCTGCTGCAACGATATGTATATGATGTAAGTGAGGGTGGATGTTATTATCATAAACATCTTCTCGAATGAACATCTTCCACAATGCACTGAATGCTATATCTGTAGCGTCCCATCGGTCAGATTCAGACGGTGTTGCCTCTACCAGGTCCCCAGCCTCCACATGAGTCCTCCAATTATATTCACTAGTCTGTTTTTTGAGAAACTGCAGGATGAGTTCTGAGAGAGGTTTCGATATTCCATTCAAACTACCCTTCAATGTATACATATATACACACGCTGTGTAATGCTGAAAAATAGATGGCGCTAATACATCAGAGGGCGCTTTTACAGTTTCCTCTAGTGAGAAACAAGTCAGCTCTTGCTGGGGGGTGCAACTCCCAGATTGAACAGTCGGTGAAAGTGGTGGTTTGGAATAACGAGGTGTATGCGGTGCCTTCAATACTATAGTTGAGCTCGGTATATGGGGGTGAATCGCAGGCATACATCTATGCGTTGGTACTATGATTCTATTACCAGAAAACTTGCTCTGTCTCCTGTGTCGTTCCTCATTTGAAGTATGCAGTGGAAGAAGCGGTTGAACATTTTCACGCCTTTCAACAAAAGTCACCATACTCTCGATCGTTTTCAGAAATGACAAGTCACTGTCCATACCGTCCATGCGCCTTACTCCCGTGTATGTTAACCTCTTGCGCATTGGGGATGACACGATGTTATTTTCATCGCATTTAATTCCATCTCGGGCAAATGCGTCGTTTCGTATCGAGGAGTTTGAGACACTGGCAGTTTGCCACTCCTCTTTCGCACTAAATTTTTCGAATAGCAATTCAAACCGGTCATGTCTGAAGTAAATGAAAGCAGAGTATGACCCAGAATGATAATAATACAGCATGATGAAACAAATGACCACACACGCACGTTATTGTATATATTTGAGAAGGTTAGAATTTTTATTAATAACAATGTACAACATTTTACACTTGCGATTATCTTCTCACAATCCCATACATTTTATTTCGATCTACGGGAATGAACGACGGTCGCCCATATTATTTCCACTGACTCAAGTACATGGCGGCACATATACTTACGAGGTAGAAGCCCGCCTGCATTCTAGTTGTAGATCTATCATTTATTGTCACATATTTGCTCGATGCAGGGGTAATGTCGCACGATGCATCGCTGGTTTCAACCTCGACTACAACACATTGATGAGTAGCGGGGTAAAATTCACAGCCAAATTATTGAACAGTAGCTTGATCGATGTACTGAGCAGCAAAGAAGAAGAAGAGACGATATCCAATGTCTATGTCACCATTTTGTTTGTGGGTTCCTCCGTACATTTGAGACAGGAAGCTCTCACAAAAGTCAAGGAGATGGACATGAAGAGTTTGGTAAATTTGAGTGCGTACCGACAGCAGGGTCTGGTGGAGCCAGAAAGTCTGTACATCATCACTAACTGCTCGGGGGTGTGGCCTTTTTTAGAACTACCTTATCTAGTTGCCTGGCGAGCTAAAAAAAGATGGGTATCGGTCAATGACTCTACCGAATTTTTGGAATTTTGCAGATTTGTCACCCAGTCACTTTATTGTCGCGACTCTGGCAGAGAATCTCAACTGCTCGATATTACAGGGCTAATATCGCACATATGCCCGTTGTTGACTAATGGCGCATTTCGTGAAGAACCTTGGCTAGATCTTCTCAATCCAGACTCAACATACAGTGGAACAAGCTTGACCAAAACATTGTTTGCTTACGAACTTTTACTTCGTGCGTTTCAAACACGTTACAGGAATGACATGTTTGAGAGAGTCTACGCAAATACCAAACCTGCCATGGTCACGTACACAGATGGTCTCGTTCTTCCTTGCCTACTAGATAGTAAAACCGACCAGATCGTAAGTGTCAAACAAGTTCTCCCGCAACAGCAAGTGGGAAAGCCAGTACTACTGTCCTATGTGGACATGGACGATACACCTATATTTCGTAGGTGCATTGGCAGTACTACTACTTCACTCGAGGTTACTGACTGCAATAAAAGTCTCGTTGAGCGTCTTCCCTTACCTACGTCACATTCTTTCATCGACTACGAATGTGATTCCAACTTATATGAGAACAGATTATGCTGTCCTTGCAACATGATCGATGACTCGGAGGCTGCACAAAAACACCGACTCGTGTCCTCGAATCGGGCCACTGATTTGATTTTTTACACATTAACAACATGTAACAATCTCCACCCGTGATCATGTTTAAACAGCCTCTCATTTTGTCCTTGTCGCCCTCACCCTACAAGAAAAACTACCAGGAATGGGAAAATCTAGTGAACATAGACAAAGAGGATAGCGACACTATGGCTGTATTACTCGGCGATGTTGCCAACGAGGAACTATTGTATACATTGTTGGGAAAAATGAAGGATCACTGGAAATACTACTTTCGCTATGAAATCTACGAACATTACGCATTTGCTTGGTCATTCGATGGCCACATTTTCGTTAGTGATAATCCCTATTTCGAAGTACTGATGCGAATATTCAGAAAAATATGCATAGCTCACAAACATCATGATGAAATCGATACAGACATTATTGTAGGATGGAGAGTGATGCTAGAATCGTCTTTGAACGCACTCTCTTACGAAAAAAACTCGTCCGTGTGCACTTTTGATGACCTCGATCACATTTATCACTTCCAAAATGTCTTTTCCAACCCAGAGTGGGTATCATCCGAATATTTTACCGCCTTATTTGCTACGCTACGCGTTGAAGACACTAAGCGACAACTTGAAGGTATCGTTGAGACAGAATTATTGGTTGATAATAGTCAGCAGCAAGACTCACAATTTGTTTACTTTCACTTGTTGGCACGAAAATTGCAAAGGTTTATCGAGCAAGTGTGTCTCAGTCCAACAAATCCTCTGTGCTCTCGAACTGCTTATGTCGAGTACATGCAAGATGTAGTGAGCGTGACACTGCCCATTCTAAAACTCGTGATGGCCATTCTATACTGGCCTAAAGAGTCTTCCCTGTCACTGACTGGAACGTTCAATCAGATGGACATTTCTCAATTGAGCTCGCTACAACCGTCAGTGTTGAGAAAGATGAAATCCAAGATGGAAATCTCCGTGTCCAGACTTATGGACGACTCCTTCTTGATGGAGGGAGCGCATTTACACGAGAACAATCTGAAAAATGACAAGAAGACATACACCGTGTTTACGGGCACTGATGACAATAATGTTAGCAGCCTGCTGGGCCACATTGAAGAAACGGTGGCATTGACGCTTTACAAAAGCGTATCTGGAGATATGGTCAGATCGCATTCATTGGAACGCATCGTGAGAGACACATCCACTCGTGACACTATAAACGTGGTCATGACACACGATCGAGCGGAAGAGTTACGCTCACATTTTCAAACTACATCATCATGCTGCTGCTGTTGTTGTGGTTACTATTTTTTTTGACGCAGAGCAGTAGCGCGCTTAATGTACACAACTCAACCCCTTCATTAATCGCCTATTCGAAGGATGGTCACCCTACAGTGATCGAAGGTGCTCATCGAACCTATTCCTTTTTTGAGATGGAGGTCAACATTAGCGTGCAAGTGTCAACCACCAGTATTGTTTGGTGTTACAAAACGTAATGGAAGTTTTGAGCGAACTCTACCAGGATCTCTTGACAACAGAAGGTTTGAATCTGAAATCCTTTGGACGCGCAGCCGAACTCATTCATACCGATATAGGAGTATTGTATTTCATCGTAAATTGCAGACAACACAGTGCTGTGGACGTCCGTAAACTGTTGGATATTCTCAACGATGCTGGCAAATACTTTGATGCGACTCTATTGAATGTGGACGGTGAAATCATTCTTTGCATACACGCCTACCTCACCACGCCATCAGTTAATCACAAAGCTACAGTGGAAAATTCTGCATCGATTCAGTCTATCGCTAGAACGGCTTTACAGGGAGATACAGACGAATTAACAGACATTGATCTAGATGACGATGATGATAATAAATTTTTACAAATGTTGAAAATACGCGCACAGTTCAGAATCGATGGCACCTATGCGTTGAGTGCTAATATGGAGGAGTTGATGGAAAGTTTTAAAGTCCATTTTCCCGACGTGCACTACGATTGCAAACTCGTTTGCAATGATGGACATCTTGTCTTTTATGTGCAATGGGTCGAATGTATCGCGCCCGAGATTGTAGAGCGCCATAACTACAGTAGTTTAATGGCACTCATTGCTGTACTATTTTCGATAATCTGTCTATATATTGGCTGTGTTGTTTGGTCTACCAATAAGTTAGATCATGGTCTTTGATTTGTTCGCATTATGTTCGCAACACGTTTATCGTCCTCACACAGGAATGCACGCGGGAAGAAAAAAAAAGGACGGACTGAACGCTTTTCTTTCGAGTGTATTCTGTCACAATAACAAATCGCCCACATGGACGATGGAAATTGTCATCGCCGCCGAATGTCTACAAACGGAGCATGCATTCTGTAGAGAGTTGGTAGAAGAACTTCCCGACAGGCTGGATATGAAGTGGTGTGAAGTACACATTCAATGGGTACGGTATCTTTTTATCCATGCCTTCTATCGGGAAGCAGGTCGACCTGGTCGAGAATGCTACCGATCCACTTTGGCAGACTATGAGGGGAGAAGACAAAAAATGCAATCTGTTGCGAGATCATGTTTTCAAGGTGATCGAACTGTGTGGAGACAGTTCCTTCCACGTCCAATTATTGAGCACAGTGAGGAAATGTACAAATTGATGATCAATAGATTGTCCAAAGTAAAGGCTGCCGAAATGCCAGTACTATTAAAGTTGGTTTATGAACGACTCGTTTGGACGAATCCACTAAATGTGTTTGTGTTTTATGGACATGCATGGA
>Ga0316192_10001991_pt1 | contig 15034 bp, 13 predicted proteins | sample MerIslwburrow_MG_FD_204931 | JGI IMG/M metagenome (GOLD analysis project Ga0316192, IMG submission 204931) | Coastal sediment microbial communities from Maine, United States - Merrow Island worm burrow | ecosystem: Environmental > Aquatic > Marine > Coastal > Sediment | place: USA: Maine...
AATTGCGCCTGTCTGCGAAGCCGACACTCTGGCACCATCTAAACGTAATTCCTGACGGCTAACCAATGTAGTAAATGGTGCGCTATTAATAACCGGAAAAGCAAGATAGGAGTCAATAACACTGTCTACAGCATCTACTACGCCGTTAGCGCCAGCATCGACCACATGAACGGTATACTCTACAGTAGCGCTTACCTGAGGTGTACCGTCGGTTGCAGATGTATTACACGAAACAAAACTATAGGCACCGTTGCTAAATTGCTCATCGGTAAAATCAGTGGCTTTGCTTGCACTATAGCGAGATATTACATTGTAACGACCCAAACTATTTGCCGTTGCCGTAAATGATTCCGAACATAATGTTTTAGTTGGTGTAATTGTGGTATCCAGTACCTCAATAAATAGTTTATTGCCTGGCGCATTGGTTTTCAACGGCGGATTTAGCAGGCCCATATGGATTGTCGCAAAGGATCGGTTGCTGGCTTTTTGTAGCTGGTTGGTACGGGTATACTCAGTGGTAGCTACCTTCTTAGCGTAACCATAAGTTTCCAATTGCGTTACCCAGGTTTGTGTACCCAGATTAGGATCGGCGTTATTGAAATCACGACTTTCCGCCTCCCATAGAAAATACAGGCTGGGTAATGTCGCTTCAGTTGGTGCGCGTACAAAAATGCCGGTAATGGTACCTGTTTCAACGCTACGCTCATTGTCATCAGGATAGGAACAATTCGATTCAACGTTTATACTGAACGCTCCGGTATTGGGATCAAAAACACCATTGTTTGTCGATTCAGAACAGTTCTCACCTTCACTGGCAAAATAAACGTTAATACTGTTACCAGCGATCTCAATCTGGGTAGAGCCTGCACCAAAGGACTCATTGACGCCACGAGGAGAGTTTGAATAATCGTGGGCTTCCACGGCATAGACGCCGTTATAATCTTCAGCGCCGTTGTGAGCATAAACCTTCTGCGAAACAAAGCTATAAGCTATTTCACATCGAGCTTGACCCAGACGGGTTTGGGTTTCGATATAACTACCCGATGTCATGTTGGTGTTAGTCGTTGTGGCCACTCCAGCCGTTATCGAATCACTCCATACCAATGTATTAGTTGCTGTCCCAGTGGAAACGTCTGGATAGCTACCACTTCGAGACCCGGTGAAACTGATATTGCCAGCAATGTCAACTGTACCGCTATAAGATGAACCGTCGACACCAACCATAGTAAAACTTGTATCGGTTTGAGCAACGGAGACATGAGCTTTTTGGGTAGCTAACTGAGTTATGTCGCAGGTATATGTATCCTGCTCATTTAGGTCAATAACACTCTCTGCGGTCAACTGGGAAAGCCAAACACCTTGTATGACTGGAGGAACCGGAGTCGGTGTAATGCTAATAGAAACCGTAACTACATCGGAACTCAATGCACCATCAAAGGCTTGATAGGTAAAGCTATCCGTAGTGCTTGCACCACCATTGTGGGTATAACTAAACGTGCCATCCTCGGCGTTTAGCGTCAAAGTACCACTTGTAACATCATCAACGAGCACGGCGCTTAGTGTCGTGTTATCCACATCAGTATCATTGGCCAATACACTCGTTTCATCATTGGTGAGCACTGTAACTGTACCCCCGCTAGTTACTGTCGCGCTGTCGACAACGGCGACGGGGGCATCGTTATCTTCTGTAATGTTGATACTTACCACACCAGCAACGGCTGAATCCGCCTGGCTATCACTAACCGAAAATTCAATAGAATCTGCATCTAATCCAAAGTAATTGGCTTTTAACGTATAGATAAGATTTGGTGCTGTTCCCGTCAATGTTCCATTTGTTGGATTAACCGTTACCGTATAGGTAAGAGTATCTCCATCAGCATCACTGCCCGTTAATGTAATCGCCACCTCAGTATCTTCCAGGGTTGTTACTGTCTGGTCATTTGCCACCGGCGGAAAATTCTGTGGCATCACCGTAATGTTGATGGTTCCTGAAGCCGAATCACTCGCGCCATCGTTAACCGTAAATTCAATTCGATCTGTGCCAACGTAGCCAACTTCGGGTGTATAGGTGATATTCGGCGGTGTACCGGTCAAACTACCGCGCAAGGGATCGGTTACCACAGTGAATGTTAAATTGTCGTTTTCAGCATCGGTGCCGGTAAGCACTATGGGCAGACCGGTATTTTTCAGTGTGTCAACAGTTTGATCATCGGCAACTGGTGCCGCCTCACACGCATTGCCCACGCCATTGCTGTTTGTATCCGCTTGACCCATGTTACTTAGATAGGGGCAATTGTCCGTATCGTCACGCGTACCATCACCGTCGATATCGGGCACCGTATTGGCCGGTTGCGGATTGAATACATCCGTTCCTTCTAAGGTCGGGGTTGATGCCGTCGAACCAGTCGTTGATTTTTCATCGACTAGCAGTGTTTCAATATCACTCAGCAATATGGGTGTGTTAGGAATGGTTAAATTCGCTGGTGTGACATTGGTTAAATCTGACAATACCGCCTGTGTAATAATATTACTTGACGCATTGTTGATATTGCCGTCAATCAGGCCATCACTCAGATCTGAGGTTAATTCGGCCAACATGACATCGCTGTTAACGCCTGCGTTATTACTCATAGCAAAAACAATAGCGGTTAATGCTTCCACTGCCGTACGATATTGAGCAACGGCTGTTTCTTGTGCTGGTGAAGTTATGGATGAATCAATTACAGGTGGTGTATTCCAAATATCGACACTGGATGTTGCACCAAAACCAAGAGTAGACATCACCTGTGTTGCCGCTATGGGCAGTGCATCGAGAAATTCTTGAGTGGTAGTTGTGCCGTCGTTGTTACCCGCGTAAGGTGCACCCTTGTCGGCATTGGCAATGGCAATGTCTGTCGCAATAGTGGTTTGTGGTGTAGCATAAACATTACCTGCGGTGAGCATGGCCTGAGTTGCTACGGTACGCAGTGTGGTAATTACCGGAGCCTGGCCGGTGGTGATATCCGTTGTCATGGCATTACTGGTAAATTCCAGAATATACAGTGACTCTAGCGGCAGCGGTAAGGCTAAACCCGTGATTGCCGCCGTGGTCGCTGACGTTGTGCCTGTAGCAACTTGTGCGCCCTGAAAAGTGGCGGAGTTGGTAAAATCAACTAAATGAGCGACAACATCTGCATTGGCTAATGGGCCTTTGACACCACCACCAGTAACTTCTTGTGTCTGTGGCGTTGGTGTTGGCGTTGTAGTACCACCATCGTCCCCACCACCACAGGCGGTAAGTAGAATACTCATTGTTATTAACAATGGATGGGCCCAATTTTTTGTAAAAATCCTATTCGATTGAGTTCGCACTACTGCAGAAACCATGCTATATCCTCATAATTTTGTTATTGTTTTCAACCATTGATTCCAATCAATGTTTAATCTGACTGGTGCTTAAGCACATCAATATCAACGCAGTACTCTCCCGCACGTTAACCCATAAGCTCAAAGCCAATAGTGTATTGAGTAATTTTCTAATACGAACGAGAACGTATAGAGCTGACGAACAGTCACGTACTACTTCTTAAGAACGTCCTGTTCTATTGATCGATGAGTACCATAAAACTAATATCACTCAAGTTAATATTGGCACCACCATTGATGGCTATTTTTATCTGTCATTTTTATACCACAAACACCCCAATCAACCCTATGGGGTAATTCCTGTAGTTGAGAATTTATCATATACTATTCTGGAAAATATCGGCATAAAAATTGACACTTTGTAATAAATTGATATAACACACCCTATCTTTGTCATTTATAAATATTTGAACTATATTTTTACCTATAGAATTTTTTTCAAGTCCACCATTGCAATTTAAACCCTTGCCTTATTAAGGCTTCGCTTGCAAATAAATGCACCTAATTTTAAAATACCACCAAAAACAATGAGCTTTCAATACGTCCCCGCTACACTATGGTTGTTTGTTGTTTTTATCAGCCAACCATTAATCTGCTACGCACAAAGCGATTTACCAACGGAGTTGGCTGCGGCTATAAAAAAAGTGGGTTTTAGTCGTGATGGTATCGGTTTGTATATTCAGAATGTTGATAGCTCTGAGCCTTTAGTCGCCTTTCAGGCCCAAACTCCTTTAAATCCAGCATCCGTCATTAAACTGGTCACTACAGCCGCTTCTCTTTCAATCTTAGGTCCCGGCTATCGTTGGACGAATGAAATACTGTATTCCGGAAAAATCCAGGGTGACACTTTAAATGGAAATTTGTATTTTCGTGGTAATGGTGACCCCTATTTAACACCGGAGCGTTTCTGGCGTTTACTAAACCGGCTGTCGATTTACGGCATTAACAATATTAACGGTGATATTATTCTGGACACCACGTATTTTTCTCCAGAACCAATAGATTACAACGCCTTTGATAACCAACCTTATCGCACTTACCATGTTGGCCCAAATGCAGTGCTAGTGGGTTTTCAAGCCACAGAATTTCATTTTGCAGTAACTAATCAAAGCGTGAATATTACTTCTTTTCCCAATTCACCCAAGTTGCGCATAATTAATAATGTAAAACTAACCAAGGGCGGGTGTGGATCATGGCAGAAACGATTAACAATTAATCCGCAAACCACTGAACGGGGCATTTTAATCGTTACTTTTAGTGGCCGCTATGCGCGCGCCTGTAACAAGCGAACGTTGTACCGCCGGGTTACGGAAACTCCGGATCATTTTCAACATTTTTTCCTACCGCTATGGAAGCAGCTAGGCGGTAAATTCAAGGGTGCAATTAAGCAAGGCGAGGTTCCGAAAAATACAACATTAGCGTTTGAAGACGAATCCATATCACTAGGCGAGGCCATACGCTATATCAACAAGTTCAGCAACAATGTAATGACACGTCAAGTATTACTGTCCATTGGAGCGAAATCATTGGGTCCGCCTGGAACCACGGCAAAAGGTTTAAAGGCGGTTAAAACCTGGCTCAAACAGCAACAATTGGATAGCGCTCATTTAAAACTCGACAATGGCTCCGGACTGTCTCGTGACGCTCGAATAAGCGCTGAGCAATTGGGTAAAATCCTGCACTTTGTTTATCAGCAAGGATATATGCCCGAATTTATTGCCTCACTACCAGTTTCTGGTAGTGACGGCGAAATGGCTAAACGTTTTCTTGGCGAACCCTTAGAGGGCCACGCGCATATGAAAACGGGACTGCTCGATTTTGTACAAACCATGGCCGGTTATGTTACTACGGCTAAGGGAGCACGATATGTTGTGGTATTGTTAATTAACAACTCCCGCGCACACACTAAAGCAGGTAAAAAATTACAGGACAAAGTCATACGTTGGACCTACAACCAAAAACGTGAACAGTAGCCTGGATGAAGCTTGCGGAATCCGGGTAAAATTCGAGCTTATATCCCGGATTCCGCAAGCTTCATCCAGGCTACAAACAATTTCAATGTCGTTAGCGTGATTAACGGCACAGCACTGAGATCGACTATAACACTAATACTGTCAATACAAAGAGTGATATAAATTCAATACACCAAACGAAGGAGATCGACTTGAATATTAAAATGATTGCTGCAATATTTAGCACAATATTGGTAATTTCCGGCTGTTCAACTAAAGACGAGCAGCAGGAACAAACTACCAGCAATGAAGATCATTTTCTAAAAGAAAAGACGGATACGCTTGATGAAGCCAAAAAAGTTGAACAAATGCTCAAAGAATCTGAAAATCGTAAACGCAAAAATCTAGAGGAACAAACACAATAATCCTAAATTCACTGTGTAATCCAGCATTTGAACTATTAACCTAATTACTTAGACTATTACCGATTAATCTGTTTATTTTCATCATTTTTACAGAATAATCTTAATACTTTGTATACGCTCCCTTGTAAATCAATTAAAATTGTGACCAATATCTATAACTAATTATAGCCATAGATTTTTAAGGGGATATTTCGAAGTGAAACAAATAAAATTTATGATTATAGGTATTTTTATCGGTGCCGCGCTTGGATTTTGGGTAGGTGTCAATACGGGTAAAGAGCGACCTATATTTAGCAATCCTTTTACCGAGGTAAAGATTAAGGAAACAATCAAGACAACCGGCGATAAATTTATTGAGAAAAGCGGTGAAGTCATGGAAAAGAGTGGTCAGAAACTCGAAGAAAGCGGCCAAGCTATGCAAAAAAAATCGAAAGAAGTCGCGCCTGATTCTCGACCGAGCGAATAATAAATTACCGTAATTGAGACTTGATTATTTCTGACACTGTCTGTTTGATCAAGTCTTGACTACTAAGAGTCATGTATCTGACTGGCTCCCACCATTAGAATTGGAATGCTTATTGTCACTTTTAGTCCACCCATTTTTTTTGAATAACTGAATAGTAATTTTCCAAAATAGTCTTCGACAATTCCTTGCACAATAGACAAACCTAAGCCATGACCTGTTTCTTGTTCATCAAGACGAACACCGCGTTTTGTGAGTTTATCCATTTCTTCAACCGTGCAACCCGAACCATCATCTTCGATGGTAAACAATAATTCTTGCTCATCAGTAATAGTTAATAACACTTCGTGCTTGGCCCATTTACAGGCGTTATCCAATACATTGCCTAACATTTCCATAAGATCCTGCCGATCCATATGACATAAAATTTTTGCTGGCATTGTATAGTGGATATTTAAAGATTTTTGTTGATAGATAGCACGCAAGGTTTCGATGAGCGATTTTATTTCCGGTTCTAGTTCTGTATGACGACCTCCAAGTTGCGCACCCGCAATGCGAGCCCGTTTCAGTTCACGGTTAATGGTTTGTTCGATGGTATTTACGGATTGGGTCAAGGTATCCTTTATAGTCTGGTTTTGTTGTATCCATTCGTTATTTGTCAACTGCGACAGCAAACTAAGTGGTGTTTTTAGGGCATGAGCCAAATTACCTGTTGCGTTCCTCGATCGATCTAAGCGTTGACTGAATGCCTTTAACTGGTGGTTTAGTTCACGAACTAAAGGTAATACCTCTGTTGGCACATCTTCTTGTAAATTATTAACAATCCCCTTTTCCAGTGCCATTAATTCTCTGCGAATCTTATCCAAGGGCTTGAGATTCTTTTTGATAATAAAGGACTGTATGGCAAGCAGCAGCAAGGCAACAACAAGAGACACAATACCATAGCGAACCTGAAACCTTGTAATATCCTTATAAATGGAAGTTAAATCTTCCGCCACGGTCACGGTAATTGAAGTCGATTTTTTACTGTAACGGCTCGTCACCTGAAGCAATGTTTGCGCTTGCGGGCCGGCGACAATCGATTTTGTGAATTTTTGCCTATCTTTTGCGGTAAGTCCCAGGGGGAGTTCAGCGGAATGGGGTAAATCTGTATCCCAGAGTGAGCGAGAACGAAAATCTTTTCCCCCAATGGATAACTTATAATATTGTCCGGAAAATGGCCGCGCATATACCGGGCTCAATTTAGATTTGTCCAAACTGATTTCGTTAGCATTCGCAATTAATAAAGCAGCCAACAAGGTTTCTGAATCCTGAATTAAGTGTGCCGCAATATAAGCTTCCGTCAAATACCGAATTGATACTCCCACCACCAACCACTGCGCGGTTAGTAGCACTAGCAATGATAAGGATAAGCCAGCTGCCAGGCGAGTCTGTATTGAAGCTAGTTTTAACATTATTTTACGGAGAAAATATAACCCTGCCCTCTTCGAGTTTCTATTATTTCTTTGCCAAGCTTTTGCCTTAGGCGTTTCACGTACACTTCGATGACATTACTATCTTTGTCAGCGTCATATTCATAAACGTGTTCGGTTAATATGGATTTGGACAAAATCCTACCGGGATGTAACATAAAATAGCGCAACAAACGAAACTCGGTTCCGGTTAATGCATATTCATCACCAGCAATGGTTTTAACGACCTGGCGTTCTTCATCAAGACTAACACCACCGATCTGCAGCTCTGCTGACGAGACCTTGTTGCTTCGTTTAACAACCGCATTAATTCTTGCGACGAGTTCCTCTAAGTGAAACGGCTTTGCCAGGTAGTCATCGGCACCCGCTTTAAAACCATCAACCTTTTCATGCCAAGCATCACGGGCTGTTAAAATAATCACTGGAACAAGATTGCCTTTTTTGCGCCAGTTTTGTAAGACTTCCAAACCGCTTTTTTTGGGTAAGCCCAAATCGAGAACAACGGCATCATAAGGCTCGATACCACCGATAATTTCCGCGTCTTCACCGTTGTCATATAGATCAACGGCAAAGCCCGATTTCCCAAGGTCCTTTTTTAACATTGGACCAAGACTGGGATCATCTTCAACCAACAACAACCTCAATGCCCGTCTTCCTCTTCCTGAGAAAGCAAGGTCGCGGTTTTTGCATCATATTTTAATTCCCAAATACTGCCATCATCGGCAATAATTTCTATTTCGTATATATAACCACCGTTCTTTTTTTCCAGCTCTGCTTCCAGCACTTTTCCAGCTCGTATGGTTTTGGCCTTTTCCAAAATGGCTTCTAAGGGCAATATCTCACCTTCAATCTTGAGCCGTAGGGCTTTATCTTGGTCTGTTTCATTATCTGCCATAGTAGAGGTAATACTAAATACTAAAAATACTGGAACAGATACCGTCAATAAATACCTTAAAAACACCAACCCTTTACCCATCGTGTAACCTTCCCCTTAAATTGTTTTAACTGAGTTAATCATCCCATTTGCCAAAACCTGGAATGGAGATATCACGCTCACTAAATGAGCCTTTACTCACAGTCTGGTGACATTTATCACAGTGACTAAGACTACCAACTTTTGGATTATTATTCACGAGCCTTGACGGTATTTCATCGTGTTTATGTACAATATAGGGCACTTCAGTGATACGAAACGGTGTTTGAGAGTTACCCAAGGACCGCATTATCTTTGTCGATCGACGAAAGCTTGATTTATCGGCGCCATTGTTGTCCAGAAAAGAGGATATAGCCTGTTGATCTGCTGGGTCAAGTTCAGCATTATCACCGAAATGGTCTTCTAAGCCCCCCATAAGCTTCTGCCAGGAACGTGAAGGTAATAATCCGGGCTGGTAAGCGAAGTGGCAGGATCCGCACTCATCCTGGTAGAGAGCATTGCTGACAGGATTAACGCCGGGTTTTTTCTGCCAAAACTTATAATCATCGTCATCATCCATATCGCCAAGTGAAACCTGGCTCGCAAAGATTATAGTTACCATTATTAATAATGTTACAAGTGCTGTTGATTTCATTTTATTTCTCCAATTTATTACTAATACCGTAGCGTGTGCCGTGCGACTGTGAAAGTATTCGAATAACAATCATAAATCGCACGATCCGTAGGTTGGTGGTGCACCCTACGGCAAATACTTTCACAGTCTCCGTGCGCACGGCGCACGCTACGGGCAATTTATTTCACCTCGTTCCCACGCGGGAGCAAGGGAACGAGATTTAACTATTGAGACTGTATGTACGTGAGCAAATGTCCCTTTTCTGCTGTGCTACATTCACGTCCCATGGTCCATTTACAATTGCGTTTCAGCCATTTATTAATGGTTTTGGTTTCCATCAAACGTTCACTATTTACCGAAGGCGCTAATGGTTCGATGGGCTTTTTGGTCTTGATGTGCGTACCTGTGGATATCAGTTTCGATGTATGACAGCTTGTACAACTGCGATTATCACCTGTCTTTGCCGATACGAATTCCTTGCGCCATAGTTCATTGCCTGCCTGAACACTAAACTTTATACCTGATTCGGCTTCGTATTTTTTTAACAAACCTTCAACTGCTGGCGTGTTTGCCGCCAAAGTGACACCCGTATTACTCAGTGCCAAAATTATAATTAGATTACGCATTTTTCCAATTCCTCTTATTTGCCGCCATATATCTTGGATTCGCTAGTTTGCTTTTTTTGTGCCGTCAATCATGGCACGCACCAGGTTTTCTTTGTGTATGAGACTTTCGATAACGACACCGGCTACATGGACAAACACCAAAAACAAGGTAAAAAATGATAAAAATTCGTGCGACTCTTCCAGTACATCCTCCCATAGGGAATGACTCGCAAACCACCCAGCCATAGGACCGGCTTGTTCTTCAGCACCGTAAACCGCAATACCCGTAATGGTGGTCAATAACAGACTTATGATCATGGCGACTATCATTAAGCCACCAGCAGGATTATGCCCAATATAGCGTTTCGCCCTAAGAAGCAAAGTGTCACGCAAATACTGAAAGGCTACTTTAGGCGAGGTCACAAAATCCGAAAATCGAGCATGCTGGGTTCCTATTAGCCCCCACACCAAACGAATTAGTACCGCAAAAAACACGGTATAACCCGCCCATACATGTAATGACATAAAATCATCTTCGGTGATAAAAGTGATAAGAAAGGTGCCAACCAGGGTCCAATGAAATACTCTAACCAATGGATCCCAGACCTTAATTTTAGATTGAGTTTGCATAAATGCTCCTTAAATTTGATTCTGAGCTAAGTCTAGAGTGGCAAACTGAATTCAAACTGAAAATCGGGAAGGTTTTCATTTAAAATTGTAACTTACTGTATTATTAGGTAATTTTTTTACATTTCAAGAAATAAAATCTCGGCATAACATATTAGTGTGCCAAATATTAATTTTAAGGCTAAGAACCTTAATCGCAGTGATTCGCCATTCTGTAACACTGATATATACTATTGAAATGTCTGAGATTCAATTAAAATTAAGGCGCCGAATCCTCATACCAATATTTGCAATGATTTTGCTTTTAATTGCTGCCGGAACGATTGGTATGTACCTTTTACTGGATAGGCAAATTCACAATCAGACAAATCACACAGTGGAGCTTCTTTCACGCTTGTACGATGTCATTGTAGAAGATGATGCAAAGGAGTTTTATGGACTTTTAAAACAATTCAGCGCTAATGAAAGATTTGCCCAGTTTTGGTTAGAGGGCGATCGTTCCGCCTTATTAGCTGGTGCAAAACCAATCTATGACACTTTAAATAAAAACCACCGTATCACCCATTTCTATTTCCACAACCCGGATCGTTCAGTATTTTTACGCATACATAAACCAACGCGCCACGGTGACATCATCCAGCGACAGACGCTCCTATCTGCCGTGGATACAGGTAAACCCACTCATGGACTGGAGTTAGGCCTATTCGGCGGCTTTGTACTCCGCGTGATTCAGCCCTGGTACATCAACAAGCAACTAGTAGGGTATTTAGAAATAGGTGAAGAGATTGACTATATTGTACCTCTGCTATCTAAGGCCGTAGGAGTAGATTTGTTGGTTCTTTTGGATAAAAATTTTCTTAATCGCCAAAATTGGGAGCAATTCTATCTCAACAATTCTAATGCAAATAACTGGAATCGTTTCCCTAATCATGTTGTCAATTACCAAGGGGTTTCCACCATTCCTCCCGTAATTAAAAATCACCTGCTATCCAACGGATTAATCGAGCCCAACAGCATTTATCAATTTAAATTGAACGGCAATTTTTATCACGCCATAAACACTCCACTAATGGACATTACCAATCTGAATGTTGGCGAACTTATTATTCTCAAAAATACAACAGCTGGACAGTCCAGATTGCGTCAAGCAATAGCAGTGTTAATCAGTTTAGGCGCAGTGGTTTACTTTATTATTTTTTTAGGGTTTTACGGTTATTTGGGACGACTAGAAAACAAAATTATTGAAACTAATAGACAACTAGAGTCTAGAATTGACGCCCATAAACTCACCGAAAACGAACTCAAGGCACGAACTAGGGATTTAGAAGCAAGCAATAAAGAACTTGAGTCCTATAGCTATACCATTGCCCATGATCTGCGCACACCATTACGTTCTGTTATGAGCTTTAGTCAGATTTTAAACTCGGAAACCAGTGAACGACTGTCAGCCGACGAGAATGATAGCTTGCAGCGCATAATTACCGCTGGAAAACGTATGGCCAGCCTAATTAATGATATTTTAAAGTTATCACGTGTTTCCCGTAGCGGCATGACGTATTCAAAAGTTGATCTGAGTAGGCTGGCCAAAGCCAGTATCGATCGTATAGGCGAAAGTGGTTCAGCACGTAGAGTAAACTGGAAAATTCAAGACGATCTCACCACCTTTGGAGATATAAAGTTGCTCACCTTGCTATTGGAAAACCTACTCGAAAATTCATACAAATATACTCGCTCTACCGAAAACGCCGTAATCGAATTCGGAGTCACCACTAGCAGAAATGTAAGGGCTTTTTATGTGAGAGATAACGGCATTGGATTTAGCATGAGTCATTCGCAAAAGCTATTTCAGCCTTTTCAGCGCTTACACAGCAATAACAATATAAAAGGTACGGGTGTGGGCCTAGCGATGGTACAGCGTATTATTGAACGTCATAACGGAAAAATTTGGTTTGAGTCTGAAGAAGGCCAAGGTGCTACTTTCTACTTCGTTTTAGATGCAATAGTCTCAACTACGCAAACAAATAGCGTCGATCAACTCTAATAAGAATGTAACACCAAACGATTCCCTTCGGTATCTCTGATGATACTTCTGTAGCCATAGGCTCCCATAGACTGTTTGGGTTGGATTATTCTACCGCCATTATCTGTAACACGGCTCAGCGCTTCTTCCAATCTTCCTTGAGCACTAAGATAGATCATTATACCGGCACTTGAAGGTTGCTCCTGATCCGTTTCCCATAAACAGCCCGGCGGATCAATCTTATCAAAATGCAAAACACCTACTTTGGCGTCTTTAATATTTTGTAATTTGACCTCGCAGTTCAATACACTCTCATAAAACGGGATGGCTCGATCCATATCGATTACTGGAATATCAAACCACACAACTAGATTACTCATAAGATTTGGGTTGGCGTTTTACGCGTAGCGTGCGCCGTGCGCACGTTTAGTATTGTCGACGAATTTGGCATTACGTGCGCACGGCACACGCTACCCGGGCGTTGATAGCGAGTTTTCTCGTTCCCACGGTCCTCCGTGGGAATGCATAAGATGGTGGCACATAAACTGGGGTATGGATGGATTCCCACGGAGGACCCTGGGAACCAGAAAAGCGAACCTTGGGAGTACGTGCGCATGGCGCACGCTACCTACCAAGGCGCTTTTTAATGCTTTTAATCGTTTGTAACTTAGCTACCGCTTCAAGCAATTCGGATTCTGCAGCAGCATAATCTACATCGCTCTTACGGTCTTCCATGGCCTTTTCAGCGCGCTCTTTGGCTTCAATGGCTGCTGCTTCATCAATACTGTCGGCACGTAAAGCCGTATCGGCTAAGATGGTGACACCACTGGGCTGGATTTCCAACATGCCGCCCGACACATAGAAGAATTCATCTGCTTTACCTTCGATTACCACCCTAACTTCACCAGGCTTTATTTTGGTGAGCAAAGGCGCGTGTTGAGGCATAACACCCACTTCACCCATAACAGCAGGAGCAAACAACATAGTAGCCCTGCCGGAAAATATTTCCGCTTCCGCACTTACAATATCAACATGCATGGTCATTGCCATGAAATTTCTCCAAATCTAATAAGCGCTATAAGGTCTTGGCCTTTTCAATAGCCTCATCTATGGTGCCTACCATGTAGAAGGCCTGTTCGGGCATATGATCGTATTCACCCGCAATAATACCTTTGAAGGCGCTAATGGTATCTTTCATTGAAACGTACTTGCCCGCACTACCGGTAAATACCTCAGCAACAAAGAATGGCTGTGATAAGAATCGCTGCATCTTACGTGCTCTGGCTACAACTTGTTTATCTTCTTCAGATAACTCGTCCATACCTAAAATAGCGATAATATCTTTTAATTCTTTATAACGTTGCAATGTACCCTGAACAGCACGTGCAACATCATAATGATCTTGACCAATAACCAGCGGATCGAGCTGACGACTGGTTGAATCTAAAGGATCAACAGCAGGGTAAATACCCAGTTCTGCAATTTGACGAGACAGTACAACGGTCGCATCCAAGTGAGCAAAGGTGGTGGCTGGTGATGGATCAGTCAAGTCATCGGCAGGTACATATACCGCCTGAATCGAGGTAATTGATCCTGTTTTGGTGGAAGTAATACGTTCTTGCAAGGCACCCATTTCTGCTGCCAGTGTTGGTTGATAACCTACGGCAGATGGCATTCGTCCTAGTAAAGCCGATACTTCTGTACCCGCCAAGGTGTAACGATAAATATTATCAATAAATAATAATACATCGCGGCCTTCGTCACGGAAGAACTCCGCCATTGTCAGACCAGTAAGAGCCACACGAAGACGGTTACCGGGTGGTTCGTTCATTTGACCATAAACCAGTGACACTTTATCGATAACATTGGAATCGGTCATTTCGTGATAGAAATCGTTACCTTCACGAGTACGCTCGCCAACACCAGCAAATACCGAATAACCACTGTGTTCGATGGCGATATTTCGAATCAACTCCATCATGTTTACCGTCTTGCCGACACCGGCACCGCCAAACAAGCCTACTTTACCACCCTTTGCAAACGGGCAGATCAAGTCGATGACTTTAATACCGGTTTCCAGTATTTCTGTACTTGCCGTAAGTTCTTCAAACGTCGGTGCATCACGGTGTATACCCCAGCGCTCTTCTTCACCAATAGGACCTTTTTCATCGATAGGTCGCCCCAAGACATCCATAATACGTCCGAGTGTTTTTTGCCCGACAGGGACAGATATTGGCGCCCCGGTATTGCTCACACTCATATTACGTTTTACACCATCCGTTGTACCCATAGCGATTGTTCGAACAACACCGTCACCCAATTGCTGCTGTACTTCCAAGGTCAATTCAGTATCGTCCAAGGTCAACGCGTCGTAAATTTTGGGCATAGCGTCTCGTGGGAATTCCACATCAACTACAGCACCGATGATCTGTACGATCTTACCTGAACTCATTTTTCAGTCCTCTTAAACTTATACAATTTCGTTGTATGTCACTTCTTAGAAGTGTGTTACGTATTA
>Ga0316192_10001992_pt1 | contig 15031 bp, 11 predicted proteins | sample MerIslwburrow_MG_FD_204931 | JGI IMG/M metagenome (GOLD analysis project Ga0316192, IMG submission 204931) | Coastal sediment microbial communities from Maine, United States - Merrow Island worm burrow | ecosystem: Environmental > Aquatic > Marine > Coastal > Sediment | place: USA: Maine...
TGAACGGCGAGCGGCGTTTGCGTCTGTCGGAGAAATACATGGATCCGTTCGGCAACTCCAAACCGGACTGCCTGATTGCCGCCAGCATCGCCCAGAATATGGAGCGCGTTTTGAACGCAATGGGTAAGGCGGATTATGCAGCCCAGTTCAAAGGCTATGACTGGAAGATTGAGGAAGATGCATTCATGGACGGCTACAATAAGGGCAATCCGGAAGTTACCTATGAGCGCTTGCGTGAAATGGGCAACAATGGCGTGCTTGAGCCAGTCGTCGGCTTCGAAAACGGCAAGCTGGTTGGCACCGAACGTCTGTATTCCAATGGCGAATTTGGAACCGATGACAAGAAAGCCCGTTTCTGTGCCGCAGGCTGGCGTGGGTGGCAGGCCGAAGGCAAGGCGGAGGAGCAGGCGAAATACAAGTACTGGATCAACAACGGTCGAGCCAACATATTCTGGCAAAATCAGTTCCTCGATCAGGACAATGACTTCATCCAGGACCGCTTTCCGTTCCCGTTCATCGAAATGAACCCGGCTGACATGGCCGATATCGGCGCAGGCCCGGGAGACTTGGTTGAAATCTACAATGCCAACGGTGCCACACAAGCAATGGTTTACCCAACGCCGACTGCACGTCCCGGAGAAACCCTGATGGTCTTTGGTTCACCAGCCGGTTCTCAGGGTAACGTGATTAACCCTGGGGTGAATGAGTTGGTTTTGCCAGACTACAAGCATACCTGGGCAGACATTCGCAAGATTTCGGATGCCCCGGCCACGGCAAAAGCAGTGTCGTTCAAGTCGAAAGAGTACAAATCGGCCTGATCCCACCACCAATACCCGTCGCGATTTGATCGCGGCGGGTTCTCTTCAAGGAGAGGTATGTGATCCCGAAACCCGACTTGGCAGTTCTGAAAATTGCAGAATGTAACACCGGTAAAGACGGAGAAGTCCTGACTGTCGATATCGCCGCCGCCAAGGCGCTGGCGATCGCGGTTGCGACCGACCGGTGTCAGATTGTGACGCTCGGAGACGCCCATGGCCGTGTTCTTTGCGAACAGGTCGATGCCGTTTCCAACGTTCCTCCGTTCGACAATTCAGCTATGGATGGATTTGCCGTCAGTTCTGGGTCTTTCGAAGGATCGGGGCCTTGGCAGTTGACGATAACTGACCGGATCGTAGCCGGTGAGAATCCAAATAAACACATCGCACCTGGTGAAGCCGCTCGTATCATGACAGGCGCTCCGATGCCCGAGGGCACCGACACTGTCATCATGCAGGAACATTGCATTAGGCAGGAAAACTCGATCACAGTGGTACAAAAGCCGGAGCGAGGGCATCATGTGCGCCTTGCCGGTGAAGATGTTGCCAGAGGCCACATGCTTTTACCGAAGGGGTCCCATCTGAACTCTGCAAGACTTGCATTACTTGCTGCGGCTGGAATAGGGCGGGTTAATGTGTTTGGAAGAGTCCGTGTCGGGCTCGTGTCAACAGGAAGCGAATTATTGGAACCCGGCGACCGGCTGGTTCCGGGCAAGATATACAATTCAAATCGATACTATCTGCTATCCAGACTCAATCATCCGTGGGTAGAGATCGTCGACTACGGAATTGTCAGCGATGACGCCGATGCCATACGAAAATTGGTTCGCAGGGCTGCGGTGGATTGTGACATTCTGATAACCACTGGTGGCGTGTCGGCTGGCGAAGAGGACCACATGCTAGATGTGCTCGCTAAAGAGAATGCCGAGCTTGAAGTGCTCAAAGTTGCCATGCGTCCGGGAAAGCCGGTTACCGTTGGCAAACTTGCCAAATCACTTTTTTTCGGACTTCCCGGCAATCCATATGCTGCAGCGGTGACGTTCGAAAAAATCGCATGGCAAGCCATTTTGGCAACGGGCGGAAACGCTGCCAAACCTTCCGAACCCATCCACGCAATTAGTGGATTTGACCTCAACCGGAAGCCCGGCCGGACAGAATATATGCCAGTGACTTGGTCAGAGACTGACCAATATGGCCGACCCATTGTGCAGCGACTGGGGCGCGGATCATCGGCGAGTCTCTTACCATTGGCGGAGGCGCGCGGGCTCGCCACACTCTCGTCCGACCACTCGGTTATTTCAAAGGGCGATCTGCTTCAGGTCGAATGCATTGAGCAATGACTGCCCTCGTTGATGCGATTTGTGCCAGGCGATTGTCAACACCGGAGCAAATTTACACCGCGCTTTGGAGATCGGGAAAACCATATCCGGAAACAACCGTGCATTCCCTGTACGCTTATAATAATTCCCTGTTCGACGATATAATTTCCCTATTACGCCGTAGAAATTCCCTGTTTGATATTTTAGGGAAATTCCCGGCTAAACCACTGTATTCGCACTGTATTTTTAGATGCAATGTGTCCGAAATGCCGTTGTTTTTGAAAATTTCCCTGTATTTTCCCGTATATCAGGGAAAATGACACCAGAGACGAGTTCGCCTCAGACTGCACACACCACCATTTCCCCCATCAGACGCCGATTGCGAGTAGCCGGGTGCATTGCCTGAGTGTAATAGCCGCTGACCCATGAGAGCAGGTGCTCTCAGGGGCGCTGATCAATGTCTGCGATGTGCTGCGGATTCAACTGATCGATGCAACTCACTCTAGCAATCTGGGCATTATAGCCAATCAGAATCGCATGTTCGCACCAAATCTGATCAGGTCTACCTCATTCTCAAAATAGTAATCCTCGTTATTCGCACTTTGTCCTTCAGTGCGGCCAAAATCCATATGCAGATATTCGGCCTTCAGTGTCCACATGTCATCGAGAGCATATTCCACGCCGCCGCCAATAACCCAACCCCCATTAAGATCATCTTCCTTTGCCGTTTCACCCGGCGTGTTGCCGATGGAGGTATCATCAATCGATGCCACCGCCAGTCCACCGGTGACGAACATCAAGATGTTATCCATTGTGTAACCGGCACGGCCACGCAATGTTCCCCAGAACGGGCCGATATTCGTGCTCCAGACGTGGCCATCAAACACCTCGGTTGCGCCCTGCGAGACGTTGATGACGCCGATGTCTGCTTCCAATCCAAAGAGGAAGTTCTCATCCCACATCCAGTTGTATCCGCCGGTTATCGCGGCACTGGCCCCGTCAGGCTCCAGGGTTGCTTCACCGTGGTCGCCGGCGCGATCGTAGTTCTGTTTTGATTCTCCCCAAGCATAACCGATACTTGTGCCCGCATAAGGCCCGGACCAAAGGTCCCCTTTATCTCCTGCCAAGGCTGCAACTGTCAGTAGTGGCAGACACAGAATGCTGCTGATCAAACCTGCTCTCATTGGATACGTCTCCAGAAGTGTATCCGTCCCACACCTGAGCGTTAGTTGCAGAAATAGGCAAAAGTCCGGGATTTTTATGCAGACACTTTGATCATATTCGGGTGCGCTTGCCGCAATTGACCAGCATAGTCAGCGTGCACTGATGTGCTGCCGGATCAGCGTGAGCGGTTCTATCGCCGGGTGACCTGGATCATCTTGTTGGCCACGGACAGCTTTTCCGAGAGATTGCAGGCAAGCAGGCGATGCGCCAGGGCAGCCAGTTCGGGATCGTCCTGCTCAAGGCGCGCCAGGTCAGCAGCGCTCAGACGATAAATATCGGACGGTGCATCGACGATCACATCCGCCGTTCTGGGTTGATGCAGATACAGGGCGATCTCGCCGACTATGGCACCTGCCAGCATGGTGCGGACGCGCAGGACATTCCCTCCCGGCAGGGTAATCTGCACACGCACACGTCCGGTTGCGACAAAGAACACGTCATTGGCATCATCGCCCTGGCGGATAAGCACATCGTCGGGCTTCATTTCGAGTTTTGTCATGTTGTCGATCAGGCTGGAAAGTCGCGGATGCTGGCCAATCGTGGCTGCGAAGTGCTTGAGCAGGCTGGTGTCAACATCGCCTTCGCCCTGTCCAAACAGGATCGCTTCCTCGACCCTCTCCAGTGCGTGATCGAGGTCGGTATCGATTTGCATAGGCTGATCCGCTCCGAATTCGATGCCCGCCATTGCAAGATTGTCCAGCAGGTCGGCCGGGACACTGGTCAGACAGACCTTTACGTCTTCTGCTTCCACCAACCGGCGGATTTTGGCGAAGCAGGAAATCGCCGCTGAATCGGCGCCGCTGACATCGCGGAAGTCCAGAACGATAAAGCGCAACGGAACCTTGTCGGGTGCAGCCAGACGCAGGCGCACAAGATCGACCACGCGATCGGCAGTGCCAAAGAAGAGATAGCCCTGCAACTGGACGATCTCGATCGTGTCCCCATGGTTCGAGAGAAACTTGACTGCGGCAGGTGACCGGTCGACCGTGCTGCGTTGTTCGACTCCTGTCGCTTGCAGACGCACCACCGGCAGCCGGGAATATCGAACAACGAAAACGGCGCTCGAGACAAGCAGTCCAACCGCCAGGCCTTCCATGAATCCCACAGATGCAACAGTTGCCACGATCACAGCTATGACCAGCCATTCGCTTGACGGCATCTTGCTGCGCGTGTCGATCAGCCATTCCTTTAGCAGTTCAACTCCCAGAAAGAGCACAAAACCGCCGGTCAGAAACACCGGCACCTGAAAGATCAGAGATCCGGCTGCAAACAAACCCACCAGCATGAACACGGCTGTTGCAATGCCGGCACTGCGGCCGGTGGCCCCGGTTTTCTGAGCAAGAGCCGTCATTGAAAGACCAACATATCCGGACGGTCCGCCGACGCCACCAGACAGCATGTTGGCAATTCCGCTGGACCGCAGTTCTGCGTTGACATCAAGATCGCGCCCCAGTGCCAGTTCCAGTCCGGTGATATTCAACATCAGGCCGATTATACTGAGCCCCGCAACAACCAGGAGACTCGGCCACGCCATCGCCACGGCCCACCAGTCGATCTTGCCCAGCAGTGCCGGTGTCGGCAGTTCGATCCCGCCACTGCTGTTGACTGGCGGCAAATAGCCAAGTGCGCGCGCTGTTTCGACCGACATTCCCGATACTTGCAGAACAATGTAGAAAACAGCGACTGCGCCAATCATGATCAGTGGCATTGTGGCAGGATGACTGAAGCGGCCAAGGAGCAGGAACATTGCGCATGCAAGCGCCACCGCTGGCAGGATGCGCCACAGAATCTCGGTTTGTCCCAAAGCCTGCAAGAAGCCGATGCCGATTCCGTGATCCGTCAACATGCTTGCAGCACCATCCACAAGCAGCCAACCGGACCCCGCGAGAAATCCCGCTATAACCGGGTAGGGCAGAAACCGGACCATGCCACCCAGTTTCAACCGCCCTACCAACCAGAACAGCAAGCCTGTAATGATGCTGGATACGCCAATCAATCCAATCGCCGTGGCGATTTTGACTTCGGTATCGCCAGCCGTCTGCACGGTCATGGTCACGATTGCTGCGGCTAGAATGGCGACCGTTGTCTCCTGAACCAGGGCTATCGAATTCGGGAGCAGGCTTCGCAAGGCGATTGCCAGTGCAAGCAGGGCGCCACCCAGAAGTACGACGCCAACGCCGAGTCCCATTCCTTCCGATATCGGCCCCGAGAACATAAGCGCGCCCATGGCAAGCGCCGCAGTGAGATTGTCCATACCGGCAATGGCGCCAATCATTGCCGAAGATCCCATGTTACGCCACAGACCTTTCCGCGCCATCGGCTCCGAACCCGTCACTGTCATTTATAAATCTACCTCGCTTGGCGATCGGGATGAATGCTTCGGTATGGAACATGATTGGTCCATTGAGAGGATGCCCCAACGCACGTCACCAAAGCCCACCCGAAATGGCGAAGTCGCCTTCTCCTCATAGCTTCAATTCGCAACAGACGCAATTCAGCCCCGTGGCTGCTGGCTGACTACCGTGCCTTCGGGTGCGGACCTTCTGAAACGGGGGGCAGTCAATATCCTGTCGGCAAGATCAGGTCAGGTTGCGAAACCGGCACATCCAGATGCGACGCATGCCGCAAACGATGTGCTGCACAATCAGTGCTGAACATAAGCCAAAGGATTTTTCGCGATATGACAAGGATCAATGCTGCAGCGCACAATGCCATGTAATTGCCACTGATCAACCCCGCGAACTGGTTACAAGGAAGACAGGAACTCGCAATGACGTCGAAGGCTGCAACACACAAAGGCGATACAGACGCTGGTTCGACCGGCACCAGCAGATCCCTGGTGCCAATCAAGCGAAATATGCCCATGGCCGGCAGTGGAACTGCAAACCGTTCTGCTGGTGCGCAGGTTGGATATGTCCACAACAATTCTGCCGCGAAAACATTCGAACGCGATTCCTATGCATCGACCGCGTTTCAGGAAATTCTGGATCGTTCGTTTCATGCCGGTGCAGCCCGTGTGACAGGAGGTCTTTCACCGAGCGCGCTGGCGGGTGCCTATGCGGATTGGGCCCTGCATCTCATGACCTCGCCGGGCAAGCAAACGCAGCTTGTAGAAAAAGCGGTCAGGAAGGCGCAGCGGCTGACCCGGTACGCAGGCAGATGTGCGACCGAGAAAGATGCCGCATCGCCATGCATCACACCGCTGCCGCAAGACCGGAGATTCCAGGGTGAAGGCTGGCAAAAATGGCCATACAACATGATGTACCAGTCGTTCCTGCTGAACCAGCAATGGTGGCACAACGCCACTGTTGGTGTCCGCGGTGTCACGCAGCAGCATGAAAACGTCGTGGAGTTCGCTGCCAGGCAATTGCTGGATGTGTTCTCGCCGTCCAACTATGCCTTTACAAATCCTGAAGTCATGGAAAAAACCGTCAAGGAAGGCGGCCAGAACCTGGTGCGCGGTTTCCAGAATTTCATGGAAGACTGGGACCACGCGGTCAGTGGCAAAAAGCCTGCCGGCACAGACGATTTCAAGCTTGGCGAGACCTTGGCAGTGACGCCCGGCAAGGTCGTCTATCGCAACAGGCTGATCGAGCTGATTCAGTATGAGCCGGTAACCAAAAAGGTTCACGCAGAGCCGATCCTGATCGTGCCTGCCTGGATCATGAAATACTACATCCTCGACCTGTCAGCCCGGAATTCACTAGTGAAGTACCTGACGGGACAGGGCTTCACTGTATTCATGGTCTCATGGAAAAACCCTGAGCCGGAAGACCGGGACCTGGGTATGGATGACTATCGCACATTGGGTGTGATGAGTGCGCTGGATACCATTCAGGCCATCACCGGCAGCGAAAAGATTCACGGTGTCGGGTACTGTCTTGGCGGCACCTTGCTGTCGATTGCAGCTGCCGCGATGGCGCGTGATGGCGACCATCGCCTCAAGACGCTGTCCCTGTTTGCCGCCCAGACGGATTTCACCGAAGCTGGCGAGTTGATGCTGTTCATCAACGAAAGCCAGGTGACGTTCCTGGAAGACATGATGTGGGAGCAGGGCTTCCTCGACACCAAACAGATGGCGGGCGCTTTCCAGCTGTTGCGGTCGAATGATCTGGTCTGGTCACGCATGGTGCACGACTATCTGATGGGGGACCGGGCCAGAATGAACGACCTGATGGCGTGGAATGCAGATGCCACCCGTATGCCCTTCAAGATGCACTCCGAGTATTTGAGGAAACTGTTCCTGAACAATGATTTTGCCGAAGGGCGCTACAATGTAGATGGACGCCCGGTCACGATTTCAGATATCCGCGTGCCTGTTTTCGGGGTTGGCACCGAGTGGGATCATGTTGCGCCATGGCGCTCGGTTTACAAATTGCACCTGCTTACCGACACCGAAATTACATTCCTGCTGACCAATGGCGGGCACAATGCCGGCATTGTTTCCGAACCCGGTCATCCGCGTCGCCACTACAGGATGTCAACCAAGCAAAACGATGACCCGTACAGCGACCCGGAAGCGTGGGCTGCGCAGACCGAAACAAGAGACGGGTCCTGGTGGCCGGAATTTGCAGGCTGGCTGAAGGCGCGGTCCGGTGACCTTGCTTCGCCACCGCCCATGGGCGCTGTGGAGCGCGGTCTCAAGCCAATCTGCGATGCGCCGGGCACTTACGTCTTTCAGCAGTAACCCGGTGAATGTCGCCACGAACTATATGTTGATGCCTGCTGTCATGTACGCCCGCCTTTTCCGGCCATCCGGAGCCGGGCAGTGGCAATGAGACGAGTCAAGCAGCCTCTGCATTGGCTGGTCTGAGCATCAAGCAATTGCAACTTGCCGCCAGGCCGGCGAGCGCAACAACGATGTTTATGGCCGTATGTCTCATCTGCAGCCTTTGACACAGTGATGATGCAGCACCCTGGCGGACGGAAACTCAAAACCGATGATTCATATCAATGATAACCCACCGGTTCCGTGACACTCCTCACCATGATGAACTGCTTGTCGTTAATTCGAGCAAGCAGGTGCACAGTGAAAGAGATATGGAAATGGCGAGCGCATCAAGGACAGAGAGCCAACCAGGCAGTCCTCCGGATCCAGCCGATGACGGCGGCCTGGTCAAGACGCTGGCCAGCAGGTTTCCAAGTGCCTACACAATCCTGTTCGGGCTTATAGCGTTTATTTCCGCACTCACATGGTTCATCCCGGCCGGCGTATATGACCGGGTCAAGAATGAAGCGCTTGGCAAACAAGTGCCGGTTCCCGGTACCTACCATGCAGTCGATGCCAATCCACAGGGCTGGTACGACGTTCTCATGGCGCCAATAAAGGGCTTTTACGATCCTGTTGCGGGAACAGCCAACGCTATCGATGTGTCGCTCTTCGTGCTGATTATCGGTGGTTTTCTCGGAGTGGTCAATTCGACCGGCGCAATCAACACCGGAATTGCCCGGGCGATGGCTGCCATGAAGGGTCGGGAAAAATGGATGATCCCAATCCTGATGGCACTGTTTGCAGCAGGCGGGACGACTTATGGCATGGCCGAAGAATCCCTGGCCTTCTACATGCTCATTATTCCGGTGATGATTGTGGCTGGCTATGACGCCCTGACCGGTGTTGCCATTATCATGCTTGGAGCGGGTATCGGCGTACTTGGCTCCACCATCAATCCATTCGCCACCACGATTGCAGCCAATGCTGCGGGAATCCCGTTTACCGATGGCATGTACCTGCGCCTGGCAATACTTGCGGTCGGTTGGGTGGCCTGCGCCGGGTATGTCATGTGGTATGCGGAAAGGGTCAGAAAAGATCCTGCCAAGTCTATTGTCGCAGCGCAGAAAGACACCAATAAAGCTTACTATTTGCAACACGCTGCGTCGGATGATGCCCGTCTAAGCACATCTCAAAAGCTGATCCTGATCATCTTCGCAGCAACTTTTGGCATCATGATCTGGGGCGTTTCATCCCAGGAGTGGTGGATGGCAGAGATGTCCGTCCTGTTTCTCGGCTCATCCATCGTTGTCGGAATCGTGGGCTGGCTGGGCGAAAAGACATTCACAGACGCCTTCGTCAACGGTGCTCGCGACCTGCTCGGCGTTGCTCTCATTATCGGTATCGCGCGCGGTATCGTGGTGGTCATGGACGCCGGGCATATCACCGATACGATACTCAACTGGTCTGCCGAGGCCATCAAGGGGTATTCGACCATTGCGTTCATCAATGTGATGTTCTGGGTTGAAGTCCTGATGTCGTTCTTCGTGCCGTCCACGTCCGGTCTCGCGGTCCTGAGCATGCCAATTCTGGCGCCGCTGGCAGATTTTTCGGGTGTCGGTCGTGATCTTGTGGTGACCGCTTACCAATCAGCGTGCGGTCTCGTCAATCTTATCACCCCGACGTCGGCCGTTGTGGTCGGCGGCCTCGCTTTGGGTCGGGTGTCCTATGACAAATGGCTGCGCTTCATATGGCCACTGCTGCTGGTGCTTACCATCATCATCATGGCCGGTTTGAGCCTGGGTGCGCTCCGGTAACGAACCCCGTTCACACAATTGTTCAAGGACAAGAAAATGCCACAGAAACTGGGCGTGCATTCAGAGACAGGCCAACTTCGTAAAGTGATGGTGTGCAGGCCGGGCCTTGCTCACGAAAGGCTGACGCCGGGCAATTGCGACGAGTTCCTGTTTGACGATGTGTTCTGGGTACATGAGGCCCGCAAGGACCATCATGACTTCTGTACAAAATTGAAAGAGCGTGATGTTGACGTGCTGGAAGTGCACGATCTGCTGTCCGAAACGCTGGATTCTGCAGATGGGCGTGCCTGGATTCTTGATCGACGCATGTCGGCAAATCATGTCGGAGTGGGCATGCGCGATGAACTGCGGGCGTGGCTCGACGAAGTGGATTCTGCCGCGCTTGCAGGATTCCTGGTCGGCGGGATCACGGTTTACGATTTGCCATTCAGGCCGCACGGCATGTTTGGCAGCTATCTGGGCGGGGATGGCTTTGTTACACCACCGCTGCCCAATATGATTTTCACGCGTGATACAAGCTGCTGGATCTATGGCGGTGTCACCCTCAACCCAATGCACTGGCCGGCACGCCAGCAAGAGACACTGCTGGCTGCTGCAATCTACAAATTCCACCCGGAGTTCAAGGAGAGTGACTTTCAGACATGGTGGGGCGACCCGGATACCGACCATGGTGGTGCCACACTGGAAGGTGGCGATGTAATGCCCATCGGTAATGGTGCGGTTCTCATCGGCATGGGGGAACGCTCTACACCGCAAGCCGTCGGGCAGGTGGCGCAAGCCTTGTTCAAGGCAGGCGCAGCGGAACGAGTGGTTGCCTGCCAGATGCCTAAATCACGTTCGGCAATGCACCTGGATACAGTTTTCTCGCTGTGCGATCACGACCTGGCAACCAGCTTTACCGAAGTGGCAGAAGGCATCACCTGCTACAGCCTCCGGCCTGGCGACAAGCAGGACACGATCGATTTCAGACAAGAGGCCAAGCCGCTTTTTGATGTGGTTGCGGATTGCCTTGATCTGAAGCAATTGCGGGTGGTGCCCACAGGCGGCGATGTTTTCGAGAAGGAACGTGAACAATGGGACGATGGCAACAACGTCGTGGCCATCAAGCCCGGGGTGGTCATCGGCTATGATCGCAACACTCACACAAACGCAATGCTGCGCAAGGCAGGAGTGGAAGTGGTTACCATCCGTGGTGCCGAACTGGGCCGTGGCCGTGGCGGCGGACATTGCATGACATGTCCAATCCAGCGCGATGCCGTTTCCTGAACAGTCAGACTGTCACCCTGTCCCCACTTGCTCCCCCGATCGGACCCACAAATGTCACACAATCTCAAAGGCCGCAGTTTCTTATCGTTGCAGGATTATTCTCCGGATGAAATCCAGTCGCTGCTGGATCTGGCAACGGAACTCAAGTCTGCCAAGTATGCAGGGACTGAACAGCCTCGTCTTACGGGCAAGAACATTGCCTTGATATTTGAAAAGGATTCAACGCGCACCAGGGTTGGCTTCGAGGTGGCAGCCTACGATCAAGGCGCTCATGTCACGTACCTGGGGCCAACCGGCAGCCATATTGGCGTCAAGGAAACCGACAAGGATACGGCAAGAGTCCTCGGGCGCGTGTTTCACGGCATAGAATACCGCGGCTTCGCGCAAAGCACTGTTCAACAGCTTGCGGATTTTTCAGGAGTCCCGGTTTTCAATGGACTGACAGACGAATTCCATCCGACCCAGATACTGGCTGATTTCCTGACCATGCAGGAACACGCGGACAAGCCGCTCGCGCAGATTAAGTACTGCTTCCTGGGTGATGCTGAAAACAATATGGGAGATTCACTGCTCATAGGGGGAGCCAAGATGGGTATGGATGTCCGGCTTTGTGCGCCGGAAGTCTGCTGGCCGGTGAAGGACATTGTTGATGAGGCCAAGGCCATAGCTGCTCAGACCGGGGCGCGGATACTGATTACCGAAGACATTGCAGCGGCAGTCCACGGCTGCGATTTCATCTACACGGATGTCTGGCTCTCAATGGGACAGCCCAAGGAGAAATGGGCCGAACGAATTGAGCTGCTGCAGCCCTATCAGGTGAATGCTGCCGTGATGGCGAAAACCGGAAATCCCGATGCAAAATTCATGCATTGCCTGCCGGCCTTCCACAACACGGAAACCAGTATGGGCAAGGAGATCTTCGAGAAGTTTGGTCTTGATGCCATGGAGGTCACCGAGGAGGTGTTCGAGTCGCCCAATTCCATTGTGTTTGACCAGGCGGAAAACCGCATGCACACGATCAAGGCGGTTCTTGTCGCCACATTGGGAGAGTGATGCGGTGAAGGTGATTGTGGCGCTTGGCGGTAATGCCCTGTTGCGCCGGGGCGAGGCCATGACGTCGGCGAACCAGCGCGAAAATGTGAAACATGCGGCACGCTCGATTGCGGAACTCGTAACAGCGGGCCATCAGGTCACGGTAACCCACGGCAACGGTCCGCAGATCGGCCTGCTTGCGCTGCAGTCTGCGGCCTATGACACGGCCAGCGCCTTTCCGCTGGATCTCCTGGGGGCGGAAACCGAGGGCATGATCGGTTACCTGATCGAACAGGAACTGGAGAATGCGCTGGGTCCGGAGCACAAGGTGGCGACACTGCTGACCCAGATAGAAGTGGATCCCCGCGATCCGGCGTTCGGCAATCCGACAAAGCCCGTGGGCCCGGTCTATGAGGAAGCCGAGGCGCGCAAGCTCGCACAGGCACGCGGTTGGACGGTAAAACCCGACGGCGCGAAATTCAGGCGCGTGGTGGCATCACCGAAACCCAAGCACATCCCGGATACCGCGATCATAAAGCTGCTGCTGGACCACGATGTCACTGTGATCTGCGCCGGCGGCGGCGGCATTCCCGTCGTGCGGCGTCCCGATGGCTCTCTGGTCGGCGTTGAAGCGGTCATTGACAAGGATGCCGCCAGTTGTCTGCTGGCAACGGATATTGAAACCGACGCGCTGCTGTTGCTGACGGACGTGGACCGGGTTTACCTGAATTGGGGCACGGATGAACAGCAGGGGCTGGGCAAGGTGAGCCTGGATGAGTTGTCGCGGCATGAATTTGCAGCCGGATCAATGCAGCCCAAGGTCGATGCGGCCTGCAAGTTCGTAAAGCAAACCGGCGGCATTGCCGGCATAGGGCGCCTGGAAGATGCGCTCGGTATTCTTGAAGGGCGGGCAGGGACGCTTGTTTCGACATAGCCCGACGACCTGTCCTGTTCCGGGTCGACCACTTCCGTCGTTCAACAGACATGCAATCCCAGGTGCACGATGCGGCACCGTTCCGGTTCAAGCGAATATCTGTTCCAGGTGAGGATGAAATGGACCTCGGTGCCGCGCTGAGTGATGCAACAGATCTTAGCGGGATAATCCGTGAGCAATGTTGTTCAACTGTGCGCTCGAATGGTCTTTCGGCCTCCAACGTCATGGTGCTGGCAACCTGTCTCACCAAGCGCCGGGATCGATATGAGACGTTAATCAGACGGTGGAACTGCAAGAGCCTGGTGCGCTTGATCCAACAGGGTCTGGAGTTGAGCAGCAGTAAACACCACGAGACAGGTCTGTTGCTGCTCAGCATCTACGGCCAAGTGGAAAAGTTCTCCATTGCTGGAACGCGATACAAGTGTTGTTCGAGCGATGAATCCTTCGGTCTTGTCACTGATTGTCATAACTGTCTCCTGTAAGTTTGGCCACACGCCGGTGGCATGATCTTGCCTGGCTGGTCGATAGATTGATGCCCGCACCCTCAATCGACCTGCCGCACACCGTTTAACATCCGCTCCTGCAATTTGTTCCCATGCAGCACCGACAGGTCGCCGGTCCCAACTTGTCGACCGGCATGCAAACTGCCTCTGTATCGTGTGGGCTGAGACTTATGGCCAATATGGTGGAATGCCATAGTGCCCATGAAGACGTTCTTCCCACCGGCGATCAGTTGCCCAGTTTTGCTGGCGTGGCGGGGAAGCCTCAAGCATTTCTCTGGTGACATTGGTTACATACCCGCCCTTGTCAGGATCATATTTCAGTTTGGGCCAGGGCAGCGAATGTTGATTTTCTCCTATTCCCAGAAAGCCGCCAAATGTCATTGCGACGTATACGATTTTGCCGGAAAGCTTATCGATCATAACGTGATCGATTTCTCCAATGTGATCGCCGTCCGGACTAAACACCTTTGTGCCGGTGACATCATTCGATGAAACAAGCGTGGCGAGCGTGGGTTGAGTGTTCATTGCTGGCTCCTCTGGAAGGATGGACGAGTTGAACATACAACGACGATCGCGGCGTATCGTTCCCCTGTTCCCCTGTTCCGCGTCAGCGCCCATGCGGCAGTTCAGGTCGACAGCATGGCGGCCTTGTCACGTTACTGGATGGAAGGTGAATGAAATTGGCAAACAGGATTCGGTCATTCTACGGTCGCGTCGGCTTGTCATAATGAGCTTCAAAGCGCTAGTCTTGCGGGTTGGGCAGGTATCAAGGGTCGCGTGTGTATGTCAGGCATCAAGTCACAGCTCGTCTGGCGCGACATGGATCAAGCGGAACTTGATGCCGCTTATGATCAAAATGTTTACGCTCCTAATCGACTGCAGATTCTGGAGCGCTACTCCTGCAATAGTGCGACCACCCGTTTGATGCTCGGTGCGCCACAACGCTTTCGTTATGGCAAGACGGAGATCGAAGGCCTGGACATCTACAGGAGTACGCGTACGAAGGCGCCCATACAGATATTTATCCATGGCGGTGCATGGCGGTCCGGTACGGCGGCCCAATACGCGTTTCCGGCTGAAGCCTTCGTCAGGGCAGGGGCCCATTTTGTGGTGCCGGATTTTGATTGGGTACAGGACCACGACGGCGATCTGCGACCGATGGTTGACCAGGTTCGCAGGGCCGTTGCCTGGGTCGCGCGCCATGCCGAGAAACTCGGTGGCGATCCGGACAGTATTTATCTGTCCGGACACTCGTCGGGCGCCCATCTTGCTGGTGTCGCGTTGACTACAGATTGGGACCGCGATTTCGGCTTACCTTCCAATATCTTGAAGGGAGCCCTGCTATGCAGTGGGATGTACGACCTCAAGCCGGTCCGGCTATCTGCGAGGAGTTCATATGTCACAATCACTGAT
>Ga0316192_10001996_pt1 | contig 15017 bp, 17 predicted proteins | sample MerIslwburrow_MG_FD_204931 | JGI IMG/M metagenome (GOLD analysis project Ga0316192, IMG submission 204931) | Coastal sediment microbial communities from Maine, United States - Merrow Island worm burrow | ecosystem: Environmental > Aquatic > Marine > Coastal > Sediment | place: USA: Maine...
GCATCCTTGCGCAAGAACTACAACACATCAGCCGTCCGTGGCTCTAAGCTTAACAATACGTTTGGCAATTCAAGATTACTATTGGAAGTTTCTTTAGGTGGCTAAGTAATTCACTTATTTCCATAATAATTTATAGAAAATAAAATAAAACTTAACGTTTCTTAAGAAACCAAAAAATAAAACACTCGCAGCCAAACAATATGGCGTGAATAACAACGATGCAGTAAAACTCAACCTACAGTTGATCGAGATAATCCGCAAACCTTATGGCGAATTTTTGAATCAGTTGTATGAGCAGGCAGGTGTACAACTGCACATCGCCTAGGCAGGCGGTTTTGTTGCTGGCAGTAAAAACCAGTACGACCTGATACAACTGCCACTGCTGGATAACTTTGCCACCAGCTCCTCCTACCTGTACGCACTGGTGGCCGCACTGGAACGGGCAGGAATAAGTGAGCCTGGCCAACGACTGATACTGATTCTCGGCTGGCAGACTAGAACCCTGTTAATAAAAAATGGTGACCTTACAAATACTGAGACTGAGGCAATGCGACAGTTCTAATCTGCACGCGCCTTTGATGTCGCCTGATTGCCCGGCATAAAACAAAAGAAACCAATCACTACAACCCGCTGGATCAAACCCTGCCACAGGCAATGCTCGCCAGTGCTGTATTAATCCTGCTATCGCCAAGCGTATTAAAACGTCAGCCAAAAAACAAAACGTACTTATTAATTTTTCAAAGCCATAGGGCTCGCCTTTCTCTTTAGGATAAGTATAGGCGAGGGGAAATTATCCCCGCGAACAAAAGAAGCAATCTCAAATAAATCAATGCGGTCACTCTTTGCATTGCCGCCATGAATAGACTTCATATAAAAGGAATAACCGAGAATAAAATAAACGCCAGTGTCATCGCAAAAATCAGCCTCCCAATGCCAGCAATAAATACATTCAAGGCCAACGATAATTCCGCCGAGGTAGGGTTTAATAAGTTGATAAAGCTAGTCAGGGTACGCCGAAATATTTTTGCGAACGAGTATCATATGTTTCTGATCAAGAATACAGATATAGAGTGAACTGGCGTGAAAATCTATACCGCAGTAGTATGGCTGAGTGTTAGTATAAAAATTTATTGAGGCAATATGTCTTTCTAAAAATAATGGACATCGTATGAATCTAGCTTCAAATTTTAAAATGCTAAGCATTTACAATATGAGGATGAATGCTCAGTTATTGGAGTGTTGTAGAGATCTGTCGGCTGAAAAGCTAGCGGAAGATACAAAAACATTCTTTCCGTCAATTATTAGCTATTGGAATCACCTTATGTTTGGTGATCTGATTATGATGACCAGATTGGGTGTTAATGAAATAGGTAGTCTTTCAGCTACGGATTTAGAGCATTTTCCTAAACCAGCATCAACAAAAGATATATATTTTAGTAATTTCTCAGACCTGGAAAGGGTACGAAGAGAAATAGATAAACTGATTCTTGAATGGTGTTCAACATTAACTGACAAGGATTGCGAACGAGTACTGACTTATAGAACGACAGAAGGTCATCAAATATCCAAGAGAGCGTCTGATGTCATACAGCACATGTTCAATCATGAGACTCACCATCGTGGACAATTAACTTGCATATTGAGTCTCTATGGTGTGGATTATGGTTTCACCGATCTTCCAATGATCGTTCCGGAGGGAAGTCAGGCATAAAAAAATAGCGAGGCATGGGGGTCTTCAGGAGAATCAAGCTGCCTATGCGGAAGTGTAATAATAAAAGCCAACAGAATTGATCCAAGAATTCACCCTGTGCCATTGCGGTATGTGTAGAAAATATTGAATTGAAATATTTTAGCGACCAAAGAGCGGATTATTATCGTTTTCCAATAAGACTAAAGAACTAACTGCGACAGAAGTATTCGCCTTGTTTACACCTGCTGAGCAAGCCTGCTGATGAACCTTCTAAGGTTGATCTGTCAGCTGATAAAAGTGACGACTCAGTAGTCGGTGACATCGTCAATTTCCTCTTCACTCCAGATCAGGCCGGTGTGACTACCCCATTCCGCTACGCGTTGTCGGAGTTCACTTATTGTCGCAACACGGCGGTTGGGACGCGCATGCAGCCAGGTTTCTCACGGGTGTTGTTTCGCCTCTTGCCTAATCTCATTACGTACCAGTTTAACGAGGCTATTCATCGCCTCGGCTATCAGTTCAATGGCATCATCGGCGCACAAGATTCCTTCCAGGCCACCGTGTTTGTTAACGATTAAGACTCGGCGCACGCCGTGTTTGTTCATCACTGCCAGGGTATCGAGCAGCGTTTCGTCTTCGCTGACGGTAACCAGGTTGGTATTCATAACATCCTTGAATGTGACAGCCTCTAGCGGTACGTGTTGCGCCAGCACTTCGATGACCAGATCACGATCGGTAACGATGCCAATCGGAATATTTTCATCACCCTGTTTGCTGATCACCACCAGATCACCGACATGGTGTTTGCGCATCAGTCTGGCTGCATGAGGTATTGTGGTGTTTGAATCGGTAATGACGACTTCACGGTTACAATATTTTCCAGCGGTCATTTAGATTACCTCCTTGTTATTAATACTTGGCAGCGTCCTTGCTGCCCTATTGCTATAGCCTAAATTAATAATAGTACACTGACAGTGAAGTGTATTTATTGTTATCAATCGCGGGGGAAAATAGCGATCTTTTTCATTATTTATTTATGGTTATGACTGGCAGATGATTCCGGCACAAGAAATCCTCAACCGTATCCGTTGGGATGTTGAATACGCAAAAGGCGAATTTGTGATCGGTTACTACGACCGGGTCGATGATCGCATCATCAAAGTGCCGTTCCGGGAAATTTAGTTCGACCCTAATGACCACTTTGCCTTTTAGGTTTTGGATCTGGAGGACGAATGTCATTCGGTGCCGTTTCATCGCGTCAAGCAGATTTACAAAGATGGCAAATTAATCTGGCATCGCGAACACTGACAGCGGCTATGCGCCTATCAATGCTCTTGTTATGCGCCTGATTAAACCTCCTGCGGTACCTCGGTGGGAATCTCTACCGGCATCTCCGCCGGAACACCCGGTTCGGGCGATTCTAAAGGTACTTCATCCGGCGCTGTTGCCGGCACCCCCAGCGGCTGTTCTACATCGGGGCTCTCGGGCGGTGATTGTGGTTCGATCTCGGGCGCTGGTCTTTGTCCCTGCGTTGCAGCTGCTTCATCAATAAATCCAATACTCATTTGTCACCTCCCTAGCCCTTGCTCAACCAATGTCTATACTTACTGTAGCAGCTAAAAAACAATAATATATAAACTGCTGCTTGCTCAAACAGCAGTACCGGTTTGGTGTTTTATATCTATAAATAAAGTCACTGCCAAGGAGAACAACCATGCAACTGCCATTACAAATCACCTTTCGACACCTTGATCAGTCAGAGGCGCTGGAAACTTGTATCCGTGATCATGCCGCCGAACTGGATCAGTTTTATGACCAGATCATGAGCTGCCGTGTAGTGATCGAGTCCAGCCATAAACATCAACACCAGGGCAGGCTTTATCAGGTCCATCTTGATGTTACCGTGCCAGGCAAGGAACTGGTGGTCAGCCGTGAATCTGATCAACACCATGCCCATGAGGATGCCTATGTCGCCATTCGAGACGCCTTCGATGCGATGCGCCGCCAACTGGAAGACCATGCCCGCAAACAGCGGGGCAAGGTTAAAAGCCATGAGGTACCTGCCCATGGCAAGGTTAGCGAACTGGTAGCGGATGAAGATTATGGTCGCATCCTGACAGCAGACGGTCGTGATATTTATTTTCACCGCAACAGCCTGCTCAACAGCAACTTTGACGACCTGGAGCTCGGCATGGAAGTACGCTTTGATGAAGAGCCCGGTGATCAAGGACCGCAGGCCAGCAGTGTCAATGTGATCGGCAAACACCATATCGTAGGATAAACAAACATGGCTGGACTTGGCTTCGACATCAAAGATCCTGGCCTGGCAGACCAGGGCCAAAAAAGGATTGAGTGGGCTGGGCGAGAGATGCCTGTATTAAATGGTCTGGCGAAACGTTTTGCCGGGCAGCGTCCTTTAACAGGGATACGCATTAGTGGTTGTCTGCACATCACCACCGAAACCGCCAACCTGGCCCGCACACTTAAAGCGGCTGGTGCAGATGTTGTGTTATGTGCCAGCAATCCACTCAGCACTCAAGATGATGTAGCCGCCGCCTTGGTGAAGCATGATCAAATCCCGGTGTTCGCTATTCGCGGCGAATCAACTGAGGTCTATTACCAACACATCAATGCGGCATTGGATCACCAGCCTGTGCTGACCATGGATGATGGCGCTGATCTGGTCAGCGAGATACACAAATCACGCACCGAGTTGATCGATAACATGCTTGGCGGCACCGAAGAGACCACCACCGGTGTCATACGCCTACGCGCCATGGCCAGAGATGGTGCGCTCAAGTTCCCGGTGATTGCCGTGAACGACGCCATGACCAAACATCTGTTTGATAACCGCTATGGCACCGGTCAAAGCACCCTTGACGGAGTGATTCGCGCCACCAACATCCTAATTGCCGGAAAAACTTTTACTGTGGTTGGTTATGGCTGGTGCGGGCGTGGCATTGCCATGCGCGCTAAAGGCCATGGTGCCAATGTTGTTGTCACCGAGGTTGATCCATTAAGAGCCCTGGAGGCGGCCATGGATGGTTTTCGTGTCATGCCGCTGATTGAAGCAGCCAAATTATCGGACTTTATGATTACCGCCACCGGTGACAAACATGTGGTCGATAAACCCCATCTGGAAGTAATGAAAGACGGTTGCGTGCTGGCCAACTCGGGGCACTTTAATGTTGAGATCAATATTCCCGCACTGGAAGAATTAGCGGTTAGCAAACAACGGCCACGCGACTCTGTTGATGAATACAGGCTGGCCGATGGCCGACGGCTTTGCCTGTTGGCCGAAGGTCGCTTGGTGAATCTTGCTGCTGCCGAAGGTCACCCCTCCGCAGTGATGGATATGAGTTTTGCCAATCAGGTGTTAACTGCTGTCTATCTGGCAAGCCAGGGGCACAAACTGGATAAGCGTGTGCATGGTGTACCGACGGAGATTGATCAGGAAGTGGCGCAGTTAAAGTTGGCGGCAATGAATATTGAAATAGATGAGCTGACTGAAGAGCAGGTTCGCTATCTCTCATCCTGGCAAGAGGGAACGTAACAATCATCACTACGCTTGATCAGCTTTCGGTAGAAGGCGTGGCATGCTCGCCCGTCAAGGGGACAAAGGCAACATCGAGAACCTTGGTAGTCGTTATCTCGCCCTGTTCATCTTTCTCTAGCAACAATAATTCCTGATGCATATAGGGTAGCCCAACCGGAATGACCAGGCGGCCGCCCGGCTTGAGCTGGTCTACGAGTGGCGGTGGTATATAGGGCGCTGCGGCGGTGACAATGATGCCGTCAAAGGACGCATGTTCCTGCCAGCCATAATAACCATCACCAATACGAACGCTGACATTGTGGTAACCAAGTCGCTGCAATCGCTCCCTGGCCTGTTCGCCCAGCTCAGTGACGATCTCGGTGCTATAGACCTGTTTCACCAGCAAAGAGAGCACAGCCGCCTGATAACCGGAACCACAGCCCACCTCCAGGATGACATCCTCCTCAGAAGGACAGAGCATGTCCGTCATCAGGGCAACGATATAGGGTTGTGAGATGGTTTGACCAAAGCCGATACTGACCGGGCCATTTTCATAGGCAAAGGCCTGTATATCAGTGGGAACAAATTTGTGGCGCGGCACCTTTCGCATCGCCGCCATCACCCGGGAATCCAAAGCGTCTTTACCAATGTAGCGGCGGGTATACTCAACCTCCATGGCAATGTCCTGCATCATTTTCTCGAGTTGACCCATGACCGCTCCTTATCTCAATGCTCAAACAGTACTACACCGATTGTTCTTATTACATATATCTCGCCAGTTCATTGGCCGTCGGCAGCACGCCAAACCAAACCAGCATGGCGATCAGAAATGTGTACAACAGAGTAATTACAATGCTGCTTTTCCATAAAGCACTCCCCTGTCGTTCTCTTATTAAGGTTGTCCCGGCACGATGCAGCAACATCAAGCCAAGAAGATTGCTAAGCCAGTAACCCAATACAAAGGACGGCAAATAGAGCTGTTCATGAAGCAGCGAAAAAGGCAGCGCAAACAGATAGGCCAAAGGCACATTCACAAACAGATCATTCCACCATGATAACGGCGAAAGCAGATAGCCGATAAACCCAACTATCCCGGCATAAAAATGCGATTTTGTTAACCACATCTGTTGCATGCCTCTTACTCCATTAGTCGTACACCATGAACCAAGACCATACTGAATCAGAACAGTGGAAACATATTTTACGCCTTGGCGCATAGCCGTCGCATTTCACCCCGTGCGTTTTCAGCGACTGTGTTTAGCTTTCAAATGCCCTTTGAAAACTCAGTCGCCACCTCAAAAAATAATTACTATTAAAGAGGCCTCCTATTTTGATAATCCCATAGGAAATTTTGTGGAGCCTTCATATGAAGGATAGTGCATGCATAACATTCCTGCATTGGGCGTTATCCCAATTACATTTGCGCTGGGCGGGCTTTTGCAAAGTATGTCGAGAAAGGCTCTTAATGGAACTGCGATTTTTAATCGCACCAATAACATCCATACAGATACCACTCACGAATAATAAGGAATGGTTATTGTTTTGCCAGTTTTTCCAACACCATCTCACGCATGCGAAATTTTTGCAGCTTACCAGTCACTGTCATAGGAAATTCATCCACAAACCAGATATATTTAGGCACCTTAAAATGGGCCAGATTGGCTTTGCATAATTCGCGCATTTCATCCTCGCAGGCACTCTCGCCGGCATGTAGTTCAATCCAGGCCATCAGCTCTTCACCATAGAAATCATCCGGCACACCGAAGACGGCCACCTCGGCCACCTTGGGATGGCTGAAGATTAGCTCTTCAATCTCACGTGGGTAGATGTTCTCACCACCGCGAATAATCATCTCTTTCAGACGGCCGGTAATTTTTACGTAACCTTCAGCATCCATACTGCCCAGATCACCGGAATGTAACCAGCCATATGCGTCGATGGCCTTGGCGGTCGCCTCTGCATCGCCGTAATATCCTTTCATGATGTGATAACCACGGAAGCAGATCTCACCTACTCCACCCAGCGCTACAGTTTTATCACTATCCACATCAACTATTTTTACTTCCTGATGCGGCAGATTTTTACCCACCGTTTCAGTACGTCGTACCAGCGTGTCTTCAGGCGTGGTGAGATGGGTAATTGGTGAAGCCTCAGTTTCACCGTAACCAATCAGAATCTCACGACAGTGCATCTGCTCCATCACTCTGGTCATCAAACTGGCTGGACATGGCGCACCGGCCATGATGCCAGTGCGCAAGGAACTCAGATCAAATTCATGAAAACGTGGATGCTCAAGTTGGGCAATGAACATGGTTGGTACGCCATGCAATGCAGTGCACTTTTCCGCATCAATGGCTTGCAACACCACCAGGGCATCAAAGTGTTCACAGGGCAGCACAATGCAGGCGCCGACTGAAAGACATAGCAGGTTTGCCAGCACCATGCCAAAGCAGTGATAAAACGGCACCGGCACAGCCAGGCGGTCTTGTTCACTGAAGTGCATCGCCAAAGCAGAAAAATAGGCGTTGTTCAAAATATTGTGATGAGTGAGCAGCACCGCCTTGGGAAAACCGGTAGTACCAGAGGTGTACTGAATGTTGATGGCATCATCCAGGTCCAGTGTCGCAGTACGACTATTCAGCTCATCCACTTTGATTTCTTCACCGGCAGCCAAGAACTCTGCCCATGTCATAAAGCCTGGATAAGGCTGCTCTGTCTGCTCCGGTTTCAGCGGATCAAACAGCACTACCCGGCGCATAAAGGGAAACTCACTGCTGGACATGTCATCCTGAGTCATTTGTTTCAACTCAGGCAACAACTCAACCAACATCTCGACGTAGTTGCTACTTCGAAACGAAGGCATGATAAAAATCCCCTGCACTTCGGAACGCTGCAAGGCATAGGCAAGTTCACGTGGCTTATAGGCCGGGTTGATATTGACCAGGATGGCACCGATGCGCGCTGTCGCCAGTTGCAACAACAGCCATTCGATATTGTTGGTCGACCAGACACCGATTCTGTCGCCTTTAGAAAAACCCAGCGCAAGCAAACTGCAGGCAACGCAATCGACCTGATGTGCCAATTCGTTATAGCTTAAACGGCGATCTTGATGGCAGGAAACAATAGCTTCTCTTTCAGGAAAACGCAGAACAATCGAGGCAAAGTGTTCTGAAATAGTAGCACCCAATAAAGGCTGGTCACCACCACGATGGAAATAGCTTTTTTTTATAAAATCCATCGTTCGTCTTTCCTTACATTATTTTTACACCCTGCCTCTGTAAGAACCTCAGGCATAAATAAATTAGAGGAAGGTGTAAACCATAAACTCTAACGCAACATAGGACATCTCACCCCCACCCTAACCCTCCCCCATCAAGGGGGAGGGAATTATAAGTTGTCATATTCTTTCCTTAAACTTTCAGTTCCCCCTCCCCTTGCGGGAGGGGGCTAGGGGGAGGGGTAATAAAAACAGCGCTACTTTCTCTGTCAGTTTCCCTCCAAAACCAAGAATGTGCCTTCTAAACCCCAGCCCAATAATCATCCACCTTAGCCTGCAACTCCGCCAGCAACACCTCATCACGCTCAGGTTCAAACAGATGACGAAAACGGCCCTGCAGTTTCAGGTACTCCTCTACCGGCACACGTTGCCTCGGCACCTTGGTGTGCACCACTTCACCATCAATATATTCCTTCAACGGCCAGACACCCGTTTTAACCGCCAACTTACCAATCTCTACCGATATCTTCGGATCATAATCCCAACCAGTTGGGCACGGCGCCAATGAAATAATCATGCGCGGCCCTTTCATGCTCTTGGCCTTTTCGATCTTACGTGCCAGATCCAAAGGCTCGGCACCAATCACGGTGGCGACATAGGCTGGCTTGTGCGCCGCCCAAATGGCAAACAGGTCTTTTTTATAACCGGCAAAACCATGCGCCCCTTTGCTGGTAGAGGTCTTGGCCGCATGTGGTGTTGCACCGGAATATTGCTGGCCGGTATTGCCGTAGCCTTCGTTGTCATAACAGATGTAAATAAAATCCAGATCACGCTCCATTGCGCCAGAGGTGGCAGACAGCCCCATACCGTAGGCTGAACCATCACCGGTCAGTACCACCACCTGCAGATCTTCATCTTCTGTGATCTGCTGCTTCTGCTTCAAAATATCCAACGCATCACGAATCCCCTGCGCCCCGGCCGGGGCCGAGGCCATGGCGGTATACAACCAGGAGCCACGGAATGGTGTGAAGGGATAGACTGATAACAAGGTCATGCAACCGGCGGCATTCACGAACACGGTCTTCTCGCCAAGGATGTCGTAGATCTCATGCAGAGCCTCAAGGCCACCACAACCGGCACACATCGGCGTGCCCGTGCCCAGCAGATGGGTCGAGGGCAGATCCTTCATGCGATGGATGATGGCTTCATTTTTCTCAATCATTGTTCTTCTCAATTATTACTTGGCCCAGCTCTGCTCTTTCCACATGGGCGACGGCCTGTAACTTTCTTACTTCACGTAGCTCGTCCTCGGTAAATAACAACCTTGGTGGCAGGCTAGTGCCCTCCTCGCAGGCCTGACGCGTCACCTCGGCAATCTTGAATAGCTCCTCTTCGCTGATATCACGACCACCCAGGCCACCCATAAAACTGGCCAGCAAAGGTGCATCCTGTTGGCCACACATCACCGACGCAAGCTCGATATGCAACACACCGCCCTTGCCCATAGAGATGTTTTGATCGATCACTGCCGCTGCCTTTTTACCTGCCAACAACGACTGAAATAATTTCTCCGGAAATGGCCGTAACAGCCGTGGCCGCAGTAGACCGATCCTCCAACCGGCCTCGCGTAACTTGTCTACCGCCGCCTTGGCCTTGGATGCGAACGAGCCCATCATCACATAGACGTAGTCGGCATCATCACTACGATAGGCCTCGATGGCGTCATAACGGCGACCGAAGGTGTCGGCAAACTCAGTCGCAATCTCATCATAGACGGCAAGGGCCTGTTGCTGCGCCAGATGGATCTCGTAACGAAAATAGGAGTATGGCGTGCCACCTAACACCGCCACCGCCTGACTGGCAGGGGCACTGGCACGGAAGCGGGTGTTTTCGGCGTCAAAGCTACCGACAAAGGCAGCAGCCTTGTTTGCATCAGGAAGCTCCACCGGCTCACGGGTAAAGGAGAGATAAAAACCATCCAGATTGACAATTACCGGCAACCGCACTTTTGCATGCTCGGCAATGCGATAAGCCATCAGAGTGCTATCCAGCACCTCCTGGCAGGTAGTGCAGTGGATTTGCAAAAATCCACAGTCACGCGCGGCAACAATATCGTTGTGATCTGATTCCAAAGTAATGGGCGCCGAGAGACCGCGCGAAACATTGACCAGCACAAACGGTGCCCGCCAGCCGGCGACGGTGTAGAGCATCTCCATGGCATACAACAAACCCTGACTGGAGGTGGCACTAAAAACCCGTACCCCTGTGGCAGCTGCGGCACCGGCGGCGGTAATCATGGAGTGTTCCGAATCGACCGTCACCAGTTTGCCCGGCATCTCGTCCTTGTCTATCCATTCAGCCAGGGCTTCGATGATCTCGGTCTGCGGCGTAATGGGAAAGGCCGGGTAGTAATCCACCTGGGCCAGACGTGCTCCCCAGGCCGCGGCCCGATTGCCGGTCATTAGCATGCGGTTCATGCCCACACTCATCCCAGTTCTCCTTGCTGTTCTTCTTTTTGGGCTTGTTGTTCCGAAATTGCCTCGATCGCATGCGGCGGACATTGGGCAACACAAACCATGCAGCCCTTGCAGTGGTCGTAGTCAATCTCAGGTTTGCCATCTGCAACGACATTGATGGCGCTGTCGGGACAAAAGGTGCTGCACACCCACCAGCAATGATTACAACGATCATAGTCAATCACCGGCCGCAAGGTACGCCACAGGCCGGTCTTTACTTCAACACTGGTGAGTGCGCCATGAATAGTCGGCGCCGAAACACTGGCCGGCTCAAATGGAAACTCTACCCAGTCGGGCGAGACGTAATCATCAGCCGATAACTCTTTGCCCTGTTTCACTGCCCCTGCCTGCTCAGCCATGGCGTCAAAGGCATGCAGCGCCATTTCAAGGTTTTTTTCGATCACGCTCTGACGCAATGCGGCCAGCTCTTGTTCAATCGCGCGCTGCAGAGAGTCTCGCGATATCACCCCCAGCAGTTGTGCTGCAGCACCGGCACAGGTGGCGCCGATATAGGGCAGATCAGCGCGGTCTTCGACATCGGCCGTCAGCGGCAAGGCAACCACACTGCCAGTGATATTGGTACGATGGCGCCAGACGTCGGCAGACTCATCGCTGTTGATCAACACCACGGTATCCAGCCCGATACCGGCCAATACGCCTGCCGCCGGAACCGGCACCAGGGTATCGTCGGCGACAATCACCAGATCGGGATGTTGAATAACGCCGCGTTCATTGATGCTGTTTTTTGCGGCGCGGACATAGGCAAAAATCGGCGCACCACGGCGCTCGGCACCGTAACGTGGCGCATCCTGCACCTCGTAACCTTCAAGAAAGAAGGCCGTGCCGAGGATGCGGCTGGCGGTCTTCATACCCTGGCCGCCGCGGCCATGAAATCGAATCCGGAACATGCTTGCTCCTTATCTTTTAGATAAACCCAGGCCCGGTTGAAAAGGTCGAAAAACGGCGGAAGCTCATCGCCTTCTTGACCCGCTCCATGGCCAGCTCCATCGACGCCTGGCGCGGCAGAATGCCTTTGTCCTTCGACGCCTCCAGCACCAGTTTAGTATTTCGCTGCAACTTTTCAGCAATAGCCTGCATCGCCGCACTCTCATTGGCGCCGTGATATTCCATCGCCGCACAGATCACACCACCGGCATTGGCGATAAAGTCCGGCACACACAACACCCCTTTTTCATGCAGGATGCGCTCTGCCCCATGGGTAAAGGGAATGTTGGCCCCCTCCACCACCAGCTTGGTATTGAGGCGGTGAACATTTTTTTCATTAATCACATCAGGACGCGCCGCCGGTATCCAGATGTCGCACTCCACATCGATCACATCATCGCGTTGCAGTGTTTTTGCATCGGCATAATCAGTGAGTGGCTTTCCAGCATCTTTCAGTTCTAACAGCGCCTGCACATCCAAACCATTTGGATTATGAATAGCCCCTTGCGAATCGGCTGCCGCCACCAACACAGCACCCTTCTGTGATAAAAAGCGGGCCGTATGTTTACCCACCGCACCAAAACCCTGGATCACAAGCCGGGCACCCTCCAGCTCAAAACCACAATATTCCAGGGCTACATCGACCACATGGCTAATCCCCCAGCCGGTGGCACCAATCTCATCCAGCGGGATGCCGCCTAGTTCGCGCGGCAGGGCCACTACCCGGCCGATCTCATCGCGCACCCAGGCCATGCATTCCTCGTCAGTGCCCATGTCCGGGGCAAAGATATAATCCTCTTCCAAGCGTAAAGATTGGGCCAAGCCACGAATCAGCTGCTGCTTTTTCCCCTTGGCCATCTTCGGGTCGCCATACAACACCGCCTTACCGCCGCCATGAGGCAGACCTGCCGCCGCATTTTTAAAGGTCATGGCACGCGCCAGGCGAACACACTCCTCGGTGCTAACATCCTCGGCCATGCGCACACCACCAATCGATGGCCCCTTGGCGACGTTGTCGATTACCAGCACAGCACGAAGATTGATTGAGGGTTCGTAGACATGAATGACCTTGGTAGGCCCAAGCTCATCGGCATAACTGAAGACATCTTCCATACCTGCTCCCTGACTACTACTTCAGATTAGTATTCTCAATGTTAATCATAGGCCAGGAATCAGAGCATTGCTAAACCATTACAGACTGGCAAAAAAGCCTTTAGGAAAAAATAGTACGCGCACTAAGAGATAGACGAAGAAAAGAACCAGCAAAGAAGCCGCTCCAGCCTTACTTAGACCATCTCGCCCAATCAGTAATCATCGCCATAATGAGAAAAACAGACAACTATTAGAACCAGAGATAAGCCAGCATCAGTATCCAGCCCTCGATACAGGAAACAAGCAAACCAATCATCACATCATGCAGGCGCGCGCCAATAACAACAATCGTACCGAGTAATCCAACTACTGGCAGTATGAAATTCTGTTAAAAAATATCGGGACCAATGTTTTTTTCCATCACTGCCAACGATATGAGTTCCGGCACGCTGGTGCCGATTGAAAGTATAGTCAGAGCAACGAAACTAGCTGAAAGACCGAGATAATGGGCCAATTCAGCCGCGCTGTAGATAACAAACTCGGCAAAAAACAATATGCCACTTACACCTGCAACAATAATCAAAAAATCAATTAGCATGACATGAGCAATGCCAAATAGAGCGACTAATAAATAATAACCAGATTCAGTTGCCGCCAACCCCTTTTGCAATCAACATTGCCAAGATCGCAACCAGTAGCACAATGACCCACTTGAGATGGTGGCCAATACTGTGCAGTAATCGTTTTGTTTCATCGTCCATGTTCACTCCCTCGTTGCGTATATCTCAGACATGATAATGATCTGGCACAAGTGATTTTTCCTGTTTAATCCAAATCAATTGTGAAACATGACGCCAATACCAATATGAAACTGGGGCTCGCTGGCGTCGCCGCGTTTTTTCCACAGGTGAAGCTGATTAATCTTGAGCACCGGGTAGATATATTCGGTCTCACCAATGCGGCCTTTGCGTTTATCTTGCAGTATTCCTGTTATGGTTATTAAACGCCCTTGAGCATAATCACTTGTTTCCAGATAGCCCTCCTGGAGTGCCAGAAAACGTCCCAGTGGATCTCTTTCCGTATCTGGCTTTTTATCAGATGACAGTGGATACGCCAGGATTTCAAACTGGGTAACATCTTTTAGATTAGCGCTGGAAATAATGACACCACCCCATAACACCTGAACGCCCTGCAATGCTTTTGATTCAGTCACAGCCTGTTGCGGGCTAATACTGAGATCAATACCGCTGGTATCAAACTTTGGTGCTGTGGCACATGCAGCCAAAACCACTGCGGCAAAAAACAGAATAATAATATGGTGTCTATTCTTCATAGCGGCAACTCCATACTTAGCGGCGATACGGTGGATGCGGCCTTGGATAAAAAGACCGGGGATAATAAGGCCAAGGATCATAGTACCACCAGGGTGGTGGGTAATATTCATGCCGCACAGGTTCATCCTCTTCCGGCCACAGATAAGAAGTGCTAACAGCGACCAGCGGAAACAAATAGGCATACTCACCAATGGGGCGTGTCGTTTCACCTTCGATAGTGCCAACAACAGTTAACAATTGCCCGGCGTTATATACAACAGGATCAACAAAACCCGGGAAACTGGCAATAAAACGCCCACTACTGCCGCTATCGACTCGCGGCTGACCATTGCTTTTCAACTCCCGGCTGACCACCTCGATCCATGTCTGCGAGGCCTTGTTTTCAACCTTGGTGATCACACCACCCCAGCGCACCTCAGAACCGGCAAAACGGTTTGGCCCCGCACGTACCTCGGCCACTGTAAGGTTGCCTGCAGGGATCGTGCTGATAGAGACAGGCACCTGAGTGGCGCAGCCGCTGAGTATTACTACCAGGATTACAGAGTATATTTTATTCATAAGCTGCCTCACGAAATGGCTTTGCCAATTTAAACTGGTGCACTGCTATCAACAAATTCCAGGCCAGCGCTTACACCCAGTACTGAAACTCAGATCAATGTTGATAGGTGCCGACCAGCTCAGCGCTGGC
>Ga0316192_10001997_pt1 | contig 15009 bp, 15 predicted proteins | sample MerIslwburrow_MG_FD_204931 | JGI IMG/M metagenome (GOLD analysis project Ga0316192, IMG submission 204931) | Coastal sediment microbial communities from Maine, United States - Merrow Island worm burrow | ecosystem: Environmental > Aquatic > Marine > Coastal > Sediment | place: USA: Maine...
ATTCAAGACTAAACAGGAATTTCCATTCGAACTTCTGTCTGATGGAGACGAAACACTGTGCACGCTGTTTGACGTCATCAAGGAAAAAAACATGTACGGCCGCAAGGTGATGGGCATCGAGCGCAGCACCTTCCTGATTGACGCGAGCGGAAAACTGAGACAGGAGTGGCGCAAGGTCAAGGTCAAGGGCCATGTCGAAGAAGTGCTCGAAGCCGTTCGAGCGCTGTAGCAGCAGGAGCCACCCGGTTAATGATCCAGCCCGACCCATCGTCCAAACGACTCTTCATCCTTGATACCAACGTGCTGATGCACGACCCGACTGCGCTGTTCCGTTTCAAGGAACACGACGTCTACCTGCCCATGGTCGTACTTGAAGAGATGGATGCAGGAAAGAAAGGTGTGTCCGAGGTGGCACGCAATGTACGTCAGGTCAGCCGATTTCTCGATGAACTGATGTGTGAAATTGGCGTTGCCGATATCGAACAGGGTATTCCGCTCAACACCCGCGGATTAATTGAGGACATTGATACCCAAAACCATGGCCGCCTGTTTTTTCAGACCCACACGCTGAAGATGTCACTGCCCGACGCCTTGCCGGGCAACACGTCGGATAACAATATCCTGGGTACGGCACTGGCGCTGCAGACTGAACACCCCGACCTGACCGTTACACTGGTCTCCAAGGATATCAATCTGCGCATCAAGGCCGCAGTGCTTGGCATTCACGCAGAAGACTATTTCAACGACCAGGTACTGGAAGACGTTAATCTGCTGTTCTCCGGTACCAGTGAACTGCCGCTGGAATTCTGGCAGGAACACGGTGACACACTGGAGTCCTGGCAGAAAGACGGGCGCAACTACTACCGCGTTAATGGGCCACTGGTTGAATCCTGGAACTGTAATGAGTGCGTCTACCTGCCGGAGGAACAGGGCTTCGAAGCCCTGGTGCGCGAGGTCGACGGTGATTCCGCCGTGCTGGAAACGGCTATCGACTACCGGGGTTCAAGACATACTGTATGGGGCATCAGCGCACGCAATCGGGAACAGAACTTCGCGCTTAACCTGCTGATGGATCCGGATGTGGATTTCGTCAGCCTGGTCGGTACGGCAGGCACCGGCAAGACGTTGCTGGCGCTGGCCGCCGGTCTGACCCAGACCCTGGAAGAAAACCGCTACAAGGAAATCATCATGACGCGCGTCACGGTGCCGGTGGGTGAAGACATCGGCTTCCTGCCGGGTACAGAGGAAGAAAAAATGACGCCCTGGATGGGTGCGCTAATGGATAACCTGGAAGTCCTGACACGCTCCGATGTGGGTGGTGACTGGGGCCGCGCGGCGACCAACGACCTGCTCAGCAACCGCATCAAGATCCGTTCCATGAATTTTATGCGCGGGCGTACCTTTCTGAATAAATACCTGATCCTGGACGAAGCGCAAAACCTCTCACCCAAGCAGATGAAAACCCTGGTGACGCGTGCCGGGCCGGGCACCAAGGTTATTTGTCTGGGCAACGTCGCACAGATTGACACTCCCTACATTACGGAAACCAGTTCGGGCCTGACCTATGTCGTTGACCGCTTCCAGAGCTGGGCGCATAGCGGTCACGTCATACTGACACGCGGTGAACGTTCGCGGCTGGCCGATTACGCATCAGAAACACTATGAGCGAATTGTCCTTAGGCACTGAGGATTCGTGATTAACCGGACGCGCTTTGATTTGAGGGATGTTCCGGCCCAGACAATTGCTGCCGGGCACTCGGCCAGGCCCTGATCACCGCCTGCACCAGCGTTGCCAGCGGGATGGCGAAAAACACGCCCCAGAACCCCCACAGTCCACCGAATACCAGTATGGCAATAATGATGGCCACCGGGTGCAGATTCACCACCTCGGAAAACAGCAGCGGCACCAGCACATTACCGTCCAGCGCCTGGATCACGCCATAGGCAAACAGGATATAGCCGAAGTCTGCACTCCAGCCCCACTGGAAAAAGGCAATCGCGGCAATCGGCAGGGTAACAGCAGCAGCGCCAATATAGGGGATTACCACTGACAGCCCCACCAGCGTAGCCAGCAGCACCGAGTACTGCAGCCCCATGGTAAGGAAAGTGATATAAGACACGGTACCGACAATCATGATCTCCCAGATTTTGCCGCGCACGTAGTTGGCAATCTGGGCGTTCACCTCCTGCCACACGCGCGCTGTCAATGCCCGGTCGCGCGGTAAATGGGCCTTCAACCAGCTGGTGATACGCAGCTTGTCTTTAAGGAAGAAAAACACCAGAACCGGCACCAGGATCAGGTAAACCAGCAGAGCCATCACACCGACAACGGATGCCATCGAAACGGTAACCGCACTCTGCCCGAGCTTGCCCAGCTCGGAACGGATGGCGTCAATCAGGTCCTGCACCTGGGTCTGGCTGAACAGGTCGGGATAGCGCTCCGGCAAGCGCATGATTGCTTCCTGCCCCGCACCAATAATATTGGGCAACTGGTGTACCAACTGGGTTATCTGGTAGGACAGACGCGGCAACAGCCCCAGCAGGGAAAACAACAGGAACACCATAAACAAAGCGAATACCAGGATGACCGCACCAAACCGTGGCACGCCACGCTGCTGCAATTCGGTAACAACGCCTTCCAGCAGGTAGGACAAAACCAGTGCTGCCAGTACCGGCGCCAGCATCTGCCCCATGGTGAGCACCACCACGAAACCTGACAGCAGCACCAATGCCAGTATCACGGCCTGGGGGTCGGATGCAAAACGGCGGAACCACTGCCGTACGACCTCCATCAGTCTTCGCCACCCTCTTTCAGCTGCTGGTACTGATCGGTAAACACCTGCTCCAGCTCGTCGATAATTTCAGCGGCCTCTCGCCCGTGCATGATGTGCTGCGTGACAAGGTCGGATGTCGCCCCCAGCATTTTGGACTTATCCAGCATGAAATAGGTTTTGGAGAGGCGTTTTACGGCAGCAACAACGCGTTCCTCTGCCGGGCGCGGCAGGGGCTCGGGTTCGGGAATCGCAGTGCTGACAGCAGCTACCGGCGGTGACGTTGTCACCCGGGTAGCCGAGCGGCTGAGCAGGAACTCGGCGAAGCTGGTGGCGGCGTCACGATCGGCGGCTGACAACCTTTCAAATACGTCGAGTATTTTTTCTTGCTGCTGCTGATCCATGCCCCGTGTTATACAACTTCAGGATGCGATTTGCAGTAACTACGTGCGAATTCGAGCAGCTCATCCATCGCACGATGGCGGAACTTCTGTTTCTGATGGACAAACGAGAACGGTCTTTCCAGCGTGGGTTCCAGCGTCAATACCACGAGCGTACCAAGCTTCAATTCTTTCTGGACCGTCGCGAATGAGACAATCGAAACCCCCATACCTGCCTCGACCGCACCCTTGATCGACTCCGGACTGCCCAGCTCCATAGTGAGGTGTACCTGACTGTCATGAATACCCAGTTTATTCATGTACTCCGCAATGACTTCCCGGGTACCGGAACCTTCTTCACGACAAATGTAGGGATGTTCAAGCAGAGCCTCGAGTTTCACCGAATCTTGTTCCGCTAACGGATGCTGGGGAGACACCACGGCGACCAGCTGATCCATGCGGCAAACTTCCACCACCAGATTCTTGTTCATAACCGGCGACTCAACAACACCCAGGTCAATTACATTGTTTTCCACCATGTGAACGACGCCATCGGAGTTCGACACCTTTAGCTGTACGTTGACGTCGGGGTACTTTTTCTTGAAGTCGCCCAGCAGGGCCGGCAACATGTACTCGGCAATCGTTGTACTTGCACCGATCATCAGCACACCGCTAATGTCGCCGGTCATTTCCCGAACCGCGTTGTCCATCTCTGAATAAAGCTCGAAAATGAGGTGCGCGTATTCAAATACGCGCTTGCCGGCATCGGTCAGGCTGATGCGGTTATGCGTGCGGTCAAACAGACGTGTATTAAACTGCTCTTCCAGCTGACGCACCTGGAACGTGACCGCTGGCTGGGTCATGTGCAGCGCTTCCGCCGCCTTGGTAAAACTCAACAGGCGTGCAACGGTATGGAAAACCTGCAATCTGCGATCTGCCATGATGATGAACCCTTGTTTATGTGAAAAAGCGCCGAACAGCGCCCCTCGGGGATTTTTTCGAGCCAATAAAAATATTTAATCGGGCCCAAACAATACAGGACTATTCAGTCTTTTGCATGCGTTTCACCCCTCCCAAAAGGGGTAAGCGGCACAAAAAAGGCCAGGCGGTTACCTGCCTGGCCCGTTATATGCGCTATCGACCTTACGTCGCCCGAATCCGTCTACATACTGAACTGCCCCATAATTGACTGCTGCTCGGCCGCCAGACGCGCCAGTTCCTCGCTGGCCTCGGCGGTCTGCTGCGCACCATCCGCAGAGCGGTCTGCCACTTCACGGATATTATTCATATTGGTCTGCATCTCCGCCGCCACAGCGCTCTGCTCCTCGGCCGCGCTGGCAATCATGGTATTCATGTCGTTGATGGCTGAAACAGAACCGGCAATGGCTGCCAGTGATTCCGCCGCCTTCTCCACACTCTCGGAACTCTCCTGCGCCTTGTGCTGCGCGCTTTCCATTACTTTCACAGCATTCCCTGCGCCATCCTGCAGGGCGGCAATCATCTCCTGGATTTCCTGCGTGGACTGCTGGGTACGGCTGGCGAGGGTACGCACTTCGTCGGCCACCACCGCAAAACCACGCCCCTGTTCACCGGCGCGTGCAGCTTCGATTGCAGCATTCAGCGCCAGCAGGTTGGTCTGTTCGGCGATACCACGGATAACGTCCAGCACCGAACCGATATTCTCACTCTCCTTCTCCAGGTTGCGTATAACCTGGGCCGCGGAGTCCACCTCTGATTGCAGAGCATCGATACCGCCAATGGCTTCGGTCGCCACCAGTGCACCATTCCTGGCTTCACCGTCCGCTGAACCTGCCGCTCTGGATGCATCTGCAGCATTGCGCGCAACCTCCTGCACCGTGCTGTTCATCTCGTTCATCGCCGACGCAATACTGTCAATTTCACTTTGCTGAGCCTGTATACCGCGACTTGTTTCATCGGTAACCGTCGAAGTCTCTTCGGCCGCAGCCGCCAGCTGCGCAGTTGCCCCGCTGATCTGGCCAATCATATTCCTCAGGTTCGATGCCATTTGATTGAAAGCATCGACGATTTCACCAATCATGTCGTCGCTCTTTATCTGACACTCATGGGAGATATCATTCTGACCGATGGCGCTGGCAATTTCTGAAAATCGTTTCAGACGTTTCAGCAGAATCGCGTTCACCATCCAGTAGTTGGCGAGACCTATTCCGGCTCCTGCCAACAGGCAGCTGACGGTAAACCAGCCAGACATGCCATCCTTCCATTCAACGAAGAAATCGGCAAAGAAAGGGAATATACCCCCTACCAGCAGACCAAAAGATACAATTCCAATCAACAGGTTGCGCAATATACTTGGTTTCATACGATTCTCGCTCAGTCCTCGAACGTGTTCTGGATTCACTGGCAATGTTCAAATGCCTGGCCGTTACAGCGGCTGGGAAAGCGCGAAACTTAACCCCCGGGATAACAACCAGAACGCTGTCGATACCTTATTTAACGGCCGTATCGGGGACTGCTTTACGCGGAATACAGGTCACTTTTTGCAGCGCCATAAAAAACCCCCGCAAAGCGGGGGTTTCATCGCGATCTTCAGCCGATTGACTTATTTACCGCCGGCTGCTGCCGTAAGGGCCACTTCGATGGCCTTGGGGCTGGGCATGATATTCATGAAACTGTTCTGCCCCATCATTTTCAGGTCTGGATAATGTACGGCCATACGAAAACGCATATGCAGGGCCACTACCTTATTACCGTCCACCAGAATTTCGTAGGGCAGATACGCGGTACCCTTGAGTTCACTGAAATCGACGTTAGTCATTATCCAGTTTTCGTCCATGTGCTCTTCGCCACCTTCAGGCGCCTTGCGGGCCACCCCGAACACAGTGACATCGTTGCCAAGATCAAGACGATAGACCTCGGTGACACCTGCCACACCAGCTACCAGGTTTTTACTCAGCGCGTCAACGGCTTCCTGGTGGCTTCCATATCCAGCAAGCTGGTACACGTCATCAAAGTACTCCATACCGAAGGTGTAGTGATACTTGCGCAATTTGCGCGTGGTCAGGCCTTTTTTTGAACCGAAGCTTTCCTGTGCACCGATTGCCTTCCTGAGGCTCTCGGTAACACCGTTCAGGGCGGTCTTCAGGCGGTAAGCATTCGCTATATAGATAGGATTCGCATACGCCACCTGTATATCATCGCCCACTTTTGTCACTGCAACACGCCAGGGAGCCGCGAAACCACCGTACTTCGACATAGCCGCAGCTTTTTTCAGCTCGTCGTTGGTCACTATGATGACATGCGCGTTATCGACAAAGGTACCAGCATACGGCGTGTACTCGCCAATAATTTCGAATCCGGCAGCGGACAACGCGTCCCTGGTTTCCCGAACTTTTGCATCGAAATCACCCGCACCCCGGGATGCCAGCACAAACGGCTTGAATCTCTCCGCTGCCTGTACGCCACCCGAATAGGACAGCGCCATCATGCCCAACAGCATGAATGTAGCAATTATTCGTTTCATTATGGTCATTCCTTTTCTCCTCACCGCCTTGGTCTATGGTCGCGATGGATTCTAAACAGGTATTTTCAATAATGCGACCGCATATTGGATACAAGAAAAAGGGCCGCACAAACGCGACCCTTTTCCAGTCAGTGACACGAACTGTTCACACGGCCAGCCAATCAGAAGTTCCAGGACAGACCCGCTTCGATGGCGTTCTGGTACATGGTGTTCTTGGCACCATAACTGAAGCCGGTAAACGGCCCGCTACCGGTATAGGTGGTATCGACAGTATTCCTGAAGGCATGCATGTAGGTCATGGAGACATCCATACTCGGATTTACCCGGTGGGTAAAGCCGACCGTAGCGTGTTTCTCCACGGTTGCCGGCGCCAGCACGTTAAACAGCGCCTGGTCGTCGTCATAAGGAATCTCGGCGTAGTTGAAGCCGGCACGGAAGGTCCATGTGGGGCTGTAGGCATAATCGACACCAATCTTGTAGACCCAGACATCATCCCAGCCAAAACCCCAGCCGTTGTTGGTGCCGAGGGGATTGGAGACCTGCGAAGGATCACCGGTGAGGGCACCGACAAACGCGCCAAAAAACTCGTTTGCAGTCGGCCCAGCGTTGTTTATCGCCTTCACATCACCATAGAGGATGCGGGATACGTCCGCAGCAATAGTCAGATTGGAACCGAAATGAACTGCGATGCCACCGCCAAACATGGCCGGGATATCAAAATCACCCTGTTCTGCAAACAGGCCCGCATAGTCGTCGAACTCATCCATATAGATCTTGGAACGACCCATGAGGCCAAAAGAGAACATCCCCATGTGTCCCTGGTAGCCGATCTGTCCACCAACACCCCAGGCATTGTCATTGCCGTTATTGGTGACATTGCCCGGATCACTGGAGAATCCCTGGAACAACCCCAGGCCATAGCCACGGAAAGTCTGGTAACCGATCACCGGTCCGCCTCCAATGGCGTGATTGGGTGTAATCTTGTAGGTGAGTGTTGGAGCGATCAGCACCTGCCCCAGGTTAATACCCAGTGCCGGAGTGTTATTGGGGTTGTTGTATAAACTTTGCAGGTTGGGGTCCATTACTGCTGCCGGTACACCCGCGACCAGCTCCAGAAAACCGGCAAAACCAGACGGTCCGCCTCCTGCTTGTGGGTTACCTGATGTACTGGTATCACCAATGACCGGCCCGAATGCATCAACGTAGATATTGCCGTTGCCGGTACTGGCATTACCGTAGCGGGTATTCATACCGCCATTGGCCGTAACCGACATACCCAGTGTAACTTTGTTACTCCAGGCCTTGGTAATACCGAAGCTGGGGATAACGAATGTACTGGCACGACTCCTTTCCTCCGAGTCTACACCCTGCCGGGGACCTGCTCCCAGGTCCGGCACAGCCATTCCTGTGGCATCCACCCGGCCCTTGCGCTTGGGTTTGAAAATTTCGATGCCTGCTACCACGCTGTCCCCCACTTCCGCTATAGAAGCGGGATTAATCGCAGCTGCCATCGGATCCTGTCCGTAAGCGATACCCGCGCCTGCCATGCCACGGTTTTTTGCACCGGCGCCGATCTTGAAATAGCCGTTGGTCGCCTGCGCCAATGGCGATGCCAGAAGAGCCGCTACAGCGGCTGTCATTAAGGTACGCTTCAGGATGCCTTTCATAAGTCCGTTCCTCTATCCATTAATTAACTAACTTCCATCTAATGTTGCGTTTTCACAACACTCCGCCAAGCATTAGCAACAAAGATGTAACAAAACAACGCAGCTTGTCAATTCCAAAATACACAAAAAATAACGAATATGCTGACTCAATATATCATTATTTACTAATACTTAGACGTCATTCCTTATCAAGTTACTATAGTACCCAAACAGTGGTTTTACTTGATACCCCGGTCTGCATGGGGATATGCTCAGTAACCGTAGCGGCAACACAACAACCATGAGGAGCCCCGGATGAACCAGTCAACGTTCAAATTAACCTCTCTGCGCCTGCTAATAGCCGGAATCCTGACCGCCTGCACTGCCACCAGCATGGCGTCCGGTTTCGCATTGATCGAGCAAAGCGCCAGTCAAATGGGTAACGCCTTCGCGGGTGGGTCCGCAGTAGCTAACGACGCATCGACCATATACTTTAACCCTGCCGGCATGACCCGCCTGCACACACAGGTGGTTGCCGGTGCGCACCTGGTCATGACATCGGCAAAGTTCGACGGTAGCGCGACGGACCCCACCGGTGGCCCAGTCAGCGGAGGCAATGGAGGTGATGCGGGGGCTAACGGAGTCGTACCCAACCTGTATTTTTCCACGCCGCTTGGCGACGGGCTGTTTGCCGGGATCGGTATCAACGTTCCCTTTGGACTGTCCACCGAATACGACGACGGCTGGAAGGGCCGTTACCAGGCCATTGAATCAGAGGTCAAGACGGTCAACATCAACCCTTCACTGGCCTACAAGGTGAGCAGCGGGTTTTCGGTCGGGGTGGGCGTCAGCCTGCAGTACATCGATGCCAAGCTCACCCAGAACCTTGACCAGGGCAGCCTGTGCGTACCCACCCAGGCAGCGCTTCAGGCCGCCGGCTTCCCGGGCGCAGATCCGGCCTTGTGTGCCGGGCTGGTACCGCAGGGCAGTGACGGTTTCGGCAAAGTCGAGGGCGACAACTGGGCCGGGGGTTACAACCTCGGGATTCTGTACGAACCTACCAGCCGCACACGGGTTGGCCTGTCCTACCGGTCCAAGGTGAATCAACAGTTAACCGGCAAGGGCAGATTCAACAATATACTCCCGCAGTTCTCCAGTTTCGGCGTTTTTGTGAAATCAGATATCACCGCTGATCTCGACCTGCCGCAATCGGCATCCCTGAGTATCTACCACGATGTCAGCAGCCGATGGTCGGTCATGGCCGATGCCACCTGGACCGGCTGGGATAACTTCGATGAACTGAGGATTGAGTACGACTCGTTCCAGCCGGATACCGTTATCGATGAAAACTGGGAAGACGTCTGGCGCTATTCGCTGGGCGTGGATTTCCGCTACAACAGCGACTGGACATTCCGTGCCGGCACAGCGTATGACGAAACCCCGATCAAGGATAGAGAGCACCGCACTGCACGCATCCCCGGCGAGGACCGGCTCTGGGCATCAGCCGGCGTTGGCTATCAGATCACACCGACCATTGGTATCGATGTGGGCTACTCGCACCTGTTTATTGATGACCCCAAGATCAACAGCGGCACCCCGACGACTGGCAACATCACCGGGGAATACGATGCAGACGTCGATATTGTCAGCGCCCAGCTGGTGTGGGATATCTAGCCCGCCTGCACGGGAAAATCCGCGACAACAAAAAAGGCCGATGGGAAAACCCCACCGGCCTTTTTTCGGAATCAGTCGCTGCTCAGGATTTCTTGATCAGAAATTCGTACTTGCCACCGACTTCCTTTGATTCCAGCAGTTCGTTGCCAGTCTGCTTGGCGAAAGCTTCGAAGTCCTTTACGGAACCCGGGTCAGTCGCAATGATGCGCAGCACCTGGCCGCTATCGATGGTACCCAAAGCTTTTTTGGCCCGCAAAATCGGCAGTGGGCAGTTCAGTCCTGATGCATCCAGTTCTTCGTCAAAATTTGCCATCGTAAGAAAGCTCCTTTACGTGAAATTACAGTTAACCGTCAGCCGGTCCGAAAATGTGGTCGCCTTTATAGGATAAGTGTCCTGCAAACGCAAGCCAAAAGCGCTTGTATACCCCTATCGAACAGGGCATGGGACACGCCCGCCATAACCTCAGGCAACATCGCAAAGATCAGCCGGCAAGCCCTGCAATGCCAGGCTTTTCAAGAGGATAGCCCTGCCTGTGCCAGCCCACAATGCCACCGCTCAGATTAATGGCCTGTTCCACACCTTGCTGCTGCAACCAGGCACAAACCTGCCCGGAGCGGGCTCCGGTGCGACAATACACCACAATTTTCTTTCTGCTACGCCATTCTTCCAGCCGCAGCGGTACCAGATGCATGGGCACCGCCTCGGCACCGGCCAGCATGCCCTGCGCCATTTCCGTGTGGGTACGCACATCCACCAGGAGATACTCCTCCTCGTTGGCAGCTACCATTTCTGCAAGTCGCGTTGAGTCAATTTCCTGAATTGCAAACATACATTCACCATATTAGATATTTCTAATATTCTCTATGCCAGCCATCCAAATGTCAAGATCAGCCAAAAACGGCATCCTGCCTACAACCCCGGACACAGGGATAAAAAGCCGGGCGGGTGGTGGTTTCGAGCTATCGACTAGGGTATTCTCGTGAACACATGATTTTTCGCAGGTTAACAGCGGCGGTTCTGTCAGTAACGCTCGCATTTTCACCCTCTTTTGTTGCAAGCGAGGTCGCCGGTAACGATTTACCGGATTTCGGCGACTCCAGCGGCTCGCTCATTTCCCCCGCCCAGGAAATGGCACTGGGTGAGGCCTTTATGCGCAGTATTCGCGCGCAAACCACGCTGGTGACCGATCCTGAAATCAGCGGCTATATCAAACAACTCGGCCAGCGACTGGTCGCCAGCAGCGATGCACCCAGCTATCCCTTCACCTTTTTCGTTGTCAATAATTCCACAGTCAACGCCTTTGCGGGACCAGGCGGCTATATAGGGATACATACCGGCCTGATTCTCACGGCGCGTAACGAGTCCGAACTGGCCGGCGTTATGGCCCACGAAATCGCGCACGTGACCCAGCGTCACCTGTTGCGCGCCTATGAAAGCGCCAACCAGATGAGTCTGCCCACGGCGGCGGGCATGATCGCCGCCATTCTGCTGGGCGTGGCCACCGGTAATACCGAAGCCGGCATCGCCGGCGTTACAGCGGTCCAGGCCGGCAATATCCAGCGCCAGTTGAATTTTACGCGGGCCAATGAAAAAGAAGCTGACCGTATAGGCATCCAGACGCTGGCCCGCTCCGGCATTGATCCCTACGGCATGCCCAGTTTTTTTGAACGACTGCATCAGTCCACCCGCCTGTATGGTAGCAACGTACCGGAATTCCTCAGCACCCATCCCGTTACCACCGACCGTATTGCTGAATCCATGTCTCGTGCTGAACGATACGGCCGCGGCAAGAAACGCGACACGCTGGACTTTCAGCTCACCCGCACCCGCCTGGAAGTTCTGGAGTCGGATAACTCGCAGGAAACCCTCAGGCAATACCAGTCACGCGTAAAGAAGAAGTCATCCGGCCCCGCCGAAAAATACGGGCTGGCGCTGGCGTACTGGAGTACTGGCGCCAACGACGCGGCTGAAAAACAGTTACATGCATTAATGAAAGATGACCCTGACCGGGTGTTGTACCGGACTACGATGGCCCAGATGCTGATGGACGGCGGACAGGCACAGGAAGCCCTGCAGCTCTACAAGGACACCCTGAGCCTGTACCCGGGTAATCTCACCGTTGGCCAGTATTACGTCGCAGCACTGATCGAAGCCGGCAAAGCCAAACAGGCGCGCGACCATGTATTAAAAATGCTGCGTAACAAACGGGCGCGCACCGCACCAATCTACGAGCTGTGGGCCAAGGCAGCCAGCATCAGCGGCCCCGCCTGGGAGACCAATGTTGCTGCCGCAGAGGTCTACTATCTGTACGGCAACCTCCGCTTTGCCATTGACCAACTGCAGCAGGCACTAGACCACAAGGGGCTCAGTGAGTACGACAAGGCGCGAATCCGGGCCCGCTTAGAGGAATTCAAACAGCTCAGAGCGGCCCGCGAAGAGAAATAAACCACGCTTATGGGAATAAATACCGGACCAGTCCCGTCTCCCGAGCGTACATAAGTGGCAATTTGGTCGACGAAGATCGTTTGCGGGAAGCAATGTTAAAGAATGCTTATATTTGCTTTTGGCGTGGCGCAGGAAAAAAATAAAAATTGGTTTTGACTCAAGGGAATTAGGACACTATATTAACGCGCTACACATGTACCTGTTTTTAAATTGCGGCGTTCGTTACCACTTCGCAGCCCATTGCCAGGCAGCTGGCACAACTACCTCGAAAGCGCACTTAAGGAGGAAAAGATGCGGACACATCCCGGCATCCTGAAAACTGCAAGTTCTGTGCTGGCACTGGCTGGCAGCCTTGCTCTGTCGTCAGTCCCGAGTCTGAGCCTGGCAGCAGACACATCAGTTATAGATCAAGGCAAAGCAGTCAGCTTTGACCGTAAAAAAGGCAATTGCCTGGCTTGCCACCAAATCGCCGGCGGCGAACTGGCGGGCAACATCGGGCCGCCACTGGTCGCCATGAAAGCGCGCTTCCCTGACAAGGCCAAGCTGCGCGCCCAGATATGGGATGCCACCAAGGTAAACTCGAACAGCATCATGCCGCCGTTCGGACGCCAGCAGATACTGAGTGAAAGCGATATTGACAAGATTGTGGAGTTTATCTACACGCTATGATCAGCTGTAGAGCAACCAGGAGTATAGACTAGTGATCAACATGAAACGCAGAACCTTTCTGAAAGGGTCCGTGGCCGCCGGAGCCGTCAGCGCTGCCGTCGGTGCCGGGCTGTTAACGCCCCGTATGGTATTGGCCGCCTGGCCAACAGCGGCCTTCGAAGCAAAGTCGGTAGACAGCGCGCTGGACGCCCTGTCTGGTTCCCACGCGCTGGAAGGTTCCGATAAAATTTCCATACGCGCACCGGATATCGCCGAAAATGGCGCAGTGGTACCTGTCTCGGTAACCACCAGCATCGACGGCGCGGAATCCATCAGCATTCTCGCGGAAAAGAACGCCGCCCCCATGACCGCCTCCTTTATTCTGGGCGCGGGCACCGAAGGTTTTGTCTCCACCCGTATCAAGATGGGCAAGACATCCAGCATTATTGCGGTGGTAAAGGCTGACGGAAAATTGTACAGCACAGGTAAGGAAGTCAAAGTCACCATCGGCGGCTGCGGCGGCTAACCAGCTTTAGAGGATATAGCAAAATGTCATCGATCAAGATTAGAGCAAAAGAGGAAGGCGGCGTCACTACGGTCAAGGCCCTCGTTAAACACCCAATGGAAACCGGTCAACGCAAGGACAAGAAAACAGGCAAGCTGATTCCTGCGCACTTCATCCAGGAGGTCACCTGCGAACACAGTGGCAATGCAGTAATGACGGCCCTGTGGGGTGCAGCCGTGTCCAAGAACCCTTACCTGTCATTCAAGTTCAAGGGCGCCAGCAAGGGCGACACCCTGAAACTTAACTGGGTAGACAACAAGGGTGAAAAAGATTCAGCGGAAACCCAGGTCAGCTAGATGCGACCCGCCAGGCGAACAACCAAAACCGGAGGTGGAGAACCTATGAAAAAACTGCTAGTCATCGCCGCGACTCTGGGTCTGATAAGCACTGCATCCCTTGCAGTCCAGGCCAGTCCCCAGCAGGACCTGAAAGAGTTTCGCGCTTATTTCGCTGATCGTTTCCCCGATGTGCCTTTCAATGAATACATCAACGGTGTGTACGCAATTGATCAGGCTTCCCGCGAACAGTGGGAAGCCATCGAGGAGTTTCCGCCCTACGAGCTGAACGTCGACAAGGGCAAGAGCCTGTTCAATAAACCATTCAAGAATGGCAAAACCTATGCCAGCTGCTTCCGTAACGGCGGTATTGCCGTTAAACAGGATTTCCCTTACTTCGACAGCGCCACCGGCAAGGTAATTACACTGGAAGGTGAAATCAACGCCTGCCGCAGCAAAAACGGTGAGGAACCCCTGAAATGGCAAAAAGGCGAAATCGCTGACCTGTCCGCGTACATGGCTTACACCTCGCGCGGCAACAAGACAAATGTCTCCGTACCCGGTGATGAAGGCGCCCAGGCTGCCTACAAGCGCGGCAAGGCGCATTTCTATGCCAAGCGTGGTCAGCTGAACATGTCCTGTGCCGATTGCCACCAGTGGAATGCCGGCAACCGGGTCCGTGCCGACCTGCTCAGCCCCGCCCTGGGACATACCACTCACTTCCCGGTATATCGCTCCAAGTGGGGTGGCCTGGGTACTATCCATCGCCGCTATGGTGGCTGCAACAAGCAGGTACGCGCACAACCGTACAAGCCTCAAAGCGATGAATACAGGACCCTTGAGTACTTCCACACCTTCGTGAGCAACGGCCTGGTTATGAATGGCCCGGGGGCACGCAAATAGTTGCCCGCACCTGACAAAAGCCCGGTCAAATGGCCGGGCTTTTTTGATTGTGTTACAGGAATAATCCACCAGCAGCATCGTCTCTCCATGCAGCAATGCAGAAATTACTGTTACCAGCAAGGATCGTTACATGAATATCAGCCGTCGAGAATTTCTTCAAATGCTCGCCCTGGCAAGCGCTTCCGGTATTTCTCTCAGC
>Ga0316192_10001998_pt1 | contig 15007 bp, 11 predicted proteins | sample MerIslwburrow_MG_FD_204931 | JGI IMG/M metagenome (GOLD analysis project Ga0316192, IMG submission 204931) | Coastal sediment microbial communities from Maine, United States - Merrow Island worm burrow | ecosystem: Environmental > Aquatic > Marine > Coastal > Sediment | place: USA: Maine...
ACTCTCTCCCTCATCTGGGCCATGGATGAAAATCGCCTGATTGGAAACAACAACGCACTACCGTGGCACCTGCCAGCTGATATGCAGTGGTTCCGTAAGCAGACCATGGGTAAGCCGATCCTGATGGGACGCAAAACCTTTGAATCGATCGGCAAGCCACTACCGGGAAGAGAGAATATTGTTCTGACCCGTCAGCCGGGGCTCACCATTGAGGGGTGCCATGTGGTCAACACGCTCTCCGAAGCTAAAACCATGCTGCCCGATACTGAAGAGATCATGGTGATCGGCGGTGCCGAGATCTATGCCCAGGCGCTTCCGGTAGCTGAAAAGATCTACTACACACAGATTCATCATGCGTTTGAGGGTGATGCCTGGTTTCCCGAACTCGATATGCAGCAGTGGCGCATGATCTATGAAGAGGTGCATACAGCGGATGAGAAAAATGGGTACGATCACACCTTCATGATCATGACCCGTAAATCGTAACCATTTCTTTGTCTCATCAGCCATCGCCCTGTTAAGCTTCGCCGATGCGAATTTTCAGACACTGGCAAGATGCTAAAGCAGCAAATCTTTTTGGTGGCGCCGTTACCATCGGTAACTTCGATGGCGTCCATATGGGCCATCAACAGATTCTTGCTGAACTCAGAGGCCATGCCCTTGATGTCAAAGGCCCTGCCATTGCCGTCACTTTCGATCCACACCCACGCGCCGTACTCTTTCCTGATGAGCCGCCACGCCGCCTCTGCCATCTGCATGAGCGCCTTGAGCAACTCGAACAGGCCGGTGTTGATGCCGTGCTACTACTCCATTTCGACAAATATCTCGCTGCATGGTCCGCAGAGAAATTCACACGCAGCATCTATGAAGCTTTCCAGCCCAAACATTGGCATGTTGGTTATGACTTCGCTTTCGGTCACGGCCGCGAAGGCAGTGCTGAAAAGCTGCGTGAGACCGGCGACGAACTGAATTTCACCGTCAGTGAAGCTGCGGCATTCGAGATGGATCATGCTGTTGTCTCCTCCAGTCGCATCCGCTCCGCGGTTGAGGCATCCGACTTTGCCCTTGCCGAAAAGCTATTGGGGCGTCCCTACTCGATATCCGGTCACGTCATGCATGGCGACAAGCGTGGTCGCAAGATCGGTTTTCCGACTGCCAACCTTGATGTCGCCGACCTAGCTCATCCGCCAGCCGGTATCTACGCTGTACGAGCCAAACCGGAAAGCGATGGAACCCTCTGGAATGGCGCTGCCTATATCGGTTTTCGCCCTACGTTTCAGGGTCGAACCATGGTGCTGGAAACCCATATGCTCGACGCAAATCCTGACCTCTATAACCAGCGACTGGAGATTCAGTTTGTGCAGCGCGTTCGAGAAGACCGGGCCTATAAATCAGCCGAAGAACTCTCTGAACAGATTGCCCGTGACTGTGCAGAGGCGAGACGAATTCTCAATATCTAAACATTTTGCACGCAACTGTGTAAAAAACTTCTATTTTCCTTATGATTCGCGCCCAGCAACTAACTTACACGGAGCACACGGTGTCTGAACAAGAGCAGTTTGATTACAAACCGACCGTCTTCCTTCCGAAGACCGATTTCCCCATGCGTGGCAACCTGCCGCAAAATGAGCCGAAGAAGCTCGCCTACTGGGAAGAGATCAACCTCTATGCAAAGCTAAGAGAAACACGCAAAGATGCCCCGAAGTTCCATCTTCATGATGGCCCTCCCTATGCGAATGGATCGATCCATATCGGCCATGCTGTTAACAAGGTGCTGAAAGATATTGTTGTTCGCTCACGCAGCATGATGGGCTTTGATACCCCCTATGTGCCGGGCTGGGACTGCCATGGCCTGCCGATCGAACTGAAGGTTGAAGAGAAATTCAAAAAGAAGAAGCGCAAAAAAGAGGATATCTCCGACTCTGAGTTCCGTGCCGAATGCCGTGAATATGCAAAAGGTCAGATCGATATCCAGCGCCAAGAGTTCAAGCGTCTCGGCATCATCGGTGATTGGGAGAACCCCTATATCACCATGGATTACCACTTTGAGGCCAACACCGTACGTGAAATCGGTAAATTCCTTGGTAATGGTGGCCTCTACAAGGGCGCCAAACCGGTACACTGGTGTGTCTCATGTGCCACTGCACTGGCTGAAGCGGAAGTGGAGTATGACGATCACACTTCCCACTCCATCTATGTGAAATTCGCCGCGGGCGAAGATCTCAGCGACATCGCGCCGGAACTGACGGCTGACTCCTCTATCGTTATCTGGACCACCACTCCGTGGACGATTCCGGCCAATCTGGCTGTATCTGTCGGCCCCAACATTGAATACTCGGCGGTGAAGATCTCCGATGCCGGTGAGAACCAGAACCTGAAACCGGGCGAAATACTGATACTTGCCGAAGATCTTCGTGCCGGTGTTCTTGAAGCTATCGGAGCATCAGGTGACGTCGTAGCCCGCTTTGATGGTAGCAAACTCGATAACCGCAAATTCCGTCACCCCTACCTCGATCAGGATGCTCCGATCCTTGTCGGTGACCATGTCACCCTTGAAGCCGGTACCGGCTCAGTTCATACCGCTCCCGGCCACGGCCAGGAAGATTATGAAATCGGTATGAAGTACGGCCTTAAGGCCTTTAATCCTGTCGGCGATACCGGCGTGTTTGAAGAAGGCACTCCGGTTGTTGAAGGTCGCCATGTTTATCAGGCCAATGCCATTGTTATTGAGCACCTTTTGAACTGCGGCGCACTGCTGGAAACGAGCGAGATCAAACACTCCTATCCACACTGCTGGCGCTGCCACAAACCACTGATCTTCCGTGCCACGCCACAGTGGTTCATCTCCATGGATACCAATGACCTGCGAGAAAAGGCATTGAAGGCGATTGGTGAAACCAAATGGACCCCGGAGTGGGGTGAGAACCGTATCCGCGCCATGGTTGAGGGACGTCCTGACTGGTGCGTATCCCGTCAGCGTAACTGGGGTGTTCCGATCACCGCCATCAAGTGTAGCAGCTGTGACTCCCATGATGTGACTACGCCTGCCATTGTTGAAGGTATTGCCAAGCAGGTTGAGGCCGGTGGTGCCGATGTCTGGTTTGCCAAAGATGTAAATGCATTCCTACCGGATGGCACGGTCTGCCCGAACTGTAACGGTACCGATTTTGAAAAAGAGACCGACATTCTTGATGTCTGGTTCGATTCCGGATCGACACATGCCTGCGTTCTGGAACAGCGCAATGATTTGGCTTCGCCTGCCGATCTCTACCTTGAAGGAAGCGACCAGCATCGTGGCTGGTTTCAGTCCTCACTGCTGGAGAGTGTCGGCACGCGTGGCGTTGCGCCGTTTAAGGGCGTTCTTACTCACGGCTTTGTGGTCGATAAAAATGGCAACAAAATGTCGAAGTCGAAAGGTAACGTCATTGCACCACAGAAGATCATTGAACAGATGGGTGCCGATATTCTGCGTATGTGGATCGCCTCATCGGACTATTCAGCGGATATCCGTATCTCCGATGAGATCGTCAAGCAGTTGGCGGAAGCCTACCGCAGAATTCGTAATACCGTGCGCTTCCTGCTCGGCAACATCGAAGGTTTCGATCCTGAAAGAGATGGAGTGGCACTGGCTGATCGTACCAAGCTTGACCAGTGGGCAAGCCATCGCCTGGCACAGCTCTCGAGCAACGTGAACGAGGCCTATGAGAATTATCAGTTCCACCGTATCCATCAGGAGATTCATAACTTCTGCTCGGTCGATCTGGGTGGCTTCTATCTCGACGTCATTAAGGACCGTCTCTACTGCGATGGTGCTGATTCAACGCGTCGTGCCTCAGCTCGTGCCACCATCTACGATCTGGCCGATACACTGATCCGTCTGGTTGCACCGATCCTGCCATTCACAGCAGAAGAGGCATGGGAGTTCCTGCCCGCTTCGGAAGCCAACAGCATTCACATGCACCACTTTCATCCTGTGGCCGATATCGCGATTGACGAGACGGCATGGAGTGCCTTCTTCGATATCCGTGAGCAGATCAATACAGCTCTCGATCAGGCGAAGAAGGATAAAGTGGTCGGCTCATCGATTGCCGCCACTGTCACTGTACCGAACCTTGATCACAGCTTTGCCGAGACACTCGGTGAGAGCTATGAACAGCTCTTTATCGTTGCCAAGGTGGAAGATGGGGCCTCTGTTACCATCAAGGCAGCCGATGGCACCAAATGCCCACGCTGCTGGAACGTGGCTGCGCCTGCTGATCCGGCGCACGCCGTTCACAACCAGCTCTGCCCACGCTGCTTTGATGTCGTGACCGCCTAGTGAGTAGAGGGTTAAACCGGACATGGCAGCAGCTGATTCTCTTCGGCCTGCTGCTGACAGCCGATCAACTTAGCAAGTGGTGGATTGAACAGCAGATGCCATTCTTTCACTACACAGTCATTCCCGGTTTTTTTGATATCGTGAAGGCTCACAACTTCGGTGTCGCCTTCTCCATATTTGCAGATTGGGACTCGGCCTGGCGCACCAACACACTTCTTGGTGTGACCATTGGCATCGCTATGGTGGTCGTACTCTGGTGGTGGCGCGAACGCAATCAATCAGGTGTCGAATCCTGGCTTCTGATTCTCATTCTGACCGGTGCTATCGGAAACATCTGGGATCGAATGCAGCTGGGGTATGTGGTCGATTTCATCGACTGGTATGTTCGTATCGGTGGCACTGAGTACCACTGGCCTGCCTTTAATATCGCCGATGCATGTATTTCCGTTTCGGTTGTTCTTCTGGTCATTCTCAGCTTCCGGAAATCCTGACCCGTTCATTGTACGGGAGCCGCCTCTCCATTTTCACTAAAAAGCTTTAGTTATTGAGTAATTTACCGATAAATTAAACCTTATGAGTGAACAAGCGGGGCATCAGAACAAAACGTATCAAATAAACGGTGACTCTAGCCGCATCAATCCTGTAAACGTCGCCATGCGTACTGTCTCTGTTTTTCTTCCTGCGCTATTTCTTCTTCTCGCTGCCTCTTACTATGTTTACGATACCGAGGTCTCTAATGACCGGAAAATCTTTTTCAGTCATGAACAGCTTAAACTCTCGCACCAACAACAAACATTTACACGGATGTTTCACAATATTATCGAAGATTTGGTAATCCTCTCCTACCACAGCGACTTGCGCGAGATGGTAAACGACCCCGATTTTGATGCCGAACTTCACAAACAGGCTGTCACTCAAGAGTTTCTGGGGTTTGCATCTCAAAAGCCCGAATACCATCAAATTCGCTTTATTGCCAATGATGGCATGGAGCTCATTCGCATCAATTCAGTAGACGGCAAGCCTGTGATTGTACCGGAATCCCAACTGCAAAATAAGGCAGACCGTTACTACTTTAAAGAGTCATTTGCCCTCGACAACAGGGTCTATATATCTCGCTTCGATCTGAACATAGAAAACGGGAAAATTGAAACCCCTCGTAGACCTATGATTCGCTTTGGTATACCTGTGATCGACTTCACAGGTATAAAACAAGGTGTTTTGGTCCTCAATTATCAAGGCGACTATTTGATTAATGAGCTGACATTATCTTCTTCTGTCGAATCATCATCTTTGTTAATCAACGAAGATGCGTACTGGCTTAAGGGGCTTGATCCTGACGATGAGTGGGGCTTTATGTATCCCTCCAAACAGGACACGACACTTAAGAAACAGTTTCCGGATGTGTGGCAACATATTTCACAAGAGAAGTCAGGGCAGCTTATTAATGAAGATGGTCTCATCACATTTACAACGCTTTCCGCTTCCAAAAATCATCCTCTTATAGGGAAGGCCCCTAAAGACTGGAAACTCGCCTCTTTTGTTCCGACCGAAAAGCTTAACAAATTGACTCTAAATTATAAGAGAAATGCTATTTCGGTCACACTTCTTCTCTCCGCTGTGCTATTAATCCTCTGTGTCATTTTAGCCCATGGAAGAGAGCAGAAGCATCTCAACAAACTAGCGATACAAGAAAAAGACGAAACCATCCGACAGATCGTCAACTCTGCTTTTGATGGGATTATCACCATGGATGATCACGGCATCATCAACTCGGCCAATCCGGCTGCCTGTACCATGTTCGGGTATGAGGAAGAGGAACTCATCGGCAATAACATTGCCATGCTTGCCGATGATAAAGAAAATGCCTTTAGTCGCTCCTACATGAAGCGATACATCCGTCTTATGAAACACCATTTCATGGGAACACCTCGCGAAATTTTGGTCAAGCGTAAGGATGGCTCCCTCTTTCCCATGGAGCTTTGTGGCAGCGGCAAAAAACAGTACGGAAAATGGATCTTTACCGGTATTTGCCGCGATATCACAGAGCGTAAGGCAATGATCGAAAAGCTTGAACAACTGGCCACCACCGATGCGCTTACCAGCCTCTATAACCGTGGCTACTTTAACATCAAACTGGAAGAGGAGTTTCAACGCTGTTCACGCTATGACCAGGACCTATCACTGCTCATTATGGATGCCGACCACTTTAAAAGTGTGAATGATGATTACGGACACCCGGCAGGTGATGCCTTCCTGATCGCACTGGCACAAGCCATCCTTGGTGTGGCCCGACAGGTCGACATTGTCGCCCGCTATGGTGGTGAAGAGTTTGTGCTGATCCTGCCGCAAACCAATGGCGACGATGCAATGATTCTGGCTGAACGTTTACGACTCACTGTTGAGCAGATGTCGATAGAGTTTGAGGGGCATTTGATTTCACGCACGACTTCAATCGGGATCGCTAGCCTGCAGGAGGTCAAGGCCGAGTCAGCAGATGAGCTGTTAACCATTGCTGACCAAGCACTCTACGCTGCCAAAGAGTCTGGTCGAAATCGAGTTATCATGGCTTCTATTTAACGCTTTCTTCGGCGAAGGCGAATATCGAACATCAGTTTGGCAACATCCTCGAAGTGCTTAGCGTAGTGAATCGTTAATCCTTCGGGAACCGAATCAGGAAGCTCGCCCACTTCTGCCCTGTTGGCCTTTGGAAGAATCACCTCATGTACACCCAGACGCTTGGCCGCCAATAGCTTTTCACGCACACCGCCAATCGGTAACACATCTCCAGTAAGCGTTAACTCGCCGGTCATAGCTATCGCCTTGGGCGGCCTGTTCAACGCCAGCGATAACAGCGCTGTGGTCATGGTGATACCGGCTGATGGCCCATCCTTAGGCACGGCTCCTTCCGGCACATGGACATGGATGAAGGCTTTATCAAAGAAATCTTTCGGTGCTCCGAAGCGCTCAAGATTTGCAATCAAGTAAGAGTATGCAATCTCTGCTGACTCCTGCATTACCTTGCCCAACTGACCGGTCATCTTCAGTCCTCTGCGATCATGATGAGCTATTGCCGCCTCCAACGTCAGCGTTACGCCGCCCATCGCTGTCCATGCCAGACCGGTTGCAAGACCAACAGCCTGTCGCAACGGCTCCTTTGAGAATCTTGGACTACCAATGTAGTCAACCAGATCACGGGAGCCGATATTCACAGGTGACTTCAACTTACCACCCACCAGCTTATGATTTGCTTTACGAAGAATCTTCTTCAACAGCTGCTCCACTTTGCGCACGCCCGGTTCACGGGCGTAATCCTCAACAATTTTGGCAATGGCGCTGTTGTTGATTCTCACTTCCTTCCGACTAAGGCCATGCGCCTCCAACTGACGCGGCAACAGATGCTTGCGGGCAATCTCCATCTTCTCTGAAGCGATGTAACCGGGCAGACGAATAATCTCGGCCCGGTCCCGCAGTGGTGCCGGCACGGTATCGAGCTGATTGGCCGTCAGCAAAAAGAGAACCCGAGACAGATCAAAACGGACATCGAGATAGTGATCCATAAAATCGTTATTCTGTTCCGGATCAAGGACCTCAAGCAGTGCAGAAGATGGATCACCACGGAAATCGTTACCGATCTTATCCACCTCATCGATCATAATCACCGGATTGGCCGCCTTCACCTGTTTGAGTGCCTGCACGATCTTGCCCGGCATGGCACCGATATAGGTACGGCGATGCCCTTTGATCTCCGCCTCATCGCGCATACCGCCCACAGAGAAACGGAAGAAGGGGCGGTTGACCGCCTCGGCAATGGCCTTCCCCAGTGATGTCTTGCCCACACCCGGTGGCCCGACAAATAGAATAATGGAACCGCCCACCTCTTTTTTGCGAGCACCGACAGCAATAAACTCAAGAATCCGATCCTTGATATCATCCAGTCCCGAATGGTGTTTATTGAGAGCCTTCGCGGCGCCCTTCAAGCTAAAGCGATCTTTGGCGAATTGGCCCCACGGCAGATTCACCAACCAGTCGAGGTAGTTGCGCGTAACGGCATACTCCGGCGAAGAGGGGTCGAGCATCTGAAGCTTTTCCAGCTCCTCATCAAACACTTTCTGCGCCTCGTCACTGAAGAGAAGTTTACTGGCGAGGCTTTGAAGCTTTTCAGACTCCTGCTCCTGCGGATCAGCATCCATACCAAGCTCGCGCTTGATCTCATGCAGCTGTTCCTGCAAAAAATATTTGCGCTGCTGCTCGGATACCCGCTCATCAATATTGTCCCGGATGCGACTCTGAACCTTACTCACATTGAGCTCGCGATTGAGCAGCGTCATCACCTTCTTCATGCGATCAAAGATCGGATAGGTCTCCAGCACACCCTGCAGTTCGGCTCGATCAGCTGTAGTCAGCCCTGCGGCAAAATCGGCCAGCCTTGCCGGTTCATCGGTGCTGAAACGGGAGGCAAAGAAACGGAGCTCCTCCTCATAAAGTGGATTGTGCTTCAATAGCTCCTTGATGGTATTGATAATCGCCACGGTATAGGCACGAATTTCAACGGTATCCTCATAAGCAGAAGCCTTATGGTAAGTGACCATGGCTCGCAGCTGTTTTTTACCTTCGATCCACTGATCCACCTTGAACCGCTCAAGACACTCCACCACCAGATGCAAACCATGACCTTCGATCTCGATGGCCTTGACCACCTTGGCAATCACGCCCACCTCATAGAAGTTCTTCGTGGCAAAGGGGGCCTCTTCATCACGCACCAGAACCAATCCAATATAGTTCAGGCCCATATCTGAAAGCTTGCGAATTGATTTTTTTACCTCATCACCCTCATAGATCAGAGGCACGATCAATCCAGGAAATAGTGGCCGGTTCGACAAAGGAAAGATTGGAAGATAGGGAGGCCATGCATCACTGGCCTTTACCAGCGAAGCCGGATCAGATCCTCCACTCACTTCTTCTTCAATAATTTCGGGTTCATGGGTTATATCATTCATAAGCTATATGTATGGTAGCATAGCAGCTGTTTCAATCCTTTGGATGAAAAAGGTGTCCGGCTTAACACTTTTTTAATATGCGTAGGCTTGAATCGTAACTTGTCAGACCTTACATGGTATGAAACAAATTAAAGGAGACGTTCATGCGTTCACTTCGAGGCATTGGCCTACTGATTATTACAAACATCTTGATCATGTTTACCCTCATCATCACGGGTACCATTCTGATTAACTTTGTATTGCCGCAATTTGGTATCGATCTGCGCGGATCACTGGCTACACAAGATTTTCTCTGGGCACTGATATTCGGTTTCGGTGGTGCTTTCATCTCCCTGTTCATGTCGAAGTTCCTGGTTAAACGTGGCATGAAGATGCAGCAGGTGACTTCACCTTCCACACCCAAAGAGAAGGTTGTTTTTGAAACCGTTCAGCAACTGGCTGAGCGCGAAGGAATCAAGATGCCGGAAGTCTGGGTCTACTGGGATGATACCCCAAACGCTTTTGCCACAGGTCCAACCCGTAACAATGCTATGGTTGCCGTCTCTTCCGGCCTTGCTATGAGCATGAGTGATGATGAGCTGAAAGCCGTGCTCGCCCATGAAGTCGGTCACATTGCTAATGGCGATATGCTGGCAACCACCCTATTGCAGGGCCTGATGAATACCTTCGTCTATTTCCTCGCCCGCATGATCGCCCGCCCGATCATGGAGCGTAACTACTGGATGGGTTTTGCCGTCTATATGGGCCTGCAGTTTGTCCTGTCGGTTCTGGCCATGATTCCGATCAGCTGGTTTTCACGTAGAAGAGAGTTCCGTGCTGATGCCTATGCAGCCGATGCACTCGGTGCACAGCACATGATCAGCGCTCTGCAAAAGCTTGGTAGACTCTCCGAGCAAAGTGCCGTTGCCCATCAGGGTGAACACAAGCAGGAAGATGCGCTAGCCACTATGAAAATTTACGGTGGATTTTCCGGCCTCTTCGCCACACACCCACCGATTGAAGATCGTGTCGCGGCTCTCAGAAACAGACCAAACTAAATGAACTGGCTTCTATGAAAAGGCGCGACTATATGTCGCGCCTTTTTTTATTATGAGATGACGAAAATCCGATAGTCAGGTACGCTCTCTTGATGGCAGTAAATCATAAAACCGTAGCAATTCTGGTGATCGGTAACGAAGTCCTTTCGGGTCGCACCCGCGAGGCCAATGCCTATCTGGCAGCGCAGAGATTGTTCGACCATGGCTGCAAACTCGGTGAAATCGCTGTGGTTCCGGATATCCATGATGCCATTGTTTCAACCCTGAACCGATTAAGAAGTCAGTTTGATGCCGTCATCACCAGCGGTGGTATCGGTCCGACCCATGATGACATCACCATGGACTCGGTAGCAGCTGCCTTTGGCGTCGATCTGATAGAGCACAAGTTTATCGTCAAGGCGATGACCGAACACTTCGGCGAAGAGGGCATGAACGATGGCCGTCGTCGCATGACCCGCGTTCCTCAGGGTTCACACCTTATCAGGTGTGAAAAAACCATCGCGCCGGGTGCCCATGTCGGCAATGTCTACGTCTTGGCTGGTGTCCCCTATATTTTCGAATCCCAGCTTGATTCTATTCTTCCCGATTTTGGCGATAGTGATCACCCTTTTATTCGTCGTGAGATTGATGTGGAGATACCTGAAAGCACCTTCGCCAAAGGTCTTGAAACAATTCAGGATCATTTCAATAACGTTGAGATCGGCTCTTACCCAAGAATGTGTGGTAACAAGCCATGCGGGAAAATTTGTTTGAGTAGCCTGGATAGCACTGCCCTTGAGCAGGCCGTAAAAGAGGTTGAAGGGATGCTGGAGTCGATCCGAGCCTGATCCGTTCAAAGGTCAATCAACTCAGGCCTTCGTTCAACCCTGCTTCACTTCCAGAATAGGCACCGTTTCAATCGGCGCACCCATCAGTCGTTTTTCGACGGCAATCTCATCACAGCTGGAGAATTTCTCGCAATGGATACAGGCCGTCCAGATCTTGTGCGGTAGGCTCTCTTTTTTAACAACGGAATATCCCATATGACCGAAGAAACCGTCGACATAGGTGAGTGCAAAGAGCCGCTGAATACCAAGGCTGGCAGCAAACTTCTCACACCCCTCAACCAACAACTTGCCGATACCCATCCCCTGATGTGAATCGCAAACCACCAGTGAACGCACCTCGGCTAGATTGGCCTGATAGACGTGGAGTGCTGCCAAGCCAACCAGCTTGCCATCATACTCAGCCACCAGAAACTCCTGCAGATGCTGGAACAGGCTATCCTCGGTGCGTGGCAGAACGATCTTCTTCTCGGAATAGGGAAGCAGCAACGCATGCATCGCCTTCACATCATCAGCCTCGGCATTTCTGATAAGAATACTGTGTGGCATCAGGCGGTTGCCCCTGCTATCGAGAGTTCAGCGCCACGCTTCAACATCTCTTCGGCGTGCAGCAGGCTCTTATCATTGGCTCCACCAAGCATGCGGGCAATTTCACTCTGACGCTTATCAGCTGAAACGCTGTCCAATCGTGTGATGGTACGTCCATTCTCTTCGCTCTTATGAATCGTAATCTGATGATCGGCACACGAAGCCACCTGTGGCAGATGCGAAACCACCAACAGCTGTCGATCACGACCCATCGCTGCCAGTAATTCGCCGACGCACCATGCTGTCTCACCACCGATGCCTACATCCACCTCATCAAATACGGCGATCTGAGGCGCATTTACCAGTGCACCACATCCCTTCAATGCCAATACGAAACGTGAGAGTTCGCCACCAGAGGCAATCGTTGCCAGTGGCCTGAACGGCTCACCCGGATTGCTTGATGCCATAAATTGTAAACTGTCCCAACCGGAAGAGCTCCAACCGGAACGCTCCTCCTGCTCAGCCACCTCAACCTCGATCTGCATGCCGGTAAGCCCCAGCCGATCAAGAAACGGCCGTAACGCTTTAGCAAGTGAAGCTCCCTCTTTCACACGTGCTTTGGATGCTTCCACCGCAGCCGTTTTGAATGCTGCCTCAGCCGCATCGCGTCTGGCATTGAGTGCTTCAGCATCCCATTGCGCCGTATCGAGAAGCGAAAGCTTCTCATCCCACGATGCCATCAAACTGATCAATCCCGCTTCGTCGGTAGAGTGCCGACGCATCGCATCATGCAGACTCATCAGTCGATCTTCTGCCGCCTCCAATTCCGCACCATCGAAGGTGGCATCGAGCGCATGGCGAAGCAGAGGCTCAACCTCACCTGCCAATGCGTCCATCTGTGCCATCAGTTCGAGAGCTTCACGCAATGATTCATGATATTCGGAGACATGTTCAACCGCATGCGTGGCCCGAGCTAGCTGTGAGCGTGCACTTCCATCGTCATCATCGAGCAAGCTAAGTGCCTCGGCAGCACCCTGCTGAATCTGGGATGCATGACGACCCGCCTCTACCTGTTCGGTCAGTTGCTCAACGATTCCGGCCTCAATCTCAAGCGCCTGCAGACGCTGTAACTCACTACGCATCCACGCTTCCTGTTGTGCGGTTTCACTCTGATCCTGCTGTAGCGCTCCCAATGCTTTCTCAGCTTTCTGAAGCTCGGCATAGGTTTGGGCTGCTTTCTCTAAAAGTGACTTTTTCACTCTCGCATCAATGATCTGGCGTTGAAAATCGGGATGCAGCAATGCCTGATGCTCATGCTGGCCATGAAGATCAAGGCATATCTCACCAATCTGCTGTAGCAGCTTCATCGGTGTAGGCGTGCCATTCACATAAGCCTTGGAGCGGCCATCGGCGGAAATGATTCGCCTGAGAAAGAGTTGCTCCTCGGCATCGATATCCTGTTCGTTCAACAGGGCGGTGAGCCTCGCATCATCGGATTCGACCACCGCCGAAATCTCCGCCTTCTCAGCACCATGACGCACCCAATCACTGCTCGCCCTTGCGCCGAAGACAGCGCCAAGCGCATCGACAAGAATCGACTTACCGGCACCCGTTTCACCGGTAAATACCGTCATGCCGGATGAGAAGTTCAAAGAGACCTCATCCATCAACGCAAATTGTCGAACTTTAAGTTCCGTCAGCATTCTATTTTATGAGCTGCCGTCATGTCCGGCCCAATGAAGCTTGGAACGAAGAGTGTCGTAGTAGTGACGATCGGGCAGATAGACCAAGGTGATGTAGCCCGCCTTCTCCACACAGATGCGATCTCCTGATTGAAGTTCAGAGTGTACCTGTCCATCAAGATTCAGCGCCGCCATATTGGGACTATCAAGCAGTGTCAGTTCAATCTTGTCATTAGCCGGAACCACAATAGGACGGTTTGATAGGATATGGGGGCAGATAGGAGCAACCGTGATCGCATCCACTTCCGGGTGCACAATCGGGCCACCGGCAGAGAGGGCATAGGCCGTCGAACCTGCGGGTGTAGCCAGTACCAGACCATCGGCACGCAGACGGAACACAAATTGATCCCTAACACTCATCTCGAATTCGATCATTCTCGGATGATCATTACGTTGAAGCACCACGTCATTCATGGCAAAGCCGCAACTTAGCCGCTTGCCATCGCGCCATGTCTCAGCTTTCAGTCCAAAGTGGTGACGCGTCTTGATATTGCCAACCAGAACCTCTTCAACCACATCGAACATGCTGCCGATCGGTGTATCGGTAAGGAAACCGAGTCGGCCAAGATTAATGCCCATAATCGGTGTATCACTTCCAATGAACCGGCGCCCTACGGTAAGCAGTGTGCCATCGCCACCAAGCACAATCATCAGATCAATCTTTTCGGCCATCTTCTCCAATGGTGTTGAATTGCACTTACAGGTGTCGCTCATTTTCTGATCAGCAAAGACCTTACGCCCACGCTCCTTGAGCCAAACACATAGCTCCGATGCTAAAGCTGATGCTCTCTCATCGTTCGGCTTAATCGTGATGCCGATCTTTTTGATCTCCACCTATTTAGCCCCTGCCCAGTCAGGCTCCATATGGCATTGGAAACACTGATCGGCTTTGGTGTGATGTGGTGGTTGCGGATGAACACCCTCAGCACTATGGCAAGAGAGACATGCTGCCCGTGTTTTCAGTGCAGCCGCCTCCTGATGGGTCGGATCATTCGGCGTCGGCTTGGTAGTTCGCTCACCGGTTCCCAGAGTCAATAGCACAACAACGGCTGCAACAAACGCCAGAAAGAAGGCATCGCGTTTACCTGGCTTCCAGCCCTTTGCTTTATTTGTTTCCGGCAAACCGTTCTCGGAATCTGACATCTTTACCTCGCTACATGCACGTGATCGTTTCAACACTAGGTCTAATTTTTATTATCGTCTATGCCAGCTGTTTTATTTTCCTTTTCGCCACTGTTGTGAATATCCATATCAATGTAGATCACCATCACTACGTTTCCCATTAAACAACTGGGACTATACCCGAGTTAGAAGATTGGGTATTATTCGCCAAATCAATTTCTCGGAGGAGAAGCTAAACATGAAAATCTTTACAGATCATCGCTGGACTATTGGTGCCGGCGTTATCCTTACACTTGTTCTCGTTGCCATCGGCATCAAGAGCACCATCGCCGGTGGCGGTGCTTATGATGGCCTGGACCCTCACGGTCTGGCTCGTTACCTGCACATTCTTGCAGGCATCACCTGGATCGGCCTGCTCTACTACTTCAACTTTGTTCAG
>Ga0316192_10001999_pt1 | contig 15004 bp, 7 predicted proteins | sample MerIslwburrow_MG_FD_204931 | JGI IMG/M metagenome (GOLD analysis project Ga0316192, IMG submission 204931) | Coastal sediment microbial communities from Maine, United States - Merrow Island worm burrow | ecosystem: Environmental > Aquatic > Marine > Coastal > Sediment | place: USA: Maine...
TGCAGAAGATTGCTGATGTAGTCTATCTGATCAAGTGCAATATCAAGCATAAAGTTACAGAATTGAACCAGATTTTGCTCACTAAGCAGGCCGCGTCCATCGTGATCTCCTTGGCGGGGAAAATCTGCATGTTCTAATAAGGTTTTATATTGGTCGGAAGCACGTGCAAGTCCTCGGCTTAGACACCACACACCGTAGCTTTCAATACCGCTAGCGCTTAAAGTTGAGTCTGTGAGTAAGCGTGCAACACGACCGTTGCCATCAGCAAAGGGATGAATCCATGCAAAACGGTGGTGTGCGCATAGAGTGGCAATAATCTTTTTCTCACCCTTATAACGCATTGGATGATAGATCTCACAAAACTGCTTCATCAGAGCAGAGAGATCGCTGGCTGGTGGAGGCTGGTGTCTGCCTACCATGACCTCTTTAGTGCGCCACTGGCCGGGAGTAACTTCGTCAGCAATTTCTCCTTTGGTATTCTTGAGTTGTTTAAGGCTTTCAGGAACTTGTTCATAAAATGTACGATGTATTGACTGAATGAATCTGGGAGAAAAAATCTCATCCAGTGTAGGTGCCTGTTCTTGTATCCACTCCTGAACCTTGATATGAGCAAGGGACTCCATCTGGAGATCACGTTTGGTCAAATCACCAGAAAAGTCACCACGTTGAGCGGCCCGAATTTCGTGAGGACGTGTTCGGTTGCCCTCAATAAGGTTAGAGTAGTATGAATTGATGACAGCCATATGCTGCGCAATGGTGTTGCGAGTTTCTGCTGGTAAGCTCCCCGCCAGTTTGGCTGAAGTGATTGCCATGGTGACAGCCTTGTCGGCAAGATCTGAGGCTTCCAGTGCTGCATTGCTGGGAATGAAGGGTGAAAAGTTATGGCTGGTTATTTTCAAAGTAAATGGCCGGGTTAATGTACACATTTATAATAATGCAACTTATTGAATATTAAGTATAGTATTAAAATAAATCAAGAAATAATGAGTGCAGTCGGCCGTAATAATGGCCGGTTTATGATGTCAAGATGAGAAAGGATGCCAATTGCTGTGGTCTGGGAAGATGTTTTTTAGTCTTTGGTATAGGTTTTGACCTGTGTTTTGCCAATACAAAAATCGTATACGGAGTGGCAATAGGAGTGGCAAAGCATGTAACCTATTGAAATATAAATAAGTGCAACGGCCTGCAAAGCCGTGGACCTCGGTTCGATTCCGGGCTCAGCCTCCAATTAATACGCATTATAATCAAGTAAGAAATAGTTGCATTCTCTATGCTTATCTTTAAGTAAAAAGCGACTGTTCATGCCGAAAAAACCACTCCTGCTACCCGAAAATATAAATATTAAGGTGATAGTCCAACGGCCAAATAGGCTGTGTACGTACATCTTTTCTGTGTGATTTCGTACTCTTCCGCTATTGATTTTTTATGTGATCTGAATCTAAAGGGTGATCCTGGTGGCTGTGGGATTATCAAGGGTGGATATATCCAATCTGGCTACACACCCAACAATTCTCTTCTATGCAATGTAAGTGATTTTGCTGTTGCACCTCTCAACGTATTCCCTTTGTTTGTGAGCAAGTGCGGTAAATATTTTGGATCTAAATTATTAGGGTTTTAAAGAAGAATGCCAATTTTACGAATCTTATTCGTTGTAAGAACATTATTATATACTAATATAGCATAAGCATATAACTAAATAATAATGTCTCTTCATTATTGTCTGGTTGATAGGTGTGGTGCGCTAATGCTGTGAGCTGATTGTTTGGGTGGTAGCACTCTCGTCAAGTTGGCTTGATTAGTTGCATCTGCTGTTTGTTCTAGATGGTCGATTCAATAATGAAATGGGCAGCAATTATGCTAAAAGAAGAATTAAAAACTTATGGAGATTTCTGTCTAGTTCTTCTTCTGCTTGCAGTAACCCAGGTTTCTGTGGCATTGGATTACCCTCATGAGCCTTCTAATCCTATACTTCCAGGTGTTGGTTGCCTCAGTTGCCATGACGTGGAGGGGGCAGCAGATAGTTTGCTTAAGGCTTCTGTCCCTAGCCCGGATATGGATGGAGATAACACTGAGGCCAATAACCTGTGTTGGAGTTGCCATACTGGCCCAGCATTAGCACCTTATCGAGTACCGCACTCCAGTGATCAGATCAGTGAGCAGCATGGTGTTTGGCATATTGAGTGTAAAGATTGCCATAACCCGCATAACCAACCCCAGTTTCAAACCTTTGGTAGTGCATCCTTTCTTGCAACTGGCGTGCTTGAGGGTGCCACCTCTGGTAGTACCAGCACCCTAACCGATAATGATGCAGCCTGGACGGTAGATGAACATGCTGGCCGTGTTGTCTTTCCCGATGTCTATGCGCGGGATCGCCGTGGTATACCCATTGGAGACCTCAGCTACCGTGTATTGAGTAATACTGCGACAACTCTGACTTTGGATGGCACCATTAACACCGCTTATATTGCCATTGGTGATACCTATGGTGTGATCTATGGAAAAGTCATTCGTGATCAAATCCTGGTGCCTGGCACTAGCACATGGAAGCAAGTCAAATTCTTTGCTCAGACAGGAGCTAACTCCTTTGCAGATAATGACACCACTTTGGATGGAGTTTGTCAGGTTTGCCATACCAAAACCGGACATTTTAGAAATGATGGAGCAGGTGCAGATCAAATGCACCGTAATGCTGACAGGGGTGACCCCAATGGTACGGCTGGAGAGAATTGCACTGATAAGTGCCATCAACATATTGGTGGTTTTGGGCATGGCAAAGGTAATACCAATGTCACCCTCTGTGTGGAGTGTCATGGTCATGATGAAGGCACCTTCTACATGGTTGATGGAAAATACCCCTACAACCCCGCAGATGCGGCCAGACTCTCAACAGTAGCATCCAGAGGCTTTGGCTCAACTCGTGCGCACTCCACGCATACCGAAAGCTGGGCTGATTCAGGTGCTGGCTGGGGTGTCACACAACCAGTGGGTGCAGGGGATGATGATAAGCGTGGTCCTGGTATCTACTGTGACCGATGCCATGACATCGATAACATGCCCACCTTTAAAACAGGTACCGATGCTGATGCAGATGGGTTATTTAACCTGGCAGAGACAGATGTTTGTGACAAATGCCACAGCCCTCTTGGTACCTACAATGGTGTGGATTCGGTGGGTGAATCGGTGGGGGCTAGGGATGCCTGGCTTAATGATGGTGTCTACAGTGCAGATAATAACACCTTAAAACCGGGTAAAGAAAAATGGTGTGCGGGTTGCCATGATGAGCGGCATGAGGCTTATGGTAGCAATCCACAAGAACTTTACTCTGCCCACATTGACCTCTCTGCCTGGGATGCTGAAGTGGGTATTGATCGGGGTATCAATGTATATGCACCTCCCGTTATTGGTGATGAGGATGGGGTCTATAACTACGGTGTAGGTTGGGGCTTCTTTAAAACAGGGCATGGTACGCCAAGTGATACCTATATCCCTGCTACAGGTGGCGGTAAGAATGGTCCTGGTAAGGCTTGCTTCAATTGTCATGACCCACGCGGGCGGCATATTGATGGTAATCAACGCTCCTTTGACTGTTCTGATACCTGTGATGCAGATGAGTATCAGGCAAGCTATCGGTTGAAATATCCCATGCAGGTACCGTTGACGGATGGCTATACAACACCGAGTGAGTCTAATTACCAGCTTTGTATGAGTTGCCATGATTTTGAATCAATATCGGATGTTGCTGATGCAGGTAATGGGGCGCAAACATCGAACTACTACACCACAGATAACGATCCAAAAAACCTGCATCATGTGCATCTTTCAATAGGTGCACTCTATACCAGTAGTGATTGGAGTGGCAGCTGGAACAGCAAGCCAACCTGCATTACTTGCCATAATCCCCATGGCACCACCAACTTTTCCATGATCCGTACGGGTAAAATATTAGAGGTGGATGCTGATGCCGGTGCAGGGCTATCCGGTCTGCAGCTTTGGTATAAGAACGATAATGTTACCTCTCTGCCTACTTATGGTAGTGCACCAGACCCAGCAAATCTCACTCTTTCGGCTAGTGATGGCTCCTATTTCCGGGGGGGTGTGACGACAGATGGTTTTTGCTCCTCTGATTGTCATGGTGATACAACAAGAATCATTGTTCGTACGCCAATTCAGGAGACAGATCAAACCCCTATTCTGGATTGGGCAGGCACCTCAGGTTTTGAAAGTGATGGTGTCAGTCCAGATGCACTGGATGCAGGAGGTACGGTTACCTTCCGAGTCGAGTATAAGGACTGGGATGGTGATGCACCGGATCAGGCTGCCCCTCGATCCATCTATGTTTGGGTTGATATCGACAATGATGATGTTTTTGAGATAGCAACAGAACGCTTTGTACTGGATGAAGTACCAGGTCAAAGCATGCCTTTCAGCTATGGCTGGGATTACACTACGAGTATGGTTCTCTCCAAAGTGGGTGATGGCCTAATCAAATACTATTTTGAAGCGGTGGATGCTGATGGTTCAGCAACAGGGCCTGCAACAGAGGTTAATACACTGCGTATTGTGAATGCAGTGCCGGTACTAAATTGGACTGCAGAAACCTGGTATGAGAATGACGGCATTAATCCAAATACAGGTGGTGATGGTGCCAGCTTTACCTTCCGGGTCACCTATTCTGATGACGATAGTGAAGCTCCCAGTTCTATTCTGCTACTAGAGGATCTGGATCTTGATGGCATGGCAGATAATAGCTACGCCATGGCAGAGGTGGCCGGTGGTGATTACCTGACAGGAAAAATCCATACCTATAGCAAAGTGGTTAACTATGCAGATACAACGGCAGGTGCAGCACAATATGCCTTCAGCGCCAGTGATGGAGCAGATGATGCAACAGGTGACCCCACAAGCTGGAACAGCTTTACTGTATTATCATCCAGTAATACACCGGCTGTATTGCAGTGGGTGACAGATGCAGCAGAGTGCCGTACGGATAGTGCAAAACCTAATGCGACCGTGCAAACAGGAACAACTGAATTTAAGCTCAAATATACGGATATTGATGATGGAGGAAGTGGCCCTGTATCAGTCACTCTGTTGGTCGATCTCGATGGTAGCGGAACCTACGATGGTGGTGCTGAAAGTATTGCAATGACGTGGGTCGCAGCAGGCAGTGATAACGATTGGACCAATGGAGAATTCTATGAGGCTACGGGCGTAACACCAACAAATTTTGGTAGCTTGAAGTATCAATTTGCTGCCGTGGATGATGGCGCACTGGCTGCTATTGGTGATCCAACCACAACAGATAAATTCCTCACTATCTATGATAACAGCGGCACAACAAAGGGTGTTCGTACAGCGCCAGCTGCAGCAGGCTCATGGTACAACGATATCCAGTCAGCAATTGACGCGGTAGATGGAGCTCATACCATTTTTGTATTGGATGGCACCTATACTCAAAATATCTCTTTACTCAATGCTATTGATAGTGGCACAACCTTGGAGTCAGTTTGTGGTGCAGATCTTACTATTCTAAAAGCAACATCAAATGCTTCTGATGCTATCTTCCTGCAAAGTCTTTCTGTAGGAACAACAACAACTATCGATGGTTTTCAGATAACAGCCAGTGACTCAGGAATTAATAATAACTCCGCCGGTATTATTGATATCAAGAATAGTAAGATTCATGCTAATGATAATACGGGCATATATCTGGGCAGTAGTGCCACGCTACATGTGTCAGATTCGGAGATATCGAATAATACGGGTAGTGGTGGTGGTGTCCGGTTTAATTATGGAACAGGGGTAGGCCACACATTTACTAATACCTTAGTGACAGGTAATACCTCTACAGCAGAGGGTGGTGGTATCTTTGTAGGTGGTATTGGCGGAACCGTTACACTGACCAATGTCTCAATCACAGATAATACAGCTGCTACCAATGGTGGCGGCTTGCGCCTGACAAGCAGTGCCACCATTAATGCTGATAAGTGTACGATCTCTGGCAACAGAGCGAATGGGGGTAGCGGTGGTGGTGCCTCTGTAAGTGATCCTTTAAACCTAACCAACTGTGTTGTTAGTGATAATAGCTCCACAATTGATGGTGGTGGATTTTATATCCAGGGTGGGTCACTAACGTTCAATAATAGCTCCCTGATTAATAATGCAGCGGGTGACCAGGGTGGCGGTATCTACATGAACAGTACGGGTGGTGTTGCGCTGACCAATAGCATCATTTGGGGTAATGCAGCGGTTACCGATGGTGATATTGCCTGGAATAACTACGATATTCTCACTATTACCGATGCAGTAATTCAGAATGATGGTGATCCTGATCTTGATGATTCACCGATGATCTCTCCTGATGGCTTAGCTGGGACTTCAGTCACAGGTTATCTATCAGACGTTGATCCAAACTTTGTGGATGCAGCCAGCCAAGACTACCGTATTCAACCTATCTCTGATGCCTTAGATAACGCGGGTGCCGGCGCACTGGCAGAAGATCGCGATGGCAATGTCAGAACAGCAGCGGATCTTGGAGCCTATGAATATATGGGGGCATCAACGGCTGTACCGGTTCTGACATGGACAGCAGAGACAGATTTTGTTTCTGATGGTGTGAACCCTGATCGGGCAGATGGTGGCAGTAGCTTTGAATTTCGGGTTGATTACACCGCCAGTAGTGGTGCACCACCAGCCCCAATGGAGGTGTGGGTCGATGCGGATGACAATGGCTCTTTTGATGAGACAGAAAAGCATGCCATGACAGTGCTGACTGGTTCAACTGGTACCTTTGATGATGGTGATTTTACCAATGGCGAACGTTATACCTATACCGAAACACTCTACTATCGAGGGGATGGTTTTGTTAACTACCGCTTCTTCTCTGCAGCAGATATCAATGTAGCGACGGGTGATCCAGCGGCGGTTAACCAGGTTCAGGTTGATAATGCTGTACCGGTATTGGATTGGGCAGGAGATGCCAACTACGTCAGTGATGGTGTCCACCCTAATGAAGGTGTGGATGGTGGCGACTTTGTTTTCCGCGTTAAATATTCCGATATCGACAGTATGGCACCTGTGTTAACCCAGGTCTGGGTTGATCTGGATGATGATTATCTCTATGACGATATAGAGAAGTTTGATATGACTAAGGAAGGGGCAGGTACGGATTACCAGGGCGGTGAAATCTATGTTTCAGATCCTATTACAGTCAATAGTGCAGGGGATGATAGTTTCCGTTTCCGCTTCTACTTTACCGATGGTGAAGATGATGCAACGGGCGATCCAGCCGTAATCAATCTGGCAAAGGATCGCTATTCACGTTATTTCAAAATTACGGGTAATCCAACTACCATTGCTACGGCAACTGCAGTACCTACACCCGGCGTGGATGGCTCCATTGATGTCAGTATGGGCTTTACGGGTGATGATAATGTCAATAACAGTTATACAGTACGTTACTGTGTACAGAGTAGCTGTGGTAGCTGGATAGATCATATTGTCGATGCAGCGCATACGGCATCACCCTACACCACAGAAATCACGGGTCTGACTGCGGGTGAAACCTACAAGGTGCAGATGACCTATTTTGATGATTATGTCAGTGGTACCAACCCGGTTGAAGTGGCGGATATCCTGCTGCCCTTTATTACTACGACACCGGGTGTGGCAACAGCTACGGCTAGAAGTGTGACTTCGCTGACACTCTCAATGCCGTACACCAATGATGCCAATGACAACAATGACTACACAGTGGAATACAAGCTCACATCTGAGCCTACTGTTTGGACTACCTGGGCACCGGACCCACATAGTCATGCTGTATCGCCTTTTGGCGCAGTCATCACGCCACTTACCTCGGGTGAAACCTATGATGTACGCATGACCTATAACGATGCGGATGGTTTTGCAGGAGGCGAACTGCCTGAACAGACGGTCAACAGCATCACGCTGGTTAACAATGGCACCACCGCAGGAACGGCAACTGCGATCTTTGGTGGTGGTACGGCCATTGATGTTGAGATGCCATACACCGATGATGTCAATGCCAATAATGATTACACAGTGGAATACAAACTCTCATCAGAGCCTACCGTTTGGACAACCTGGGCACCTGATCCACATGTACATGCAGCCACGCCATTTGCTACCTCTATTACCGATCTGACAGTGGGTGAAACCTATGATGTGCGTGTCACCTATAACGATGCTGATGGCATTATTGCAGGCACACAGCAACAGACTATATCCAGCATTGTTATACCGTTGGGTGATCAAGTGGTGGATTGGAGTGATTGTGCCGGGTCTAATCATTGCACCATTCAAGCGGGTATCGATGCGGCCATTGATGGTCATGTTGTTGTGGTCTTGCCCGGTATCTATGCTGAGAAACTGACCTTGGGAATTAATGCTGGGGTTGATGATGTAAATATCACCCTCAAGTCCCGTGATGGTGCCAGCTCAGTTACGGTTACGGGTTCAGGTGGAGATGATGAGGTGTTTGAGATCAAAGGGGGTAATACCTCTACCATACAGGGTTTAACATTTAATAACTCTGCATCAGGCTCCAATAATGTGCGAGGCGTTTATATTGATAGTGCCTCCCCTACCTTTGATCAGTCAATTGTTGAGGGAAATGCTCCACCGACTTGGCAAATAGGTGCGGGTGTCTATATTGTCTCTGGTGATCCTGTCTTTAAACGTAGCTGGATTAGAGGTAACAGTGGCGGCAATGGCAAAGGTATCTATTGCACTGCAGGCACGATAAAGGTGATTAATAGCATTGTTAGCGGCAATGGCAATGGTTCAGTAGCTCTTAATACATCAACAGGTACAGGTGGAGGATTGTATGTCCACTATGTTGCAGATCCTTATTCTGAATGTACGGCTACCATTATTAATAGCACCGTTTCTGGCAACGAGGCTGACGTTGGTGGCGGTGTTGGTGGTGCTGGTACAGTGGTCGCCAAATACAGCATCTTTTGGGGTAACCTGGATATGGGTTGGTATAGTGGTACTAAGACTCAGTTGGATGCGGGGTATGATGTTACCTACTCTGTAGTAGAGAATGGCTATACCGGAACAGGTAATGAGCTGAATGATCCAATGTTTGTTACGGAGATTGATTCTGCAGGTGTGCCATTTACTACGGGTAATTACTATCTGCAGGGTTATACCTTCACGCCAGATGCGATGCTTGACCTTGTCTTGCAGGGTGGTGATACGTTGGATCCATTGACACCAACGGATGATTATTCTGGTAATAGTAGGCCGAGTGGTACCAGCAACTCCATGGGTGCTTATGAGTGGATACAGTAATAAGCCTAGAGGGCGAGTTGTAGAAGTTGATATCTTAGAACTAACTGTTGGTACATTAGAAACTTCTATAGATATCTTCTTTGGAGTAAGTGCTTTGTGTGGCTCTGAACATATCTGGGCAATAAATCGTTTCTGAAGGCACTTTAAAAAAGGCTGTGAATGTACCGAATGATTGACCTGAATGGCAGGCTGCCGATGGTTGCGGATTGGATGGATGTTTTTTCATTGTTGGTACAGGCTTTGATTGTATTTTTCTAAAATAGAAAGTGTTTCTGGAGTGGTATTAGGAGTGGCAAAGCTCGTAAGTAATTGAAATGTATAGAAGTGCAGCGGCCTGCAAAGCCGTGAACCTCGGTTCGATTCCGGGCTCAGCCTCCATATTACCTATTTATAATCAATTAGATACTTCACAGTGATTGAAACAAGAGTTGACTGGTTTTCCCTAAAAAACCACTCTGCCACTCGAAAAGCACAAAAATTAAGGTGATAGTGCAACGGCCAAATAGGCCGTTGATACCAGTCTTCTGCCACAATTATTTATGGTATTTATTCGTTAATCGGCAGCAGTTCAGCAATGGCAATAGGCTGGAGTTTAGCGAAAGGAGCCATTGACCTTCTGTTGCAAAATGAGCGCAATGTGCCAGTAGTGGAAGCTCGTATAAACTGTGGTACGTCCCCAATTACTCAGGATCAGGATTTCACCGTGTGGCACTTGCTGATGCAGGGTCTATCCTTATGGTTGTGCCTGTTGAGCGGACGGAAAAGCTAGCAGACGCGAATCTGCTTACATAGCGCGACCATCAAAGAGGAATTCATTATGCTGGTAATCTTTTCCTGCCCAGCCTATGCGAACATAACCATGTTCGGTGATGTGGCAATCCGACTGCTTAAACTGATGGGACACAGCGGTACGGTGCCCAGTGCTCTCCTTGCAGAAGATGTCCAGACGGCGCTGGAGCGACTAGAGGCTGCGGTCGAGGCAGACAAACAGTTGCTGCAGCCGCAAGTGTCTGCGGAAGGAGAGGATGGCGAGCCTGTGGTAACTCTTTCGCACCGCGCCTTGCCATTGATCGAATTGCTTAAGGCTGCGGCAAAGGCAAAATGCAACGTAATGTGGGACAGCAGTAACTAATCTACTACCAGCGTGTGGCAGTTGTTCCTATTCCCGGCCACTAACTACATATTTAGATGCTTGAATGTTTCCCAGGGAAGTGGGTCTTTTCATACGCTACTTGGCAACGCTGACAACGTTTGGCGGTGGAAAGGGCCTGAAGGCGTTTCAGATCGATGGGGATATCACAGTCTGTACAGATGCCAAAGCTCCCGTGTGCGATGCGCAACAGCGCCGCATCAATATCTCGAATCTCGTTGACCTCACGGTCAATGGTTGCCAGTTGGAGGTCGACTAGCAGATCCGCCACCGATGCCTCTTCTATATCGTGCACTTTTCCCGCAAGATCGATGTAGTGCTCATTGTCAGATTTGATCAATTCTCTGCTGATCTCCTCACGTAGCGCCATGAAGCGTTGCTTGAGCTGATTCCTGAATGCAGTTTTTTGTTGGTCTGAAAGCATCGGGCACTCCTTATCCAATATGAAAAAAAGTGAAGCACTTTAATTCTAGTACTCCAGCAATATAATGTTGTTGGAGTACTAGGATAGACTATCCCATGTCGAAGTTGGATGATGCCATGGCCGCCGCCGTGCAGTGTCCCCTGTAGATCATAATGCTAATTCAGTCTTGGTTATTGCCGCGTTTGGTTGTCCGTTGGATGCTCTGGTTAGGCAAGTCGCAACTGCGCCAAAGAAGCCAACGTATTTCCCCCGCTTATCTCCGGAATGATACTCAATTCGAGCACAGTGACCGCCGGTAGCTCGACGTGAAGATCTTCTGTCTCACTGGTCGCACCCTCAGGACTGAAGTTCCACTGCTGTCGCATGATTTCCTGGAACGACTGCCCGCCATCCGGTGACCAACGCAAAACATACTCTTGCGTTCGCTCAGTGCGGGTCTCCACGAAGTTCAGCCAGATCCGCCGAAGCTGTTGCGGATTGGTAAAGAGAAGTCGGATCGTCTGCTTGCCGGGCTCTGCGGCACACCAGCCCGAAGCATAACCGGGCAGCAACGCAGACTCAATTGGATGAGCGGCGTCCTCTGAGGTGATTTCCACTTCTGCGAGCTCTTCTATATTTAACCATTCCAGATCAGGAAGTGCGGTTTCCTGCTGAACTGGGGTAATGATTCGCTTACGCATAGTTGTGTCTCCTGATTTCAAGTTAGAGAAACTTCCTGCATCCTCAACGTTGCCAATAACGAGTTAATTGACCTTGTATGCTTTCCTGTTAATTAAAACTTATTCGGTTTTATCTTGTAGACAACCAACTCTATAAGAATCAATGATACCGATTAGCCAACAAATGATTATTACAACTGTAGCAATATTTAGTAGTTGAACTTCAGTGCCCGTTGATTGTTTTGACACTAATTCTGTAATTGCTGTGATATCCAGTTGGACATCACCACTTTGTATTTTTTCAACTATTTGTAAAGATCTCTCTACTGTCTTTGAAATCAAATAGTAGATCCCGACTAATGAAGCGCCAACTAAAACTACACCAGGAATATACTTCTTTAAGTAAATATGCCCCGCACCTGGAAATACAAAAGCTGATAACAGGGCTGCTTTCGTTGACTTTTTCATTTATGAATTACCGTATAAAGCACTATATTTATTGCTATTGATTATAGTTATACGCATAAAAGATTGCGCTTAAACCGTAGCGCTTTAGCATTGCCAATTCCATTTACGAGTTGGCCCGCAATGCGGGTCAACTCTCATTCATTGAGTGTAAAACCTACTTTTATTGTAGCCTGCCAATGAGCTATAGCATTTCTCTCTATCAGCCAAGCTGAATCAAGTCGCCACAAGAAAATAAAACAGCTATTAAGCGCGTCTTAGCGTATATTGAGTACATATCTCCCTACCCGATGGCAATGGATGCTGTCACCTCTCACGAAAAGGATGCACTGATGTACCGTCTGATGAAGTCCGAGAAGTTCACTCTTGACCACGTGGTCTCTGGATCCAATCTATTGTATCGCCAAACCCAAGTAACCCAGTTTCTGCGGTTCAGTGCTGCATTGACCGCTTGTGAGGCTGCCAATGACAAAGTTGGGAGTCGCCACTATGTTCTCAACGCGTCGGGCAAAGAGTACTACGGAGGTATCTGGATCGACTGACCGGGTTGCGGCTGTCACTGAATGACAGAGTCACCTTATAAGATTTTCCTCTCAACTTCGTTTGCTTCGTCCGCCCGCAGGATAAAGAGCTTGCCGCGCGGGTTCTAGCGGAGTGGAAATCCAAGCGCTTCGTGCTCTATAGGCGGGGACTTAACCTAAGCTCGACCACCGCTGCCTCGCAGGCTGAGCGCGGAACCGTATCCATCTACCGCTAGGAGATATACCCATGAGCAAGGGCCAGCACAGCAATAAGGAAACGAAGAAGAAACCAACCATGACACCGCAGGAGAAAAAGGCTGCGAAAAAGGCAAAAAAGGCATCCAAAACATTCTTGGGGAGTGATCAGCTACGGTGAGTTTTTTCAGGCTAACAGCGCTGTTAGCCTAAGAGACAGGAATGCACCAGTGGTTGGAGATACTACTGTTGCCGACGGCTGAATTGGTGAGAGATCTCCACCGGCCTCAGCATGAGTAACTCCTGCCCACCGATCATCAGCACCCTTTATCACTTTACCCAACTTGGAGAGGGAGTGATTCACATGTATGCCTTAACTGCAGTTGAGTTGCACGGTGCCAATGAGTGGGGTTCGGCATGCAGTTGACCCCCTATCGAACGCCTGCTTCAGGAGAGAGAGTGATTTTATTCCCTAGGCTTGAGTGCTGGAACAATATCACCAAAGTGGCAACCGTTGCGGCAGAAGTGAACAAAAATCGTGTGCTTTGCCGGATCTCTCTTGAAATATTGAGAGAGAAATTTGGTGCGTTGGAAGATGAGCCTATGCGGTACATAGCCCAGCATCGAACGGCTATAGAAGATGCAGCAAGAAAACTTATAGAGAAAGAGGTCTATGAAAAGGATGGCTCTGTTCTCATACGTGCATCTGATCTCTGAAGTTTACGAGCTGTCTCTTTGAAAAGAGCTTGGATAGAGAGAGCGTTCGGGCGTTGGAAAAAACGCTTCCAAGATTCGGCTTTCTCTACCAAAACTCTGTAACAGACGCCGATTACACTGGGTGTAACAGCTGATCTGAATCTGCATCCTGTGGATTACTTGACTGCAGGGATCCCATATTTCATCAAGGAGAAATTTATAGCCATCAAAGAGTTTATATCTTCGCCAATACCCTTCGCAGATCAAAATCTTGCGTTCAGGGTGTGTGGATTTGTGTGTCTGGCAAGGCGAAGATGCGCAGCTTTATTACTGATAAAGCAAGCATTTTCAACACTGCCAGACGCGCAAAGATGTGTGCCATGGATGTGAGATTTTGGTCTGCGAAGGGTATATATGAACGGAATACGCTGCGTAATGATCAGGATACTGAACTGTTGCGCTCAGAGTTGTTCAGCATCGAGCAACTGGATCGTCATGCGGTAATGCTGGCGGGACAACATAAAATCGACCCGCGGACGGGGCCAGACAGATTGCTGCCACGGCTGGCGGACAATGAACGTGTTCTGTTGGCGGCGTATGACGTGGTGACAGCCGCAGCCACACCGGGACAACGGATCGTGCCCGCAGAGGCCTGGTTGCTCGACAATTTTTATCTCATCGAGCAGCAGATCAATCTGGCACGCCGACACTTGCCCCGCGGCTACAGCCGGCAGTTGCCGCAACTGGCGGATGGCCCCTCCGCCGGTTTCCCCCGTATCTATGACTTGGCATTGGAGTTAATCTCTCACATGGATGGTCGTGTTGATGACGACAATACCACCCATTTCATCGCTGCCTACCAGACCGCTGAACCCTTAAGGTTGGGCGAATTGTGGGCCTTTCCGATCATGCTACAGTTGGCGCTACTGGAAAACCTGCGTCGTGTTGCCTTGCGTATCGCCCATCGCCGTGAGGAGCGTGATGCGGCCATCACTTGGGCCGATCGCATGCTCGTTGCAGCTGAAGAGGAACCTAAGCAGCTCATCCAGTTGCTGGCCGAGTTTGCCAATGCCGATGTGCCACTGACCGCGCCATTTGTAGAGGAATTTTACGCAAGACTCCAGGCTCAAGGGCCGGCTATGGCATTTGTTCAGACCTGGGTTGAGCAAAAGCTGATCGAGCAAGGGGTTTCCGCAACGCAGTTGTCGGCAGCGGCAGCTCGGACGGCCGCAACCAACCAGATATCCATCGCAAACAGTATTGGAAGTCTACGTTTCATCGGCACCATGAACTGGCGGGATTATGTCGAGTCGCTCAGTGTCGTTGAACAGACCTTGCGAGAAGACCCGGCAGAGATGCACTCAAGCCAGGATTTCGCCACCCGCGACCGCTACCGGCATGTTATCGAAGATGTGGCCAGAGGCAGCAGATGCAGTGGGTGCAGTGAATTAGACGTTGCACGCGAAGCCATTGTGCTTGCACAGCGTGCAGCAGAGCAATTAGGTAGTAACGATCGCAGCGCACATGTCGGATACTATCTGGTCGATCACGGGCGGCAGAGTCTGGAACGAGCAGT
>Ga0316192_10002000_pt1 | contig 14996 bp, 15 predicted proteins | sample MerIslwburrow_MG_FD_204931 | JGI IMG/M metagenome (GOLD analysis project Ga0316192, IMG submission 204931) | Coastal sediment microbial communities from Maine, United States - Merrow Island worm burrow | ecosystem: Environmental > Aquatic > Marine > Coastal > Sediment | place: USA: Maine...
GTTGGTCGGCTTCACCGGTCGCCAGTTGATAGATTCGCAGCAGATCATTCTCGGAGACATCGATAAAGGAATCAATCTGGCTGAGGGCCGCGACCAGGTCGGCATGACTGATATGGCGTTCGGATATGCGGGTGACTTCGCTAACCGTTTGCTTGTCCTTGTCAGCCAGCCACGCAGGGTAGCGTCGCCATGGGAACACGAAATTGAAAGCGACGGCAACGGCCAGCATGACCAGAGCGTTTAGCATCACCGGCGTGAGCACGAACTGGTAACCAAGCGCGTGCGTGGCTTCTCCGCCGATCACGGCGGCCAGCGCCGTGGCGCCGCCAGGCGGGTGGATGCAGCGCAGGTAATGCATGACGCCGACGGCGATGCCGACGGCAGCGCTGGCAGCCATGATTTCGTTACTGAAAATCATGGCGCAGCTGACACCGATGATGGCGGAGAGTACATGGCCGCCGAACACATTCCAGGGTTGTGACAGTGCACCGTGGGGGACTGCAAACAGCAGCACCGCGGAGGCGCCCATGGAGGGTACAATCAGCAAGGTCGCTGTCGGGCCGAGTGTTGCGCGGCTGATTAAAAAGATGCAGGCAATGACCAGCACGCTACCAAGCGCCGACACCAGTCGCTCGGTATGGCTTACCGGACTGGATTCAATACCCAGGTATTTGCCGAGGAGGGCAATCACAGTGACGTTTTACATCAGTCCCACAGGGAATGCCGGTCCACCCACCTGATCGATAGTCCGTACCAGACCACGACAGGAAGCATGATGCCAAACCACCACCAGTCGTTGAGATACCAGGACAGCGGAATACAGATCAGTGCGAATGCAAAACTGCTCCAGAACAGGATGCTTGCCCCTTTACGGGTCTCGATATTGAGCAGGCCCAGAAAAACCCACAGTGGCATATTTTCTTTTCTTTCCATTGCTTGTCCCAGTGGCCACGCAGATCCCTGTGGCGCTATCGATTGCGGTGGCGAGCTAGTGTATCAATAATTTGTCCATTTCATGCAAGCCGCCTGCCGGGTTGCTGGCAGGTAAATCATAAGCCTTGCCAGGTAAAAACTGTATTATATATAAGATTCTATCTATATTGATTCCATGAATATTACCTTCCGGCAATTACAGATCTTTGAAGCGGTGGCGCAACATCTGAGTTACACGCGTGCCTCGGAGGCGCTGCACCTGACGCAACCTGCCGTGTCCATGCAGATCAAGCAGCTGGAACACTCGGTCGGATTGCCCTTGTTCGAGCAGTTGGGGAAGAAGGTGTTCCTGACCGAGGCCGGCAATGAATTCAGCCGCTATGCCAATACCATCACCACGCAACTCGATGAACTGGAGCAGGTGGTGAACGAGATGAAGGGCCTGCAGCGTGGCCGCCTGACCATCGCGGTGGCGAGCACTGCCAACTATTTTGCACCGCGTCTGCTGGCCGCGTTCTGCCAGCAACACGCTGAAGTCACGGTCAGTCTGGATGTGACCAATCGTGAGCAGTTGTTGAAGAGTCTGCTCGAGAATCGCACCGACCTGGTAATCATGGGACAGCCCCCGGCGGAGATGGACCTGGTCGCCGTACGTTTCATGGATAACCCGCTGGTAGTGATTGCGCCGCCGGACCATCCCCTGGTGGCACACGAGCATATTCCCCTGGAATGTTTACCCGAAGAAACATTCCTGGTGCGTGAACAGGGATCCGGTACCCGTTCCGCAGTGGAACGCTTTTTTGCGGCGAACCAGCTGGCGCTGTCCACGGCGATGGAAATGAGCAGTAACGAGGCCATCAAACAAGGTGTGGAAGCGGGGCTGGGGCTGGGTATCGTGTCAATGCATACCCTGGCAATGGAGCTGGCGCTGAAGCGCCTGGTGGTCCTGGACGTGGTTAATTTTCCGATTATGCGCTACTGGTTCATTGTGCATCGCAGCGGCAAACGGTTGTCACTGGTAGCACAGGCGTTTCAGGATTTCGTCAGGGAGGAGTCCAAGCGGATTCTGAAAATTCCCGCGGCGTGATCCGTCAGAACAAAGCCGATGCCCGGTGTGTAGTTCTTTTGCGGTCTGCTTTAGTATTTCCAGAAGCGCAGTCGTGAACGATTCATCCAGACGTAGATAAAGATAGCGCCTGCGGTCACTATTCCAAAGGATGCGCTGACCAGCAGCAAGGCTTTGAGTAAATCAGTCATAACGTCTACCTGAAAGTTGTACCATTGCAATCATGTCCAATTTTCGCAAGGGGTACAAGATCAATCCTCGTTTTTCTCCACGTTGCGGTACTGGCAGTTCCAGTTAAACGTCAGCGCTATGATGGCAATGACCGCAACCAGATCTACCAGCCAGATAAATGAATAGGGTGACACGTCGACCTGGTGATAGGCGGCGACATGAAGCGCGTAAACAAAGCTGACGGATAAAAGCAGCTTTAAAAAAAACGCGACAGGGCATTGAATGACGCGGTGAAACAGGTTCGCAGTTGTAACTGACATTGCTGTACCTCCCGGGTTGACCAGGCAGTAATAAAGTAGTTAATAATAAGCTTATACAATATGCCTGTTATGCCTAAAAGGCCACAAAAATAAGTGCGGCATAATGTCTCACGGTTAGAACCGACAGGCTCCTGGATACGACAGGTATCAGGAAGGGTGTTTTGGGGACAACCAGGAAATACAGTCACTTACCTCAAAAAAATCAGTCTGAATTGCCGATTCGCCCGGCGCTGGGCCAGGCCCGCAGCCCTGAACAGATCCCGTTCAGTCCGGCTGCGACTAGAACTCCGCACTGACAGTCACGGGGACGTGACCAGCATTCGCGAGCGCGGCAATCGAGGTTCTGTGTGCCTGAATGCTACAGGCTTTCCTCGAGACGCTCGCAGATGGTCTTCAGTACCTTGACCCGCGCGTGGTACTTGTCGTTCGCCTCGACCAGTGTCCAGGGGGCGGTGGAGGTGCTGGTGTGGTCGACCATATCGCACACGGCCGTGGTGTACTCGTCCCACTTTTCGCGGTTGCGCCAGTCCTCGTCGGTGATCTTGTAGCGCTTGTAGCCGGTCACCTCGCGCGCCTTGAAGCGCGCTTCCTGTTCGTCCTTGTCGATGGCGAGCCAGAACTTGACGACAATGGCGCCGGCGTCGCTCATCTCCGCCTCGAAGTCATTGATCTCGCCGTAGGCGCGCCGCCAGTCGGCCTCGGCGCAGAAGTTCTCGACGCGCTCGACCAGCACACGGCCATACCAGGAGCGGTCAAAGATCGCGACGTCGCCCTGACGCGGCACGCGCCGCCAGAAACGCCACAGGTACGGCTGTGCCTTTTCCTCATCGGTGGGTGCGGCGAACTGGTTGACGCGGTAGCGCCGGGGGTCCATGAATTGCATCACGCGGCGGATGGCGCCACCCTTGCCGGCGGCATCATTGCCTTCGAAAACCAGCACCAGCGACCGTTTCCTGAATTTTTTTCGGGACAGTAATTTGTTCAGCCGGTTCTGGTATTTTGCAAGCTGTTCCTTGTAGGTCTGCTTTTCAAGCTGTAGCGACAGATCCAGTGCCGTCAGCACGTTCTCGTCGTTGATGGCCGGGACACTGACCGGCGCTGTCACCGTGTCTGTCTCGCCGGTTTGGGCGAGCCGTGTGTTGATTGCGTTCAGAATGGTGGTCGCGATGGTCAGACCGCGGTAGTGGCGGTTGGACACATTAACGGTGATCCACGGCGCGTGGTCTGTTCCGGTGATGCGCATCATGTCTTCGGCGGCAAGTTTTACTTCCTTGTAGCGCTTGCTGCCGCCCCAGGGGGATTCCTCGACCCGCCAGCTGGTGCGGGCACTCCTGACAAGTTTGTTGAGCCGCTTCTTCTGCTCGTCCTTGCCGAGGTGCAGCCAGAACTTCAGTATCAGGGCACCTTCCGCTGCCAGCATGCTCTCGAAGTGTTTTATCCTGTCGAGTTCCTGCTCGAACTCGGCGACACTGGACTTGTCGAGGACGCGCCGGGTCAGCGGTGCGTTGTACCAGGCACCCACGTAGATGCCCATCTCGCCCTTGGGCGGCAACATGCGCCAGTAACGCCACATGCGCGGGCGCTCCGACTCTTCCTCGGTGGGCTTGTCGAATGCGGAGGCGACCACGTGGCGTGCATCCAGCACAGTGTAGGCGCTGGTCAGCGTGTCGACGACCCCGGTACCCTCCATGCCGGAAAACAGCAGGATGGTCGGAAACGTTTGTGCTTCAATGAGTTCGAACTGCGCGTTGAGAATATCCGTACGTAGCTGCGGCAGCCGTTCTTCGAACGTGGCCTTGTCAATGTCGTGTTCAATTTCCGCGGATTCGAACATGGGTCACCTGTGCTTGTGTAGGTTGTGGGTATTGTATCTCGTCCGCCACTTGTGCGGCCAGACGCAACGTGTCTCAGATCGATAGCGCACCACGGATTTTTGCCGTGGTTGCCTGTGCCTGCTCAACATCCCCGGCAAGACAATTGATATGTCCCATTTTGCGCCCCGGGCGTGCATGCTTTTTACCATACAGGTGCAGATGGGCCCGGGATTCGTTGAGTACATGTTGCCACTGCGGTTCACCACCCTTCCAGATGTCGCCCAGCAGATTGGTCATTACGACGGGTGACAGCATCTGCGTGTCACCGGGCGGCAGGCCGCACATCATGCGCACCTGTTGTTCAAACTGTGAGGTGGCACAGGCATCAACAGTGTAATGTCCACTGTTGTGTGGCCGTGTGGCTATTTCATTAATGAGTAGTTCGCCCTGCCGGGTACAGAAAAACTCCACCGCCAGTACGCCGCAGTAGTCCATCGAATCGGCCAGTCGGGTGGCCATGTCAATGGCCCTCTCGCCAAGGGTGGCATCGATGGCGGCTGGCACGATGGTGGTATCCAGAATACCGTTGATGTGGCGGTTCTCGCCGACCGGGTAGATCGACATCTGGCCGTCGATGCTGCGCGCCAGGATGACGGAGACCTCGTGTTCCAGGTCGACCTTTTCTTCCAGCACGCAGGGAGCGTTACCCAGCTGTTGAAAAGCGTTACGCGCCTCGGCCAGCGTATTGACCTCTACCTGGCCCTTGCCGTCGTAGCCGAGGGAAGCGGTTTTCATAATCAGCGGTGCATTCAGGGTCTCGATGGCAGCGACGATGTCGGCATCTTCGTAGATGGCGACAAACGCGGCTGTTGCCAGGTTGTGCTCCTGCACGTAGCTCTTTTCACGAATGCGATCCTGTGCGATACGCAGGGCCTCGGCATTGGGGCGTACCGCACAGAATTTTTCCAGGTACTCCATGCTCTCGGCAGGGACATTTTCAAACTCGGTGGTCACGGACGCACACTCGTCGCCGAGCATTTGCAGGGCAGCATGGTCGCGGTAGTCGGCCTTGATGTGCTGGTCTGCAATCAGGCCCGCCGGGCTGTGCGGATCGGGATCGAGTACCACCACCCGGTACCCCATGCTGTAGGCTGCCAGTGTGAACATGCGGCCCAGTTGTCCGCCGCCAAGAACACCGAGTGTGGCGTTAGGGAGAATCATGATGTTGGTGGCAGTTGCATATCAAAAACCATCTGTTGCTGGTCTTTGCGGAACTGCTCGAGTTTGGTGGCTAGTGAATCATCGGCGCTGGCCAGGATGCTGACTGCATACAGCGCAGCGTTGGCGGCGCCGGCCTCACCGATGGCAAAGGTCGCGACTGGCACGCCTTTTGGCATCTGCACAATCGACAATAGTGAATCCATGCCTTTCAGGTAGCGGGACGGCACCGGTACGCCGAGAACCGGCAGGGTGCTCTTGGCGGCCAGCATGCCGGGCAGGTGTGCGGCACCCCCGGCACCGGCGATGATGCAGGCAATGCCGCGCTCACGGGCCGTGCCGGCATAGTCAAACAGCAGGTCGGGGGTGCGGTGGGCGGACACGACCCGGGCTTCAAAGGCGATGCCGAATTTCTCCAGCATGGTCGCCGCATGTTGCATCACGTCCCAGTCACTGTTGCTGCCCATGACCAGGCCAACGCGAGGTACTTCGCTCATTAGCTTATCCGCGGTTGTTTAAACGAAAGCATTCTATTCTAGCATTTCCCCGTGGTTTTACTAACTTTCTGCTGCCTGTCAACAGCACTTGATAGCGGTGCTGCTGTCTCGCAGCCCGCTTGACCCGGGCGTGGCCGCCGGTGTAGGAGGATTGCTGTACAATGCGCATTTTTTCGGAGCAACGGGATGCTGCAAACCCTCTACGAGTCCACCCTGAAGAGCCTGCCACTGCTGGCGCGCGGCAAGGTGCGCGATGTGTATGCCGTTGGCGACGAGCACCTGTTGATCGTCACCACGGACCGGCTGTCTGCCTTTGACGTCATCCTGCCGGACCCGATACCCGGCAAGGGGGCGGTGCTGACAGCAGTGTCCAACTTCTGGTTTGAGCGGACCCGCGATATTGTCCCCAACCACCTCTCCGGGCTGCCACTGGCCGATGTGCTGCCGGATGCCGGCGAGCGTGCCCAGGTCGAGGGTCGTGCCATCGTTGTCAAAAAGCTCAAGGCATTGCCGGTGGAGGCGATCGTACGCGGCTACCTGATCGGCTCCGGCTGGAAGGACTACCAGCAAAGTGGCCAGGTGAGCGGCATCCCGCTGCCGGGCGGCTTGCGGCTGGCGGATAAATTGCCGGCTGCAATCTTTACGCCGTCAACCAAGGCCGAGATGGGTGCGCACGACGAGAACATCGATTTCGAGAAGGCCTGTGCCATTCTGGGAGCTGAATGTGCCGGGCAGGTGCGTGATATCAGCCTCGCGATCTACACAAGCTGTGCTGAATACGCTCTCGAACGCGGTATCATTATTGCGGATACCAAGTTTGAATTCGGGCTGGATGCGGACGAGCGGCTGGTGTTGATCGATGAAATACTGACGCCGGATTCATCGCGTTTCTGGCCTGCAGACAGCTATGCGCCGGGATCAAGCCCGGCCAGTTTCGACAAGCAGTTTGTGCGTGACTACCTGGAGACGCTGGATTGGGACAAGACGCCGCCCGGGCCGGCGTTACCGGCTGCGGTGATCGCGCAGACGGCAGAAAAATACCGTGAGGCACAGAGACGACTGACAGAATAACAGGAGACAGGACAATGTATGGATTCAGTACCACCGTAAGCGGCAGCATGGACGAGGTCAGAAGCAGGGTTGAAGCAGCGTTGCAGGCAGAAGGCTTTGGCGTGCTGACTGAAATTGATGTGGCGGCCACGCTGAAGAAAAAAATCGATGTTGATCGCAAACCCTATTTGATTCTGGGTGCCTGTAACCCGGCGCTGGCCAACCAGGCGTTGAATGCCGACCCGGATATCGGTCTGCTGTTACCCTGCAACGTGGTGGTGCGTGAAGAGGATAATGGTGCTGTAACGGTTGCCTTTATGGATCCGGCCGCGGTGCTGTCGCTGGTAGAGAAAGAAGGGGTTGCCACACTGGCTGCTGAAGTGCGCGCGCGCCTGGAGCGCGTGCGGGATGCGCTGCTGGCTTGACAGCTTCCGGTTAAAGGGAAAAACAAAAATAGCCACGGAATCCACGGAAGAACACGAAAAGATAAATACAGTACAAGAATTTTTCCGTGTTCTTCCGTGGATTCCGTGGCCATTATATCTGTCTTTATCCGCTCATATCAGGACTAATAGTCTGCCAGCCTGTTTGTTTTGACTGTGTTTTTTGGCGAATTATGCTGTGCATGTTGATGCCGTGGATTTCGGCTATTATTAACGAAAGCCAGCCACAGGGTGACGATAATGACTCTGCCAAGACTTTCCGTGCAATTCGATACTCGTGCAGAACCGTTGCGCAAACGCGCACCGTCACACGATGAAAACGGCAGGCCACTGAGTGATTTCATGATGCTGGTTCCCGGTCTGCGCGACAAACCGAAACATCTTGTCGACAGAACCATCCAGGATATGCATATCGTGCTGACGCACTTCAGGGATGCAGTCGTGTTTGCCGAGTTCAATCTGAAGCTGAACCTGCTGTGGGTCTCGATCCGGCCCATCAACGGCATCCGCTTTGAGATCGCCAGCGCCATCCAGGAACATGTGCCTGAAGCAAAGCTGGTCTCGCATATCTAGATGTTATTGCCCCACACCGGCCTGTTGATTCTGCAGGGTTTGTCGGGTGCGCTGGTTGGTGTTGCGCTGTTCTACCTGCTGGGTTCGCTGCTGAGTCGGCAATGGATACGCATCGATGCCTACCAGCTGGCGCTTTCCATGGCGGTTGCCTTCCTGGTTGCTGTTGTCTGCGAGGTCTACCTGGGAAAGCTGTATTTCCTGGTGGTGGGTGAGCACTTGTGGCAATACCGGGTATGGCCCGTTCATGACGGCTATACCTCCATGCTGAATTTCATCATCTGGCCGGTGTACGGCTACTACGTGTATTTCTTTCACCAGGTGCTGCAGCAAAACGCGATCACTATCCGTCCGCAGTGGCTGAAAGGCCTGCTATCCGGTGTCGATGGTCCCTTGCTGGAAATACTGGCGAACGGTTTTTTCCTGCTGTTCTACGGGACCTTCTATTTCTACTACCTGCCGGATGACATGCGTCATTTCACCTCGGTGCAGGTTGTACCGCTGTATATGGTGATGGGTGTCATCCTGACGTTGCTGCTGGAGGCCCTGCTCAGGAAACCCCGGCGCTGGCAGTACCCGGCCGTTTTCTATCTCGCCGGAGTCGGCTTCGTGCTGGCGGGGTAATGGAAAGACACTGTCGGCAGATTGATGTGCAGGGGCGCATCGCATGCGCGATAAGATGTGTCACAGTATTACCTATAGTGTTTGCGCGAAGTAGTTCTTCAGGTAATCATCAAAGGACTCATGGTTGGCATCTTCCATTGCGCGTTGTTGTTGCAGTGATTGCCTGACAGTCTTGCTGAAGACCTTGAATTGCGCCGCGTCACCCTTGAGAGCGAGAAAATACCGCTGGTGCTGTTTTGACATGCGCTTTGCAAAGTGGAAATATCCCTCGCCATGTTTACGCATGCCGGCAAGCACCCGTGCCGACAGCGTTTTGCCGGGATCGGCAACGGCTGCCTGTTGATCCTGCAGGGCCTGCTGGTAAGGCGTGCCGTTCTCGTTCTCGTCGAGAACCGCGGCAAATGGCTGCATCGCGGCGCACAGTTTGCCGGCCCAGTGTTGCAGTGGCAGCGTGCCGCCGTTGTGTTGCAACATCAAGCCGGGTTCACGGCCACGGTACGCAACGGCATCCAGGTTGTAGTCAATTTCCTTACGCTCCAGGTCGCTGATCACCGGGCTGTCCTGCAACTGGCAGAAGGTCATGAAGGTTTCAATAAAGCGGCATTGTGTCTCGCTGATACCGCGTGGATCGAAGACATTGATATCGAGCGAGCGCAGCTCGACATAACGTACACCGTGCCGCTGCAGTGCCAAAGTCGGCTTCTCGTTAAACTCCGGTACCTGCTTGGGTCGCACGGAACTGTAATATTCGTTTTCAATTTGCAGCATATTGGAATTGAGCTGCCGGTAGCTGCCATCGACCTTCACACCGATCTTCTCGAAGCGTGGCGAGGGGGTTTCGATCGCCCTGGTCAGGCTTGCGACATAGGCGTCGAGGCTGTCGTAGTTGGCCTTGAAGCCGACCTCGTTTTCCAGGCTGTTCTGGTAACCGATGTCACACATGCGCAGCGAGGTGGCATGCGGGCTGAAATAGGTATTTTCGTTGAATTCCTGCAGCGTTGTCTGTTTGCCGGCGAGGAACGACTTGCATACCGCCGGTGAGGTACCGAACAGGTAGGGAATCAGCCAGCCAAAGCGTTGCAGGTTGCGTATCAGTGCAAAGTACTGCTCGGACATAAACGCCTGTAGCGGCTGTGTGCCACCCTCAAGTTGCTGATAGGCCAGCCAGAAGTCCGCAGAAAAGGAGTAATTGTAATGCACCCCGGCGATGACCTGCATGACGCGTCCGTAACGGTAGCCGAGACCGCGCCGGTAGACGGTCTTCATCAGGCCGCTGTTGGATGTGCCATACTCGGCTATGGGGATGCTGGAGCCGCCGGCGACTACGCACGGCATGCTCGAGGACCATAGCAGCTCCCCGTCAAGCTGCAGGTAGACGAAATGCTGCAGGTCACGCAGGTAGTCCAGTGCTGCTACCGCAGTTTCCAGTGGTGGAGTAATAAACTCCAGCAGCGCTTCCGAGTAGTCGGTCGTGATCCAGGGATGTGTCAGCGCCGAGCCAAGGGCCACGGGATGTGGCGTTTGCGCGATGCCGCCATCCGCTGCGACACGCAGGCTCTCTTTCTCCAGTCCGGTGAGGCCAGCTTTCAGCAATGCTGCCCGGCCACTCCCTACCAGCGCGGTGAGTCTTTGTTTTGCTAATGAATACAACAGGATATCCTGGTGGCTTGTGGAAATTGGGTTCGGAATGATACTGTGTCTGGCCGTTGTAAGGTGTATTAGTTTATAACTTGTTGTAATGTTGTAGAAAAATTATTACAAAATTCATTGCCAACCACGGTTCTCCAGAATGCCGGCCAAAAGCGAAACGCTGAAGATCGCTGATATCAAGGTCTCCTGCAGTAATTGCAGCCTGTCCGAGCTGTGCCTGCCGCACGGCATGAGTGGTGATGACATCGATGCACTCGACAAGATCGTCAAACGCCAGCATCCCTACCAGCCCAGGCAGCACATCTTTCGTGCCGGCGACCAGAGCCGCTCCCTGTTTGCGGTTCGCTCCGGCGCCCTCAAATCCTACTGCACGACGGAAAACGGGGATGAGCAGGTGCTCGGTTTTACCCTGCCAGGCGAACTGGTCGGCCTGGACGGTATGCATGATGGCACCTATGCAAGCAGCTCGATCGTGCTGGAGACGGCGAGTGTCTGCGAATTGCCCTACGAACGCCTCGAGGAACTGTGTACTTCACTGGCCGGTCTCAACCGCCAGTTGATGCGCGTGGTCAGCAAGGAGATCAGCACTGACCAGGGAATGTTGCTGTTGCTGGGCAAACGTACAGCGGAGGAGCGGCTGGCCGCCTTTTTACTCAGCCTGTCGTCCCGCTACACGTCCCGGGGGCTGTCTGCCACGGCATTCAATCTGCCGATGTCGCGCCAGGACATCGGCAACTATCTCGGCCTGGCCATCGAGACGGTGAGCCGCCTGTTTGCACACTTCCAGAAAGACAAGCTGTTGACGGTCAATCGCCGCCAGATTGTGCTGGTGGATATTCCACGGTTGCGCGCCATGGTGGAAGGCTGCGTGAGTCACGGGAGCTGACCATCGCGGAGGTGGCGGCCCAATCGCCGGGCATACATTCCAGCCCTGCTTAACAACCCTCACCAATCCTTAGACCGGCAGGTGCATCACCACCGTCCAGCCCTGGTCCAGGACCGGCATCTGCATCACTGCCTGAATCGATTTCGATATCGATTCCAAGTCCCAGCCCCAGGGGGTCTTCAACAACCGTTTCCTCGACAGGTTGCAGCGGTGGAGTAAAACCGGCAGTTGCCGCTTGCCTGACCACCAGCCCTGCCTCCGCAACGTAATCACCCTCGAGAAAGCATCGTATTGCATCGTACCTTGCACGCTGTTGGGCATCATGTTCGTCAATACCGGCCGCGGCAGGATCGGTCATATACGCTGCCCAGTAATTATAGCCTCCGACCAGTGAGTAGGCGGGAATCCCGGACAGGCGCAGGATCACCGCCGCCTGGGCTGCATTGGTCGTGCTGCTGGAATAAACGATCACCGCCCGGTCCCTGGGTAATTCGACCAGAACATCGGGCTTTACCAGTTCACTCAGCGGGATATGGCGTGCGCTGTCGATATGACGCTCTTGGTACTGATCTTCAGGGCGAAGGTCGATCAAAAGGTAATCATCCTGTGCCTTGATAATCCGGTCGGATAGTTCTGCCACTGTCACATGGTCTTCCCCGCGGACGATTTGCTGGGCCAGCAGACCGATATCCGCTTCGCTCAGACGGAGCTCTGTGGGATGGGACATGACAAACATTAAGGAGGCGATCACCAGCGAGACCGCGACGAGGATGATGGTCAGAAAGATTGTTTTATTCATGGTAGCGTTATCTCAACAAGTCCAGCAGCGCAGGATCAAAGGATGGTACATAGTGGGTCCACCGGGAGACCTGGCCAACCTCGACGGTAATCAGTCTCAGCATATAGCCGCCATACAGCACTAGCACCGGGCTCACGAATACCCAGATCCGTCGACCCGATATCTCCAGGTAATTCAGTACCACCGGCACCAGCAGGCCGAGGCAGACGAAGTACAACCAGAACCTGATTGCAAAGTCACCACTGATCACATGACTCAATGCTTCCAGCTGCACAGCGGTTCCGGTTGCGAGGTTCACCAGTAACAAGGCAATCAATGCAAGCTCCAGAGAAATCAGTCCGATGTCATATCTTGCAAACATCAACCGTTCCGACTGGCTGCGGCTGCCTAACACAACCAGCGCCGCGGCTGATGAGAGGCCCGAGGTCAGGAACAGGGGCGCCAGAAAACCGGTATTCCAGAAGGGCCTGGCGCTGAACGCGCTTAACAGGATGCCCGTGTAGAACCCCAGGAAGACACCCAGTAGCAAACTCCACTGGGCAACCTGCTGCCTGTGGCTGCAGGCATACGTTGTAATCCAGCGTCCAATGGAGAAGCGATCGACAAGACCCGCCAGGCGCGGATAGGTATCACGAATGCTGCACAGAATGAGCAGGATACTTGCCGGGTATACCAGTAGCAGAATCCACGAACCCCAGGACATCGGTGAGGATATCTGGAAGGTTGTGTAAAAGCGGTAAACGTAGAGTTTGTGCTCCAGGTCCAGGAACAGTGCGCCCATACCGACGGTTAACAGGACGGGCGCCCAAATGACCATGTTCCTTGCCGCCCAGGGTGCCTGATCTTCTTTTTTCAACAGAATGATTAGCGCGGCAAAACACATAATGCCTGCAGTGAGTCCGCCAAGGAAAAGATACATGGGGATTTCCCAGCTCCAGATACCCAGGCTGGGATCGACCTTGGGATTGCTGCGCGCAGTGACGAGAATCTCTTCGATCATGTCACGGTGTCCTTGCGCAGCTGCGTTGTTTTATACAAGGTAATAGACATTGGGCTGGTTGCCGGTTTCGGAAAGAAGTACCTTGTAATCGCGGCTCTTCAGCAGGCGACTCACGAGGGTATTCGGGTCATCCAGTACGCCGAAATGCATGCAGCGCGTCGGACAGGTTGAAACACAGGCCGGATCAAGTCCCTTTTCGACACGATGATGGCAGAAGGTGCACTTGTCGATGTAGCCGTCGGGATGCATGATCAGCCGCGCATCATAGGGACAGGCCGCAATACAGGCCTTGCAGCCGGTACATTTTGCGGCATCGACCAGAACGATGTTGCTGTCACGCCAGTAATGGCTTGCCCCCGTCGGGCAGGTATAGACACAGGTAGCATGCGAGCAGTGATTACAGCGTTCCGAGCGGAACTCTGTTGTCAGGTTCGGATAGGTTCCCCGCGTTGCCTCCACGACCCAGTCCCGATTCAGGCCGGCCGGGACGTTGTTTTCCGTCTTGCACGCCACCACGCAGTCACTGCAGCCGATGCAGGTTTTCGTATCGATGACCATTGCATACTGTGTCATGTCCTGTCCCTGTCTGCTTCAGGCTTTGACAAAGGTAACGAAATTGGCGCGCATGCCGGTGCCACCCATAATCGGGTCAAGCTTCACATTGGTCATGAGGCCGGCATCGTCCGCGCCAACGCCGGATGTCAGTCGCAGACCCCTGGCGGTATGCCCGAAGCCGTGAACCATGAACACGGCGTTTGTGCCGGTTCGCTCGGTCACTCTTACCCGCACCCTGTTGCTGATGACGCCATCCTGATTTTTCAACTGTACATAGTCACCGTTCTTCAGCTGCCACTGACTGGCCACACGCGGATTGACCCAGACAGCATTCTCCGGCATCAACTCGAACAGCAGCGGGTTGTTGGTGGTGCGTCCGAAGGTATGGGCCGGTGCGCGGCCATAGTTGAGTTGATAGTAATTCTCTGCCGGTTTCTCGGGAGCCGTGTAGACGGGCAGGGGGTCATAACCATGCTCGGCAAGCGTCCTGGAATACAGCTCGATCTTGCCACTGGGCGTTTGAAAGCGGACATCCTGCCTGTCTGCAAAGTACAACGGAGTCTTGCGCGGGTAGCGTTTGACGCCGATTGTCTGCATTTCCTTTAAAGAACTGCCAACCTGCTTGAGCTGCCAGTCCAGTACGTCTGCATAGTCATCCCATGGAAAGTACTCACCCAGTTGCAGACGCCCTGCCAGCTGCCTGGCTATCCACCATGCGGGTTTGGTGTCATGGCTGGGCTCGAAGGCCGGCATGCGGAGTGCCAGGGATGGTACCCGTTCCGGCGAGTTGCGCAGATCATCATAGCGCTCCAGATAAGTGCATTCCGGCAAGACGACATCTGCATAGCCGGTAATTTCCGCGGGCAGGGTATCGATGACCACGAACAGGTCGAGATTATCTGCTGCTGCCTCAAGTGTCGCCTTGATATCGGGTATCGTATGGGGGAGATTTGTGCCGTAAACAAACAACCCTTTGAAGTGTGCTTCGGGTCCGGCGCAGGCTTGCAGAATCTTCTGGCTGATCCCGGCGGGCGCCAGTGGAAATTCCGGTTGGACGACAGCCTTCCAGTCGGTTTCAGGCGTTGCTGGGCGGGGTACCGGATAAGCGGGAAGATCGACCTTCTCCTGAATGTAGAATCCGCCCTTGCGTCCCCAGGAACCCAGCAGTGCATTCAGGATCGCGATGGCCCGCTCCCGCTGTGTGTCATCCCCGTACCAGGTGACATGGCGACCGGGATGTACCAGCGTGGCCGGTGCGCTGGCGGCCATCGCATGGGCCGTATCACGGATCAGTTTTGGATCCAGCCCGGTTTCCAGGTAGGCCCATTCAGGGTTGAAGGGTTGCACATGTTGCGTGAGTTGCTCGAGCCCGATCGTGTGGCGAGCGACATACTCCCTGT
>Ga0316192_10002001_pt1 | contig 14993 bp, 2 predicted proteins | sample MerIslwburrow_MG_FD_204931 | JGI IMG/M metagenome (GOLD analysis project Ga0316192, IMG submission 204931) | Coastal sediment microbial communities from Maine, United States - Merrow Island worm burrow | ecosystem: Environmental > Aquatic > Marine > Coastal > Sediment | place: USA: Maine...
AGCCCACAATGTAAACTCCATGTTGGGAGGGAAGTGTTTTTCCGTGTTCTGACCTAAAGGATAGTCTTCCAGCTGCATCGGCGGCTGCGCTGTCTTGCCGGCAGGCTCTTCTGCCAGGCTGTACCACTCTTCAGCATATGCGGATTTACCGGCACACAACAGCATGATGATAAACATCGAGTGCTTCGCTTTTGACTTGAGCATCAGCAACAGCAACGGGTTCGCTGCCCCTGTTCTGTTCTGGCGGTTCAGGAAGTTCTTCATTATTTAAACTCCCTGCCTGCTGACGGACTGCCCTTGCGCCAGAACACTTCTTTCTCGATGACCAGTTTGTAACAGCAATCCAGGTCTTTCCAGCGATCACTGACCAGGTCTTCGATGGCATCGAGTCGATCATCGACTTCATCTTCCGACTCATTCTCAGCCAGGTAAGACAGTCGCAGGATAGAGCCTTCTTTCTGCAGCTCGGTGATGAGCAGATCGATCCGTGAACGCCACTGCGGACGCAACTCGGTCGAATTCTTCTCGAACACGCCATCGGCAAGATCAAGACGCACGACGCGATGGATGGCGGTACCGAAATTGAATTTCAGCATCTTACCGCGGGTAGCTCGCTGCACCCGTGGGTTCTCTGTTGTGACACGGTAACCGGACGGCAAGGTGCGGTCATCCAGTTTCATGATGAAGTTAGAACCACGGACCTCGTTGGCGACGATGGCACAGGTGATATGGAAACGGCCATTACTGTCTGTAGTCACACGCAGGCCCCTGGCCGTTGCCACCTGAACGCCAGGGATGCCTCGCTCACCCTGATCCTGGTACGAGTTCAGGTTCTTGTCATCGAATACCTTGCCGATGACATCGGTACAGTCGAATGTCGGATCCGGGATCACCCGCACGGTCGCCGTCGCGACACCGGAGACATCACCACCGGTGAAGGTATTGATCGCTCTCGCCGTATTGACGTATTCGCCTTCACCGACACCGGAGCCCACGACCAGCAGCAGCTTGATGACACGGCTCTCATTGATACCGACACTGAGGCCAGGCCAGGTCAGCAAGCGGCCGTTGATCTCAGGCTCAATCTCGGCGCCATCGACGCGTGCAGATCCGGCGACATATTTAAAGCCTGCCGGGAAATTATCGATGATGCTGACATCGTATAACGGTACCCCCAGAGTATTGTTAAAGGTGATGGTGTACGGCACCAGGTCACTGCGGGTAACATTTAACTTGCCTGCCACTTTCGAGATCGCCACTGCAGCTTCCAGTTCGCCATCGACAGGGATATGGTTGTTGTATATCTGGCCGGTAAACGGCAACGCATTGAACAGGAACTTCAGATAATAATCGGTGCCCGGTGCACGCGGTTGAATCGTCGCTGGCGGCTGCAGGTTGCTGACACTGTTCTCACAGTACTGTGCGGTAGCCGGTATCTTGTCGGCTGCCGTACCCGGGCAATTAGGTACATCCTGTGCAACACCGGTAACCGGTTCGACAGGTGGAATGATGACCGAGGTGGTGCCGGTGAAATCATCAGCTGGCGGCTGTACCACTATCTCGTATTCATCACCCTGTGCGCATCGTTGCGGGTCACTGAAGTTCAGGTCGAACTTGTAGTAACCATCGGCCAGTGTCACCTGGCTGGCATGTATCGGGTCAGTAAAGCAGGTATCCGGTACCGCCTGGTTGCTGCGCGTCTGGTTGATCATGCTCAGCTGCACGCCGGCTACCGGTACACGCAGCACGGAATCATAGACGATGCCGTTGACCTGTCTTGGCAGGTTCAAACCCTGTATATTTGTGCCCGACGCCACATAGATATCAGTGATACTCTGCGGGCCATCGGTAAATGGAGAATTCGTGGTACCCAGTGATGCAGTCGTTGCCGTCGCACCCGGCGCGAAGAAACGCAACTCATAGGGAACGTCGGGAGCGACGACAGGGATCAAACCGGTAAACAGGTAGACACCATTGGCATCACTGACTGTACTGGCCAGCAATATATTGTTTCGATAAAGCTCGATGCGAAAATCGGATAGAACAGGCTCACCTGTATCGACATCATTACCAAAGTCGATATCCTGCCAGATCTGTCCATTGATAATGGCAGAACCCGGGATACCGCCAATGTCGATCGATACCGTAGCTGATGCAGTGCTCGGCAACACGTCCCATGCGACATCGGCGGTATTGGTCACGATATCACCGATAGCCAGGGAAGCATCGAGCAGCACGCGGAAACGAAGCTCAGCTGTAGTAGCTGCTGGCATAGTACCCACTGTTGCAGTTAATACCGGATCAACGAAACTGACACCGGCAGGCAGGCCATTCAGCAGACCACTACCAGCAACATAGGTCTTCTGCCCTGCGACAGGCAGGTTCATGGCATCGGTAATAACGACGTTCGTTGCGTCGATACTGCCGATATTGGTAACGAGTACGACATACTCCAGTTCTTTACCGGCTTCAGCTGCACCGCCGCCGACCACAGTTACCTGTTTGGTGATAGAGAGCAGCTGCACATTACCTACCACCACATCTGTAGGCTGATCACCGTTTGCATCGTTACCATCGGCATCTGTCGGTTCGGTAGGTAACTCGTTGGTAGCGACAAAACCCTGGTTACTGATGACGGTGCCCACCGGAGTCAGTGCATCGACCACGACAGCGAAGGTCACCACAGCAGAGTTCGCGGGTGACAGTACGCCGTTACCTGCCGTTGGCAATGGCGGTGTCAGGTCAGACGAACTCATCGGCATACCGGCGACCAATGGTGAGATACCAGCACCGGGATCAGGCACCGCGATCGTGTTCAGCGTCGTACTGTTAGGCACATAGGTGGTATTCACCGGCACATTATCGGTAAACACGACATTGGTTGCCGCCAGTGCACCGATGTTTGTCGTGGTTATGGTGTAGCGTAGCGTATCGCCCGGATCAACATTGCCATTGCCATTTACATCGATCTCTATGACGACAGTCTTCAGGGCATCGACCACCGGTACATTACCCACCACATCGATGGTCGGGTCATCGACCAGTGCGGTCGCCGGGTCGTCCGAAGGTTGCTGCGGGAACACACCGCTACCAGCACCGGCACCGCTGAAGAAGCCCTGGTTGGAGATGATGGTACCGTTGACCGCCGTGAGATTGACCACGACATCAAAAGTAACGATCGCGACATTGTTAGCCAGCGGATCGATATCGGCACGCAGGAAACCGGCCGTGGTATTTTCCGGCGCATTGATAAGCATGCCGGCAACCAGTGGCGAAACACCGGCGACAGGGTCAGCGACGATAATAGCGTTCAGCCTGGTACTGTTGGCGATATAGGTGGTATTCGTCGGCACCTGGTCACTGAGCATACTGTTGATAGCATTTTCCTGGCCGATGTTTTTCACCGTCAGGGTATAGCGCAGGGTATCGCCCGGTTGCAGTACAGCAGGGTCACCGGTTAGATCAGTAGAGACCTTCTGTACCAGGAATGCCGGTGCTGACGTGACCAGTGTCGTCGTCGGGTCAGCCGCACCGGTGACATTATTCGGATCATCACTCAGTAACGGACCGGTCGAAGGTGAGTCAGCGATGGCCTGGTTTGAGATCACGGTACCGCTGGTAATGACCGGATCCAGCAATACATCAAATGTCACTGTCGCAGTTTCACCGACACTGATGCTGCCATTGCCCGGTACTGGTGGTGGCAAGTTGGAGGAACTGACATCGATACCGGCGATCAACGGTGAAACACCGCCATCGGGCTGACCGACCGGCAGACCGTTCAGGGTCACCGTATCCGCGATATAAGTTGCGTTGGCCGGTACTGCATCAGTCAGTGTGACCGCGGCTGCATCGACCAGCCCACCATTACTGATAGTGATGGTATAACGCAGGACATCACCCGGAGTCGCGTTATCACCCGGGGTTTGCCCGGTAGTGATGTTGACGACTGTCTTCTGAACATCCAGTACCGGCGCCTCAACCAGCACGGTAACAATATCCTCATGGTCGATGATCGCCGGAGTACCCGGTGTTAGCGAATCGAACGTACGCGTATATTCTCTGATCTCACCTGTTGCACCAGCACCGACAGTATCAAGACTGAACCACCGTGTAACACCTGCAACATTGCTCAGGCTGGCACCGCTCTGTGTTCCTACATCCAGAGTCGTCTCATAAGAGATGATCAGTTTTTCACCGGCTTCGATACGGGCGGCATCTGTTATCGTAGTGATTATCAGCTCACAGGTCGGTGCTGCGGTATGCGTCGCAGTGTAATCAGTACCCTGTAGCAGAGCCCTGACCACGGTAGACTCATCAGCCGAAGTGGTGATTCGTGCATTAAAGTTGCCCGGAGCCGCGTCACAGGTACCACCGGTCAGCGGTGGGTTATCAGGTACATCCGGCAGCTGATCGATGATGGTGCTATCGAACGCCGGACCGGTACCGATGTTCTCTACCACCACGGTATAAAGTATCGGTGCAGTGAAGTTCACCGTACCCGCCGGGCCGCGTTTATCTAAAGTAAGATCAGGTTCGACCACCGTCATCGCCGACGTGGTATTGCCCAGGCCATTGGATACTGTGCCGTTATTACCGTTTATCTGATTAAAGGTATAACTCGCCGCATTGGTAAATGCCAGCGGTGCAACGTTTGGTGGATCACTGTCTCTTAGAGTTACCGTGATATCGATAACCACCTGTTCATTTGCCGGGATATCGATACCGTTAGTAATATCGGCAATGATCAGGTTATCGGCGACCGTTCCGATATTCACCGGCGTGAAGACCTGGCTGCCGCTAACTTTGGCGGCACTGACAAACATCAGATCTGCTGCTGATGCTGTCAGGTCATCCAGTATCTGCACATCATAGAGCGCAGTGGCCTGCGGGGTTTCCGGTATGGTAATGCGATAGGTGAAGGTTTCACCGATAGACACATCGAGGTCAGCAGGATTCTCTTTTAATAATGCATTTGGCAGTACGGTGCTCAACGTTACCTGCGCAGGCGCAGTCGGGCCATAGATCTCACGCACACCATTGATACCGCCTACTGATGGCACTGCGTTATTATCAAATGAGTAATAGAACTGTACCTGGGCACTGTTGGTCATTATCAGACCGGCGCCCAGCCCGGTATCTGCCTGCACCTGGTATACGATCTGCAGCGTATCCCCGGCCGGGATGTTGTAAGCATTCGCAACACCGGTATCAAAATTCCAGTTCGCCGTTCCGGTAACAGGGTCATATACAGCTGCTAACACACCGGGCAGCGGTGTACCGGATAGCAGCTGCATGCTGATCATGGTGATCGCAGGACTGCGCAGGCCAAACGGGATAGTATCGAGCAGTTCGGTGTCGTAAGCTGGCGCATCACCATTGTTGGTGATCTCTACGGTATAGGTAACGACATCACCGGCACCGATAACACTGCCGCCGACGGGTAGCGAGGTCTTCGTTATCGATAGCTCAGGCTGTTGCAGCGTGAGCGATTCGCTACCGGTTTTAGTCGGCGCCGGACCGCTCGCCATGCCATAGTCAAAACGCACGTTATTGTCTAATGGGGTGTTCGTTGGCAGCTGCGGCAGTGCCAGGTTTAAAACACGCGCACGATAGACGATAACGAAATCATCATTGGTAATATTGTTATCACCGGCATTGACCACATCACCCGCAGACCAGGTAACGGTGGTCGGGCCGGTAACCGGGTCACCGACAACCGCCGGGGCAGGAATCGCTGTATGGCTAAACGGTGCGACTGCCGGATAAGGCGCAAGGGCCTGACCGTTGATACTGACGGTCTGCTCGAATATCAGCCCTTCTGGAAGAGTGTCCTGTACGATGAAGTCAGGGCTGGTACCTTCCTGCATATTGATGCGTAACTCGTACTCGACGATGTCACCGATGCGGACGATATTGTCTGCGGGATTGTATGTATCACTGAGTCGTGATTTGGTAATGATGTTATTGTCCGGCGTCGTCTGTAAAGTCACTGCCGAAACAAGGTTGAAGTAATCATTCAGCGGCGGTACACCGCTGCCATCGCGTTCGTTAGCGTCGGGACCATCGCGACTGCTCCACTGGATATCAACGCTGTTACTCAGGTTCTGGTCTGCCAGTACGCTATCGAGCACCAGCACATCATAGTTGATGGTGACGACCGTGCCCTCGACAACATCGATATCGGCATTCGTCTGTGCCAGGCTCCAGCTCAGAGATTGCGGCGTGGTGATACCGTCACCGACGATAACAGGGGCATTGATAGTATTGCCGCCATCGACCGATTCATTACCGTTATATAACAGACCCAGACTCAAGCTATCATCCAGCGAAACATCGAATGCATCAGAGAAGAGATCACCAGGCACGGCACCACCGGACGCCGTCAGGGTAACGCTGTAACGCAGGATATCTCCGGCATCCGGTGGCAGACCCGGCCTGGTTACATTGGCCACTGACTTGGCTACCGCGAGCACTGGTTCGATAATCGTTAATGTACTGGCCGTGGCATCACTGCCACCCAGGATCGGCACACCGGCAGGTGTATTGGTAAAGGTATAGGTAGCCGTATTGACAAAAGCATTACCGGCATTGGCCAGGACCGAGTTATCTACCCGGGTACGCAATTCGATAATCGCCTGTTGACCGGCCAGGATCTGCGGGATCACCAGGTTAACATTACCCGGCAATACGGTATTATCGGTAAGTACAAAACTGTCTGGACCGATGTCACTGGCACTGACATAGATCAGACTGTTGGCCAGCGTATCGGTGATGGTGACATTATACATAACCGCTGGCGCAGGAGTCGCTGGCACCAGGATCTGGTAGACCACTTCATCACCGATGGTCGCTTCAGGTAAAGCCGGCGCTGGCGTGACCATGGTTTTTTCTGGCGGCGGGAAAGTGGTTCCCAGGTTATTCATATCAAAGGTCACCGGACCGATAGCAGGGTACTTCTGTGCATTTGCCGGTGGTAAAGACCAGTATTCATTAACATCGACGGTATTACTCCACGACTGGTTAGCCGCGAAGTCGGTATAGAAACCCATATCGAAATTGATGTCGACACAGACGCCGGGGTCGATCGGCGTATTAAACCTGAACACCATGTCGCCGCCGCGTACTGGCGGTGTATAAACATAATCATTCGCCGCACCTTCGCTAGCGAGCACACCGTTGATCAATACATCCGGTGCCAACGCGCCGTTGGTCGGACCAACGATAGATGTTTCATCCAATTGTGTCGGCAAAGTATCTGTCAGCAGCAGGCCATAGGCGCGGGCAAGACCGGTAGTATTACAGGTGCGCAGATTAAACTGCATTACATCGGTGGCAGGTATGACAGTTATGCCGCTGGGTCGACCTAATCGATCCGTCTTGCTCAAGGCATCCATGATCGGCTGCAACACTGTGATATCTGCCGTATCATTCAGGCCGGCCGGTGACGGACTACCGGTACCATCGATATAGGTTAGGTCTGCGGTATTAGTCAAGGTCAGGGTATTGACCTGCGGCAGAATGTTCTCAGTAACACGGGCACGATAGACGATGATCAGGGCGTCTGTTGTCGGATCACCAGCCGCATCGTTGGCGATGGTACCGAGAGACCAGTTGAATATGGGACCGGTACTACCAGCAGCTGGTACATTGGCCGCCGGGATCGTAGCATAACTGAAGTTGGAACCCGGGCCCGAGGCAGGCGGGTCATAATCTGCCGTGGTATCACCATTGATACTGACCACATCGACGAAGGTCATACCGGCTGGCACAGCATCCAGTATATTGACGCTGGTGGTCGTACCTTCCTGTATATTCACTTCCAGCTGATAAGTTACGGTATCACCGACGCGCACGATACTGTCAAACGCGGTACTTAACGGTGGTTCTACATAGGTATCTTCGATGACTGTTTTTACGATGCTGTTGCGCTCATCGGCAGTAATCGTTGCTACCGCCGGTGCAGAACAGTAATCATTCGGCGCGACTACCGCCGGACAACCGGCGCCTGTGCGTTCGAATGCATTGCTCGGATCAATATCATCCAGCGACGTCCAGTCGACCAGGACACTGTTGCTGATGACCTCGTTGGGCTGGATACCGGTCTGTACGACGACGCGATAGGTCAGCTCCAGGGTCTGGCCCGGACCGACCGGTATGTCTAATGTATTATCAATGGGAGTATTGCCGCGCCCCCATATCAGAGGTCCCGCTGCCGGACCAGAGGGTGCAGGTACAAATCCCGAAACAGCAACGCCATTTAGCAATGCTGTCGGTGTAAAGCTGGCATCAAATAATACGTTAGCATCCAGGGTATCGACGATGTTGCTGTCGAACGCGGTCGAGTTGCCGATATTGTTAATGCTGATGACATATTCGAGTACATCACCACCGACCGGGCCGACACCCGGGTTGGTGATATTGCTGACCGCTTTACTGATATCCAGTAATGGCTCGACGACTGTCTGTGCAACTGTCGTATCATTCAAGGTTTCAGTTAATGCCGTTTCACCGTTATTGTATGTCACCGTCGCGGAGTTCTGGATAGTGACACCGTCATTGGTCAACGCATCATTATTAGGCCGCGCATGATAATTGATGATGATCCTTGGATTTTTGGTGTTGGGGACAGCATCATAATCATCTTCTTCATCGGTGATAACCTGGCCTATATCCCAGGTAATGGTACCGGTATCACCGTCTACCGGTAATGTTGGCGGCCCGGCAGTAGCGCCTCTGAATACGGCTTCGGCCGGTGGCTGGCCGTTGATACTGATGATGTCCTGGAAGGTATAGGTAACATCAAAGCTGCCGTTACGTGACAGGGCATAACTGACACCGCCGAACACCAGCTCGTCATCAACGATGAGGTTTTCAGTGGTACCTTCCGGCAGGTTGATGACCACTTCAAAGTTACGATGCGCACCGATGGTCGGTACCACTGCCGGGTTCAGATCGGTCTTGCTCATGGTCAACGGCAGCACCGAGGTTGAAGCAGTTGCTGTTGTTTCATAATCATTAGGTGCGCCAGCGGGACCTGCATTAGGCACCGCGCCGTTTCTCAGACCCGTTGCACTGCCATCGGGGCCGATCAGGTTTGTGCTGTTCAATGCAACATCCTGACCCGGCAGAGAATCCCATTTCGCCTCGATGGTATTGTCGAGTATCTGCAGCGGCTGAACCGTGGTGTCTACACGCACCTGGAAGGTAAACTCCTTGAACGCGCCCTGAACGATCTCATAGTCCGGATTGGTCGCCCGGTCCCAGCTGAAAATCGGCCGGTTGGCAACCGAGATATCGACAAAATCCGGCTGATTCGGCCCGCCTTCACTGCCGACGATATAGGTCATCCCGGTACCCACCAGGTCATCCATCACCTGCAGGTTATAAGCAGGCGCATTATTTAATGCCGGGGTACCGGTATTGGTTGCACGCACTGTAACCGTTAGAACATCTGCCGCATCACTGTTTATTACCGGCGCGAATGATTTTGTCAGAGCGATCGCCGGTTCATTAACCTCGATCGACACTGGCGCAAAATCGAGTGCCTGGACAAGACCCATATCATCCACGTAACAGACGCCAACACCACCGGTACAGTAAGAAAGGCTGGGCGGTGGTGTCGTGTCTACCGTGCCGCCGCCATTAGTCAGTATCGCTCCCTCGGTAGTGACAGCTGAATTTTCGACACGTGCGATAAAAGTGATCGGGAAATTAAACCGGGAACCGGGTGGTCCCAGCGTGACCGCCTGGTTTCCAAAATTCCATTCCACGTAATCATTGGCGCCAGTATTGGTACAGGTCGATGCAAAAGTACCACCCGGTACGAAGCCTGCTGCCGAGTATGGCGGCGCACTGAGATTAACTTCCTGGCCTTCGATACAACGGACACCGGCGGGCAACTCGTCTCGGATTTTAAATTGCCTCAGGTTGGCTACCGGCAGATCAGCGACCAGCAGGTAACGCAGCTCTTCACCGACAGATACATCGTGCGGGGTGCCTGTGATCGGCGTATTCGACGTTGCAGTAACGAGTTTTGGCAACGCTAGCAACGGGATCATTCTCACGTTAGCAGTCTGTTCTATCGTGTTGTAGATACGCGCACGTCCGGAGAGTGCTGCTGATAAATTATCATGCTGCGGTACGTTTTGATTTCCGAAATCACCCTCGAGACTGTCATAGGTCATGTTGACCCTGTTGGTAAGCAATTGCAGTGGCGCGATGGTTATATATGGATCTACGCGGTAATAGAACGTGACCGTGTCACCTGAGTCAACCTGTAGCAAAGGTGTACTATGGCTCTCATCGATGGTTATAACCGCTGGTACACCGATCGTGTTACCAGTGATCGTACCTTCACCATTCAGGTCTAGTGCATCGATCAGACCATCGCCATCATTATCCAGGCCGTCAGTAGTAAAATCGACTACCAGCATCAGACCTGAAGCATCCAGTTCATCGGTCGATATGACGTTGTATGCTGGTGAACGTACAGGCGAAGTGGCCTCATTCGTCAAGGTTATACGGTAGATATAAGAGTCATTGGTATCACCGTCACTGACAATATCTGCAAACACACCACCGTTACAGGTCGGTCCAAATCCGTTTAAAGATTCGTTACATACCTGCTTGGTGACGATAAGGTTTGGTTCAACATCGGTGAGATCAACCCTGCGCTCTGGTTCTGCTGGATAACCCGGTGGCACGATATATCCAGCAGGGCTATTTACTGTGTCACTGACATCAATATTGAGCGGTGGTGGCACTACTCCACCAATCGGCGCTGACTGAAACACAGCCGTGAATGATGATCTTGCTATATTAGTACTTAGGTTTCCATGCAGATTAGGTGAGTAACCCCCGGGTACAGGGTAAAGATTATCGACCGGATTATTTAACAACCGGGTTTTAAAGTCCACACGGAAGAATTCATCTGCTACCGCGATACCGCTGGCAGTATTAAAATTCCAGGAGATATCTGTTCCATCAAGTGGCGTTGTTCCAGCACCACCATTGGCACCATTTAATATAATACCGGGGGTGCTAGTATAATTAAATGGAGTGCCGCCAAATGGAATAAAACCCTGACCAACGAGTCCGAGATTATTTGGCAGGTCATCGGTTACCGTAACATTTTGCACCTCGATCAAGGTGAAGCCCGGCGTAATAAATCCAAACCAGCCGCCGGATTCAATACGGTAAGTACAATCTTCACCGATCTGTGAATTCAGGTTACCCGTTAACGGCGGGGTATTCGGTGCACCGGGTACTGGTGATAATATATCTGCCGGACTCGCAGGTTGTGGCAGACCGTCTTCTGCACAATACCAGGCACTTTTTACCAGGTTGAAACCGAGTACCCGGGAACGGATGGCATCGAATGAATAATTGTTCGCCAGCTGGGCCACGTTCGGTGTCGTGTTCGGTATCACCGGCGGCGCCGGGAAGGTCAACGCCGTGCCGTCAAACTGTGTGACTTCACCGAACACGTCTACACGGAATGTCAGGTCATCAGCCACTGCGCCAGCTGCTTTTACAACTGAAAAGGTGATGGTCTCTGTTGTGTTTGGTGCAATGACACCGCGATCACAGGCATATACCGCTGCCGATGCCGGAATGGCAGCAGGATCATCCCAGTGCGGATGTGGCGGCGGATTAGCAACCGGGCCAGAACAACCGGCAGGTAATGGTAGCTGAGCTGTCATCGCCTGGCCAAGTGTCACGTACGCCGTGTAATCATCAGCATCATGACCACCGTTATTGGTCAGCAGCACGTTCAGGTTCAACGGGACACCAGGATTATGGGTCAGGATGAACAACGCATCTGAAATAGCAACATCCAGGTCTTCCGGATCTGAACTGTAATTAAAAGGCTGACTACGGGTCTGTCCTTGCGGGCCGGTAGAATCAACAGCATCGAAATTAACCACCACGGTATTCGTTAACGCCACCGCATTCGCCGGGTCTGTACCGTCACCTGTATTTTCTGGTGCCACATCAAGGTCAGCGACGCGGTCAAATCGATTTGGATCTATCATCACGATACCAAAGGTTAACGAGATGATATCGCCATTACGCAACATGTCTCGTTGCTGCGGTAGATTTGCGCCAGTTGAAGTACTGGTCAATGTGAATGTCGGATTTAGATCATCCAGCGGATCAGGGGTAATTAATGCTGCATCATCACGGGTAAAAGTATCGATAAAACCTGGATATCCGCCATAGATAGGTACCGTCACATTTGTTGGCTGACCAAATGGCTGACCGTTTTCCGGACCATAACTGTTATCCATCACATAACCGGCTGGCAGATTAGTCGCAATCGTTAGTCCTTGTATCGAACCGCCGGTCTGGTTTTCCAGCGTTATGGTCATCAGACCTTTACTGCCCAGCGGCTGCCCCGGGTTACTACCGGTTACTGTCTGTGTGATGACCAGTCCCGCTGGCACCACATCAGTACTAAGAGTGCCTGTTTCCAGTATCGTTACCCCCGGGGTAACACCGCCAGTCGATGCAGGCGCTGTAATCGAACCACCAGCGGGTGAATCAACCGCACAACCCCAGGAGATATCAGCCGTGTTTACATTATTAGTATTTAAGTTAAGGATCCTGCCAACGTAATAGATAGAGACGTTGCTGGTGGCGGCGACATCATCTGGGTCCGCGATATTTCCGAAAGGATCTGCGACGTTATAGGAAGAGTTAAACGCTATACAGTTATTCCCGGGATTACCACCATTCGCAATAGCTGCGTCTTCGGCCTCGCCTTCCGTGGGACATATATAGTTGATAGTAAAGTTACCATTGATCGAGTCATTCATCAGCAACGCTTCCATGTTTGCCAGACCTGCGTTAGCAACATTTACCTGCCAGATGACATCATCATTGAAGCTGCCGTATACCGGGTCGGTGTAGGCTGAACCGATGGTTTGTCCGGCATCGTAGTTCCGTCCATCCTTTAATATGGTCGGTACCGGCTGACGGATAGGCAGTTCGAAATCGCCGGTAGCAACAGATTGCCTGGCTGCCAGACAGGACATATCAAAATCGGCACTGGCGTTAATATTCCTCACCGCCGAAATCAGGTTTTCAGCAACCGTGCTGCGAACACCAAAAGTGATAACGACATTTGCACCCGCCGCCAGGTTGGCCAGTTGTGGAACCTGTGCTGAGGTCCAGGTCAGCTGTGAACCGACTATACCCGGGTTACCGGATGCTCCGGCTGGAACCGTGTTGATGGCAGTCGAATTATTAATATACTCCAGCCCTGATAACTGCAGATCTTCGACGATAGTAATATTGGTCATCGGTGCAGTCGTCGGGTTCTGTATGGTAAGGCTGACTAGACCGTCACCACACAATTCACAGTAGCTGGTCGCAGCATGTGAAATAACGTTAGATAACGGGCCACTGGTCAACTGGAAGTCATACTGTACGGCCACCGGCCCCACATTGGCCGTTGCTATACCTCTGCGTTCGCTTAAATTTGCACTGTTCTGCAATAGCGGACACGCGAGGACCGGGCTTACCGTGGCATCAACCGTGAGGTTGACCACTTCGCCGGCAGCGAGATAGTCGAAGGTATAATCATCGGCGCCCGGACCCGGCGCGCCCGGTGGTGGCGTCGGCACGTTGAAGGTCAGGTTATTAAGATCTGAACTGAGCACATCATTCAACTGGACATCAAACAGACCGCCCGCGCCAGTTGAGGTAACCGAGATGTTATAACTGATCACGTCACCGGTTATCGCAGAGATCACAGGGGTAGACTTTGTGATACTCAGGGCACCGGCGTTGACATCGATATTCTGTGTGCCGGGAGTGCTGGCGGAAGAACCGTTGTCATTATTTATGGTGTTGTAGGTTAGCGTGTAACCAAGCGACTGCGTGCCGGCGGCGGCAGTGGTATCCGTCTCCAGGCGAAATGCATAATTATATGTACACCCCGGGTTAATGACGGTGCTGTTATTATTGGAGATATTTATCGTAACCGGTGAACCGGCACCGCCACCCTGGCTGGCGTTAGCGTTCATGTTAGGACAGCTGCCGCCGCTATCGGTGACCGAAACGCTGTTCGATGCCAGCACGAAACCGGTAGGAACCAATACCGGGATATCACGGATATCAAACGCCGGGTCTGGTCCTGTATTGGAGACCGACAGGGTGAAACCGTCACCGGTATTAACTTCAGTCGTACCGTTCCATGTACCGCCGATATCCATGTAGGTACGTGCACCATCGGCAGGTGAAAAACTGGTGCTCAAACCGATAGTTGGCAAGGCAAAAGCATTTTGCATCGGCCATAGCAAAACACCACCCGCAAATAAAACTTTTGCGAGCAGATTTCGATGACTAACTGATTTTGCGAAATCAAACAATGATCAATACCAACTGTTTTACAACAGTCTTTTAATTATTATTAATTTTTGTTTATTCGCATTTGGACTGCTTCATGCACTAGCAAAAAAAGGGTCGGCGACTGAGCGAGACCCTGCACATGAAACATGTCATTGAGTATAGTTAGTAAGCTAGATTTAACATTGAAATTGTTGAAATTTCGACAATTTATTTTTAATCTAACCCATTAGAGAAATGCATAATAAGCCAATATAATCAACAACATAATAACACTCCAGGCAGAAGTTCGATCAGATACAGAATGGTGGTGGTTGACACGCCGTCATTAACGTCAAAGTTAAATTGCATCGCAATTCCAGCAATATCCCTATCCAGTTCCGGTGAATCCATATCACTGGAACCTACTGAACATGCAGAGACCATACCATCAGGTGCAATGGTTATATGAAGTCACATTTTGTCCTGCGCTGTAAGATTCTTATGCCGCCGTTCATCTTCTGCGCTAGATCAAATTAAACTACTGTTTCCACACGCACAAAGTTGTCGACATAGATCAAGACGGTCTCGCCAGACGTCTTATTATCAGCAAAAGTTAATATAGCAGGAACATTGAATTTGAAATTCTGAGATGGATG